>JAABUU010005454.1_pt1 | contig 14267 bp, 27 predicted proteins | sample 5559301 | NCBI WGS metagenome assembly JAABUU01 (sample SAMN10711884, study PRJNA513360) | rock metagenome | isolation source: Antarctica rocks | place: Antarctica: Victoria Land, Richard Nunatak white | reverse complement strand
GGCAGCAATCAGCAACTATGATGCTTAGTCAGCTGAGCACCTGCTGGTATTCTTGCAGAGTGATATCTATCCATGAAGCAGGTATTTGGCAGCGTAGCAGCATTACAACTCAAAAGTCCATATCATGGTGTTAATGCTAATATTAGTGTGTGCTTTGGTTCGCTGAAAAAACATTTGACAGTCTGCTGGTGTGCTGTACTGAAGTGCAAGGGCACCACAAAACAAAGTGTCCGTGAAATCTCTGTTTAATGTACGAGCTTGCTGTTGGCATATGGATCCCAGTATCAATTCAGGCACTCACACTCTATGACTGCGTTGCATAGCTGTTTGCTTCTGTACAATGCACTGATATCCCAGCACTAGCACATGCAATTCCTGCACCATCATGAGAACGTGATTGACATGTCATACTACAGGTAGGACAGCTTGCCCTGCAGAGGATTCAACAGCACATGCGTGATTGTCCCCTTGAGAGTTGTGCACAGCACAGACATTATTTACCTCAACAAACACATGAAGAAAGGCATCAATAGCCTTCTTGGGTGTTTGTTCAACAGGCACCTGTGTGACTTGATGCCACTCATAATCTGCAACACAACTCTGGCTTGCAATTAATTTCAATGCAGCGGTTTACAACAACTGTGGAGGTTGACGCACCATCCAGAATCATGATGCCACCCTCATTCAATAACTTCCAAGCCATAACTGCATCTGTCAGCACATCTTGAGGATAGTGTGATCCATCAATGTAGATGATCTGCAGAGTGCCAGCTTGCTTTGCACAGCTTGTCTCACCCAGAAAAAAATTGTTTAAGCAGACACCTTATAGAGTAAGGAGGCATCTCGGCACTGTCACAAACAAGCTTGCTGCTGGTCAGAAGCAGCATCAAAGGCTTGCAGTGATCTCGACATGTCTCGATTGTCCTGCTTGGCTTACATCAAATGCGTTGAGGTGAGTGCTGAAAAGGCCTGCCAGGGCTGTACATGAGGACTGCTGCAGCACTACAACCCTGTCTTTGGCCCCTGCGGCTAAGATGTTGTCTTGAAACCTCTGCAGCACTCTGCTGCCTTCATGCGTGTCACTGGAGAGGCACCAATCCTGCAGCATTACACAAGGTTGCGTGCACGACGGGGAAGGGCGCGATAGCTACAGACTGCCACATACCTGTGCAGCCGTGCCATACTGCTGCGCGCCAGCCCAAGTATCGACACAGACTATGCGGCAGTCCAAATTGCAGCATACGTTGTCCAAAAGCCAGCAGGCTGACTGGCCCTCCCAAGTCCCGATCTGTTGCCACGAAACGCGTGATCAGCTTCAGATTGCAACATGAGCATGACCCTACGTTGCCATACTTCAAGGGCGTGCAAGACGCGATCTGATTTGAGCCATCCGAGGCTGTCGAAGACATGGCTCCAGCTGGGTATGTTGTGGGAAAACCAGTCAACGGTAAATGTATACATGCATGCTTGAGCTTGCTCGTCAGCAAAAGTACGATTGCGCTTCTACAACCTAGCCTGTGGCTGGCTCCGACACGGGTCTATCCTGTGATGTGCACGAGCGTACTACACGCTGCGCTGCTTGCATATCACTGTTGGCTCAGCTTTTGACCTAACCAGCGCAGGGCACAAAGCCAGGGCTACGTCCCATTCGCCCCTTGAAGCTGCCCTGGCACTCTTTGAACGATGCAACATCTTGTCATTCGGATTCACGAGGCGCGCGGTCATCCTGCAGCGCCACAGCTCCCATCAATCACCCAATTCAAGAGTGCAACGTAATCGGCGCCAGGCTTGTGTCTCTGTGTCCGAGTCTGTACTACTGCACGCTGATCGTCGGAAGCACTGCCCTGCCTACTTTGAAAGGAAGCTTCAGGAACCAGGAAGGTGAGGTGTGCGACTCAACATGATACTATGCCTGTCGCAACGTCTTGGCTGACGCCACACTACATCAAACACCTCCTTTTCCTTGTGCGGTCACCCGTTGGCTTGTTTGTGACTGCTGTGAGTGACTGAGTGACCGCTTTTTGCCGTGTTCAGGCTCTTGCCAGATACAGGACTGTCATGGGGTATGCTGGATACACTGCTGCCAAACTACCTCCTCCTAAGGCTAGTGCTTTGCAAGCTGCCTTGTGGAGTGTTGACAACATGGAGTGCTTGGAGGTATGTACCTCAAACCCTATGAGTACTTTGGATTTGTCATACGCTATGATGTATGCATTGTATTGTGTGTCATACTGTGTCTTTCACAGTGTCATATGTGTCAAGGCTGGGTGTTACTGTACAGGTTATGAGCAAACTGGTCAGGAACACTGCTGTGTCTCCCTCAGAAGACAAATTCAAACGCATCAAGTTATCCAACAGCAAAGTAAAGACCACTATTGTGGACACAACAGGTGGTGTCCCTTCATTGCTAGCCATGGGATGGGTGTATGACGAGGCAGACAAAGATTTCCTGATGCTGCCCAAAAGCGTTCAGATGACTATGAAAGAGGTAGGCAGCTGCTGCTGTATACCAACAGGGTGCATGTGTCACAAAGCATTCTCTTCAGCTGACAGATCTGACAAGGTTCAGTAATGATCGCGTGTTGTCTTCAGGTGCGAGCCATTGAGGACACCAAAGATCGCTTGAAAAAGCAAGTATCATACCAATCCCGCATGTCAAAGGCGTCAGCATTGCCAGGCAATGCAGACAAGAGCGCAATCAGAAGTGCTATGGAAGCTGACAGGCTGGAACGGTCATCTAGAGGACCTGTCACTCAGGGTAGCACTGCACAGGCACTACCTGGCGGTGCAAACATTACTACAGCTGGAGACATGGGGCTCAACTCTGGGGGTTGCTGCTAGTATTTCTTTGTTGCAGATCATATGTATACTGTCAATTTGTACCATAGCAATTTACCTATACATGCCATTTTGGCTGCTGAATGAATCTGCAACATTCTTTGCTCTTCATTAGTGCTATCCATTCCTTGTAGTGCAGTACATATAGTTTCTGCTTGCTGTAAGTGGCAGTCTCATGGCATGCCACCTTTCCTGTTCTGTCTGTGTTTTCTTATGCACAGTGCAAACCACAGACATGCATTGCTATATCCCCTTACATGCCATCATAGCAGTGTAGCTTGGTGGCGCATGATGTACATCTGATTATAACAGCTACAGTAGGCTCTAGTTAACAGATGTGACAGCTAGCTTGACCAACACACACATGCTTGCATCAATGTTGCCAAAAACAGCATCTAAAGATTTTTTGCAGCAGTCGGCTCTGAGTGAATCCCTGTCTCAACTGCTGCTTTTGTACTCATCAATTGGCAGCCACTTTCCCAAAACTCAGCAGACATCAAGGCCAGCACTTCCCTCACAAGCTGCTGCGAATTCTTGGTATTATACATCAAAGCCTCTAATGATCAAGCAGTGTGATGTTATATGCTTATGATGCAGCCAGGGCCTCACAACGCGGAGCTGAAGTTGACCAGTGTAATGAACCAACAGATGCTGGCGGCTGTACAGCACAACCTCTGCTGGTTGCGTATGTTGATATTTGTTACCGGAAGAAAGCAGTCATCAGAAAGTTGCACAAGGTTGTGCCAACGCATAGCAACACTTTCTGCAGCAAAACAATAGAGAAATGAGCAACCGCTATAGCAACAGTCATGAGTCCAATTGGCACAGGCATCATATATGCAGATAGAGCATGCACTTTTTAGCCTTACCTCATTTGCATAGAACCAGTAAGGCAGCTGCTTGTTCAGCTGTGATGCAACCAGATCTGGGAGGGTGAAGAACAAAAAGCATCCTGCAAATGTTGCCAGAAATGCCAGCAGGCAGCCACGCAGAATGTTCTTCAACCCTGCATGACAAGGGTACAAAGAACTAGAAGTCGCTGAGCTGATTTGACGCATGCAATCTGGCCGGTGCAATCTGGCTTTGGCATTTGCATATTCATACTACACTCCACACACCTTTTTTCTTCTCATCCTCAGAGGCTGTGCTGCTAGTACTGGTTGGGAAAACCTGGTTGAGCTTCCACACATTGCCGACTCCTCCAACAACAGCAGCTGCATGCATCCCAATGACTCAGCTGAAGGTGAGATCGACACTTCAGTAAGCAAACTGCTCTGCCTGATCATTGACATCGCGCCATTGGAAACATTTGGTTCAATTTTGCAGAAAGGTCCTGCTGTGACCACAGACAACATCTGCAGCACAAAGTTTGCCATAACTTACATGCAACAACTGGTTGTGTGCCAGCTGTGACAGACAGCAGTAAGGCCCATGCGGCAAGCAAAGCTTGAACGATCCCGCTGTACAGGAGCAACTTGTTGTCTGCTCTGTAAGCCCTGCCCAAGTACAACAACACATGTGTCAGCTTTGGTTACAAAACATGAACAAAGCTGCTTGTGTCATGGCAACATGGCATTACCTGGGACGCCAAGGCAGATACTGCGCCTTGTCAGCGTATTTCACTTCCTTTGCCACTGAAACACCTCCCTGTAGATGTGAGCTGTTGACATCAGCAAGAACAGATTGACCAAACAACAAATGTTGCACATTAAAATGATGATCATGCCTGCATCCTTGCTGTCAAGTTACGCATCATCAAGCTTGAGTGTGCATTCTCAATTTTGGTAATCGCTTCTTCGTCTCCTCTCTTTTCTCGCTTGAGTTTGTTGTACTGCCTTTGTACAGCCTCAGAGTCAGCCCCTTGATGCAAACCTAAGATCTGCAGCAGACACAAGAGGGTACAGTATCACTTCCTCCTGGACAAGAGAAACGTGACTGCGGCGTGAAGTGTGCGGTGGGAAAGCACACTACCTTATATGGGTCGTCGGGAGAGAAGCTCGCAGCAGCCGCCTGCACAACCTGTTGCTGACGGGACCTCCCAGACGTCCTGTTGCGACGTGAGGCTTGCAGCATGGGCAGGCTGCGGCCTCGCAATCTGTGACCACACGCGAGCGGTATGCATGGCGAGGCGCGAATGCCCGACAACATAATGCCAGTCATGCGTACAATCCACTTTATTCTGGCTGCAGCTGTCGTGAGCGCAATCCAAGCGAAATTCTGTAAGTACTCGTTCGTATCGCTGAGGGCAAGCGCCCCTGGTGCAGAGGGCGCATTGCACTCCAGACTCTGAAGTTCTGTGCAAGTCAAACACTTGCAAGGGCAGAGGCTTGTTAACAAGCTTGTACTCGAGTGCAACATCATCATTTGCGGCATGGACGATGAGAAGGAGCCACTGCGACCGCCCGCGATGCAGATTGCTGTGAGTCGCACGCCAGTCGAAATTCCAGATCGATCACTGCTGAGAGTGTTTCCCAAGTGGCTCAAAGTTGCGAAGCTATGGTTTCAACGTAAGTAACTTTCTTATTCGGCTTGCATCGAAGTCACAATCCAATGCGAATATACGGCTGTACTGCAGGAGAGGACAAGCGCAAGGCGCAGGCGTTTTCCTTTGCTGACGGTTCTGCTGGCAGCTGCAACCACATACCTGCTTCTTCGCATATCTTACGCTCAGGCTGCATTTCAAACCACCATGTCGAAACGTGACGAAGGTAGTCTGCCTTGTCAAGCAGCTGTGGCGCGTGTACGCAAAGCATTCGACCGTGCATACGCCCTGCTGGTAAGCAGAAGAGCTTGACAAGGTGTGCCTCCATCTGCAGAGGGCTTCATGAAAGCTGTCAAGAGGTTTGTGCTCATCATCGTCATGGCCTGCCCACTCTTTGCCACAGCAGACTGGGTAGAGCAGCGACTGACTCTGGAATGGCGTAACTGGCTGACGAGCTATCTGTTGCGGGCCTACTTTGCTGACAGAGCCTTCTTCAAGCTTAAGCAACAAGCTGGCAGTCTTGATAACCCAGATCAGGTGCTATGTGAGTCCAGGTGCCAAAACAGCAAAGTCATTTGCCAGTGACAGAATATGGCTTCAAAAAAGACTTGTAGCTGAGCCATAACTCCAGTAGTTTGGCTCGCAGCATGCATGCTATCCCTAGACAGCAGACCTGCATTCTCCAGACAGCCACATGTGCTGTCGCTGATTCTCCAAGTTTGTACACAAAAGCAAAACCTGCAATTTGCAATAGCACACAACAATACCGATGCTACATGGCTTGTGTCTGCAGCGTATTTGCGATGATGTGCCAGCTTTCACTGACGCCAGCACCAAGCTTATCATGTCTGCTGTGCGTCAACTCCTCAATTGCGTAGTCTTTGCAGGTATGCAACCCCTTGTTGACAATGATACCATTTTCTGCTGCTGCCAAGCCACATCCACTTTCTACTTGGTTCTTTGCTGCTGCAAGTCATATTTGCTTCCTGCTTCTTTCAACGAACAATTGCCGCTTATGCCACAGCGTGAAGATACGCTGAGCTGTGCTACACAGGTCTACTTTGGACTGTGACGCCCAAACTGGTTTGGTTCCTGTTTGTCTATGCGGGTGTGGGCACATATGTCACAACATCAGCTTTTGGCAAGCGCTTGATGCAGTTGCACTTTGCCACAGTTCAGAGGGAAGGAGACCTGCGTTTTGACATGGTCAGGACACGTGAGAATGCAGGTACGGCCACCAGGTACTGCTCTTTAGGCTGATTGCTATACATACAACAGCTCATGAGTTACAGTTTCTATTGACCTAGTCATAGAGGGTGGCCTGACCATGCATCAGGCTGCATGTGTTGTATTGCAGTGCATGCTCAGTACATACACTCCATGTATGTGATTACATTGAGCACGAGTCAAAGCACTAGGTGACTCCAGTCAGAGCCACCTCATCTGAGTATGCACTGCTGTGGTCTTTGGTCCCATCATTCTGCGGCATTTTACTGCTCTCAACATGATGGTCTAGACTCATACTGACATCGTCCTTGCTGCCTACCTTACCTGACTGTGATGGGCAAATCCATCAGTTTGGCCATAGGCTTGGGCTTTTCACTCAGATGTGTAAACATTCGGCAATCCCACAAGGCAATCTCTACAATGATAAAAATACACTTTAGAATAAGTGTGTAGAATGAGTTTGATACCAAACATCTCTTCACCTCCCCATGCCAAACTGTCTTCCTGCAGAGTCAATTGCCTTTTACAATGGAGAGGTTCGAGAGGTGGGTGTGGCCACCCGCTGCCTGCAGAACCTGGTTGGCATTGCCAGACTCAGGATCAATTGGTCAGCCTGTCTCTCCATCTGGACCAATTGCTACAGCTATGCAACCATCCTGGCGCCTGCCTTCATCACTGCTCCAATGTACTTTCGTGGGGAGATCGAGTTTGGCATCATTTCACAGGTGAAACATGCTCCAGTCAAGTGACAGACCACACTGAGTGTGAAGATGTGTGCACTTGTGGGTCATGTACATCCTATTGGGTCTTCCATGGAGTGGCAATGGCAAAAGGATGCAGCTGATACGTACCATGCACCCATGAAGGCTGTTGCCCTAAGTGATGATGCAGCCGGGGTCTCCACATTGAACTGCTGTGTCAGCAAAGCAGAGTTGGCTGTCGTGTAACCACAGGTTGGCTTTGCATTCCGGAGCGTAGAGAATGCACTGACACTCATTGTCAGGAATCTGGAGAGCTTCAGTGGGCTGGCAGCAGAAACAGAGAGATTGGATGCATTAGCAGCAGGTGCATTCTGCATCATTGCAGTATATTGTTTCATGAGCCTTGTTTGGGTTGACGCCTGTAGCCATGTATAGCATTGCATTGCAACAGAGTCACACCAGGCAGGAACTGTACCAGGTAACCACAAATGCTCGCAAGCCTGAGTTTTGATCTCATCTGTAAATGCATACATGGACATGGCATAAAAACATTTGCACAGAACAGAAAATGATTTCACATATCCAGTCATGGGTGCAACTTTGCCCGTAGTTTCTGTGACCTGCAGAGTCACAAAGCATGGCTTACACATACACGCATGAACACTGACGACATGGTCTGTTCTCTGCAGCGCTGACTGAGAGGCAGCCAAAGTCTTCACAGATTATGCGCACCCACTGGAGGCAAGCAGGCCTCACGTTGAGAGCACTCAACGTCTTCACTCCCAACCAGTCTCTGCATCTGTGTCGTGATCTGACCATGTCTCTACAGGCTGGCAACTCCTTGCTCATAGTTGGGCCCTCTGGCTGTGGCAAGTCCAGCATGCTGCGAGCTATAGCAGGTATCTCCTTGCCTCCAATTTTCTGGCCACAAAGCTCTTGTTGTCATCATGAAGAACAGCGTCTGAGTGAACTGTTTGAGTGGTATGGGTGCTTGACAATGTATATCTGGGCCACCTGGTCTTGACCTCTCCCTTGTACCTTTTCACCTCCAACATCATTACCTGCAAGCTTTCCAGCACATTGCTCACGTCATGTATAAAACACTGCCCTAAAGTCACACCTTGTGTGTGTCATTGGCAGCATCTGCATTCTTGTCATCAGCACCGCGTGGGCATAATCCCACATGCTGACAAAGAATGATTGTCAATTGACCCCATTGTTTGCTGGGAAAGATCCAACAGTATATCAAACATGTCAAGTACCCCTGCCATGCTGCTTAATGAGTCCACTGAACTGCAGGGCTCTGGACAATAGGCACTGGGGAGATTGAGTGCCCGCCAGCTGAGGACATGTTCTTCCTGCCTCAGCAGCCCTTCATGCCTCTTGGCACTCTGCGTCAGCAACTGCTTTTCCCCTCAGGTGCTGGCGGCCATCACATGACACCTACAAGACTTTGCATTCATTCCTGCATGCTAAGGCTAGAGTCAACATGCTCACAAACCCACTGCACACTGCATCATTGATAGCTCAATGCCCCAAATCTGCCTGGTTTGACACCTGCAGCTGCAGGCTTGTTCAATGCAGCTAGCGCTCTGCTGCTGCTGCAAGGGCAACTTCGTGTAGCATGCTGCATGCACCTTCCAGTTTCATCAAAGGCTGGCTTACTGCAAACTGATGCTGACGACACGTCTTCTAGGAGAAGGCAGCGCTTGGAGCATGCGTACACATCCTCCAACAGATGCTGATCTTAGATCACTACTAGACAGAGTGCAGCTACCAGGTGAAAACCCACTGCATTCTTTTCAAAGCTGCATTCTTCTGCTGACTTGCACTGGCCACACAGACCCCCCACCCCCCTATTGTCTGATGCTGCAGACCTGGCTGACACAGTAGGGGGCCTAGACACTGAGTTGGAGTGGTCACATGTACTCAGTCTAGGAGAACAGCAACGGTTAGCTTTTCTGCGGCTGCTGCTTCATGAGCCTGCTTTGGCATTCCTAGATGAGGCTACAGGAGCTTTGGATAGTGCTACAGAGGCCAGCTGCTACAAAGCATTGCAAAAACACAGCACTAGCTTTGTGTCAGTGGGTAAGTCACTGGCATAAGATACAAAGCAAGACATGATTTTGTGCATAGCCCAGTTGCAGCTCTGACGCAAACACAGTCAATGCATGGTAATGATGAATATGATCTTGCCCGCACTGTCAGCATGCTGCAGTACAAGGTGTGCACAGCATACAAGAATGTCATGTTACTGTGTGGGATTGCATTGCATGCCATCAGCTGTCTCAATCAGCTGTCTCAGTGGTGACAAAGCCTTTGCAAAGAGATCAAAATGTGCCTGCAGGCCACCGGATGCAGCTCTTAGATTATCACACAGATGTATTGCATAATGTGGGCAATGGTCAATGGCAGCATCACACCAGTGATCAATTTAAGCGTCAGCTCAGCTTACAAAACTCTGCCGGAGACCTATTTTCCTGATTTATTTCGTCTCTTGTCGGTGTGATGTGGTCCTGGTTGACACTGGGTATAGCCGCGTGTTTTCTTTTGCAGCCCATCTCAGCAAGGTGTTGCTGTTTCTTGAGCTTGCAGATATCAAATCCTCCAGCCTTTCGGCACCAATCCTCCAGTGCTGCTGTGCCTTGCTTGATGCACAACAGAGTTTGCATTAATGATTTACGTTGACCAGACTGTTAGAGCATGCTGCGATTTGCTAGCAGCACTGTGCGCGCAGATTGCATGGCAACAAGTGATACCCCAATGTTGATCTGATCACTGATTGTCATAAACGCTCATCAAACGACTGTAATGCCTTGTGACATTGCCTAGTGTCGAAAAAGGAACTTGAAAGTTAGCTACCGTTGTAGTTGGTGGCTCTGATTGGCGCGTGGGTGAATGGTGGTAACCTATGGGGGTAACCTTGGAAATTGATGCTGTCGTCAATGACGACACAGCGGGTCAAGTGCATTGCAAGGGCTCAATTAGTCAACACGCCTTGGAAGTTGTGATGCTGTGTAGCGTGGCTCATCTTTGTCGATCATCCGGGATAGGTCTCATGGATCTTCGTGAAAGATTCGGGGCGCGTGCCGAATTGTGTCTTTCCTCATGGCAAAAGGACCAAAAGCTGCACGGCAGGTGGCTCTTGGGGTTACTCAGGTAGGCGACAATTCTAAGTGTGGTGTCAGCAGACCTGAAGTCGCTCTTTGCTCAGCGCACTTTGTCACCCACCCCACAGGCCCAAAACAGCTTTCGGGTAAGGACGTGCGCAAGTTGCTGGGACATGCTGGAAAGTCAAGGTTGTACAGCGGTTGACGGGCATAGCTGACCGCATATAAGTTAAACCTGTGCTGCTTCAGGTCGGCATGAAGTCGCAAGCTTGCCAGACCGCACCCCTTGTGATGCTGCTTATGCTGTTAGCTCATGCGCACCAGGCCAACGCCGTCAACTTCCCAGGTACATCGCACCCGCAGAAGTGCCACCGCTGTCAGCACGTAGCCGGAATCCTCAGGCTGGCCCACTCTGCAGTCTGCTATCGCCATGTTACGATGCCTTCTGAATTTTGTCTCAAGCCACAGAGCGAGAGAGAAAGAGTTTCTCTGAGAGCTCCTCTTAGGGTCCTGAACAGGCTGAACTTCAAGGCATGCGCATCTAGACTGAATACGTGTGACGCCTTCCTAATTAGGAGGATTATAAGCTTAAGGAGTATCCATGGTTCATGAAGGATCAGTCAAGCACAAACAACAATCTATACGTTTACATACACTCATGTACACCCACAAAAGCTTAACCAGGCACCTCTTATCTCAGATGATGCCAAAGGCCATTTAGATCTGTTACAGCTCTTCAGCCCACATGCACCCACAGTCTTGCCTTCTGTTGAGACTATTATCAGCTGATGATGGTATGTCTTATGTGTAAGGGGCAACAATTGCCATGTACACACAGGCAGTGAAAGCGCCCTACCAGCTCCTGCTTATCTTGAGACCAACCTCCCCCAGAGGCAGCTGCTGGTAACTGTTACCAACTCCAGCAGGTCTGGTAATGCAGCTTCCAGTGCATCTGCAACAGGCAACAATGCTGCTGTATCTACAGCTGCATCCTCTTCATCTGGTAAGAAGTGCATGCCATAGAACTGCTTGTATCTGCACAGGGATAGGATCTGCATGCTAGCCTGACAGCAAGTCGAAGGTCTTGTTGCAGCCTGGGGCTGTTATGCAAGTTCATTAGAGCAGTGAGCCATTGGGTTGAATTATGACTGTACTTCATATGACCTGATGTTACCTGCAACAGCTGTCTCATGCTGTGAGTCACATACCAGCTTGCCTTCTTCTCAGCTTTCATGCATGCATGGTGCAAAACTCGCTATGCCAATAGACGGTCTTTCACAAAATGGCTTGTGAACTCATGAGATCAAGCAGTTGCTGCATGTTGACATGCAGGCCATGGTCATCCAAACAAAGTAGTAAATACGAATGGATAGTCCAGCTAAGACTCATGGGGATTGGTCAACAACCACTTACTGTTCTTGGTGGCTTTGCATTACTGTGGTACATCAGATATTTGTTACAACAGCATACAGACATAATTTGCATTGGTTGAGGCTGCCTGCTGGGTTCTCTTTTTGGTATTCGCCTGTAAGTTCTGCAGCATGCATACTCCAGTATGTAGGACGACTGTGTTGGCATCAACAGTTCGACCGCTGCCTTTGTTTCAGCATTTGCGCATGTTGGTCACAGGGGCCGGAGCTCATTATCTTTCGAAGCGTGAAAAGGTTGGAACAAATGTAATGACTGCTTTCTATCTAGACCACGTCTGTGCTTATCTTTGCAGCATACCGCTCACTGAGTTTCTGAGTCATGCAGCAATTAGAACCAATTGCATCCAACAAACAGTTTGAGCACAGCTCATGATCATGCAACAATTGCGGATTCTAGATCTTCATCAATGCAAGCTTATTTTTACCACAGCATGCCATCATTGATGTATTGCAGGTTGCTTTTATGGCGTGAGTATGTACTGGTTCGCTCTGCTGTCAATTCTGACATTTGCACATTTGCTTGAGTACTGTTCTACATGTTCAGCTATGCAGCAACCGGTTCCACGGTGACTGTTGAGCCATTGCGGCCTTTGCAAGCACACCTGTGCAGGAAGGAGACAATACTCTTAACTAGAGATCCGTGTCGTTTTACAGTAATTTGTGTTGTGCCGCACAAAGCTAAAACTTCTCGACTGCACTTCAAGCGCATCTCAAGGCCAAAACAGTTTCGAACATAATCGTTGATCAATGTGTTCAACAAATAGAACATGGTACTACTGCTTATAAACTTATAACATGTTAACGAAACAATCAATGCCTGTGACTTGACTTGCAGCCCTCATCTTACAAAAAAGGCACTGCCAACGAAATGACTCAAGACAAGGGTTGCTTCAGCTTCTTGGCCTTTGCATGCAAGCTCTCTGCACGCTGCCGCTTCTTGCTGAGGCCGCGCTGCATGGCATTGTACAAGCCTCGCTGCTTTCGAGTCATCATAACAGTTGCCTCTGGATCCAGATCAGGAACGTCAACAATGGCAGCCTGAGCTGTAGGCGCTGCTGCATCTGTCTGCTCCTCGTCTTCAGATCCTGCCTGCTGGAAACAGTACAGCAAAATTTGTCAATACTGCAAATGCTCATACACACGCAATCTGTGGGCCTCATAGTGATGGATAACATTGAAACCTTTGTTTTCTGATAACAGCAGCGACTGGATCTGAGCAGGGCAGTGACAGATGTAACAGCATACAGTGCACCACATTGATCATCCAGCTGGCTTGAACCCTAAACCTTGTCAGCATGCAGCCTTGAAATATGATATCATTTACTGCAGCACAGGCAATGACATTTGACAACTCCTATGCGTGGAGCCATTACCTGCATCTCCTGAGCTAGCTCATTCTTGTACAGCTGCTCGGCTGAGACATTTTGCACTGCTGGGGCACTGTCTATCTGATCTGCAGCTTTGTTGTCTTCTGCAATGAAGGTGTACTCGTCCATTGTGCCGGCAGCCCTCTTACGTGCTGCCTGAGCTTGCCCCTGCACTCCAAGAAGCTATTCAACAGCAAATCAGGGGCATGAGGTTTTTGCAAGCAAGACCAGAGCGTTTTTTGTATGCAGACTTGTGTAGGTTGTCTACATCAGTAGGATGACACATCAGTGGTCCCATCAGTCAAGTTGGACAGTAGTCATGTCAGTTGAAGCACCATTATGCACATGACTGCTGCTCAATCATGTAACATACAAACCCAAAACACCACAACGATCTCAGCCAGGCTCTACAACCATGCAAAGCCACATGTTCATAGGTAGTTGATACAGCTGGGCAGACTTCTGCATGAACCATATCAAGGTCAAAGATACAATGTTATGTTTGGGTGCTTCACCTGCAGCTTCAGCATGGTTTGCAAGTAGTCCGGTACATAGCCTTCCTCCTCATTTTGCACAAAGGGTGACAAGTGGGGCGGAGGGACCATGCCAACAGCGTACAGCTCTGCCTTGGCCAGCACCCGGAAGTTGGCGCTGTCAAAGACCCACTGAGGCTGCACATACTGGCGGGAGAGAAACTTATGCCCCTGAGTTGGTCTATCCACAATCTGCAGCAGGCCATGCCTGTTCAGCATAAGCTTGACACTCTCTGCAAAAGGTGCAGAAGAATGAGGAGGGCTTACAAAAATCACATGCCCAGCTAGGTACCTCCAGAGAGTTGCATGATGAATGTGTGGGCTTATTGACAAATGGGCTGTCACATAGACTGCCCATTGCAAGGTGGCAGTGCACTGTACAAAATATGCACTAAACAAAGTAGCAACCTGTATGGCTTGGAGGCCTGACTGACTGTAGTGCAGGGCATTTCATGGAATGGGCCAATAGGGCATGCACATATTGCGGCTGTCTGACCTGATGTGTGATGCGCTCGTCGCTCTCTTCCATGGGGGAGCCCTCCCCCTGCCATGCCACAACCCCCCCAAAAGCCCTGATCA
>JAABUU010005452.1_pt1 | contig 14276 bp, 19 predicted proteins | sample 5559301 | NCBI WGS metagenome assembly JAABUU01 (sample SAMN10711884, study PRJNA513360) | rock metagenome | isolation source: Antarctica rocks | place: Antarctica: Victoria Land, Richard Nunatak white | reverse complement strand
CTGGCATCTCAAAAGGCAGAGCCTCACCCAACAAGCCCTGCGCAGGTATTCGCCCTTTGCTCAGCGCTTTTGCTCATTGGTGTGAAATGTGCAAGCGTGCAAGATGTTGCCTACCTAGTGCGTGGCAAGCCAATGCTCAGCAGCATGGCTGAGCACAGATATAGACAGGCAAGGAAGGTGAATTGCGTCATTCTGCAGTCATGGGCTGAGAAAGGTTGTTGAGTTGCTGTGCATGTGAGCATTCAGTCACCGGCGATTTCATGCATTACTGTGTTACATTCATCCTGTGCTGTTTCCCAGGCACTGCCAGTGCCATCATGCTGTGCTTGTAAAGCTGCCCAAGCTCAATTGGTCCAACAGCTTCATGCTCTCCTAGGAGCAGAGCCTAGTATGTATTTGCACACTGACATGTATGTCCGAATCAGCTTGTTAATGATGTGTGCAGCTACGAGAGGGAGAGGCCAGAAAGGGTGAGGACTATTCATGTGAAGGGGTCGGACAGTGCAAGCTATGAGGAGCGAGAGCGCTACTTGTACAAACCCACCTTCAAGCCTCTCTGGTGTGATCAGGTATATGAGTCGATGATGCTTCTTGCAGCCTGTCAATGATTGTCACTTTGTAGCTGTAGCACCAGGTTTTTGCCTGACAAACGTGCTGAGACTGCTGATGCTGCGTGGCGATGTCTCTAGTGGCTCTATTTGTTGCTGATGGTTGTGTGTTGGTTCATACGCTGACCTTTGGGTTTGCTTGAGCAGGGTGACCAAGGTGATACATCCATCATGAACTTTGAGCCTTGATGATGCATGTCTATCTTACGCCTTTGGTTCAGCTTTTTGTAGCCAGCTGGTCTGCAATGGTCTGCAACACTGTGGTTCAAGCTAGCAAGGTGTTTCATAAATCTGTTCAGCAGCTGACTGGAAGAGCAAGGAGCCACTGGCAGGAACTATATTGCAGCTCAAAAAACGTGCATTTACAGTCCCAGCAAGTATACTTTTTTCAGTAACAGGTGCACATGAACAGCCGTCAATGCATCCTGCGACCCAGAAGTCATGTTACGGCGCTATATTTGCTGAGGTCAGACATTGGGCTTGCAAGGATGAAAAACTGCATGACCTTTGTTGGCAGTGACGGTTTTGACAGGATGAAGTATCGCATGTAGTTGCATACTACCATATGGTACTTCCCATGCACGTACCATTACTGTCCATGGACATGTGTGACCACATTTTGACAGGGAGTCTCAAACAGGTGGGTGACCTACAGAATGACGCTGCCCAGCAGAGGGCAGGCCTTGTTTTGCCCTCTCAAAGAGCAGTGTGGTACTCTACATAGGCTCATATTGGGAGGGCTGCCCATGCCGGCCAAGGCTAGCCGGCGTGGCCTTTCCCTGCAGCAGGTTTTTAGGTGGATTTCCACAATTTTGTGGGGCTTTCATCAATCCCTAACTCCTTCCTGGAAAAAAGGCAGAAGTGTGCGGGCAATGAGCTCGAGCGCTGTCTTTTCTACCGCAGCATTTACTACCCACTGCTGATCGACTACCCGCAGCGTTCGGTTGACGCGCTTGTCAACCAGAGCCGCACACCCTTGCTGCTCGAGTTGTTCTCCTCTTCTTCAGCGTTGGCACTGTCCTGTTATCATCGCTCAGGGTTGGATTGAGAAAGCAGCAGTAGGGCTCGAGCACAGCACGACTGTGTGGACCACCAGCGCGTCGGTCACAGGACGATTGCAAGCCTCCGCCACTCGTGGGACACGCTTGACTGTCTCAACATGGCAGTTTGTGAGCAAGCACCCTCTTTTGAGCTTTTGGACTGCAGTGGCAACGTCCTGCGACAAATATCAAGCATGTCCTTAAACGAGCCGGTGTGTTATAAAGGCTCTTCTTGTCGCTCTCTGCTGCGCTATGTCTTTGCAAGTTAGCCTATACCTACCAGCTGTAGTTTGCGGTGTCTCTGCCTTGTGTGCTTGTTCAGATAGCATAAGTTATCTTTTTAAATCAAACCTGACAACACGTTGAAAGATGTTTGCCTGCCTGGGCATAGAAACACGAGTTCATCCTTACCTGCTGACCAGTCTGTGGGTGCAGATGCTCAAGCGTCTAGCCGAAGTCCTTGAGTCAGACAAGAAGTCCAAACTTGCAGCTGAATTCCCTGAGTTTGGCATGCCTGGGGCCTCTGCATACCTTGCCCATGCAGATGGCGATTATGACAGAGCACATGACATGCTGCTGGAAGTGCAGCAGCACTACAAGGAGCTGGTGGGTTCTTCTTCATGTCAAGCGTGCTTGTATGGCTGTTATACATTTCTGCTGCTGCCTGCTGTTTTCCATCCTGCCACCAACAGCCTTGCGTTATTTTTGCAAGCTCCCATTCGCAGTCACCTCTAGCAAAAGCTCGCCCAGTCATCTTGTATCTCATATCTGGATGGCTTTTGCAGCCACAGTGTTACTTTGTGTTACCAAGAACGGTAGCTACTGCGTTTTCCCACTCGTGTCTCTGGGTTTCCTTGCAGAATGCACAACACGTCCACCAACTTGAGGCAGACCTGCAAGATGCCCAGCAGGCAACAGAGCAGGCTGAGTTCGAGAGGGATGGTGCCGTGGCAGACACCGATTCTGCCATTGAAGAAGGCGTCCACCTGGCGCAGCAGCGCGACAAGTTTGAGAATTTGGTGCAGGACCTGGTGGAAGAGAACGAGGCCTTCAAGGCTGAGGCCCAGGTGAGTCAGCTCTCAGAGAGAGAGTGTGTGTGTGTGTGCGCGCTTCGTGCGTGCGTGCGTGCGTGCGTGTGTGCGTGTGTTGCCTTGCTGTCTGGATACGCTGTGCCTTCCACCATCAAATCATTACTGCTCACTGAAGATGACAGAGGGATTTTCCCTCCCACCACAATCGCCCAGGGGACGAGATGCTATATATATATGGTATGACTGCTCTTATTTGACGTGTTATGGGATTTCTGTGATGCAACTGCTACTCTGAAAGCTCAGAAGTGAAGCCTGCTGTGTTTGCACAGCTGTTAGATTTGAAAAGTCATCTGGGTTGTAAGCATAATGGAGAACATAGATGTCAGAAAGCTTGGCGCAGAAGCCTGTCGCTGCCATGCATTTCTGGAGGCATTTTCTGTCATAGTCTGACTGTTGTGTGTCCTTTGCAGATGGCCAACACCAAGCAGTCAGCAGTGTTGTCTGTTCTTCTGAGGTGGAGAACAAACATATCTCATCATATTCGATTGACTGTTATGTGACCATTGCAGATGGCAAATATCAAGCTGCATGCAATTGAGGTGAAGTCCAAGGATTTGCAGCGGGAGTACCAGGATGCGCGTAGCTTCATAGCGGTGATATGCTCTTTTCCCTTTGTGTGCACAATAACATAGGTTGGTTGCGCCCTGTGTGCCTAGTCCTAGGGTCATCACCTGATTGGACTCGTCCTGTATACAATGCTTGCAAAATGCAGTACCCAGCTATCAAGCATGATGCTGATCAATCACATTCAATGAGTCATGCTAACAGCATTTCCACAACCTTTATGGCACACCTTACGAGACGATATAGTACACTACATGTCTTACTGTCTCAGGTTCAAATCTGTTACAGTGAAATTTCCTCAACTCTCACAATTGTTGGAGATAATGGAGCCCTGCACTCATGTAATTGGGTCCATTTTGACAGCCCATTAGCCTATGTACTGATTTGGGATGCTTGTGCAGACATTGGATCATGAGCATTGGCACAATGATGGCCAACTACATAGCAAGCTGGCAGAGTGCCAGGCCCAGGTGGTCAACCTTCAGGGCATTGTGGCAGAGCTCAGCTCAGAAGCCGCAGCTGACATGGTAAGCCTTTCAGACTCCTGCTTGTATCAGGAAGCGCATCTGTAACAGCCATCGTGATGTTTGTAGCTGCAACTGGCAGTAGCTACGGTATATCATCTTGCATATCATGGTTTGATGAGATTGACATTGATAGTGATGAATGATGACGATAGCAATTATGATATTATGGGATTTGGTAACAACTGGGAGCCCCGCTTTTGGAGGCAAACTGAGCATCCAAGCTGTACTCATGCAACTCGGTCTATTTTTGACAGCTATGTTTTGACTTGGGATGCTTGTGCAGAAGTTGCAGCTTGAGCACTGGCACAGGGATGACCAGCTACATGGCAAGCTGGCAGAGTGCCAGGCCCAGGTGGTCAACCTTCAGGACACTGTGGCAGAGCTCAGCTCAGAAGCCGCAGCTGACATGGTAAGCCTTTCAAACGCTGTGCACTGTGTCAGTGGGGCGCCCACTGTGTATACTGTACCTCCATTGCTTACACTGCTTCCATTCCTCTTGAGTCTACAGGCCATGGTGATGTCATCTGGCATGAGCTCCCTCTGGCCCTGCTCCACACACAACATCATTCTGCAGTTTTGCCCTGCTGCAACCTGTTCTGAAGGCTTCTACATGAAACGATTTATGTGCGGTTGCGCTGTGGTCAGAAGCAAGCGGTTTGTCAGCACAAGTCATCTACAGCAGTACTGTGACACACTGTAATGAATGTTTTCCAGCTTGCAGCTACACAAAAGGTATGCACTATCACAGGCAGGCCTGTTGAACGTCCTCACAAGTGTAATCTTCTGCAGGGTCACAAAGAGGAGGTGTTGCGTGTGCGTGGTCTGCTGGACGACAAGCAGCAAGAGATTGAAGCCCTGCAGTGCAGGCTGGCCAACAGCCAGGCCCATCTGCAGCTGAAGGAGCACAGCCTTGATGGCACCCTGACCTGCCTGCAAGAGACACAGCATGAGCTGGCTGATAGCGAGGGGCGCCTGCAGGTGTCGCGGCATGAGTTGTCGGACGCCCAGGAGAGGCTGGAGGTGATGCATGACTTCCTGCATGGCCCTGCACCTCTGGTCAGCACTCACCTCAACAATGAGATCATGACCTCAGCCTTGACTGCTTGACATGAATCATTGTTTGCATGATGTCATACCCATGCTTGTCCTCTGGCAAATGCTCATTTCTCGTAGTTGTGTGCTGGTGTCTTCTGCCAAATCGCCTGCAAATGGACTCAACTCTAATGGTTTGATGAGCGCTTTGGGATCTGACATATGTAATGTGGTGCAGGGCAAAGTGGAGCAGCTGGAGGCCATGGTAGAGCGCACCACGAGTGAGCTGTCCCAGATGATGACCAGGTTCAGGGAGGTGGAGGGCAAGCACATTGGCAGTGAGGAGACTCTTGCAACACTGGGCAGGGCCGTGGACACACACTTGGTGAGCACACACATGCTACCACTGAGTGCACTGTGCCTTGTGCCTGCTTGTGTTCTGATAACAATGTAATGATAAAAGCAAAGTACATAATAGTAGTAATAATAATAACAATAAATATGATGATAAACATGATGATTATAATGACAACAACAAATAATAGTAATATTAAGAACAACACAGGCTCAGCCAACAGCCATGTGTGTCCGGCGCAAGTCAGCTCCCTCCAGACAGGCTTGTTCATATTCAGCATGCCTTGAACAAGACCCTTTACACAAATCATATCTGATTGACATAACATGTCTCAGCAAAGCGTGCACGATGTTGAATGAAAGGTCACATGAAAGGGTTGATTGATCTGTATGTTTTCACTCGATCGCACCTTCCAGTTGCCAGATTGTCAAGGGAAAACGGCACGTGATCCTACTGCGCAATGAAAGACCTCACACTGTCAGTAGTTAGTGGAAAACAGAGCACGAGTGGTACTGCCATTGATAGCACAGCGTTGCTGGAGGCTCGCAGCAGCAAAAGCAAAAAACGGTCTGACGAAGAGTTTGACAGCATGTTCAAGGAGAGGCTTGACTTGACAGGGGAGAATGAGCTCTTGAAGCACAGTCATGCAGCTCTGGAGCGAACCCTGGAAAGCATGCAGAGGGACCTGGATACAGCCAATGAATGGCGCTTGGAGGCAATTGAAGAGCTGGACGAAGTCACAGATGAGCTGACTCTATTGAAAGAAACTCTTCATGCCCAGGGCCTCAGGCTGCCCAATTAAGACCCCTTTGTTGTCTCCCACCCCCTTCTTGGGCTTGAGGAATGATGGCCCTTCCCTTCTGCATGAACAGGACGGCGATCCCGGTCAAGGTGGTGCTGCATGTCATGCTAGGTTTCTAGGGTGTCCCAGTTTGATTTCCCACCCAAAATGTGATGCAATTTGTCTTGTTGTCGAGGCATCTGAGGTCAGAGTTAGTTTTACAAAGTGTCAGAGGCAATGCTGATGCAGCAGCGTTGTGGTGAGACAAGCCTGACCAGCAAAAGCAGCATGTACAAAGCTGAAATGCGTACTGTGATGGTTTTGGGTGTACCCGCATGCCACCTGCAGCTGTACATGAGAGAGCATTCAAAGTACTCAAATTAAAAAACAACAAAAAAAAAGGACTAGAAGTTGTTTGTGCTTTGCATGTGTATTTATGCTATTTGCATTGTTGAAGGGTAATTGACATTGAAAGTTATGCAGAAAAGAGACTTCAGCTTCATGATGGTTGCAGTATAGTCCAGGCTCGAGCCGCTGCATGCATGTGACATTACGGTGGCAAGATTGTGACAGTCCACAGTGTGTAAAATCACCACTGAAACACAGCATAGTTGTATCACGCCTCTTTGCAGAATGCATCTTTGGGTGAAAGCTGGGGATTCAGCACTTGCTGTGAAACTTGGTACTGTGAGGGAAATCTGGTCGACAGGGGCAAGCTCGCCTCAAGGTCTGCAGGGCAATAAGACAGTAGGGCAGATGTTGATGTCCAAGCCTGTCTGCTCAGCTGTGGATTAGCATATGTCCTGGTGCACCACTGCTGTGAAGAGCACATACATTTTCTTTGAAATTGTTACGTGCAGACCCTTGTCTGTGGAGCACCCTCCGCCCTGCCTTGTTGCCACTTATCCACTGTTGCAGCAAGTCACTTTTTGGTGTAGCAGTTTGATCTTTGGCATGGTATGTGTGAATGCTACTAGAATCACAGTAGCTGCAGACTACGACTAGGCCTTTGGGTCTTGCTGTCAACGCACTGCTGCAGAAGTTTGTTTGGTCAACGCCTCACATGGAGTCAGATAATCTTACAGAATTTGCAGCTTCCAGCTTGGCCTCTCAAGCAAAGCCTGTAGAGATCGCAAATGCATCCAAGTGAAACATACGACAAGCTGAAAAGACACCTGTATAGTTCAATGCTATTCTTATTTGCTACTGTTGTTGTGAGTGTACTTGGGGCACAACTTGGTAACCAGCAGGCAGCCCAGACGCAGCTCTGCTCAGCATACAAGAACAAAAAGCAAAAGCCAAGGATGCCATTGAGTTGACAAGAATCGCTGTCACACCATTCAAGTCACCAGAATGCTGGTGTTATCGCAAGGACATGCAGGTCAGACATGCTATGTAGTGGCTCAGTTGTGCTTGAGAAGCAAGCTACACTCAAAATGTTATGTAACACAGCTAGGATAGCTGCGTGAGGTGGCTATTCACGTGAGCTCAAGACTTGTTCTGACGTGCAGTGCAGCCTGTGGAGCTCATGAGGGGCTCAAGACAGTTATGCTCAAATTGCCAGTGGCTCCAGGCCACACGAAGAGCCAGCTCATGTTGCTAGCAACAGCTTTTGACCTCTTTCTTTCCTCTGCACAATGATGTCATCATCTTTGAGGTGAAACTGCTACAGCTTGGTACCCTCCAAAATTGGCTCACCAAATTTTGCCTGTCCCTTCTTCTGTTACTTGGTCGCATGACTGCAAAGTGCTGCAGACCTGCTATTGTGCTCTTGGATAACTTCCTGCACAATAGCGAGATGCTAGTCAGGATGTTGGCGAAAGCATCTCAGAGCACAATTTGTACAATGCTGATGTGTGACGCTAGCACAGCAAGCACAAGCCGGGTGACTCAACTCCTGTACACAGATATGTGAGATTGAACAGGCACACTGTGCCACTTGCATGCCGGCTCTCCCACCTGCACTACCAGACCAGCAAACCCCTGACACTGCTGCATATTGCAAAATCTGTGTATGCACATGCAAATTTGTACCTTCTGTACTTTGCACTACCAAACAGCTTGGAAGCTGTAAAGCAGCTGGTGTGAGAGCAGCAGCAAGCTACCGTCATGTCTTTTGTGTAAACACATATGTACACATATTACACAGAGACGCACGCATGCACGCACTCACACCTCACACAGATGTGTATGTATGTGCAACATCAATTGAGGCCTTCATGACCTTATGCCCACCTGGAGGTCGCAGGTTGTTAGCTGACCATCCCTGACAATGACTTCACCATTGATGACTGACAGATCCACAGGCGCCAAGCCTGGTGTGCAGAACAGCAGGGCTGCCACAAGCTCATGTTGGGCTCCTGCAAATGATATGCCATCCGTTCTCCAGGCCACAAAATCTGCCGCCATTCCTGGGGCAATCCTGCCTATATCGTCCCGGCCCAAATTATTGGCGCCACCCTGGGTGCCCACCATCAGCGTCTCCCTTGCTGACAAGCCTGAACAGGGCATGGGGGGGTGGGGGTGGGGGGGGGGTGGTGGGGTAACTACATGTGTATGCCAGCCCAACTACGCTGATCATGTGATTACATGCAAGTGAACTCAAGCAAGAGCGCACATCATGATCATCCTCAAGTGTGGCATGTTTCTGACTTTGATCTATCACTTTGATGTAACCATACATATCATAGTGATAAGTCAAAGCGATAGGTGATGGATGTCTAGACCTAGTGGGGTTGCAAGGCCTGCCTAGGTATGAACGGACCAGAGCATTTGTTGCCGTGCTTGATTAGCAAACAGTGGGTCAGCTGTCTGCATGAACAGCTTTCTGCTGCATGAGACTCTGTGCAAGGGCTTATGTATACACCCCACACCGATTCTGTTGCTGCCATTAGCTGTCTGTGCATGCAAGGGCTGATGTAACACAGCCCTGCTGTACCATTCTTGTTGCCATGGATGTGACGCCCTTACAGGACTGATGCATTCAGCCCTGCATCCTGCTTCTCAGCGCCACTGAGCGGTTTCAACCGCAAAGGCCAATCCAGACAGCCCTGCTCCGCGCATGAGTTGTCCTCAAATTTTGATGCATGCAAAAGCTGCGGCATACGACGCTGCCTTTACAGTGTACCTTTTGCATTGCCACCGGCCCTCTGAAGCAGCATGGCCATGCGCAACTCCATCAACACATGGCCTGTATCATTGCTAGCTGTCCCATCCACCCCGATGCCAACATTCACACCAGCATCTAGAAGATTCCGCACCTGCATGTCCAGCATGCCAGCTCTGTGACTGCTTTTTGGAGAATTGCAAGCATGTAGCTGGCATCTTTGGCAGCTGTAGCGCCCATGCATTATCCTGATGCATGGGCAAGCTTCAAGAGCTGTGTGGGGTTTGACACAGTGTTTGAGACCTAGGTGGTGGGCCACTCAGGCCCTCACTCCTGCGATGGACAGGGGTAAAGGGCCTCTGCCCCAAAGTGCACTGATACAATGCAGGAAGGCCAGCTTTTAGGGGGGTTTGCAAGGGGGGCTGTCCATCTCTGGAAAAAACGCATGTACAGCTGGAATGTGACATACACTCAGACCTCACTGACAGACAAGCCTCTGTGCTCCCAGACGTCACAGAGCAGATCCCAGAAGCAGGTTGCATGTGTTGTTCAACGTTGACATTGCCTGCAGAACAGGGGGATGGACTTTTGACAGAACACAGGGATGGGAAATTGACTTGAAGCAGCGCTAGCAGGCCATAGCCTCTGTTCTGGACACTACACAGGCCCCATGTGCAGCACCTGACTGACTAGGATGTGACTAGCTTGCTTATGCAAAAGCTTGCCCAGAAAGGTGTTTTTTTTGCGTCTTTGCAGGCTTGAACATGCGTTCTGGACTTACTGGGCAAATTCCAGAGGCCAGGCGCATGTTTGAGGAGGGGCAATGCGCGACACCAATGCCATGCTGTGCCCACTGCTTTGTCTCAGTATCATTCAGGTGGCAGCAATGAGCAAGCCAGACGTCATCCCTGTCCCACCCAACCTTCCTGTACACACACACAACTGCTTTCATGCCTGCTGAAACACTGCTTTGCTGGAGCAGTTTGTCGCTGCCCTCCTGCTGCAGTGTCATGTCCTGGTTATGCTGCAAGTTTGATTGCTGTAATGTCCGAATAGGTTCGGTAAATGACGTCCCAATTTGCAAAAGAAGAGGTTGGTTGTGCTGTGCTGTTTGATGTAACTGCTTGTCTTGTATCATATGCTGACAGGTCATTGATCTAGCAGCAGCAGCAAGGCTGACAGGCTCAGTGATACACATGCCACTGGGCCTCACAGAGTATAGGATGGTATTGGACATGTGCCATCCATTGAATAGAAAAGGACGGAAAGTACGTGACCATGTAGCAATGTTGCATTATGATGCAGAGATTCAACGGATGGGACGCTCACACCCAGACTTCTGCCTGCTCAAGAACAAAGGTGTCAATCCTCTCAGGAGAACAGTCCAGGTTCAAGTCCCACAAGATATTGACCAAAGCAGCTGCTTACTTGATGCACTCTCCTGGTGTCTGGGATCAAATCCCACATCAAACCCCACACAGTTTCAATCAAAGGAGCTGCTTACTTAATGTAGTCTCCAGGTGTGAGGCCAAAGCTGGTGCGCAGGAAGTCATTGCCCTGTTGGTTCTCTGCCATGTGAGTGTGCAGGCGCACCCCCGGATGCTGGCGAGCCAACTTGGCAGAAGCCACCATCAGCTCCTGGCTCACACCAAAGGGCGAGTGAGGAGCTAAACCTATTCGCAGCATTGAGTACCTGTCAAGAGATATTGTTATCAGCACTAAAGTGATTTCATGCCTTGATGGGTGTTGTTGATGTTGTGAACTGATTTGCGTTGAGAACCATGGGCATTCTCACTCCTGGTCAACTCAAGTTTTTCTCTGGCCTTTGCTGTGGTTTCAGCTGTGGCTTTTGCTGTGGCCTTTGCTGTGGTTTTTGGTCTGGCCTTTGCTGCGGCTTTGGCTATGGCCTTTGCTGCGGCTTTTGCTGTGGCTTTTGCTGTGGCTTTTGCTGTGGCTTTTGCTGTGGCTTTTGCTGTGGCTTTGGCTGTGGCTTTTGCTGTGGCTTTAGCCAACAAGCTGTGGGGTTGAGTGATGACCTCTGCCAACCCAGAATGCATATCAGGGAGGGGTTCATGACACAAGTCAGTATACATCTGTTAGCTGGTGATGGTCCTGCGGTTGTGGTGTCATTAGCAGGCAGCACTAGCAGGAGTATCCTAGCCCCTTAGCACAAGCACTGCTGCAACAGACGGTGTTGCACACATACAGACAACATGTGTGCACAAGGAGCTAAGCCACCTGGAGGCACAGTGGAACTCTTGGATGAGCCTTGCCATGTCCTTCAGAATGACATCTTCTGCTTGACATATGCTATCGGGGGCTTTGCCTCCCTGGCTCTTTCCCATGCTCATAGCTCCTCTGGTGGGATGAAAGCGTATTCCCACGTCTCTGCAAGGTTGATGATCAAGCCAGTGACCGGCTGCCAGTCAAAGCTGCTGTTCTTCATCTCACAAAGTCTTGACCGTTGCAGAAACTAATACAGGGAGTTGTTTTGGCATGTGAGAGGTGAAGTTGAAGTGTAGGACTGTTGTCCATAGCTGTTGTAACTGAAAGTCTGAGCCATGCACTTGTGCTCAAAGCAATCTGAAAACACTGCAAGCACCACTTGACATAACATGATGTTGCAAAGTGTACTGTTTTAGGCATTTGATACAGACGATTCTTGCATTTTCATAACACATACTGCCTACTGGAAGTGTTGCGCCTTGATGTTGCTGCACTGACCTGGCAGCTCGTATGCTGTCTTCAAGGCAGACGTCGTTTGGATAGAGGTACAGATGGTCTGATGTGCATGTGCAGCCTGACAGGATGAGCTCCACCATTGCGAGTTTGCTGCTGACGTAGATGTCTTTGCCCTATAACGGAGTATACTGATTTGATATTAGCAAATTTGCTGGTGAGCTTTACCAAATCAGCCACTCATCCATGCTTTGTCAATATGTTGGCTGGAAGTTTGCATAAAAGAAACGAGTGAGAAATGAGCCGAAGCAAAGCAAGTTGAGTGGCAGCAAGGTAGGGTTGCTTGCCGTCAGTTTTTGCCATGGACCATAGCAAGTCGCCAGCCAACCAAAGAGCAATTCATCCTATGACAACGGCATGGTTTAATGTATTACTTCAGAACAAATTGTAGATGTTCAGGGCAGTGTGTTGAAAGTACCTGCGCCAGGCATCTGGTCAGACACCCAAACATGTGGTGGTGAGTATTGATCAGACCCGGAATGACCACGCGACTCGACAAGCTGATGGTCTCCTCTGCATTTTTGTGCAATTGTGTCAGCTGGGCTGAAGCTCCGACCCACTTGATGACGTTGCCTTCGATGTAAATCGCCGCGTCGCGAATGTCACCGAGCTCCGTGTCCAAGGTCACTAGAAGCTGAACATCTCGTACCAGCAAGGATCGTGTCGGCATCAAGCGGGCAGCGCCCGCTTTTGACATGACAAGCTCTCCAGTCCTCGTAAAACAGTAGCAGGGGACCGGCTAGAACACGACTTGTGGTGAAGCAGCTGACACTTGCTGTTTAGAGGCGCAAACCTGATGGCATAGCTGCACTGAGTCCCAGATAGTGCATTGAGTATAGGCAAGCCCGCACGGCGGACATCGTCGTCGGGCACTGAATCCCACTTTGCACCTGTATGTCTAGCTTTATGACTAAATAGCTTTGTTGTTTAGTCAACCTTTCTTAGTCAAACCAGCTGGTGCATGTTGCTACTGTTTTGTGAACTTTCGCACAATATCTTATACCAACCACAGCCAAATAGCTTCCATGCAAGCACTCAATCAAAGTTGTCAGAAGTGATCTCTCTGGGCTTGCAGCTGCAAAAGTTTGCAAACGCCATGTGTGATACAGAAGTAATTGGGACATCTTCGGGGGGGGGGGGGTCAGTGGCAGGGCCCCAGTCATAGTAACGGTTATGGCCAAAATTTATGAAAGAGCGGAAAGCTGGTAGACTTGGCATGTCAGCGTCTGACAGAGGGGTTGACGTGCCAGACCGACTGCAATGGCTGCAGCTGACTGCACAGAGGATGTGTACATATACCACAGCATCAACTCAGGTATTGCGTGCCTAGTGTAACTTATCCAGGACAGTATCAGGCTGTACACCAGCGGTTGCAGATTGTAACCAACTTGAAGCAGTGCAAGAATGACATGCAAGATTTGATAACCCCCTTACAGATCTTCTAGAATGGAAATCAACAATTGGGGTAAAACGTGGCGGGGCCTCTGCCCTCCATGCTGACGGGCAAGGTGTTGCAACTTTGACATGTCTTGCAGCCAGATGTGGGGCCAAATGTCAGCATGCAAAGCGACATCTTGACTACAATGCAAGACTGCAATTCTGAGGGGTTCTTGGTGTACCAACGCAGTGCATTGCAGCCCTGCACATGCAGATGTGCAGACAACAAAGTGATGCACTTGTACAATCAAAGTTACTACTGATGCCATTGCACATTCGTGAATCACAGCCTGGATTCTGTCAGCAACCAGTAGCACATGGCTTGAAGTGATTCCATTAGTCAAGCAGCAAGCACACGAAACTTCTTGGTTTACTGTGTTACAGGTGCATTTGATGCTTCTACAAGACAATAAATCCATTGTGTGAGCAGTCATAGCTTGCCAGATGTGCACTGCAATCAGCTACAAGTCAGTCTGAGAAGACATGCAGTCTGTGGTCAGTACGAGCCCTGTGCATGAATCATACATCATCAGATGCAGGTGCAAAACAGCGTTGTGTCTGGAAGATCAGAAGGCAAGATATTGGCATTCATACAGTGTCAGCAGAGCTGTGCCACACACCATTGTCGTTTTGAGAAGCAGCTTGAGTTTCAGCAGGCTGCCTTCCTTGCACAAACCTGTTATCCACATCTTCTTGGTATGTCCTGTGAGGCAGTGGCGCAGGAGAAATGTCATAAAATGCTGCCCTTGCATGACCTGCATCAAGAGGTAAACACCGAGCCCAAAGCAAACACGGACTCTCTGTCTGCAGGATAGTAACACACACGGTCATCACTTTCAGCAATCATGAGCACAAGTTTGTTGGCTGCTGCTGTTGCTGTGCCTGCTACTACAGCTTCCCCTGTTGTTGTAGCAACCCCTGTCACTGGTGCATTTGAACTTGCAGCATTGGGGGACGCTGACTGTACACAATTCCCACCCTGTGCATCCTGTGTCT
>JAABUU010005449.1_pt1 | contig 14283 bp, 11 predicted proteins | sample 5559301 | NCBI WGS metagenome assembly JAABUU01 (sample SAMN10711884, study PRJNA513360) | rock metagenome | isolation source: Antarctica rocks | place: Antarctica: Victoria Land, Richard Nunatak white | reverse complement strand
ACGTTCAGTAGGCGGTTGAACAAGTCTCCAGCCACACTAGATGAGAAGGACGTTCTCAAGAAGTTCCTTACCAACCCTCCTGTCAAAAAAATCGATCTGCACTTTCCTTTGGGACTCGAAGTCACTGCACGGAATTTGAAGGGCGTAACAATCAAGGATGCTTTAGACGCCATCCACAAGCAGTTCAAGAAGAAGGTAAGCTAAAAATCACCCTGACCTTAATATTTTGCGTGGATTCCGAATAAGAAGCTGATCGAATACCCCAGGCCGACGATGAACTAGAGCTTCCTGTATTGGCAGGGTTTGAATGGGACAAAGAGGAGTCATGGACAAGACTGATCGTACACCAGAAGAAAGAGGGCGCACCATCCGGTGGTGGAAAGAAGAAGGGCAAGAAGGGTAACGACGACGAATAAAAGTCGACGAAACTCTGAACTCACGCCTGACGTGGGTGGGGCCAGTAAGACCGAGAACGATTTGAGTACGATAGTGGCGTGGAACAAAGATCGAAGGTGACCTGTGCAGATAGTGTAGCAGTGTGGTAATTTATCATCTGCCACTGTAAAACGAGAGTCCCACAGACATGCGTGGTGACTTCGTTGGTCTTGCAAAGTAGAAGCTCCCGAGCAAGTCAGACTTCCGATTTATTGAGCCAGAGTCTTAATGCCTTGTGATCATTGACGAGCCGATGCAAGCTTCGTTAAGGCTGGTAGGTAGTATGAGTGTTTGTGGTAGATAAAAGAAAATTTGAGATGGAAAATACAAAATACTCCTTGTGTGAGAATGCGAGGCTAACTCCGAAAGGGAAAGCTTGTCCCAACCAAGCTCCTGCACCAATGGAATGTCTCTGTTCACGGACCATATGTGACATGTGCAATTCTATCTCACGTCGAGCGTGTCCTGAAGATAGACTTGATTGCAACGGTTTTCTCACAACTGGCCTGTAAACCCCAGTCATTCTTCATGGAACAACGTGCCTCCATTCCTCCTGGGCTTCCGCGCCTCAACCCTACAACCTCACAATGGCAAGATCCACCAGCTTTGATCTCTACCTACCGTACCACATACAACCTTCCCACTGCCGTCTCCGCCTTGATCGTTGGCTCTGGAATCACTGGGGCTACTCTCGCGTACACCCTTCTTAATCAGGACTCACCCTCTCCAGTCCTAATGCTTGAAGCCCGCACAGCTTGCGCTGGAGCCACAGGTCGCAATGGTGGCCACACGAAATGCGCTTCATACCGAGCGTTTCTGGATAACTTGCGTACGCACGGAGAGGACGAGGCTGCAAGGATCGCAAGATTCGAATATGGCTGCATGAAAGCCGTACATGCATTCGCAAGGGAGCATAACATCCAATGCGACAGCTGGGAGGGAGACACGGTAGATGTAATCTATGAGCATGGTCAGTGGCGAAAGGCAGAAAAGGCGGTCAAGGAGATGAGAAGGGTGTTAGGGCCCGATGATCCGGCGGCAAGGTATATTTTCTGGAGCCCTCAGCAGACAGAAGAAGAGTTTCTTGCGAAAGGGGCATTCGGAGCGGTGTCATACGAGGGGGGTAGTCTCAGCGCCTATAAATTTGTTACCGGAATGCTAGGCCTGGCTCTTCAGAAAGGCTTGAACCTGCAGACCGAGACGCCAGCCCTGAAGATCAAAAAGCGGGGCGCTGGCCAAAGCGGGTGGATAGTGGATACACCCAGAGGGAGTATTAAGGCGGACAAGGTATTCCTCGCAACGAATGGGTACACATCCCATCTATACCCGCCACTCCAAGGCGTCATTGTGCCACTTCGGGGGCATATGACCGCTCAGAGGCCTGGAAGCTCTATGCCCAAAGATGGGTTAACAAATACCTATTCGTTCATTTATGGAGATGGATATGAGTACATGGTTCCTCGACCGCAGGGCTCAAGGTTTGCTGGCGATATCATGATTGGAGGTGGCTCGACAATAGCTGCTAATGAGGGTTTGAATGAATTCGGAATGACCGATGATACTGTCACCGAGCCTGTCATTGTTAACTATCTTAGAAACTGTACCGGGAGGTATTTCGACCCTCATTGGGGCAATGACCATACGGATGGCAGGATACGTAAGGCATGGACCGGAATCATGGGATATTCTGCAGATGGATTCCCACTCATCGGTCAAGTACCGGGCGAGCGGAATCTCTTTATTGCTGCCTCATTTCAAGGTTCAGGGATGGTTCTGTGCCTTTCCTCAGCAATGGCATTGGTTGACATGGTGGTCAATGATAACAAGAAGCGAGCAGACCGAGCACTCCCAGAAGCCTTTTTATTGACGAAAGAAAGGATGAAGCATAAGTTCCGTGGGAGACTCCACACCAAAGCACCAGTCGATCTTGAAATTCACAGCCAGCTGTGAACATTACTTTCCATGGTAACCAAAAGCGACACAGCTCCGACACAAGCATACAAGCACCAGCTCAGTTGATCTCAACAAGTTGTCTGATGTGCTCCTTTGCTCCTTCACTCTTTATTCCTTTATACTCGCCATTTTAGCCTCTTCTGAAATACAGGACGTGGATGTGAAGGTTGTAATGGACATTTAAAGCTCTCGTTCGGCCTTTCAGAGCTTGGATTTTCCTGTAATAACGTTAGTTGGTAGGTTCTGAAATATGTTTACGTTGCAATACCTGGTTGATTGCCCTTTTCGCTACACTTCCGACCCCAATCATCACTCCAGGCGACAATGTAATGAGACCTTGATTGTCCTCGATCAAGGTTGCTACGCTGTTTGCTGAACAAGAGGGCATTGAACTCATCGATGTGATAGGCATATTGCTGCGACTTCCACATATGCTCCGTTTGGCATCCGTGAAGACTGGCTAAAGTGGACCGAGCCTTCGAGTGGGAAGACCTAGAGGTAAGCGACAAGGTAAGCGAGGGTCGACGAGACAATCGGGAAGACGAGAAAGATTAAAACCCTTACGACATTGGGCCGTGAGTATTGGTGTTTGAGGGCTCGTAAGCTCGAACGCAATCATGAAATTGAGAATATGATATATGACGACCGCTAATGGGCAACCAAAGTCATCGACTTGTGGACGTTAGATCAAGAGGCAGGCATATCGTGTCAAGTCTGTGGGGAGATGTTGAAGATCGTCAGCCAGCTTGGTCCGCGCAAAATGGAATCCGTCAATGCTCACGTTCCGTAAGCGTCGTGGGCAGCGCTTTCCGTAGGACCTTTGGTTCGAAGACCAGGAACGGTTCCTGGTGGCTTGCTCAAATGTTTCAACGGCCATTTGTCACCGCGGTGGGTTCGTAGCTGACCCCTGTTAACCGCCCACGATTGGGTCGCTATGTGCTTTGCAGCCGTTGGTATTGTGCATGAGCTTCAGGAAAATTTGTCTAAAATTTCCAGGGCGAATGTCCTACGTATACAGAGGGAAGAACGGTGGGATCATCCGAGCATCCTGCAACGTCTACTGTGCATGACTTACGAACCTCGTGGGGGGGCAGCTTTCATCTCCGACGCAAAGTAGGCAAATTGCATTGCATTAAGGCAGCAAGCTTGATCCTCCGATAACCAGTCTTGGTCCGCGCCTTTACATCATAACTTTACTACTCTTGCTATGATGGCCTGGGTACTTGATCAAAGTAACTCACTATTCATTCCAACGCAAGCTTTGAAGATACAGCCGCGATGTATCAAGACGCCTTGGGCCCCTAGGCATCACAGACTGCAGCGTAGGAACAATGGCAGAATTTCTTGTCCGCTATGCGACAGTCGATTTGCAAGAACTTCTCGTGGCTAAGCTTGAGAACACTAATAACTGAACCACGGGGATGGCTCCACCAGATGGTCGTACTTCTTGGGAATTTCCACATCTTACTGTTTGTTTATGAATCACTGTACAAAAGACCGCTAACACATCACACGGATGGTTGCAGTAGCATCCAGCCCGGCAAGGCGAATCTGTCGGTTCCTACATCGATGTGGGTGGTGCCTACACACGCAATTGTGTGACGGACTCTTCTCAATATCCAATGAAATCAGAGCGCTGGTGCTCAGGATATTTCCAACTTGACGATAATGCAGAGAAGAAGCCAGGATCAGCATGATTTATCGCTGTACGGGTCTCATTTAGTATGTTACGTCTATTACGTATCTCGGAGACCTTCCTCCTTCAGTGTTCCTCCAGAATACATTTTGACGATCATAGCGATATTTCTTATGCTACTTTACTCTTCGTATCACAACTGCATGGCGAATATGCTCGTATTAGTTACTCTTAAGTTGCGACCTTGTGCAGGCACGGCTCGATTTTGCTACAATGCATCGGCGCAATATTTGCTGGGAAGAGAGCGCACATGGTGAGGTCCTATTTCTACAGGCTTCGCACTTCGTGGGGTTGAGATATGTGCCAGCCCGTGCATGCATATGTAGCCTAATGACCTTACCTCGTGCAGGCACATAACTTATGAACAAACCATGTCTCTAGATCGGTCTTTTCACTCCATTCAGCGACTCGGTATCGTTCTGCTATCATTGGGGCCCGTTTGTTGTATACTTTCTATCTAATCGCATTTGCTTCGATGCGAATATGCAGGCTGAAACATCTGCGCCGTTGATGTGCAGTGTCACGAGAGTTCTAACCCTTTTGTAAGGTAACACTCTGATTTGTCGTCGTAATTGCCACTCCACTTCCCATCCTTTTCTTTCGGAAAATTGTAAGCGCTCGCAACACGTTTTCTGCAGTATTTGTACTTCAAGTTTCATGCGGCATTGATTTTGGTATCTCTAGAGGCGACCCAATAGAAGTCGATCGTGTTTGGAAATTTAGGCGTTCGTTGAACTCATGTCTATTGCAGAAGAGAACGGTGTTCGCCGAGAATCAAACCCTGTTTCATGGCGCTGCATTTTTTTATTTTTTATTTTGCCAAACTAATGTCAAGTCCTCGAAGATTGTTTCCGGATCTTTGCGGCAAGTAAAACTGTTTCAACTACGTCGCTAGCGATTCCAGCATTTGCACCTACAGCCTTGTTGCAGCAGTCGCCACATTCCTGCAGCCACAGCCTAGCACGACTGGATACTGCCTTCCAGGATAGCCACTTCGATATGCCTGGACATGATCTCGTTAACTCAACATTCCTGCGGGTACCTACCCTGGCAAAGACTGACCGGACATGGGGTGCACCTCAAGTAGGATGCCACAATGCTTGAATACGCACCCTCGAAGAACTGGCGAAATTACGCGGAGGTACATTGCAAACGAGTCGATAGTCTGCACATTTTTGCTAGTATTCTGATGCTAAATTGGTAAACCGGTCGCATGGCAATCAGAGTGGCGAATGACTAATCTTAATGATGTTCTAACCCTATCATTAAGGAGGAAATTTATTCAGAACAGGAGGCGTACGCCGAATTAAGCACAAGCCTACAATTACCAAGAAATACACTCTACATAATGAGTTCCAAATCATTCATTGACACTATCGCTTTCAGTCCCGGTGTCCTAATCAACGACAAGCCATGCATTACTTTGCCCGCCAGATTGGACGGTTCTTGAAGCAACGTGGTGATAAGTTGCCCGCTGGCTATACCAACCGGTCGAAGTACCGGCTACTCGATGAAACGATGCATAAGAGGATCTGTGTGCTCAGAGATTTGGATTCGTTGGATTGGACATGCAAAAAATCCAACAGTGGTATAAAGGCAGGTTTTAAACCGCACATCCGCCATTGTGCTCATACCAGGAAAGATCTCGAGGCCGTCGTTGACACGCATCTCTCAAAGTTTTGTCTTTGCTGTCATGGTGTTAGCGTTGGTAGGCTCAGCAATATATCTTTGCTCAAGAGATCGAACAACGTACCACAAGTTTTTCCTGTGCTATGAGTGGAACTTGCCCACTTGCGTTCCCAACCCTCAATCCTTCCGGCAAGCCTTCGGGTTTTATCAGGCCGAGGCGTCTCTGGACGGTATCCGACAAGAAAGGCTTTGTACCTATCGGTTTCGCGGAGGTACGCTTCAACGGTAGGAGGATGCTTAGGTTCCATCGTTTGGCGAACGTCAATAGAATACCTTTCATATCCGTTGGACTTTGCTGCTCTTAACAGAGAGTAGAGTCAGCAATACTCCTGAAGGTTACGATAGCCATGACCCGAAGATAGTGGGCAATCGATTGAAAAGGGATACTCACGCCATATCTAAGGAACGGAAGATAATGTGATAAGAATCACTCCAATTGGAGGACGGGAGAAGAAAGAAAGAAGTGATAAGAGATCAGAGCAATAAAAGGCTTTCCTATCCGGATTGCTTGTTCTTTTAACCTGAGGGGTTCTCTCTTCTCGGCAAATCCGGGTGCTGTACTAAATCTCATCCTAGGTCTTGAAATGCAGTTCTACTTATACAATTTCCTGTACTTCCGCTATTTCTCAGGTCTGAATGCAGGTACCAAGGGTGTCTTGAAACACCTGACGCTAGCAGCACTCATCACCTGAAACGAACACCAAGTCAAGACTTGCGTTCATGGAGAAGGCAAATGTTTATTGGTATTTATTGTTTCTTGTGCTGCAATGCTAGGTTAAGACTGTGCTGATCGCTAGAGCATCGGCTCTTGAACTTTTAGGAATGATGTTCTGTTCACCACGCATAATTAAGATCGTAGTCAATCGAGGCTGGTATTAATAAGTTTTCACGGCTATACACCAATCATTGTACAACAATTCGTGTGATACCACGAGATGTCGAGCTTTGCTCTACTTTGACATTAAAAATAAAGTCGGTAAGACGCCGTTAATTGCCCACCAACCGACTGATACAGTCTAGGGCATCTTTAGGATAACCAATCTAGAATCTAAGATAGGACAGATATCCTATCAACTAAAAGGGCGCAGCTTCAGTGCGCTACTTCCATAAGTCCAGACGTCTTTGCGTCAGCTAATCTTGCCGACTGCGATAATGGTACAGGATACGGGCGAATCATACGGTTAGCATGATATTCAGCTCCGTTACTATAAGTTAAGGCAAACGTTGCCGCATGCAACAACGGGGCAAGTACCGATTTACAAAGCCATCACGACTCGACTGCCATATGTACAGCCAACAAGATACGTTAGAACTAACGAGCAGGATGCTGGTTCGACTCGAAATATGTGGAGACCACAGCATGCACAGTGTTGATATTTTTGGACTTGGTGGATGATAACGTGGGGTGTGGGGGATTACCTTCCGGCAGCTTGACGACATGCATAAAGCGCTCCGCTCCCGCATAAGGCACAAGGCACAAGGCGCATACCAAACCACTACCAAGGATCCGACTTCTCGAAAGGATAAGATATGATGAGGCTGGTGAAAGAAAACAATTCAAGAGATCTGCAAACTCCACGCGGCAACACGCCGGGTGTTCTTTGAAAGACGACTGACCCCTTGCACGTTCACACTATTCTCAGCCGTACAAAGACAGGTCCTGCAAAGACTGGCTATTCCACATCATGTACCGTTACCAGCATGCCGACTACCCCCAATTTCCCCTTGCTATCAAGGTAGCATTACATCAAACGTCATATCGTCATGATCAAGGTCCGGGATCTGTTTCAGTCTTTGCAACCAAAATATCGCTGGAGAAATGTACAAGCGGTTACTGCCAGGAAGGGAAAAGCTCGACACGACTGATATAGAAAGGTAGCGAAACTACCGCACTTTTGTTACCATGGTGTCGGATTCTGGTCAATGAACCTTACCAGTGCATCTCGACACTGGAACGATCTACGCTTATTGGTTGAACCACGTCACCAAGCTCGAACCTGTGTTTCAGCTTCATTTCGGCCACACTGTTTTATGCCAGCAGTTAAACGGTGGATTCTGCACTTTCAGAGGCTGCAGATCATTTTCTTAGGGAGTCTCTATGGTTTTGTGGCGCAATACCCTACAGAACTTCCTCGCCGCCTTTTACGCATTTTGCAGAAGCTCCCTGAGTAGCCTCACCTCACGCGGGCTATTCCTCCTTCGGCATTTGACCCTTTTATTGACGTGCCACATCAATCCTTCAGTAACGGCGATCTCGAGTCGTCGTCAGCTCTTTCAACGCTTCTACCTTCACATTTCCTCCAATAACGGTGTCGACAGAATGTTTCAACTATCATGAAGGTTCTCATTACTCGTCATAAAAATATGTCATTATCTCCTGTACTATTCATAGTGCACCCCAAATCTTATGATTTGTGGTCACACTCGCCTGTTAGTCTATGATGCGCTAAGGGCCACGAGTAATTGATCTTGCAAGGAAGGTTCTAAATTTCGAGAGTTAAAAAACGGTGTGTTTAGTCTTCTACGAACGCTATATGGCTCGCCGCTATACGGTATGGTCATGGTGAGATGTAATCAGAATTTGACGACATAGGTGTTCCTGGCGTTTTCAATGTCTTCATTGGCTCGAAATTACGTGTCTATTAAAACCCCACTCAGCAGGGTGTACGAAAGCGATAACGACATTCCCAGTAAATGTGTTCGTCATGGTGGATCATAGTTACCTCTCATCAATCGTCAAATTCGAAATACATGAAACGTTATACATGAGACAAGGTAGTGCAACATAGAGGCTATCAGTCGGGTCAAGAAACTGTATCACGATCATGGAACGAAGACAAATTCTATTGCTTGCTTCTAAGATTTGAAACTCTAGTATATGGGCTAAGTGAATGAGGCATCTTTTGAGGGGATGCTCGTTGTCTTGATGAGGCGGTGTAAGGTAGGCAAAAATCAAATGGCAAGGCGCTTGGCTCATATCTCCTGCAATTGGGATGCACCCCTCTCCGGGAAATCAGGAGAAGGCAAATTTGGGTGTACCGCAAAATCATCTCTGTTCAATTGCTCCTCCGAGGAAGATTCTAGTTTTCAGGAGACTACTCGGATTTTCTGCAAGCTTGCCGTACTCTCCTTAGGTGAAAGGGGCGGCCATGGCCTCTGCTACCCCACACCCGCCATTTCAATTGAACACTTTGTCAAGCATTGCGTAGAACTTGTTCCTGTATTATAAATTAGCTATGTTAATATCGTTACTGGAGGGAAGCCGACTTACTTTGGTGGACTTGGCACGTAGTTCCTTGTGTACTCTTCTATCTCGTCAACATCTTTCATCAGGTCCACCTCCTCTGGTTTCATCCACTTCGTTCTCTTAAGGAGTTTCCAACCGACAAACAAGACTGGGAAGACCCCAATCATCGTGTACGAGAACAGAAACGTCGCGACGTCCCAACTGCCGGGTAGGAAGACTGTATAACCTCCAACAAACGTCATGATGAAGCAGCCAGTCAGCGCATAGTATGCGAGGAAAGGCTGACCCCATCCTTTGTATGGCAAGGAGTCTCGAGACAGGCCTTGCGCCTTACAGGCTTTCATAAAGCGGGTAAAGGTGAACGCCATGACGGAGAAGTTGATCAGTTGGGACGCTGTGACCTGCTGCCTGTCAGGACTGGATAAGAGGTCACACTCGAAAATAGACCTACCAGATTGACGAACCACTGCAGTACAACAGCTGTGCCGCTGCTAATCTGCAAGAAACTGAGCAAACTCAGAAGGAGCACTACCAGTACGCAATATATCGGCACTCCGTTCCTGCTGCATCTGGTCAATATCCTCGGCGCCTTTCCTTCCAATGCCAAGCCGAAGAGACTACGACTAGCACAATACACGTAGCTATTGCCTGCGCTGAAGGCTGCTGAGAGCACGGCGGCATTCACAATGTCCGGTAACACGTGGATCTTTAGTCTGTTCATGGCAACAACATAAGGGCTCGCCGCTGCTCCAGGCAAACCGTTCGAAAAAGCATCCTTGAGCACAGGATCAGTGTGGGGGACGTTTATACCCACCGCCAAGCTTCCCAGCACAAAAAAGGCCATCAGTCTCCCAAAAACCCGGTTAAACGCTCTTGGCATCACTACTCGTGGATTCTCCGCCTCACCGGCCGCCATACTGACATAATCCGGGCCCGCGATGGTGAAGCTGGCTTGAATGAGGCATTGCAAGAACCCTAGAAAGCGGCCCAAAGAGCCTGTCTTATACAGCTCAGCAAAAGAACCTGGGTTTTTCCAGTAGCGAAAACCGAATCTGTCGTGTAGCGGATTTCCACCGAGCATGGTGACGAAAGTGTAGATGATTAAGCCGACAATGAGAAGAACTTTTCCAAGGGCAAGCCAGAATTCGGATTCCCCATACCACTTTACAGCGAAAATGTTGATTATACTATGCCCCTGGTATCAGCATCCTACAATTTTGAGGGCTATAACTGGATAGAAGCCAGCGTTTGGTGTGAGATCCCTACCCGTATAGTACGATGATGATGGCAATCACGCCTCCTGCGGGTACGATGTCGCTCCAGTAGTGGATGATCAGATTACAGGCAACAATCTCAAAAGGGACAAGGGCCGTTTCGAACACGAAGAAGTTGTAACCCGCCGCAACTCCAAAGGCTTCGTCGACGTATCGGCCAGCGAAGCGAATGAAGGGGGACGAGATTGGCAGGTAGGTCACCATTTCAGCCATGCCTGGAGCATCACAAATCAGTGTTTGGCATTCGGGAGGTTGGTCAAGGGGCATCGTCGAGAAGGTTCAGACTTCAAAGGGCTGTTGTCGTTGTCCGCCAGTGCGTCGTTTAGAAACAATTTTCCTCTCGAGGCCGATATGTAGTTCTCACAAGATCACGAGCACAGACGATGAAAAGAGAGCCCTTACAGACAGTGACGGCCAATATAAATGTACACCTAGAGCACAGGTATAAGAGATTGATTCTGACTAGCCCCTTGAGTTGGGGAACACAAGAAAATCTGCTCAGCTTTGATATAGCTACTTATCACTCGACGCCGCCATTTCTACAATCTTACCCTGGATACCTACTCCCGAACCTTTAGGATGGGACACAAAGAAAGAGATCTTACCAGATCGTAAAAGCCATAAACAACGACGCCGGGCCGCCCTTTTGGTATTCCATTAGTCGGCTGATCTTAAACTCATATATGAGGCGCTTACTTGGATGAGTCCATGTCCTAATCAAAGAATCAACTCCCAACCACCAAGAATATCTCCGATTGTATGACTCACCAATCTGCACAAACAGCGCCGTCCCAATGGTCCTGCGCAACACAACCATCAGCACCCTTTATAGCATGCAGCTTCATCACCAAAAACCGCCCAAACAGAGTACCACATACCCTCCAATCCCAATCAACTGTATATGCCTCGGCTTCAGCTTCCGATGCGTGCTATCAAACACCGGCTGCAGCGAGCTCCCGCCGCCTGGCGAATACGGCCTCGCTGCTTCGGGCTCGCCGCTATAGGCAATGGGCGTCCCATCGAGGGGGTATTTTTCGGTATACGGCGCTTTCTGCGCATGCGTTGGTTGCAAGCCGCCTTTGTCAATGGCCGTAGAGGCCATGGTTTCTCAAGGGTTTGCGGGCGAATTTGTTTATATACAGATTTTCCAGAATGAAGACGGAGAAGAAGGGAAAAGACGAAAAGACGAAAAGAGACGAAATACTCCGTGGTTATATACAATTCATCCCACAAATCAGGGCATTCCGTCAGGGCTTGTACGACTCCGGTTAAATGGGGTTAGGTGCAACAACGAGGGGCAAGTCAACGCCTCGGTAGCGTTACCCCCACCGCGCTCGACCGACCGGAGGGAAATAGCAATTGTGGGAGCCTGTTAAAGGACGGAATTGGCTTTGTTAGGGCTGCGCTATGATAGGGCTAGGGTTGGTTAGCCGGGGGTGGCATGTGACGAGTGCGGAATTTGCCATTCGATGTTTGGCTTTGCGGACTATTTATTATTATCCAAGTGGAATAAATTCGTTTGGCCGTGTCTACAACAGAGCTGGCAACAAGACACCTCTATCGAGCATCTGGTAAGTGCCGCCCTACTGTTGCACAATGCGGGTGAAGCGTTGATCACCTGAGGTGCTCACAAAGCTCTCGACCTCGCTAAAGTAGCAGCCAACGGGGAAGCTTTGACGGAATGGGGGCAGATCTCTTTCGTCTTCTGCTAACATTTTGATAGCTTGAACCTATGCCATCATAGGCACTCCTTACCCCCTATTCTCTCACCGCCTCCACGCAATGGCTTCCGCCGCCACCGCCTCAACCTCCAAGTCAGAGCCGCAAACCAGTACGTCCTCGACCGCTCCTGTTTTCCCTTCCTCTCCCAACCCTCCCTTACCTCCACCAACCCCTACTAAACCCACAATCCCCACCAACCAGTCGACCTTCACACCGTCCCCACCCCCCAACTCTCGCAACTAAAATCCCAAATAACCACCGACCTCCAAACCCTCACCACGTCCTACACATCCCTGCGCGCCGCCCAGGCCAAATTCCGCGACTGCATCGCCACGATAAAATCAGGCGTCGAGAAACCAGCAGAGGGCACGCAGGTGCTGGTGCCGCTGACGCCGAGTTTGTATGTCCCGGGAAGACTGACGGAGACGGGGGTTGGCGGGAGGGTGGTGGTGGATGTGGGGACGGGGTTTTTTGTTGAAAAGGTGGGTTGCTGTTGCGGGAGAGATAGGGGTTTTGCGGGGGTGAAGGGGATTTTAGTGGGCTGATCTGAGGGTTGAAGTAGGCACCGGCGCAGGCGAGGCAGTTTTATACGGATAAGGTTGCGGAGTTGGGGAAGAATTTGCAGGATTTGGAGGGGATTGTGCAGGGAAAGCAGGGGACTTTGAGGGTGGTTGAGGATGGTAGGTTTGCTTTTTCCCTTCTCATTATATTTACTATATTGAGTTTTGGGTTGTGACTGAAAGCGGAGGGGTAGAGGCAAGGTCTAGTGAAGGCAGAATTGGTTCGATCAAGAGAAACGAAACTAATGCTCCCCTCTCTTTTCTAGTACTCCGCCAAAAAGTACTCCAAGAGCAGTCACAGCCCGAGGGCGTGGCAAAGTCGGAGTCGTAGCCTTCTCCTTCTCCTCCAAATTTGCATTCAGCAAAAACACCAAAGCTACCAGTCGGATGAGCTATCGAGTTGCTTGGGGACTCGGATAGATGACGGGAACAAAGAGATGTAGTTCTCTGTTTAGATTAGGCAAAGCTAGGGGGGCGCAGTCCCGTCTGTAAGGAGGAAAGCCAGGGAAGAGAAGGAATGGCATGATTGTCTTCCCATGGGAAGGGGCACGAAACGACTGAAAGCACAGTTGTTTGGACACCTGATCATAGTCTACCAGAGACGACCCATCTACCCAATGTACACAAGCAGCCAAGCATTCTACGTACGTCTCCGCTGAAACGCGGCATTCTCCCTCCTTTGCTTTTATCGGTCTCGGCCACTCATATCCTTGAAACTATCTTGCTTCTCTCTTTTTTGTGGAAGGAATATCGCTTGCTTTAAGACTGGGTGCTGGGTGCTACTACGTTATCAACATCCGAATACCAACGTTCCCACCTTATCATGTTCTGACAAGTCCATCCCTTTCAATAAATTCCTTTCGATGGTCAATATTACCTCAGCAAGGGATCTTTTAGATCAACGGACGCTTGTCGAAAGCGGATTTGTGTAACGGTTGGCTTTTTATGGCGGTAGAGACGTGAACGGCTGAAAAAAAAAAGATTTTTCCCTTCTTCTTGGTGAGGTATCCTTTTCAGGGTTGGGAGTTTTTCTCTTCTTCCGTCTCACAACACCTTCTGATCCTACTTTGTTCAAGTGTATACATTGCCATTTCAGCAATGACGGAGGAAGCGATCGTTGAGAGAATAAATGGCCGAAGAAGTTTCGACCATCCAGACAGACACACCATCTCCAAAGCCCACTCTTCAAGCTCTTTCATCTTTCAATTTCTTCGGAATCATCGACACATTCTGTCTCCGCCCGTTCGATGATAAATATTGATATCCAACTAATCTCACCGCTGATATTATAATTCGAGACACAGCAACATCAGACAAGCTCACGTAGCAAACCCCCCACCCGCCACTCTACCCAAACATCTACAATCAACCCCCACCCCCCTCACCCTCACCCTCACCCTCACCCTCACCCTCACCCTCACCCTCACCCCCCCCCACATCCATCCCCTTCCACCCAACCACCCAACCGCCACACCTCACCTTGCCACACCCCTCACTCCCTCTACCGCTCGCATGGGGGGCATCCTCCACACCCGACCCTTTATCAACACGAACGCCGGAAACGAACCCCTCTGCCGCGTTCCGCACCGGTATCCGCTGGCTCCGTCAGGGCAAACGGCGCGGATCTTCATGGACGGACGCCCATCCGATCAAGTGTGTCCGCAAGAGCTCGCGCGCGTGTTTTTCTGGGGGGGGGGTTGATAGTAG
>JAABUU010005447.1_pt1 | contig 14293 bp, 24 predicted proteins | sample 5559301 | NCBI WGS metagenome assembly JAABUU01 (sample SAMN10711884, study PRJNA513360) | rock metagenome | isolation source: Antarctica rocks | place: Antarctica: Victoria Land, Richard Nunatak white | reverse complement strand
ATGCAAGTAGACATATGTTTATCACAGCAACCAAATTACTGCAACCAAAACTGATTGCAAGGCTGGCAGAACCAACCACAAGCATAGTTGATTGCAATGCAGGCAAACATGAATGCAATGCAGGAAATGAACAAGCAGGGGGTTGAGCGCACATCAACAGCATCTGGCTCCCGCTGTAGCTGGAGGACGTCAGGGCCATGGCTGCCAAAGGCTGCCAGGTACAGGCCTGTGAAGGGATCTGTGCTGACATAGTCTGTATTGAGCCTCCTGTACTTCATTGTCTTCAAAGAACCCTCTCCCTCTCCTGAGCACAAGCAGTCACTTTCAGATTGATGGCATCAGCTTGAGTATACATGGAACATGTTCCAGTGTACATGCGATTTCAAAAAGTGGGTTGTGATGCGCGCCTGAAGCAACTTGACTTTTATGAAGAGGCATCCATCACACTAAGCAGGCAGCTTGAGTCACTCCATTTGGTGTTGTGTCTTATGCGTCAAACAGCATAACTCCAAAAAGCATGCAAGCAGTAGCCTTGCGCATGACAGGGCACTCAAAGGACTTCTGCATCACAAGCTCTCAACAGAGGCAATGTTTGCATGTTCTATACAGCACAGAGTCCTTTGCTCTTCTTCACATCGCTCTTGGAAGGGTAAGACACAACCAGGGGGGCAAGCCAAGGCAGAAAACCAAAGTAGCAAAAAAAAAGAAAACTGATAAAGATCAAGCAAAACACTGGGAACAAACCTGAGGCAGCCTGCATGATGGGATTCCTGTCCGCTGCGCCCATCTGCTGCATCAGCTCTGGCATGGCCTGGTTCAGCACACTGCCAGCCAGCTGGTGCATGTACTCCTGAACAGTGTTCCCATCAGCATCAACAGGAACCACCCCTCCAAGCTGCCCATTGGCATGTGCCCTTCGAAGGGCATCCACCAGCTCTGCTTGTGGCTGTGTGCTCTTGGTTTCGGCCTTGGAAGTGGGGTTGGCACTGGGCTGCGGCTTAACAGCGAGAGCTTTCTCCGCCTGAGCAATTGCCATAGTGGACATTCAAGCTTGCAGCCACATCACACTCATCTTGCCATACTCACAAACTGGTACTGCACGCTGAAGCACTCAGCCATGTGAGAGCACTTCAGCAGCTCATGTAGGGTTTTGATTTGTGTTAGTGGTACCAGCTGCAGATACCGTATGCAGGATCATGAGGTTATAGCATAACCCAAGATGCTACCTGATAGCCGGGCACATCACATACAAAGCAAGCCATGTAAGGACTCTGTGTACAGTGTCACACAAAATAGAACATAGCATAATCCAGCACAGCACAGCACAGCACAGCACAGCACAGCACAGCACAGCACAGCACAGCACAGCACAGCCCAGCCCAGCAGGCACAAGCAGGCATGGCAGCACAATAGTATTCAGCAGCATCAAAAGTCGCAGGCAGACCCAACGCACCAGCAGCTGTACAATAAGCGGCATGACCGTGTACATGATGCATACCTCATTCAGCTTCTTCATCAGATCTGCATGCTTGGCCTGATCTTCTTTGCTTTCCCCAGGCTTTGGCGCAAAGTGCTTGAGCTGTTGCACCACTTGCAGCACGTTGTTGACAACAGTCTCCCAGCTGGGAACCTCCTGCCCATCTTCTTCTCTGCTGCTAGGTTCCCCATCTGAGCCACTAGTGCTCGCCAGCTGGACATCGTCTACTCGGAACTCAATCGTGCCGTCCTCATGCTCAATGCGCGTGCCACTGAGTGAGACTGCTTGCCCACTGTCTGACAAATTTTGCCTGAGTAGAGCTTTAACACGTGCTTGCTCATTAGACAGATCTGAGGCGCTGATGATACGGCCAGGGTACAGCTTACTATACACTAGTGTCTGTTCTGTGTCTGTGTCTGTATCCTCATCAGTGGTGCTGGACACAGACTGCAGCGTCTTGAATGGGTTGTCACTGTCATCATCACTGCTGTCATCCTCATCAGAGTCTGAGTCATCAGCATCTTCAGTGCCCCACTCCTGGTTGACAGTCTGTGTGAGGGATTGAGGGTGCACAGTGACCTCCAGCTGGTCCCTACCAGTCTGCACAATGGTTGCAGGATGCCGTTCTAGGTCGATGACTTCACCCGGGCCAGAATCCGCCAGATCTGACCCGTCAAAAGGGCCCAAAATTGGACCATCTAAAGCAGGGCTGCTGCTGGAGGATTTGCCGGACCACAAGCCTTGAGCAGTCGGCGGCCGGCTGGTTTGCGCTGAGCTGGATTTGGAGAATTGCACGGGCACTGTGACTGAGATACTGATGACGGGACCGTTCTCAGTGCCGCCTTCGTCCACCCACAACTTGTCCGATGAAAGGTCTGTTATCTGGACTGCAAACGCCATAAAAAATCTGATCAGCTCCAGTATGACCCAGTATCACTTGCGCTTTGTTGGAGCATGGAGGAGACTCAAAACAGCTTTCTGTGCATGCACCTTGCCAACATACGCAATCTACTCCACCAGCAACAAGATGGAGTGCCTGCCAACGAGGCGGGCAGACGAGTAGAGTTGTATCATGTCATGTGTGCATGTGCATGGTCAATGAAGCTTGATGAAGGAACAAAACAGCACCTTTGTCAGAAGTCCAGTCAATGGCACTGAAGCACGACGCTCAGCATGCAGGAAGGCCAAGGCCTGCCACGCATACAGCGTTCCGTGGCAACATTGCGTTGAACACAGATGCAATGCAGACGTGCACCCCTGCGAAATCACACTCCCTGCATGTGGGTTTACAGCTGCACTCTTACAAAGGTCCTAGGCAGGTCCTGCCAGGCCATTAAGGATCTGTTACACTCACCCATTTTGGCTTGCGCCTGGGACAGCATTTCAGGAGGGATGGACAGGACAGTGCCTTGCTGCTGCAGCTCTCCGTCAGCGTCCTTCTTCAGGAACAGCTCCAGCACCGGGGTACCAACCTCGTCAATGGGACACTGCTGCACCTCCTCGAACTGATGCAGCATTGATGCTGCTTCATCCAAGGGCAGACCCTGCCAAAAGAAGCAAAACATTGGATTTATGTGAGCTTATTGTGTTTCTTTTGTTCTGAATGTCTGCTGCTGGAGGATTATTGGATTCTCTTTAGCAGACATACTCATGCACTCCACACAGACAGATTCTGACTCACGAGCCATCAGAGTTTGCGACTGAGTGTCCTGATGACCAAGACAAGCTGTATGCTTTGGTGCTGCACCATTCAAGCGATTGAGCTTGAGTCGAGGCGCATTGATACCAACAGCAATTCTACAAGACACCATGCTGCCACCAATTATGCCTGCTGGGTTTGACTCATGCTCAGCGCAGCAGCAAACGCAGCTTGAAGTATGAAGGGAGTGCAGTTGAGCACAGCCTGACGCAAGATACCACGGCACAGCACATGCACATGCAGCACTCCGCTATCTTACACAGGAGGCATTTTGCATGCACCCACCTCAGCTTGAGCCAGATCCTGGGGGGTGTAAGCATAGCCCACATACCGACCAAAGCCAGTGGAGATGCGCAGAAGGTGACCCTTGGGGTCATCATTGTTGTCAGCTACCCACCAGCCAGGGAGCCCTGTGGCCCCCTCATCCCTCAGCCTGGCAGCCGTACCGTAGTCCTCTGAATCCAATGCATCACGGTAGCTCTGCAGTGAGGAAACGTCACATCCCTGAGTGAGTGAATGCTGCATGCACTGTTGCATGGATGACAACCAGGCTGGTTCATGCTGTGCTGCAGGCTTCTGACAGCGTCCCGACAGCTCTGCAGTTGATGACATCTTGATGAGACAAAAATCTGGGGAAAGTAGTCATGATAGAGTTGTCACAGACAGTTTAGATTGGAGAATGTGTGGTCAGCCTGGTGATGTGTGAAAGTGACAGCCAGCCCAGAGCGCTGAGAGTGGCGGCTGTGCTAGGGTTGCCAGACTACATGTAGGCCTTGAGAATCTTGACACATTTGTTTGCTGGGATTGTGCAACTGGGATTGTGCAATTGAGAAAAACAACAGATGCAGTGGTCTTGTTACACAGCCAGCAGTACCACAGACCTGAAAGAACCAAGATATCTTCACAATGTAGATACGCCTGATCCTAGTCCCCAGGCATTGTTGAGGTCGGATTTACAGTACGAAACAGGCATTTCTCAGAAAAAAGTGATGTTTCTGTATCCTGAAGAGCAACTGGGCATCCCACCCTGAAGCTGAAGGTGCTATCAGGAGCTGGATTCTCATAATGTGCTGAGTGCATGAAAAATTGCAAATACGGTAAGTGGGATCATACCTCCATGACTTCTTCCACCACATCAGTAGCATTGAGGTCATCCAGCTTCTTCTTCAGCTCAGCTGCTTCCTGGTATCGTTCGAACGCTGTGGCTTGTCCAAGGGAAACATCCAGCTCTGAGAGCTGCTGGGCTGAAAGGTCCATTGCGTCAAAATGCTGCAAGTACAACATACGGTCAAGACCAAATCCCATGAAACCACAACTGGGCATTGTCCCTGACCAGAGTGAGGGCACAATGTCAACTACTTGGCACCAAGGCTGCATAGCCTGATGCCAAAGAAGCTTGCACATTGCCACACATCACAGCCTGTTTTGGTGAGCTCAGCAGCTAGCACAGCTTGACCACTTTGCTGACACAACCAGTTGAGAAGCTGTAATAGGCGCTGAGCTGGACAATGCATCTTTTGGCCTTGTGCAAGCTTCCTTGAGATGAAAGTGCTACACAGGCACAATCAATGATGCTGGTGGCTCTCAGAACAGGGTTCAAGTTTAGGCTGTCTGTAAGGCAGACACAGCAGATGTGCATGATGACAGCTGGAACAGAGGTGTAGCACCTGCTTCCAAGCTCTCCACGGCATGCCGTTGCCGATGGGCTGGGCCTTTTCAGCAGCCAGCTGCTGCTGTGACTCCTGCTCTGCCTGGGTGGTCTCTTCATCTGAAGCCTGGTTGCCAAACTTCAAGCCGCGGAATGGGTTCTTGAGGCCAAAAAGCATGCCAGGCTTGCCATTGCTGTCTGAGGCCTGGCACCTGCATGGTGACCTGAGCTTTGCCATGACGGGCCTGAACACTGTGAAAGGAAGTGCGGTGTCTTGAAACATAGCATAGCTACAAGTGAAACTGTCGGAGCAATGCACTGTGGCAATGCATGAGCTTTGGAACATTGTCACTGAGACAAATACAGCGCACAGGCCAGACACATGCTGATGTCTGTCAACAGCCGTAAAGTGACTGGCTATTTGCCAAGCTATCACAGCTTGCCTGCAGATATTGGAACGGTGCAAGTAGCAGGGAGATTTATGGCTTTGCTCGAGAAAAGCAGATTTGCGTTGCTTGACAGCTGATCTCAGGCCCACTCGGCCAGTGCGTGTGCTGCCACCAAACTTGTACTTTTGTAGCCCACTGCAGTGAGGCTGCAGTATGCAAAACATCTCAGCAACACGAAATGTAGAACACAGCACTGCATAGGTTAGAACCTTTTGCAACAACCAACCTGAGAAGATGTGTAGAGGCTTGGCATCACTGGGCAGTCCCCTGAATGCGCTTGTGACCAGGAATGGTCATCAATAGGCGGTCATGCCTGCGTATGTCACAACTTGTAGATGCTACTGCAACCCTTATTACCGTGACATTCAGCAGGCAAGCCGAGCGCGCACACGATTTGTAAAAAGTGTACAACGTGTTGAGGGCAGTTTGCAAACTGCATGTCATGTTTCTGCCGTACCTTTATACAAGCACAAGTGCTCACAGCAGTGCAAGAGCCAGCTGGTAGTGCCGCAATGGAGGTGCATAAGCGATTGCGACTGGGGAGTGACAAAGCTGACTCGTATCCTGCTAACTAGTTGAGCGAGCTATTGCGAGTGAGTCGTTGATCAGCGATTCCGTTCAGCCGGCCTGTACGAGTAGTGTGCGTGACAATGAGTTTATTCGCTTTTTGCTGGATAAGAAATGTTTATTTGGCAAGAACAGGCCCAGCAGACCAGCAACGCCAATGACCTTCCCCTGTGTTCGTACTCGCCAGCCTAAAAGGATAGGCAAGCCGTTCTCTGATGACGCTTCAGGGTTGCAGCTGATACTTGTGATGTTGCACAAGACCCTAGGGCAGCTCGAAGTGATGACACTAGTACTTAGGCCTTCCATTACACTGTGTTCATGAGCCGCAAGGGTCTTGCTATAAGGCTCTTTTCTGAATGCTATTCTTGGCACGCTCCAGTAGCTGATTGCAGGCACAACTTGTGACTAACTGTTGCTGTTGGAATTTCAATTTATGAGTGTGTGCAAAGTCATGGCAAAATTGCTGAGCACAAGTGCATGCACTACTAATCGCACGACAGTGCAGTACAACCTGATGCCAGTTGCAGCTTTGTGCCCATCTTTTTGCAACGCTGATTAGTATGCAGCCCATGCTTTCAGCCCATGCTTGTTATGGTGTCTGTCCTGTTGCCAATGATTGCCAACCAGTAATCGCCTTCACAGTGAGACTCTGGCAGCACTTGCGAGCTAGTATGATGTCACATTGCGTCTACATCACTGCGCCCTTGGTGACTGCTTGACCGTTTTTCCAACCAGCTTATGCCACTCAGCCCCAGTACATGTGGTACATCTAAGTACGTCCATCACGCACTGCAAGCCCTGAAAGGCGTGTAAAGCCAGATCTGTTGCTGCAGAGGCGTCTCAAAGATGATCGGGCCACGTTGAGTACTACTGCAGTGAGCCGCAGGATTTCACAAAAAGTGCAAAACGCTTTGTTTCTGCTGTCATGGCGGCTGCTATTTTATGGTGGATCAAAATTGCCCTCAGGCGTAACAATGCACAGCGAACGGACCAAATTCAAAAGCCAGCATGTGACTTGTGTCCTTCCAGAGACGGCTTTGACTCCAAGCTCGAGCCAAGATCGATTCTGTAAATAGGTTTGGGGTCAGATCGGATAGGTGTGCCAGTGTAACAAGGATGTTGGGGCGCACACCGGTCATCCAGAATGGATGCTTATCCTCTCATCATATTGTAAAACCTGAGAACAGAGTTCTCTGGAAGGATCTGCCGTCGCTGCCGCGCAGTGGGCGCTTTGTAGCAAAAAATATCGGCATTAAAACAACGCAAAGGATACCTGGGCAGCATCCACTATGGCGGGCATACCTAATTTTGTTCAGTCTACATACTCATCAACATGTGCTTCATGCATCGCATCGCCTTTCAAGTAGCATGAGATCATCAAGCTGATGCATGTTCTTATTGCTTTAGCTACATTGCACACAAGGCAGATGGTGTGATCAATCTCAGTTTCTTGCATCAACACCAAACATGAAGAGGATGGACAGGTACATTTGCATTTCACTTGCTGACTGTCTTAGTGTCCGATGAGGCTGATAACATGCCAACATCAGCATCAGCCTGTGCGCTACCATGTTCATCCTTGCCTTTCTTTGTCTGGGAACCTTGCTCTGGGCTGTGGCCTGGCAAGTCAGCATCTGTGGCTGGCTCTGCTGCTTCAAGCACCTCTGGCACAGCCAGCGCTTCTTGTGCAGGCTCACTAGCTTTCCCTTCTTTGACCCCTGCTTTTGATTGCAGGCATCAGTATAAGAACTTCACAAATAGCTGCATTCATCAGCAAACAAGGCAGTGCACAGAGGAGCATGTTGCAACAGATTTATACCAAAGGGCTATCAGACATGACTGCTGGAACAAGATCAGCAGCATGCATTGGTGCCAAGCTCATGCCTCTTATGAGCATGCATTTTGCCAAGAGCATGCCTTTCAAGGTTCGAATACATATGCTGCAAAGCAAACTCTGCTGCAAAAGATGCCTGTGTCACCCAGTTCAGCCACAGCAACATGTGTATGCAATTGCTTGCCTGTTAAGGTCTGGACTGAGGTCTCCTCCTTGGATGACTCATCCGTTGCAGCCACTTCCCTGGCTGACCCAGCTTTTGACCCTGATGAGTGCTGTGGTGATCCTGCTGCATCTATTGCTGGGGATGCATCCTGGGATGCCGTTCCTTGCATTGGGGATGCCTCATCGCTATTTGCTGGGCTTGATGCTGAAGCGTCTGCATTTGCTTGCTGGGCATTGTTATCATTGACAGTCACCGGCTTCAAGTGCTTGTCAGCTACTGCCAGCCAGACATCATATGTGTCGGACCCAAAGAGGACGAAGTGCACCTCCTCCAAATCTCCAGAGTTCTCATAGCAGGCTTGCAAGGCAGCCTACAGAAAAGACAGTCAAGCACAGGGTGCCTCTTGCTGTTTATGATTGCACTACACCACATGTATGGTTTTTGCAGAGTGCTGCAGTTGGTGCGGGGTTAACATGCATTCCTAAGAATCATGCAAAAGCAAGCTGAAGCAGCAGCACTTGCTCCAGTGTCTTGGCTGTCACGTTGGCTTTCAAGGCTCTTGTCAGCATGCCTGCCTTGCATCACAGGCGCCTGCGACTTGCAGCTGCATGTGCATCTGTGCATGCCTTCATGGCTGTAACTTGTAGGGATGCATGCAGCGCGTTATTTTGTTGCAGGTCATGTGCAGAGGCATGCGCCGGAGGGTGGCGAAGATGCACAAAGCAGCGAGGAAGCAACAGCAGATGAGTGGCCTTACTGTGCATGCTGCCTGCAGAGGGTAGCCATAGATGCCACAGCTGATGGCAGGAAAAGCAATGGTGGTAGCGCCAACACCATTTGCCACTGCTAGGGATGACCTGCATGCCAGATGAGGTGCGCTGTCACTTACATGGTCATGTTGCTCAACTTGCATTTGAATTACACAGTTAGGTTCTGTACACTACCGTGGGCAAGAGGTAGCAGGAGCAAGTCCACAAAATGCTAGCAGGTGGTATGATAGCAACAACTTGATTTTTGTGCTGTTTTGCTGCGAACGTCTCAGCAATCAAAATGGCAGCTCGGTTCAAATCCCAAATGAATCACTTGCATCGAGAGCTTGCACGCAATTAGATCTTTCAGCTGTAGCTGATTGTTATTGAACGAAACACCGGAAAGGCGGTCATGTATTGCACTCATGAGCATGATGTGTACAAGCAAAGTTTGTCATGCTGGCATTCACATGATATGTCATTTCACTGAGCAATGCCAAAGCCCAACCTGCAGTCAGGACCAGAGCAAGAAAAGCAGCGCATGTGTCCACATGCAACTGGGCACAAAAGATTACGTGTATGCAGAGAACAGCTGGGCTTGGCTTTCCCTTGATCTTTTATTGTTGTAAATAGGTCCTACGGTGTGTATGATCCATCTGCATGGCAGCTCATATGCCCTGCATGCCACCAGCCATCAGTTGAAAGAGGTCATGTTGCTTGCATCTGAAGGCATCACTTCAACAGTTAAGTGTACTCCAAAACAGCCAACGGGTATCTAGATCACTGCTACAGTGTCCAGCTCACAGAAACGACAACTTCAATTGCAAGCTTACAGCGTCACTCTAGCATCTCCTGTAGGACATCTGTCATAAAGAATATCAGGATAGCGTCTGCAGGCTTGTAAGAGTCCTGGACCTGCTGCTCGATGTATGGCTGCACCGTATTGAGCAAACTAGAGGCTGATTTTTTTACTGACTGAGCGCATGATTTAAGCCAGTCAACAGGCTAAATGCCCAGTTGAGAGAGCTAGCCTTTCTGCATCAGCGGTTTGTGCAAGCAAGGCGTAAGCAGTACCTCCGTCCACTCCTCCGCCCCCCAACATACGCCCGTTCGCTGTGAAGCAGTTCTTGTTAGTATCTGACAGATGCTGAGCCATTCATGAGCAAAAGGGTTGAGGTGTATGCGCACCCGCGTTGACTACTGCATCTCCTTCCCACTGAGTGATGTCTCCCTTCTGGATGACCAACTGTGCCTCATTCTTGAGATGGAATCTAGCAGTGGTTGACATTGTTGCGTATGCTGCCCGGACTATGGTTCTAGCGGCGAAGCTGTGCAAGAAAAGGCTGACACACGCACGCCGAGGGGCAACAAGCATCGGTTGAAAGAGTGAGCCTTGACGTTACATTCCCTCAGCCTTGCGGACTCGAGTGAGACGCGTGTCGCAGAACGTCAGCTCTTGATCAGGCGTGCAAACATGCGTGATCGCGCGCCGTATTTGATGATCATATTTGATGATCGAGCCCTTGGCCAACTGGAGCGTTACGGCTGGCACATGGTCTGACCTGGCACATGCTCTCTGATACCTGGTATTACATTCTGTTGCTTTGATAGCTCAATGCGGCAGAGCTGGCGCAAAGCAACGCGGATGGCACCTGGATTTGTATTGGCACAATTTGACAGCTTTTCCTCTGTCCAAATGCCTTGCAGCAAGAGGTCAACCTGGCGGCTTGTACGAAATTTAGGGACTCTGAGGTGTCACATTCTAGCAGCTCTTCCTCAGCAGCTTCTTTGGCAAACAGTTCGACCTGGGGCTGCGAAAAGTCAGCAGCCAAACCGCCAGGCAATCAGGCTTCCAGGAAAGCATAACGTAAGAAGTCGAGCAGGATTCACAAGCAATTTGCATACCAGCTTGCACCCACACAGACGACAGCCTGTGGACAGACATACCATGGTGGCGGATCATTCAAGACTCGACAGGCCACGGTGGACAACTCCGCCAGCGCCAAGCGAGCGCGAAGTCATGTTTCGCTTCGCACGGGACGGTTAAGACATGATGTGGCGAGGGCCACATTCAGCGGGCCACATTTGCCAACCCTTGGAGGCACAGAAAGTAATGCCCTGAATTGCATCATCATACCACATCAAATGACAGATTCACGAACCATAATGCTACCCGTCTGTTGAACAGGCAACAATTAACATATTCTACTGCTCATGAGCTCACTCAGCTAACCTACACCTGTTTCGACAGGTACGGGAATGAGAGTTCATTAGGTTATTCCCAAAGTCGTACAGTGTGGCTGTCATACAACATGATCCTAAACAAAATCCAACTTAATACTGGGGATCATTATAGCTCCAATCTGTACTCTGGATAGACAGGAGAGAAGACTGATTAACACCTGATGCATGCCAAGACTGAAAAACCTGTTTGGCAGCAATATATAATCATGAACACGCTGCTTACTTGCAGCTTGCACTGGTTTTGTAAGCGTCATGCTTGAAAGCACACCAATGATAGAAGGGGAAAAAAGGAGTTGTCTGTACAAAGCTGGGAACCAGCCCCATCTGGTGTGTTGTGAGAAGCGTAATCTTTTACTCTTTTCTGACAAGTATATCCCCACAAATGAACTTTAACCCTGGCAGCTCTGTGCTGCCTGCTGCCATAATACCATGTCATCATGCTGCGCCAGAAAATTGTAAGTCAAAACCCGATGCCAGTGTGCAAGTCATCATCAAAACAAGCAACTTCCAACCCATAACTGCTAATTGAACTTCTGCAAATCCCAACAGAAATAGTAAAACGGCTGCGCTACCATCCAGGTACATTATGTAGCACAGTACTTGGCGCCATGGTGATGTGACATATGGAAGTCTGCTGCTCTGCAGCATTGCTGGCAAGGAGAACTGCCCAGATTGCAATGAAGCTGAACACTGATACCTCTGTGGAAGAGAGCTCTGCATGCTATTATGCTGGTGTTGTTCTGCCATATATAGCTTGACTTTTGCATCCCAGTCACTGCTCCTAATATTTGATTTGGTACCCACAGTGGAGCAAAATATCCTTTCTCAAAAGCAACTTCAGAGCAGGCTGGAACTCTTCTGATTGCTTTGTGGTGCTAGCGTTCCCGCACCATGAGTGGCTTGCTTGAGAAGGCCTGACAGGAGCCCAAGGATGCAGGCACCCCGCTGTTCTCTGCCCACCCTCCCCCCACCCACTTGCCCATCACAGCAGGTCACTGCCCTAAGGGGGCCCTGGAGCTGGGATGCGACAGAGCTGCTCTGCTGATGCATCAAAACTGGCGGTTGATCTGAGTCCAGAGAAGGCTCAGTCTTCATGGTTTCAGAGCTGCCTGGTGGGCCAAGCTTGCGCTTCTTCAGATCTTTGGGCTTGCGATTGTTGAAGAAGTTGTGCAGCCGCTCCTGTTCAGTGCACAAAGCAGGACCTCAAAGCGCAGATTGCGGTTGTCAGCATGTGACCATGAAGGGTTTCAAGTGCATGCTAACAACAGCCAACTTTTGGGAACGAAGCAACACAAAATACTGAAACAGCAAGCTGCATGTGAGCTGCGGATGCGGCACCTCAAAGATCCTCACAGTATCAAAGCTGAGGGCACGCATGACACTTGATTGCTATATATTGATGCTGCTGCAGTCAAATACCAAGGTGCCAAACAGAAACCTATGTGTGCTCACCAATGAACTGACAAAACACAAAGCAACCCACCTTGCTGATCTCATACTTGAGGCAGAACTGCTCGCGCACTTCCTTGGCAACAGACAGCAGGCTCCAGTTGGCTTCTTCAGCCAGATCTGTCAAGGCTGACAGCTGCTCGTCTGTGAAGCGCTTCCTCTTATTGCCATTGTGGTCATCAGATGGTTCAGACCTGTCACATTAGCAGCAGGACTGCCAGTTCCCTCGGGTGTAAATGCACATACTGAAGGCTACTTTGGTATACTTCTGACACAGCCAGGACATGACTCAAAGATTATAATAATGACCAGAAATGAAATTAACTGTGTGATGTGATCAGCACAGCCATATCCACTGTGTTACCAGGACAGGGTGCTCTCTCACTGTGAGAAGCAGGTCATGCTGGTCTTGCTGCTCAGCTGCAACATGCTTGTCATCATTGTGGCCAGACAGCCTCAGATCTGCACTTGAGGGGTGCAGATGCTGTATTGCAGCTCAGATTGCATCATCTGATGTGACTATTGAAAGCGTGTAGGGTTATATTGGAAGAAACTGTTGACGGCAGCTCATGTGAAGAGCAATCTGGCAAGACAAGCCGTATAGCACATAGACAAAGAGCGCACCCTCTGTTGTAGGAAGTGTACTTGGCACTCGACCCTCTGCATAGCTCGCTGGGGTACTTGTCAGCATTTAACTGCATCTTCTGATGCCTGCAAAATATGGCACGCCTGAGGGGGTGCAGAAGGACAGCAGTCTCAACAGCAGACCCTGTCAACAGTGGCGGTTATGGATTTATTTCACCACACAGCAAAGGCAGGACGACTGCTTGCTCGAAGACAAAACAGACAACAGCGCACAGAGCTTTTGCACAGCAAGTTGATGGGCCAGGGTAAGAAACGGCCGGTGTGATGATATTTGGAAGCGTAAAGGGAGAAGAAATCATACAGCCAAAGGCAGAATGAAAAGCATGCAGAGGTAGAAGCCTGTAGGGGCTGACAAGGCAGCACAAATTGTCACTCAAGTCATGCGAAATCCTGCCAGGCAGCAGAACACTTGTTTACTAGCATGCCTTGCAGCTGCTGTCAGGTGAAATAGGAATATTGTTTGCTATGATACTTGTGTTCTTGTGTACATCCTAGCATCTGCCTCAACTCACATTGGCCCAACTTCCAGTCCCTGTTACCAACCTTGTGTCTATGTTTTGGCTCAAAAGTGGCAGCAGCATGTGACACAGCATTTCAATGCATCTGGGCACACAGACAGCACAAGTGAAGGAGTGCGGCAGGAAGCAGCAAACTCACACTGCAGCTGCTAGGTCAATGCCGCACACATCTGCCAGGCGGATGAGGTACAACAGGACCTGCAACATGACATAGTAGCTGAGAGGTTGCAATGTGTGACAGCTGGAGCTTCCCAAGGAAGCAATGAGACCCTGAATGCAGAAAAGCAGCCTGAGCATTCTAGCACATGCATACAGCCATGCAAGCGGACCAGGCATTCACAAACACAGCTCAAACGGTGAACAGCAATTGATGACCTATAGCATCCTGAAGCTGTGACCAGAGTGCCAAATCATCTGAGTCTCTACGCAATGCTTCAAGACCAGGGACCAACAAAATCATTCACAGCGTTGGAGCGAAGCTGAGGCCGGGACAATAGCATCACAATTACCTCTGTCAATATTACTATTACTAATACTACTACTATTACTATTGCCACAATATAACTGGAGGCCGCAATTGCTTAACGATGAAGGCACAAGAGCCACATCAGAAGCCATGTTCACTGACGCAGAGTCGAGATCTATGAGGCAATCAGTGCGCATCGCACATCGCTTTTGAACGCGGTCAATCATGCCGATTGATGCCACACTCAGATCTGCACACATGTGTTAGTGGCAAGAGCTCACATCAGACATTTCCTCTCCCACATGACGCTTGTCCTCACTTGAGAATCCAGGGAGGCCTCGTGCAACTGAGTCGCCCCTCCACTGGAAGATCTCTGACAGCT
>JAABUU010005445.1_pt1 | contig 14300 bp, 21 predicted proteins | sample 5559301 | NCBI WGS metagenome assembly JAABUU01 (sample SAMN10711884, study PRJNA513360) | rock metagenome | isolation source: Antarctica rocks | place: Antarctica: Victoria Land, Richard Nunatak white | reverse complement strand
TGAAAGTCACGTTGCATACCAGTGGAGTACCCCAAGTTTACTCAGCTGAGGGTATGCAGGCCGGCCGCTGATTATGGTGTCAGGTCAGGGTGCAACTGCCACAGTGTGGACCCCAGACCTGCTACAAACATTAGCGCAAGGCCGCCAAGTCACAGTGTTCACCAATAAAGGTGTTGGGTACTCCAATGATGCAGATGAGACAGAATCTAGCAGCGTTTCAGGTGTGCAGTGTATGTACTGATGCATGATTATGCAGCATTGCATCACAACTTGGGATATCCACAATTATACATGGGTCATACATGCAGCAGTTGAGGTAAGCTAGCCAGGATGCCGACAGTGACTGTGAGTGCAGCTGCATGCAAGGACAATGATGTGTGCTCTCGCTGTATGCATCCTGTTGTCTGTCTTGATTGCCATGAGTGCGTACTGCACACAGCTCATCAGCAGCGATGCGCTGCAAAATTTCACCCGTTGAGCATTGCTGCGTGCAAAGACACATCATATAGAAGTCACTGTCTTTCCTTTCCAGCTTCATGTAGTCTAATGCTGAGGATACAAAGTACCCTGTAGCAAAAGCAATGTGCATGACAGTGGACGATCTCCTCTCTGCAAGGGCTTGGCACTACAATCTGAAGGCCAAATGGAACAGGCTAAGCATGATGGTGCTGCAGGCTATGCAGACTCCACAGTTGACTTGATCGAGGTCCTGGAGTTAGAACAGCCTGACCTGTTGGGTTGGTCATTGGGCGGTGACATCTCCCTCTACATTGCTGAGTTCTATCCAGACATGGTGAATCGAGTGGTGGTGGCAGACACAACCAGCGGTGGCCTTCTAGGTCAACCTCTAGTCATTGCTACCATGGGGGCTCTGATAGCAGCAGCTTGAAATCACTTTACCATTGCAAAAGCGCGTGTGTAGCTTTGCTGCATGCTGTGCTGGTCATTGCACTGACAGCAATAATTCCTGGCTGCCAGATTGCCATTGGCACACTGCAAAGTGCTGCTTTCATAATTGTGCAGCATGCTCTGCACTGTCACATACCTTTTGTAGGTGTTCTTCCTTGCCCATGGTGTGTTTTCACTCCAAATCATGTACAGGTTTTGCAAGCAGTGTTTCGAGAGGCCCAGTACCCATGACTTACGACCCCATGAATGTCTTGTTTGCAGGATACTCAGCTGCGTCTCAAGCTCTTGCAGTGCCCCTTGTACCGGTACATTTGCAAGGTTTACCAGTGCCAGCAACCTATATCTTCCCTGACAGTGACCCAGGTAATGCTGGGCTCTGCCGCTTTGAAGCATCTCTAGCAGCAATGCCCAAGGAGCCAGTCACACCTCAGCAGATTGCTGGACAAAACTCAGCAATCTATGGGTACTATGGTGATCCTCAGAGTACTGTCTACCATGCTCTGGGCAACATTACCACAGAGGTGTTGGTCATTGCCGGTACATTGGACGAGGTTGTGTCCGTCCAGGATGATATTCTGGTGGTCGATATGATTCCTGGCGCGAGCTTTTTGCAATTTGCTGATGCCGGGCATGCAGCTATCTTGCAGCACGCTGTTGAGGCTGGTGAAGTCATCTCTGCCTTCCTAGATGCGTAAAGGGATCAATGGTGAGCACGACTACGTTATACAACAGGGTAATGGCAGCAATGACACCATTTATGCAAATATACCACAAGCATGTTGAACAATAATTCATGTTGAACATGGATGTCGATCTTGACTGCGGTGTGCATTACGACTGTTTCTGCTGCATAGCCAACGTTTGATGCATGATGGCCCGAGCACCCAAGCTGCTGTGAGGGTGGGACAGCAGTAGGCAGTTGCTTTCTGATGACATGCACACCAAATTTGCAGTGTACCTTTGCGATACCCTTGCCCGTCAGCAGCAATTTCGTACATTAGGGTTCTAGCGGGATTGATCACATGTCGGCAAGTGCGCTATAGTTGACACACAGATAGTGCGCAGTCGCATGCGGCACGTCTGTAATAGTAAGGTCCTCCTTGGCGATTATCAACTTGATTGCTGTGTCGTCCGTCTTCCGTGCATCACTCCGTTGCCCAAGCAGTATTGCTCGGAAACATGCCGTGCATGCATATGCAGTCTGCTCTTGCTAGACAAATGCCCGGCTGCAGCACAACCGGCAGGAGCAACACCCAGCTCCAAAGCAGTGGCCTGTCACATAGAGCATTTCAGCCGCAGGTGGCACGCCCCTTCACCACCAGCAGTCGTACAAGCTCCTGCACTGCACCACAGGGCAGCCGGTGCTTGAGAGGCAAAACTCTTTCCGCTGGACGCGCATATGCTGCATCTGTTAGCCAAGAAGAAACGGAGCTCAGAGCGGACTATGGAGCGCTAAGTGAACGTTTGGAGGTGCACCAGCTACTGCACTGCCAGTTGCAGGACCTACACTGCACTCTTTGTTGTGTCTCCTTGCACCTGCTGTGCTCTGGGTGGAGTCTTTCAACATGGATACCTTGCTTTGCAGAGTCTAGCTGATGAGGTTCATGACTTATTGCAAGGCAACAGTCTGTATCTAGTGGGCATGATGGGCAGCGGCAAAAGCACAGTTGGCCGCCTTGTGGGCAAAGCTTTGAAGTATCCCTTGTTAGACACAGATGCACTGATTGAGCAGAGCAGTAAAGCCACTGTTAGTGAAATATTTGCTGATGAGGGAGAGGAGGCGTTTCGAGACCTGGAGACCGAAGTGCTGCATGTAGGTCCCATACTTCATCTTACTCTCCTCTTGTTTCCCTTTGAATAAGGCCAGGCGCATGTATGTGAGCTGCAAGATGTAAGCTGAGAGCTGTGAGCTGTAAGCTGCGAGCTCTCTGTTTGTTGTCTCGAGTTCCCTAAGTGACACTTGTCGCCCAATCTTGATGCACATTGAGCACTGTACACCAATGCATCCTCTGTCAAGCACACATAAGAGGCCTTCATGTTGGCCGCAGCAATTCAGGCTGTACCAGCACGCACATCCAGCCTTTGTGCGTATTCCAGCAGATGTCATCAATGACCGTTTCCTTATGCAAACTTTCGATGTCTTCAAGCTTCCCATAGGACTCACGTCACACTTCACGCCCGTGAAAGGAAGAGAATAATACCTCCAAGTCACAGACTGTATTTCAGCAACTTCACATCATACAGCTCAACACATGATTGGCTGGCTAGTGCATTGTGATCTCTCTCTCTCTCCCTCTCATACTTATTGAACTTTTCCTTTAACTGCAGCAATTGATGCCCTTCACCAAATGCATCATAGCAACTGGCGGTGGGGCAGTCATCAGAAGGAAGAACTGGGGCTACATGCAACATGGCGTCGTCATATGGCTTGATGGATCCCCAGAGCTTTTGGCCAGTCATGTTCTGGGACAATCTGGCGGCACAAAGACAAGACCGCTGATCTTCAGCAACACTGATGTGCAAGAACAGGTCAGTCACCTCTTGAAGTACTCTCTTTGCACTGCCAGAGCAGACAGCAAGTGATTCTACTGCATGGTACCAGGGTGTGCTGGCTTAAAAAATGTAGTTACAATGTAGTTACAATGTAGTTACTATGCAGTCACAAGTAGTTACATTCTGGCGGCACTACATCACAACCGCTGATGTACAACATCACAAGACAAAGAGCAGGTCATCAGCCTGTTGCAGCGTCCAACTGGGGTGCAACACTGCACTGACCCTCAATCAGGAACGCAAAGGTTGGCTAATCAAGGCAGCTACTTGGTTTGGCAACCGACTCTAGGGCAAGACATGTGTTTATAAATTGAATGAACAAAATGCAGTAACAATGTTGTTGTATTGAGCAGTAGACATTTACGGCCTGTCACTTGGTGCGACAATGTAGCAGCACCAATTGACAGCTGCAGATCTCAGCCATGCTGATGGCCTAAAGCATGTGGAATATGCTCAGGCTCTTAACAATAATGCATTTGCTGACAGTCTGTACCACTACAGTAGGGAGCACAGACACTGCCAGTGTTGCTGCAGGCATCTCAGCTGCTGGAGGCTGGTGAGTCAGATGAGTACAAGCAGACAGTTGAGAAGCTGAGGGGGATCCTGGATGACAGGCAGGGCAAGTACAGCTTTGCTGATATTAGAGTGCCACTGCAATCGGAAGAGCATGGCAGCCTTGCAGCAGAAGCTGTTGTAGTTGCTTACAGGTGACTCAGAATGACCGGCAATTTAAGGCATTGTCCTGCATGTTTGGTGCATCAGGATCAGGATCGCATTCTTTCAGGCAGCATGGATGGGATGCTGATGATTGTTGATACGTTCAGCCAAAAACACACTCAGAACAGAATGTGTAGAGCAGGGCTGGGCAGCCCGGTATAATACTTGGCTTCTCATTAAATTGACGCCGAAAGGTGTAGTCTTTTCTTCTCTTCTCTTCTTTTTTCTTTTCTAGAGCAGGTGCAGCTCTGGTGGTAACCCCATCAGATGCAGCAGTTCATGATGCTGGGTGTGATGGGCTGCATGCTGCACTGCAATGCTGCTGATCAAATGGATAGCTGATGATGGGTCTCTGACATGTAGAGCATCAATATGAACCTTGGGCATGCTTGAGCATGCTTAGACACTGAGACCGAGTCTTGACCTGCAGGGTTCTGAAAGCTGTCAAGGACAGGCTGCACAGTTCTGCTGCTGAGCGTCAAGCGAAGAGAAAGTTCAAGATTGAAGGCGCAAACGATGTGCCAAAAACAATGCAAGTGAAGCAGAGTCCAGTTTCAGCCAATGGCCACGAGTAGCCACTCCTGTCATTGGCTGCAGCAAACATGCTGCTTTGTCAAATGCAGCAGTCAACCTGTCAATTGAGTAGCTCACACGGCACTGCTTTTGTACCAATTTCATATCATTTGATGAAGCAAAAGAGTAGAAGCAGATGACAGATGACAAGGCATGCATTTAAGATGTTTGATGGCATTGTGAAACAGCTTGAGCATCTAGGCTGACTTGGGGCAAATCACACAGTATACTACTAGTACAATCAGTAAACTACTAGTTCAATCCTTGACATACTTGCCCACAGCAGGGTCTAGGTTTTTAGCAGTCTGCATGCATTCATTTGCTTCATCTGTTCGTTTCAACTGCTTCAGAATGCTAGCTCTAGCCAATGCAGCTTTCACAGCTAAGCCACGCACAGCATCCATCTGAAGTTTTCTGTCCCCTGCTGCTACACCCTGTTGCTGCATCATGCTGGTCAGTTTCTGCTTCCGCCCACTGCTTTGGTCCTGTTGTGTTGCAGTAGCCTGGCTGTTGCCACCTACTAATAACAATCCTGAAGACAGGGTTTCTGCTGCTGTCAGTGACTGTAAGGCTGCATCATGCTCGGCTTGCATCTGCTGTGAAATGCCTGCTCCAAACCAGCAGCGCGCCTGCTGATGCTCATCCTGCCAACAACAAAACATGCTTATGCTTACTAGTACCTTTGCGAGTTTTGTCGAACATGCTTACTAGTACCTTATCCTGCATCCAGACGAACACTTGGACCATGAGTTGCAACAATCTCATGAATCACATCTTGACTACTGGCTCGTAGCATGAACCCAAACCCCTTCCCCCCTTAGGGGCGCATGCAAGTTACGGCCTGGCCATGCTCTGTGGCTTCATTGCATGGTGAAGCAGGCACAGTGTAAGCTGTAAGCAAATGCATGCAGAAGCATACTGCACACACTTATCATAACCATGTGGTGATGCAACATGCAACCTTGTCCTGCACGGCATCTACTTCAACAGCAGGTTATGCACACCAGTAGCTGCTTCCAGACTCTTTCACAGAGTCCTCCAAAGAGTCTGACTACACAGTCTACCACACAGTCCATCACAGAGTCTACCACACAGTCCGCCACAGAATCCACCAAAGAGTCTTGCTTAGAGTCTACCATGACAAGCAACTGCACAATACCTGGTGCAGTCCAGCAGCAGTCAAGAAAGCTTGTTCAGCCAGGGGCCATTCCCTGACGGCTGCATGGTTCTGCCCCATTGCAAAGTGTCCTGGCGCATTGTTTGGCTCTAGCTCCAGGACCCGCTTGAGGCAGTGCTGAGAAGCCCCCAAAGCGCCCTCAGCCCGAAGCTCAGCTGCCTGGGGAAGCCAAATCATGTTGTCCCATTACTCATCACTCCCATTACTTTTGCTTGCAATTTGCTTCTCGGTTGGCCAAAATGATACTTAACAGGTGGCAGCAGGATCTATTGGGATGCAGCATGTGCCAGCGAAGATGGTGAGTGGGCACAGTCACATGAAGTACCTTCACTATGACTGCACTAGCATCTGTTGCTCTTGCAGCCATTGCTTGGACAGCTGGTGATACTGTCAGCAGCTTCTTCATATCAACAGGCCGCTCCCTTGGCAGGTTGCCTATTGTACTGATGGGCTGCCCATTGGCTGTGCCCTCAGAGGTCTGCCCACTAGCTGAGACAGGCTGCGGCACCTGCTGGTTCTGAGCTTTTTGCTCAGACATAGTTTCTGCTTCAGCTGTTGGGGCAGCTTTTGAAGGGCCAGAGGGCAAGCCCATAGCAGCCTTGACTGAGGGCAGTTGCAGTACATGACCCTGAACACATGACAGCCTTGATGATGTGCAGCTGTTAAGGCTCCATTGTACAGCTCCAGGAGGAACAATGTAGGTTGTCAGTAGTCTTTGAAGCAGCAAGTACACAAAAAGACTAGTGTCCATCACAGTAGGAGAAGACATTGCTCAAAGGTGACTGTGGCAGAACTCTCGTCAATGTCAAGGGGTGCATGCCAGTGCGAAGTTGTGATTCACCATTCATCACAGGTCAAAGCTTAGAGAAAAGACGCCAAAAGATACACATCAAAAACAGCAGAGGAGCCACGAGGACTGCATGTCTATGGCAGCCCTGTTGCAACTCCTCTCTCAATGCAATTGTGCATGACACAGTCGCACCACATACTGCCAGCGCATTCCATGATAGAGAATAATAACAGGAGATAACAGGAAATGGTGACAAAAATATGATGACAGGAGATCACAGGGAACAAAGACAGGAACTAAAGACACCTCACCTGGGCAAGGGCGGTCAGGCTGGAGGCCAGCCAATACAGAACGGCTCCTTGGGGCAGTTGCAGGGCAATGATGAAGATGGGAACAGTGACCCATTCCAGCAGTAGCTTTACATTCCACATCACCCATCGCATGACTGCGTTGCCTGCAGAAGTTTTGAAATGTGTGTCTTGTGCATGCTGAGATGCAGGCTGCACCTGATGCCTGCAGACTGCTCTGCATTGCAACTTTGCAGGCAGGGAAATCAACACCACAACATGCATCTCTCAAGCAGCTGCAACACAGTGTCTTCATTGATTGAGATCTCATCACAGCTGCACAAGATACACAGCAAGCACAGGCAGTGCCAGTTCAGCTGATAAGACATTACTCTCGATGTCGATGCATGTCGACAGATATCCAAAAGCATTGCCATCCCTTGAGCACCAGGGCCTGATTTACAGCTGCTCTACAGGTTGGTAGGCACAGATAACGGTAAAGCAGTCAGCAACACCCTTTTCTCAAACCATGCACATTCAGCGTTGACAGCATCGCCCTACCTTGAGAACCGTGAGGGGATGCAAAACTGCGCTGTATGTTGGCAAACATGGCTAACGCCACCCCAGCCGGCAATACCATTCCCCAGGATCCCAAAGGGGCATTTACAGCTGCTAGGTCCAGGGCTGGTCGGCACAGGTCTGTGAACCAGAACAGCCCTCCTGCAGAGCCCCACAACAATATCAAGGGGGGCCCATGTGTGATGCATGTGTTGCAAGAAATCGTGGGTCATGTCGCGCCAGTATTGTATTTGCATCAAGTTGCAGTCAAGGGCAGAATGCTGGTGATTTCTGTGTGAGATTAGAGCTGTGCAAAGACTTGCACTCCTGACTGATCTCAGGGCTTGGTATCCAGCACTCAAGATGAGTTCAGCCTCATACTGATAAGTTACGCTTTCAGCCTAATGCAGCAAAGATAGCAGTGCACTTTGTGTAATTATACTGCTGAAGCTGTAGTCTGTTGTGAATGCCTGCTCTGGGGCAAGCAGCCGAATAGCAAGCATGATGACTGACCTGTGTGAAAGCCAGGCCAATCTGAGGCGGACATCCTTCGAACCGCCATCACTGCTGTCACAAACAGCGGAATCTGCAAGTCATCAAGGATTGTCAACGTCATAATGCACCCGGACAACAGCAACAGCAACGTCGCAGAGACCAAGGGCAGCTGTCCAGCAGTAGTGAGTGGTACAGCAGGATTGCTGAAGCTGCAGATGAAGACAGCAAAACCCTACTGTGACATGCAGCACTCCTTACATACTGTACTGGCTCAAAATCAACCCACACTTTGAAACTACTTCTGCTGTCCCACACTAAACTGTGACATGTTGTATTATGGTGTAAGCACCGAGTATTTGTTGCATGTAGCCAAAGGTTATGGTGTGTTATGGTCAAATTTTGGCCTATTTTGGCTTTGATTAGCGTCTTGCACCGCACTATCAAATGACAAATGCAGGAGGAATTTGTGCCAGTGCGGTACAGCATTCCAGCAAAAGCAGCCAGCCTGTTTGAGGAAATTGACATGTGGCATGAACAGCAGAGCATTTGTTGCACTGCAAAAGCTCTGACCTGAGTCACAGGGGCAGCTACTATCCAGAAAGGATGTGCAATAGAGTGCTGCCCCCTTAGGGTTATCAGCCTCTGCAGTGTTGTCTGGATCCTCTGCTTTAGACTGCTGGGAGGAGCACTACCATCACTGGACAGACCCCTCTGGGCCTAAAAGACACACGCTGGAAGTCAAGTTCCAAGGAGCAAGGCTTGCACTAGTGTATAATTGCATTTGATCACACTATGCTGCATAAGATCAATCAGTGCAGCATGACATGCTCCAAAGCTCGTCAGTCACTATTTGACCTTGATGTCAATGATGGTGCGCAGTATCTGGTGCTAAAGCATGCAGGATATACAGGTATGCCAGCTGTACTTTAGAACTCAGCAGTACACTGCATCACTCACGGTCAAGCAGTCTTACCTGCTGAAGCAGGACTCCAAGGCTAGCTGATGCCTGAACCTGACGAAGTGCCAGAGGAAACAAGGCAGCTCGGACGCCTGCAGAGAAGCAGCAGGTCACAATACAGGATGAGGTGAATGCTAGAGCGAGGCAGCTTGTGAATGTCTAAACACCATGTGGGAGGTGGAAGAAGCAGGGGAGGGTCATCACCCAAGGCTGTGACTGACAAAGTGGCCCACCAAGGCAATCCAGTGACTGAGTGTAGTCCGTCAATGAGACTCATTGCAGCCCCGACGGGACCATCTGAAGATGGGCCAGTGACGTGTTCTACTACGCCGTGGTCAACAACGACGTCTGTTGGCCAAGGCTCTGGCGACAGCGGCGACAAGTTTACAACATCGTCACCAGCCTTGCTGTTCGAAGCGTCATGCAGACTGCTTGCAAATCGAATTTGTGGATCTGTTTGAAATCTTTTGTATAGCAGGTTCCTGCACGAAGCCCGCCTCGTCAGCAGGCGTGACTGGCCATGCGTAGTCAACACCCGCATAAGCATCAAGCGACAATGTTGCCCGAAAAGGTACCTGGCAGCTGGTGCTTCAATGAACTTCCACACCGACGTCCTGTGCATCTGGGCGCTTTGTCAGCATGCGGCATCACTCTCCGAGTGAGGCTTCAAAGGCTTCGGAACACGGCAAGCTCCGAAACCACATGGGATTGCTTGGGATTTTTCTGGCCGTTTGGTTGCTTTTTGCCAAAATGGCAGGAGGATGCAATCACGCGACGCGTGCCTTGTATGACTTCTGACTATGACTACCAATCCGCCCTCCAAACGAATCAACGGCTCACAACTCAGGGCACAACGCTCAGATACTCAGCCGCTCACCGCGGATTCGCGACCCCGGCACCCATCCCTAAATCTCGCCTAACCCAACGCACAAAATTTGGCACGGCAGGCGCGACCATTTATGGTCGCAATCCTACTCGTTTAACGCATTTCAGCTCATGATGAGCTGGGTAGGTGCAGGACAAGTCTTGTCTCTCCAGAGCAGCCTGCCTTGTGCATACCTGTAAGGCCTACTAATACGACAGTGTTGACAGTCACGTAATGCAACATCATAAATCAGCAATATTGAAACTAGACCTAGGGCAGCCAGGTGGACGAAGCCCCTTAACTTCACCAAGCAAAAGCTTCTTAGGCAATCTATCATTAGGCATCCTGAAACTATGACCTAGCCACCTGAGTCTTTTGCTTTGCAGCTGAGACTCTGCAGATAAGGTGTTGTACCTATTCAGTATGACAACATTGCGCACAGTGTGTGGGTTTAATCAGCTGATGCTACCTGCATACTAGCTCTTCCTCAGACAGCCACATGATGAGTAACACTCTGACCGACATGGACATCAGGTTTCCTTACTGATTTTGATGTCAGGTACATGTTTCCAAAGATGATCTGCATCCTGGTAAGACGGCTGGACCATAGAATGTACACACATGTATAATGTTATGTTAGACTTATCTAAGGCTTGATATGCATCTTGGAGGCTATGCTTACAGTCATGGTGAGAACAATTACTGAATTTGAAAACTGCTGAGAAACACAAGTAAAGTCTGCTGCTGCCAGTCCTGACAGCTGGCCATGAGCGCAAGCACAACGCATGTAGAGCAAAGTTTGGAAGTTGTGTCAGCAGCACACCAGAACCCAGGTATTTTAGTCAAAGCAGAGATACCAACTTCATTTTGCATGCAGAGGCATACAGAGAACGGAACCACGGTAATCAAGGCTGTCATGATCAATTGCTTGTGAGTTTTGTTCTGATGTCGCCATACAGCTACTCCCAGCAATGCGCCAGGAGCAGCTGCTGTTATCAGATTGATGATCAAGTCTAAGCTGGCACACAAAACAGTGCTTGTTTGTCCCAATGCCACAAAGTCAACCAACCGAAAAGATGCATGATCTCAGGTATGTAGAGTAGACGAGCCGATAGGAGACCCAGGCCATAAGCTGGCAACCACATAAAAGACAGAAACCATATATTTGATAGGCCTTGTGTTGGCCAAGCTCGATATGGCACCCAAAAAAGCGTACTGCATACTCTGATCAGACCATTTGCCAATAGAAGACTGCCCATGGTGCCTTAAAGTTCAGATAGATGGTGAATGCATCTGTGTCAGCTGCATGTGTTGCCTATGCTAGCTAGAGGAGGCGAGCCAGCTCTCCACAGTTTCCTGATAGGGGTTCCGCTTCTGCAGCGGGATATGACTGCTGCAGCTGCGCCTTGCACCTGTGCATTACATCTCAGGCATAGTGAGGTACAGCATGGAAGCAGCAACATTTTACTTGCAGATTGTATTTTCAGGCGTGGTCTGATCATGCATGCACCCAGGGAGATACATGCAGAGAACTCATTGACAAAGATGACATGGTAACTTGAGTGTGGGTTGAATGTGAAACGATGAGGCATCAGAGATGGCTGACCTCAGTCTGCAGGGCCTCAATGCTCTTGCTGGCATCCAGAACAACCCATGAGTTGTCCTGCAATGCGTCAAAGCCTTGCTGCACTTCTTGCTGGAAGGCAGTGTTTTCGTACCTGCATGTCACAAGCGACGAGCATGCAGCAGAAGTATGTCCATTCAAGGTCACATCACCCAGGCGTAACATGCTGGTAGCATGAACATCTGCCGTTGCCAAAAACTGTTGTGTCCTGCCAGTGCTCACTCATGTTGCCATGACTGCCCACAATAAGTATCAGGTCAGTACATGTACCTTTCACTGCCGTATCCACCACGCTGTGCAGCATCTTCTGACTTTGACAGACGCAAGTACAGGACCAGGTCTGGTGCAGGAAGGCCAGTCTCTGGGCCCTGCACCAGTCAACATGTGATGCTGATATTAGAAGTTATCAATGCACAGCCAACATATTGGATAGACTGCACATCATACCTTGCACCACGCCAAGTCCAGCCCAGGCAATTTCTTTGCAGAAGTGAACACAACCCCAGAGTAGGAATACCTGTCCACAACTAAGGTGGTACCTGCTTGCAGTGCTGCTAACATGGCCTCCCTGTGGCACAGCAAGAACAAACTCATTGCCGCTACTTACTGCAAAAGCTGACAGAGTGTCCAGTGCACGAAAGTGCAAAATGGCACAGGTGTGCTGTACTACCTTTTCTCCCAGCGGTTTGCACAGAAGAGCAAGTGGACAGCAGCGTCGTCTAGCTCCGTCTTGCTTGTCAAATAGCTGTCTATCATGCGCCCCGTGCCTGTTTGCCTATCAGGAAACTTCCATAAGTCAGCCTTGACCTGCAGAATCCAGCCTGCAGCTGATCCCCTTGCAGGACCTGCGGTTTTGCCAGGAACGTATACCATTCAAGACCATTGCATACCCCAGAAGCTTTCAAATGATCAACCAAGCTTTGTGACTGAGTGGTTTTGCCACATCTGTCCCCGCCCTCGAACAGAATAAACGCTCCTCTCTGACAGGCAGTGATCTTGGAATTGTTGGATTGAGAACTCATCCTGTGCGCCTTTGGTGCCACAAGGGCTACCTGACGCAACACGTTAATGACATGCCGCATGCGGTGGGAGGAAGCCCCGCTTCCTTACTTTGTGTAAGGGTCATGCTGCGACAGGTTTGAACCACAGCAGGAGAGAGCGTAAGATGGCCTGACGCCGTACCTGGTATCTGCCATCAAAACGATTGAACTGCAGTCTACGAGACCATTGCCGACAGCGGCTGTCTTTAGCGCCATCAGGCAGGAGCACTGGCTGGAACGCATCAAACTCCGGCAATGTCGCAATCTGTCCCTCTCGTTTTGCCGACGCAGAGTGTATTTCAGGTACAACACTCCAACACCAGGCGGCAGGCACATGTAACAGCTAGGCGCCTCCAACAAAACAGCCGCAGGCAAGCAGCTGTCAATGCTGCTAATGCTTCAATTCGAGCGCCTGTAGAAGAAGCTCAGTTGGTGAGTGCTTGTCGGCATTCCGACACTGCACTCTTGCACAGCGCTGACTCATCCTGAGACTTAGCCGGCATCGCTTGCAGGCATCACAGGTGAATGGCACAGGGTCATTAGGCTTATCAGAGCTCACGGCTGTGGGTCCACTTGACGGGTGTGTTTGCCTATAATGGACGCTTTCGCAACGTACGTCGCTTATTTTTTGTTCACAGCGGAACACATTTACCTGCAGGCGATATGGTAGCAAAGTTGCGGCACTCCGGCAGACTTTCAGCGAGTATGGGCTGATCAAATTTCGGGTGCTTGTCGAGTGTCGATGGCTGCAGCAGCTGGCAGCTATCTCCGAAGTCACTGAAGTGCCGGCCTTCAGCCAGGAAGCCACTGCAGCTTTGGATCTGCTGGCCAGTAGCTTTGACGTTCAGGATGCCTTAGCTGTCAAAAAGGTATGCCATGTATGTGAGTGCAACATGGCTTTGTACTCTTGTGAGCAATTCTGACAATGCTTTGCATTTGACAGAGCGTCTACTGAGCATCCTGCGAACAGGGTACTATTCATGCATGCAGGTGGAAAGCATTACTAACCATGATGTGAAGGCAATAGAGTACATCATCAAGGAACGCATTAGCCACAACCCAGAACTTGCCGAGGTATGAACTTCAGGCTATCTGCCATTGGGTGAACTACATATTCACATCTTAATTGCTGCCTGCTGTTGCGAAGCATAAATCACACTGGCTGATCTGGGCAAGCTAAGTGATACTGCTCTGCAGGTTTTGGAGTTCACACACTTTGCATGTACTTCTGAGGATATAAACAACTTGGCGCATGGTTTGATGTTGAAAGAAGCTGTTCATCAGCATCTTTTGCCCGTCATGGACAAGATCATCACAGGTGCGCTGTCGCCACAATTGCTGTTGGTCTCACAGTTTAGCTGCTTGTCTGGCGATGATGAACGTTGTCATACAAGCTTTTTCACAGCATTCTATGACACGTGGAATGATTGAACGTTTTTATGGCATGTTTCTGTACAATGTGGCCTGTATGCTTGCATGTTTGTGTATTGCGTGCATGGTTTGTATAGACTTGTATATTGTGTGCTTCAGAATATTGACACCTTGCACTCACTGCATGCCAACACAGGGAACTCTTGCACACAAACTGCATGATAGCACATAAGGCAATCATGCACACGATCATGCCGATCATGGCTTGCGTTTTGTGGAGTTGCCATGTCAATGTCATCCATCAGGTGACTGACCCCTCATCTCTTGTGTGCAGCCCTGCAGGGCTTGGCAGAGCAGTACGCAGCTGTGCCCATGCTGTCTCG
>JAABUU010005444.1_pt1 | contig 14301 bp, 16 predicted proteins | sample 5559301 | NCBI WGS metagenome assembly JAABUU01 (sample SAMN10711884, study PRJNA513360) | rock metagenome | isolation source: Antarctica rocks | place: Antarctica: Victoria Land, Richard Nunatak white | reverse complement strand
AACATACATATAGCTTTTCTTGCAATAGTCACGATATTCAAGAGGTATGACTGGTATTGCCAGGTCAGCATGTTATAAGTGCAAGTAACAAGCCATCGCTTGGTCAGCAGAAGCATACAAAATGGAAAGGTGATCTAGCACAGACACTTCTGTGACCTGTTCAGGCTGGTCTCCTGATTGGTTGAATCAATGGTGCTGTGGCAGGCAAAGGGCCATCGACCCAATTTGCTAATGCTTAAGTTAAGGCTAATGCCAATGCCAAGCTATATTGAAGCCAATGCACGTGCTGTTGTTGAAGTCAGCAATGAAGGCCATCTAAGTTACGGGCTGCATAAGCATGCACGGCTGTCACTACAATGTCCAAGATTCTGTTGGTTTGATGGCACATCATTGCCAATGTGAGTGTGCAAAGGTAGAGGTATGCACATGGCTCAGGCAGGCTGTAGAGCAGCTTGAGACATGACGACCAGCACCATGACAAGGTGAAAAGTCACATGGGTGGCGTCATATTGGCAATCAGCAGATTGCGTATGTCACATGGAGTGTGGTTCAGCTAAGATTGCCAGAAGAGGGTATAGACCTGCCAGACAATGTATGATCTGCCAGCTAGGGTTGCTAGATCCAACACCCTGCTCTCGAAATAGCCCTCCAATTGGGACAGGCTTCCCAAGCTGTTGGCTTTCATCCAGTCTTGCACATCAGGGTTACTCTGCACCGACACATGCACATTCTCAGCTCTGCATGCAACACTGTCATGCTGTGATGCAGGCAATCAGACTTCATGGCATCACATCTGAGGGACATTGGCATGAAATTGTGGTACCGATCTGTAGAAACAAGCTGTGACAGCGCATGTTGGAACCCCCCTCAGTGGCTGGGCAATTGTGGCTGAACAGCAATTGCAATCAGCACCTTGCAAACTCACACAACAAAAGGCAGTGTTTCTGACCTGCCAGCAGTCAAAAGGCACTTCATCTCCTCCTAGGTGTATGTAGCTATCAGGGAACACTTGAGCTGCCTCTCTGAACAACAGCCAAAGGGCATTGTAGGTCGAATTCCTGGTGGGGTCTAGGGGGCCCAATTCACCATTTGGCTTACCCTGGTCATTGTAGCATTCGGTCAAGAGCTCGGGGTAGCCTTTGCCCCAGGAGGCGACATGCCCTGGACCAATGCATGCAACTTGTTCAACACCAAGAAAATTGAGAAAGTAGCAACAATGCTTTTTGGTTCAATGCTTGAATAAGTAAATACAGCCTCGATTGGCTGCTGCCCCATGAGCAGAAGCAGAGGTCACTGTTGTTGTCAAGTCAGGCATCTGCTGTACAGCGAGCTCTTGCTAAAATGGTAAACTCACATGCATCCCACACCAAGTGCCGCGTCATCAACAATGTTCAATGCGGATCTACACTTTGCCACAGAAGGCGCAAATGCATGTTATCCTGCTGCCTAGTGCTGCCTTGCATGCTTGCTGTAAAACAGATCCCAAAGGTGTTTTCCCTCTTGTTTTCTTGCCTGGCTTGGCAAAGCCAAAATGTCCAATCCATTTCAATCCACGCATTGCAAAAACGTCAAGGGGCTCAGTGGGGGAGGGAGAGAGGGGGGGGGGGGGAGGAAAGGGACAGGCATTCTGTGTACACCCATTGATCATCATACCTGGGGTGTCAAATTCTGGAATCACTCTGATTCCTCTGTCCTTAGCATATGCAATGATGTCGGCCACATCCTGCTTGTCATAGACGTGTCTTGCAGAGAATGCACCGTCTGCTGACAGACCAGGCAGGTGATGACTCTCAAAGGGGAAGCTCTGGTCATCAACAATGTGCCAATGGAACACGTTCATCTTGGTCCAGGCCATGGCATCAAGTTGGTCCTGCATTTGTATTTGCTTACTTGCAGCTAGTTCAGCTAGTTTCAGGCAACCACTCGTGATGACAGGAGACATGCATCTTCATGAATATCCATTGCATCAAGATGCTGCTGTTGCAGTACAGAATCTTACAGGCATAAATGCAAGACGCATGCATAACAGTCAATGCACAGGACAAACAATGGAGGATGATGATGTAAACATGCAGCGATGATCCGACGCAGGATGCTCAAAGTGTCGCACGTAACTGCGCAGGTGGATGGTCATACTGTGATAGAGGAATGCAGGATGCGCTGGCAACAGCATTACAGGCAAGCTGTTTGCTTGTCGATTGCACCTGCCGCTTGTGAGCACGTACTCACACCATACGGTGCATCACACCATTGGGAGGAATGTGCAACGCCCTCTTCACACATATGCACAAAAGATGATTGCGGGAGACATGAGGGGTCCACAGCATAGCCTGACATACAAGATACAGCAAGCTGAGTGGCATACTGTGCACCTTGATGTTTTGGACAGGCAGAAAGTGGCGGGAGGTATCCAGCAGCAGTCCCCTGTGCTTGAATCTGGGCGCATCTGAAATGGCAGTTGCATTGACGGTGTACTGAATTCTGTTCTTCTTATGCTTTATGTGATGCTTCTTGTTCCGTCTGCTTTTATGCTGCTTGCTGTGCTTTTTGTGCCGCTGCAAAGCTGAGTCCGAATCATCAGTGAGGTCAGGTATGTCATTCACGATATCAAAGAAATTGTCCTGATCACTGACTGGATCATCCCTAGCCTCACCAGCATCAGCCTCATGTGTAATCACTACTTGTGAAATACTGCTTTGGCTGTTGTCATCGAGACTGATCCCCAGCAGCTGTATGAAGGTGCCCCAGCAGTTTTGTATCATCTGTTTAAATGTTTGCAAGGGAGTCTGATTGGCATTGACAGTGTTCTCGGGCATTCCTGAGGTTGGCTCCAGGTATGGGTGAGCCGTGCTGTCAACTGGAACCCTGTCAATGAGCTGAGATAGGGTTTCTAAACCTCTGAGCGCCCCATACACTGTGTGGCACTGCAGAACTGAGACAGGAGCTTCCACCTGCAGGGTATTCTCTGCTGCTATACGTCCTCAAAGCTGTCTGTTCATGTGGCATGCACATGGCTGTTTGCATGTGGTGCTGTTTGTACATGCGGTGTGATAAGGCTGTGCCAGGCTATGTACATACGTGCAGTGGGTGATACCACACATGAAAGGAGTGAAATGTCGCATAGGACTTACCGTCAATGTATATGACTCATCAGTGTCTAGGTTCAGAGATTGGTCAAAGGAATAGACATACACGTCCAAGCGTTCAATGTTGCGGTGCTTATGCTTCTTTGAAAGCATGTTTGAGTCTGACTGTTCATAATCAGGTGTATCAAACATTAGACCTGAATACCTTCACAGGCAGGTGTGCAGCTTCAGACAAGCAAACCCTTGGTTGAAGTTCATTCACAGCAGCAGCATTGACAGTGCGCAATGACAATGGTAGTATACCTATTATACGCAGCTTGCAGTATGCTGCTTGTGTAGCCTTTGCTGCAAAAAGTGAAGTGCTTTGGGTGGATGTGTAGCACATGCGAGCTGAGTGTCTGCAGCAGGGAAAAGAGGCAGGTCACGTCAACAGGCAACAGCACTGGGCCAGCCACAGCTTCAAGCACGTACCTGGCTTTGAGGTTTGGGCCACAGTTGACCAGCTTGCGCCGCATCAAAGCTATAGCTCACCAGCAGCAAGACCGTTACGAGCCGCTGCTGAGGCAGCCACTCACGATAGTGCCACATGTGCTGATAGCACCGTCTGTTTCGGGCTTATATTAGGAGATCAAGGTGAGCTTGCACAGTGTCAGGCCACAGTGCAAGCCTAATCACGATGTGGTCGATGATGCGGGGTTGCCCAATGCAAACAGCTACGCAGCATGACGTACTGAACAATCACGGTATCTACAGGTGTGTTCGGAGTGAGGTATATTGTTTGGCTGTCGCTACAGGAACAGGCAGAGGAAGACCAACCGGTTGGCAACCTATTGTTCACCGTAAAGTGGACATGTAAATATCCGCCGTACTGTAAGTCATGCAAAGGAGTTGGCGGGACAGGCAAAATCCCCAATGCAGGTACCAATCAGATACAGCAATACGTAGGGATCCAGCATCCAGTCATCAAGCACCTCTACCTTATCGCGAATAATTCTTGCTGTGTAAACACGCCCATCAAGCAACGAAGCTTTCAGTAACTCCAACGTAGACATGTCAGCTAACACCATGATCATGGCTTCCTCTCAGTCAATGCTTGCCGGTCGATCAGCGTCCGCCAAGCCCTTCAGTGGTCAGGCAATCAAGCCAACACGTGCAGTCGCACTCCCTCGCTCTCGCGCTCATGTCGTCAAGGCAGTCGCCAAGGTACACCCCCGGCGTACTGTCGAATGAATCTCGTTGTGCGCAAGATTAAATGCGCAGCACACTTGAATACCTAGCATGCTCACGCGCAGCACACCATCGACACCCTTTTGCTTCTCGCTATATTGGTCAAGCTTTTTGATTTTGAGTAGACATGACACCTTGAGTGTTTATATTGGTTTTTGTCCCCACGGTCGTTTGTCTTAGTCCAAACTTTCATGACTCGTCCGTGTGATGCAGGACGATCACCAGGTGCGCAGCTACAGCAAAAAGTGGTTTCATTGCTGAGCTATGACGAACATGCACATTGCAGCTTGCTATGCTGTAACTTTGTACAGCCTCATTACATGTTACTGTGTGGATTTACTTTGTGCAGTCAAGGATCCCTTGACAGGCAGTGTTGTTGACAGGGTCCCAGCAAGTTGGCTCTTGGCCTTTTCGGAGCTCTAGCAGCAGCTCAGCTTGCCCTTCTACCAGCTGGTCAGTTGCTCTGAACTGACTGCCACAGCTGTGCATGCATAGCAAAAGTCTAGGTTGCCCAGTTGCAGCAACCCACAGCAACAGAACCTCACCAGTCAGCAGTTCCATATGAGTCTTCACAACAGCTCTGCAGTGGGTGTAGGGAGCAGGAGCATGCATGCAGCATTTCTCCTTTTGTGCCCTACACAGCACTACCTATCAATCATTCTCTGGACCTATTCCGAATTCAAATCAGGCCGATCACTGAAACCCATGCCTGTGCATGTAGGCCCAGCTGAGGCTTTCAACCTGTTCCCAAAGACGGCCACCAGCCAGGCTGCCCGTGACAAGCTGAACAAGAAGACTGACAACTTGCCCACTGTGGCTGAGGCAGGCAAGGAGTTGGTTGGAGGCTCTGACCCCATCGGGGCTACCAGCTCCAAGGATGTTGGAAAGGCTGTTGACAAGTATGCCCTCACCAGTGATGTCAGTCTCATGAAGTTCAGCTGCGTTTGGGTCCCCTTGCAGGACGTGCCTGTCCTGGCAGCGTATGATCATGAACCCTGACAATCACATGAGACCAGAAGAGACAGTTTGTGCTCTCAATTTTGCGTTCACTTGGTGCAGTGTGTAAATGATGCCTGACGCTTTGCTGTCAAGGTGTTGATGTGTCACACTGTCTCGTGTTTTGCCAAGCACTCTCAGATATGACATAAGACTTACGAAACACCTTGGATAAGTAGACTTGTCAAGTTTTCAGCGCTAAGGTAACATGTGATGTGCAGGGCCACCCCTGATGTGGACTTGACCAAGAACCCTAAGTCCCTGGGCAAGGATTTGGCCAAGGGTGCCAAGAATGCCCTACCAGATGTGTCAGCAGTCCCCACCAGGGAGGAGATCATTGCCAACGTGACACCCCTCTCCCTTCGTCTTTCAACCACTCTGCCTTCCATCCTGAATGCTTTGCTTCTTGCCATGTTTGTTTTTTTATTTTTCTTGATGTGTTCTTGGGTCAGGTGTCCTGCAGGCATTTGCTTGACCTGCTTAGGATTTGGCTATGCATCTGGGCACTCTGCATGCACTCATCATATGCAAATGACAGGCTGGTCAACTTGGGTTCCTGCTGGGTTAGACATCAGCCATTTCTTTTGATCACAAGACAGTGCGTGTGTGCAGTGGGTCCATCATGTTTTATCCAACCAGGATAGTTACTCAGAGAACACCGATACCCAGCATGGTATATCCAAGCAAACACTACTCTGCAAAGGCATGGTGTACCTTCACAATTGAAGTCATTAGGCAAAGATGCATATTAGCTGACATGCAAGCAACAGGAATCATTTGCTGTTGTGTTCCCTGACTGTAGCATATCAAATGAAATGCTGTCTGGCATGACGCAGGCCAAGAAGGGGAGGAGTGCAGCAGGCAGCGTTGCCAGCAAGGCCAAGAAGGGTGGCAACCCCCTCTCAGGTGTGAGCAACCCCCTGTCTGGAGGGGGCAACCCAAAGAAGGCTGGCAAGAGCATTGCCTCCAAGGCTAGCAAGACTGCCAGCAAGGCTGGTGCCAAGGTGAGCAATCCTCCACATCAGTCTGCTGCCGCTTTCTATGTCTGAAATGATCAGCTGTCTGACTTGCACTCTCAATGCCTGATGGGCATGATCAAAGGTTGATGAAGCCGTCCTGTACTGATAGTGGTGTCCTTCCATGCAGTCTCCTGTCAGTCAAAAAGGCGCAAGTCTGATTTTTATACTCCACTTGCAGTCGATCACCGTTGCTTGCCATGCAATTTGTCTGTTAATCTTGAGATGCATGTTGTGTGTGGCAGCTGTGTACAGCATGACTGGAAGACTTTCAATTGTCTTTGAAAAGTTTGGTTGTCAAGAAAAATCATCCTGTCCATCTGTTCATGCATTCAGCTTGACAATTGTCAGTCCTGTGTCCATGCATTCATGCGACGTTTGACAATGCATGCAGATTCCCAGCTCATCAGAGATCCAGAAGAAGCTGTCAGGCCCCCTGGGAGCCCTTCCTAACCCCAAGGACCTTGCCAACAAGGCCAAGGTCAACACCCCCAATGCTGACAACCTTGCCAGCAAGGTAAAGCCCCACCCCCCCTCCCCCACGTCACCCCCATGCCTTGCCCACACTTTTGCACTGCACTGTTCGTGAAAAGGCTGCCATCTAGCAGACACTGTATGCCAGCATTGGCAACGGCCATCTGCCTCAGCTGGATATTGAGCTCAGAGCTATGGCCTGACCTTCACTGTTGCAAAGGAGCTATGCACCCCTTACACATGCATGTTCCCAATTGCTGTCCAATCTGTTTTGCCATTTAGGCCCTACACCCCCCCATCCTTGGGACCTTAGTCTGCACCTTGGGTCATCTTTGGCAGTTGACTCTAATCTGTTGGCCTCCCATACCTCTTCAGACCTTAGTTCTAACTGGAGCCGACTCTGTGTCAAGTCTGTCGTCCCCCCAAATCTCTTCAGTCCTTCAGACCTTAGTCATTATTGGTGCTGACTGTGTGTCAAATCTGCTGGCAGGCCAAAGCCAGTCTGCCCAAGCCACCCAGTGACCTCAAGAACAAGATCAAGAGCACTCCCTCAGCCACCATGGGCCTCTCCTTTGAGCTGGCGGACCTGCAGGGACAGAACAACCAGTCTGAGAACTACCCCTCCCCAGGCAAGGGGTATCAGGCCGGCAAGCCCAGCGAAACCATTGGAGCCATCCCTGACAAGGCAAGTCTACTGCCTGTCGTTTGCCCTTTCTCGCCGGCAGGACAGGCCAGGAAACGGGTTGGACTCATCTGCAAAGTTCAAATAGTCATGGCTGGGCAAGCTTCCCAGCTGCCATGTAGCTGGCCAAACTGCCTCTGTGAGCTGAAGCATTTCGTGCACCGGCTAGTAGATTTCTTGTCACATTGTGTGGACTTGCCACAGTTGTTGCACCAATGCTATAATGCCTCCCTGCTATAGTCAAGTGGGATAGAATATCTTGCAAGCTGTGAGGTTCCTCTGTCTGCGCAGCAGACTCTTTGGCAGTTCGTTGACTGCTGTAGGCGTTGCTCAGTCATGCCCATCTTGTTTTGTTTGGGCTGCAGATCACCTCTCCTCTGGACAGCAGCATGCTGCCAAACCCCAGCACAGCAGGGCAGCAGGCCCCCGGGGCCACAGCAGGGATCAGCAAAGCCAGTGAGGTTGACACCCCTGACTTGGGCAAGGCTGCAAAGAAGGCAGGCAATGTAGCAGACAGCCTACCCAACCCTGCCGAGAAGATCAAGAGCGCAGGCAACCCCCTTGACAGTGTCAAGGGCCTGTTTGGCCAGTAGAGGGCTGTTTGCTGGTGCCCTAGAGCTTGTGATGGTAGCTAGTGCTCCTGTCGTCAAGCAAGTTTTGGTCAGTGCGTAGCACTGCGTTTTTGTTGAGTTTTGAGGCAGGGCTGGCATTGGGTGGGCAATTGCGCTGCTGAGGTGACAGGATGTGTTGGATCTGTCGGACGAGATTAACGAATGAGCGATTTTTGTAATGATCAGACCAGTGACTGATGTAATGATCAGAGTGAGTCCGTGATCACGACTATGAGACAACTCCATTCGCAGCTTCCATGCAACCGTGCACAGCTGTCAGCTAGTCAGCTCATTGTGTCAAGGCTTCTTGCACCGTTTCTTGTCTAAAAAGGGACAATCTGTCAACCGTTCCAAATTTGATTCATTCAAACACTTCACTGACCCCGGCAAATATGGACACAGGTACCTATGCCACTCTTGGCATGACAATAACGTGTTGTGCTTCAATTGTAGTCAAGTGCTGGCTGCTCCATAGACAGATGAGCCAATGTCTATTCAAGCTGCCCAGTCGCCTGCAGTGCCCGTCAGCATCTCGGCAATGATTTCCTTGCTCCCTTCATCCCACCGCTTGATCTCAGGCATGTCCTGTGTGCAAAATCGTGATGGACCAAGTTGTGAGGGACCAAAAGATTGCTTGCACAAACAACATGAGCACTCAGAAGGAGCGTGGATGTTCACAGGATGCAGTCGTGTTGCACTTACATGTATGGTTGACCAAGTGAGTTCAGACGATCAAGTCCATGTAGACATGGACCAGCAAGCCATCATGGCCAAGACATGGCTGATAGACTGGCCAGGCGCAACACCTTCAAACAATGTATTGCAATAGCAATGTGGCTACGGTGACTTGTTGACATGCAGCAGAACACAACTTGAAGACAACTCAACGGCAAGCTGACAACATGATGCAACAGCAGAAATGCTGCCTAGTACTGCTGACACATACACCGTAATGTTGCCAGTCTTGGCCAGGCCAAGACCCACCTGCACATCAGGATGACTTCTGATCCACTCATCCCCGCTCATCTGATCAGCGGCTGCATCCAATCTCATGCTCAGGTTCCTGAGCTTATTTCCTCTTTGAGCAAAGTCCTCCCCAAAGAGCTGGCCCTCTTCAGCGCCCTGAAGTGGGCATGCGCCAAGTTGATGGAATCGTAAAGGACAACCACTTGCTCGATTGTGTCAACAAAATGACACGTTGTCATGACTTGGTCAATGCCATATACGATCAGATGTGATCCAGGACAACAATGCAGCGTGCCAGTCAATTGTCAATAGTAAAACAACATCAGAAAGTAGCGTTAGCCAGGTACATGGCTTGGCCACAGACTCAGCACTCACTTGTGAGTCGTGCCGCTCAGAAGGCGAGAATTGGCTAGAGGCAAAGGTGAGGGGGAAGGAGTCTGAGGTGTGAGCTTCTAGCAAGGCCCCAAGGCGGGCCCCAGCTGGAGTGGACCCCCCTACAGAAGAAGCTGCCAGCGCCTGTCTCACCTCACGCTCTAATTGCTGCACGTGACAAACATGCCTTACAATCAAACCTACACACCTTCAGGTGGCACTGTTACAGTCTGGAATGTGAAGCCAGCAGTATGTAGTAGTTTACAGCAAGGGTTGTAGTCAGGTCATGAGCAACAAGCTCGTGCAACAGCAGTCCAGGAGGATAAATGCAAAAGAGCAGAGCGCTACAGTTGCTGCAGATGGTAGATGATGCCTACAGCAAGGCAGACAAGCAGTGGTTTCCATCCTCTTTATATCACATGGGCAGCAGATAAAGTATGCTGCTGAACGCCGATCCCATTCAGACAAAGATGGGACGGTTTGTCAGCAGACAAGCAAACATGGAGGAAATAATTTTCCACAAAGAAAATGTATTTGTGACAACAACTTCCAAGAAAAAAGTTTCGGAAAGGCAGCATTTGGATGCTATGGCTGTGTGTGTTGATGCCCAGTCATGGCTGTCAAGGGGGGAGGGAGGGGGGGGGGGGGTCGAAACAAGACAGGTGGTGAACAGGAGCAGAGTGATAAGAGAGGACAGGAGTCGAATCAAGACACACAGACGAGCAACAGGATCAAGAGAAGCCACAAGACGGCAGCAGGTGAAAACAATATGCCCTTGACAATCCACCCAATTGTCAAGAAGAAAAGGAACACATTTGGCAAAGCACACGCTGCAGAGGCAGATCAACAGGGCAAGGCAGACAGCATGAGCAGACAGCAGGCAAGGAAAAGATAAGAAAACACATTGTACGGTTTTGTGCCCCCCGCCCGTCCCCTCACTCGGCAGCCAAAGTGGTTCAGCAGGGTGGGAAGACAGGCTGATCATATAAAAGAGAAGAACCAACTTTGCATCAAGCAGGACAGAAGACAAGTGCTGCAAGGCAGCAGAATTTGCTGCGCTCGAGCTGGGGCGCTGATCTAACAGTTGAGGCTGTTGAGGGGTTTCAGAGTAGCAACAGGGGAGTGGGGTAGAGCGCAAGGGCCTCCACCACAAACAAAAGCTCTTGAGGATACAAATTTTCACCAAGAGCGTGGATGACGAATACAAACACTGACAAACACAAGAATGGGAAGAAGCAGAAGAAGAAGGAGGAGGAGGTGAAGAAGAAGTAGACCCACCAGGTATTTGTGGCTATCAGGGGAGTCTGGGTAGTCAGTGGGGGCGGGGAAATGGGCAAGCGTGCCTGCCAGCTTGAGGGCACGGCCCTGCCCTGCCATCCGCTCGCTCACAAAGGCTGGCTGGAAGGTGCATTCCTGCACACGCTCATTCATTCGTCAACACAATCGTTTGCCCATCCATCTGTTTGTCCACTCATGCGTTGATCCGCTCACTAATGCATTCATTGCTTCATTGACATTTTCATGCATCCATCCTTGCATCCGTTCACTCACTCACTCATTCCTTCATGCATGCATGCATTCATTCATTCACTCACTCACTCATTCATTCGTTCGTTCGTTCGTTCGTTCGTTCGTTCGTTCGTTCGTTCGTTCGTTCGTTCGTTCGTTCGTTCGTTCGTTCGTTCGTTCGTTCGTTCATTCGTTCATTCATTCATTCAGTCGTTCGTTTGCTCACCACACACATGTCTGCCCCTAGAGTCAGGTATGTAGATTCCTGAGGAGCTCACTCTATGAGGTCTTGACTTGGCTGTCAACACAACAATGATGATATGTGTTAATGTTCTAATTCAGACCAAACTACACCATTCCTGCACATACAGTTCCATACAAAGAGTCACATCCAGCTTGCCCTCTGCCCAGGCTGCCTAACCAAACCAGGGTGACCACCAAGAGAAGCTGTGAGAGCATCTTCAGCCAGATGCACGTCACAAGGGTCAAGATGCGCCTTTAGGGTTTTAGTTTGCAACCCATACCTTGAGGGTGTCTTGGTCCCGCTGCTGCCGCTTCTGCTGGATCTTCTGACTGGTCACGCTGGCATCCTTGTGCAGCTGGTCGTACACATTCGCCTTGCGCGGCCGCCGTCGCTCTGCCAGTTTCTGCAGTCACCATGTGAGTCACATGTCAGACACGAGCCACACTCATGCTCATGCTCACACTCGTACTCATAGTCGTCAGGCAAAAGCATCTGTGATGTAGGGACATGATGCAGCATCATGGCAGCTTGTCTGTGCAGCTGCTGTCAGACTTGGGGCATGCACAGCTGTTGCTCTGCCAGGTGCTGCAGTGCTGAGCGAGTGAGTGAGTGAGTGGGTGAGTGAATGAGTGAGTGAGTGAGTGAGTGAGTGAGTGAGTGAGTGAGTGAGTGAGTGAGTGAGTGAGTGAGTGAGTGGGTAAGTGAGTAAGCGACAGGGCAAGTGAGACAACAAGGAGGTCAACAAACATACCAGTTTGATATCTAATCAGGGAGTGAGGTTTGGCAAGCTGAATGTTTTCGCTCAGTACAGCTATGAGGCTATGAGTGTCATGTGTTTGCAGGGCGAGGGCATGAGTGTGCGAGTGAGCATCATGTCATTCACTGAGCACACCATAAGTGCATTCAAAGGCGCTGATGGGATCACAACACGGACTTGCTGTCCACAAAAGATGCCAAATGCATGGCTTTCAGCTTGCACAGAAGCTGTCTGCCCTTGACAGCTGTTTGAACCCATCAGCTCAATGTGTGTTTCCAACCCTTGCAATAACAGCCCTTAGGTCCAGTTGACATTCTTGCCTTATCCTGCAGCAACCAGAGGGATAAAACTTGCGTTGTTGCTGCCCAGTCTGTCGAGCTCACCTTGGACTTTTGGGTAATTTGGGGTTTGAAGGTGAGCTGGGCATCAGCCTGGCGCTGCTGGGGGGAGGGTAGCAGGTAGGCCCGGGGTACTCCCCTTGTCAGCGCTAATGCCGCCTCCATCAGCACCTGCAATGGCAAACCTTGTGAATGGCTGCCCTTGGATAGCATTCAGGAAGGCAAAAACAAGGGTGCGTGACCAGTCAAAGAGTCCCTGATTTAGGAGCTTGAGGGGGTCTGGGCATCAAGAGTTTTGGTGCAGGATGACTGCGCAACTCAGGCAAGGTCCACTTTGCAGAATGATGCACACAGAGGCTTGGGCTGCAAAACAGGTCATATGGAGGCTGACAGACAGACAGACGGATGGACGGATGGACAGACAGAAAGTGGCATACCTGGAAATGTTGTGGGGTGACCTTGGTGGGAAGGGAGGAGGGGCCCAGACCCGTGGTGGCCACCTTGTCAAACATCTTAGTAATGAAGCCGCTGTCCTGAGGATCCTCTTCTTCATTTGCCTCTTCGTCTCCCTGCTCCTCATCTTGACTGCAACGTTTGACAATGCGTCAGTCATGTGCACTTGCATCAGCATGAGGTCATTAACTGAGATCAAGCTGATGTTGTTACAGAGTTGACCCACTCAGTGAAGCACTACAGCCAGAGGGCTGCTGCAAACACCCTCTGTGTTAGGCATGCATAGGTGTGTGTGTCTGAATCAGTGTTGCCAGACAGCAAGTGCATGTGACTACACAAGCAGGTAGTCATCCTGCTTGTTTGGTTATGTTGGCCAAGGCATGCGACTGCTTGTGTCTGTAAGTCATGTTGCAGTGTTGCTTTGCCTGCTAGCTGCACTGTTAAAGTGCAGACTTTGCCAAAATGGCAAAATACGCCCATGCATCAACAGCGGCTAGAATTAGACCGTCCAGATTTACCTTGCAGGGGGGGTTGGCTGATGGGCAGCCAGCACATGGGCAGCAGCTTCCACATCAGCTCTCACCTCAGGATCTAGGGTATCCATCAGACCCTCCTCACCTGCGCCAACCCTACCAAATCAGCTGACAAGCCCTAATGAGGCAGCGCGACATATTTTACAGATGTGTCTAGGGCTAGGGTTTTCACTTCCAGCTGGTGCCTACCCTAGACCACGGAGTGTTGCAATGACTTGTGAGAGCTTATTTTCATAAGACTAAAGCACCAGCAACTGATTCGTTGCTGATTAATGGATGAAGAGTGCATGATCATGGCTGATTGGTATGCAACAGTCACCAGGGTGTTGACTGCAACAGCATAAGATGCAGATGACAGAGTGGTGACAATTGACAGCAGCCAAGGTGTGATGTGGTCTGGCATGACAAGCAATCAGCCTGTGCTTGCCAACCACCATGCTGAATGCTGATGCACCAGCGCAGAACACCACCACCATATTGATGACTGATGCACCAGCACAGGACTTGACTACCATGCTGATGACTGATGCATCACATGACCACCATGTTGATGACTGATGCACCAGCACAGGACTTGACTACCATGCTGATGACTGATGCATCACATGACCACCATGTTGATGACTGATGCACCAGCACAGGACACAAACAACAGAAACCTGATGTTGAACAGCTTCAGACGAATGATGTTAGGCAGCTGTCAGATTTGCTAGCCTAACCCTGTGATTGTCTTCCGCGTTTACTTGAGGCAAGGTCTAGCATGCCACTGACAATACCATGGTGATGACTGATGCACCAGTACAGGACATGACTACCATGGTACTGATGCATCAGCACAGGAGAAAAGAAAAGACGACGCCGTTAGGTTTTCAATATAACGAAGCTTGAGATGATCCCGAGTTGGGCCCAAGCTTCCCTTGGCCTTTCAGCCATTTGAGGCATAGGTCAGGGAAGAAGGGAGGGGGGGGACCTATCCTTGCCCCCGGATCAGCACAGGACATGACTACCAACCTTTGCTTCTTTTAACATCGCTTTAA
>JAABUU010005442.1_pt1 | contig 14305 bp, 12 predicted proteins | sample 5559301 | NCBI WGS metagenome assembly JAABUU01 (sample SAMN10711884, study PRJNA513360) | rock metagenome | isolation source: Antarctica rocks | place: Antarctica: Victoria Land, Richard Nunatak white | reverse complement strand
TTCTAGGGCGGGTTCGATTCCCGTCGCCCGCTCTGCAGGGCCACGGGGAGTGGCGCAGTCTGGTAGCGCACCCGGCTGGGGGCCGGGCGGTCGCAGGTTCAAATCCTGTCTCCCCGATCAGAGGAAAGCCCTGCTCAGGCGGGGTTTTCTTTTGGGGTGAGTTGGGCGGCGAGCTGAGGCTGTGTACCGTTCGTGTACCGTTTGCTGTCGAGGTCGGGAAAGGTCGGAGGATGGGGCAAGACGCCCTGGGGCGCCAACCGACGACGCACATAGTGCCTTCATAAAGCGCAGAAGGTCTTACGATGAGTGGATCCAGTGTCGCGGATCCATTGAGATGGATCCATGTTAGAATTTGCTCTGGCTCGTTGGAGCCAACCGTCGCCGAGAGGGCAGCCCTCCAGGCCCAGCCGGCGGCGAGTCAAGTAACTGGAGGAGTTGGAGGTGCGGCGCAATGCCGACCGACGCAAAGTTGGGCTCAATCGAGCCCAAGATCAGGGTGAGCATGATGCTCGCCGACTCTGCGCAGGCCAGCGAAGGCAAGTTGTACATCCTCGGCGGTGGATGGTCCCAAACCGGTCCAGCGCCGACGCCATTTGCCATAGGCCTCGATGTGAAGGTCCCGTGGCATCTGGCAAATCAGAAGCACGCGTTCAGGTTCGAACTCGTCGACGGTGAGGGGCGCACCGTGGCGGTACCTGGACCGGATGGTCAGGATTGCCCGGTGATGATCGATACGGCCCTTGAGGTCGGCCGGCCGCCTGGCATCTCGCCTGGCACTCCGCTGGACGCGGTGCTGGCGATTAACGTGCCCATCGGGCTTCCGCTGGCGCCTGGCGCACGATACGAATGGAAGCTGATGGTCAACGGCGAATGCGACGAGGATTGGTCGCTGCCGTTCAGCGTTAGGCCCCTGCCCCAAGCACAGGCGGCGTAGCAGCTACGGGCGGCCGGTGGGGGCTCTCGAGAGATCCCTCACCGGCCTGCTCGACAACGGAGGCGTAGCCGAGATCGGCGCCCCTGGCTATCGGCGGCAATATCGAAAGTGCTAGAGACACGGAGAACGACAGTGGCGACATACAACACAACCGCACCCACCACCGGACCCGACGAGTACTTTCCAGTCGCGATCCGACGTACGCGCGGTCACGCGCCGCAGGCAGTCGGCGTGATCAGAGCCGGTGCGCTTGTGGAGCGCTATACCGTTGCGTACCGCGACGCGAGGCGCAAGACGGGCTACCAGCGACCAGTTTCGAGCTCTCGGGTCAACAAGCTCGCGTCCGATCTACGGACTGGTCAGGTGGACATCCCGACCGCGGTCCTCCTCAACGTCCGTGAAGGATCCGACACGATCATCAACACAACCTCCGCCGAAGCATCCTTTCGTCCGGATGGTCACCTTCTCCACGTTGTCGACGGTCAGCACCGGCTCGAGGCGCTCGCCAAGTTGGTGGCCGAGGACCCCGACAAGTGGTCGGGCTACCAGATCCCATTCGTGTGCATGCTCGGCGCCGACGAACTCGAAGAGATGACACAGTTCTATGTCGTCAACTCCACGGCGAAGAGCGTTCGCACCGATCTTGCCCTCGATCTCCTGAAGCAGCGAGCCGAGGCCGACCCAGAGCTCATGGCCTCGCTCGTCGAGAAGGGCGAGAACTGGAAGGTCGAAGGTCAGGCCATCGCCGAGGCCCTGGGAACCGTGAGGCTGTGGGCTGGAAGGATCCGGTTTCCGGGTGAGCCAAAGGCCGAGACCACGATCGGGTCGGCGGCAATGGTGAGCTCCCTCAAACAAGTCTTGGACACGCCGTACTTCGAGGCGATCTCGACGGAGAACAAGGTGCGGATCCTGGAGGCGTACTGGGAGGGCATCGACACCGTGCTGCCTGAGGCGTTCCGAGATCCGACCGACTACGCCCTTCAGAAGTCCACTGGCGTGATGATCATGCATGCTCTGCTCGTCTCTGTGATCGAGTTGCTTCGCTCGCGCGGGATGTCTGTTCTGGAGGCCGAGAGCTACGAGGAGGTGCTGCGCGGGACATTGCTGGCGCTTGAAGGCGATACTGCGGATGGCGACGTGGCTCGCGGCGCCGACTTCTGGATCTCGGGGATTCACGGTGCCGCCGGCTCCTTCAGCAGCAACGCCGGAAGACGGGTCCTCCGGGCCCGGCTCCGCGCAGAGCTACCCCAGGTTGAGGTCGAGTAGGACAGGTGAGGGGCGTCGTCCGACCGACGCGTTCGCAAGGATCTTGATCGATGCCAGATAGGCGTGCAGACGGATGACGCTCCGTCTCGAATGGGACGGTAAGCCCGAGCGCGTTGAGCGCGTCCACCTTCCGTTCCAGACGGTTGAGACGATCAACGAGTCGCGCGCTACGCGCGAGCGCGACGCCGGAGCACTCTTTGACGGCGGTGCGCATGGCGATGACCCGCGGAATCGGCTCATTTGGGGCGACAACAAGCTCGTCATGGGCAGCCTGCTCTCGGATCTCGCGGGACAGGTGAAGCTCGTTTACATCGATCCGCCGTTCGATACGGGCGCCGACTTCTCGTTCCGGGTCTCGGTCGGTGATGCGGCGGTGACGAAACAGCCGTCCGTGCTCGAGGAGCACGCCTACCGCGACACCTGGGGGCGAGGACGTGCGTCGTACCTGTCGATGATGGCCGAGCGGCTCGTGTTGCTCCACCAGCTGCTCAGCGATGATGGCTCGCTTTACCTTCATTGCGGGCCGAACGTCAGCCACTATCTCAAGGTCCTCTGCGATGAAATCTTCGGCGCCGAGCGGTTCCGTAGTGAGATCGTGTGGAAACGGAGCAGCGCGCACAGCGACGTCGGCCAGGGACGACGTCAGTACGGCAGCATCCACGACGTCATCCTCTTCTACACCAAGGGCTCGCAATGGCTGTGGAACGGGCAATATACGGCATACAGCGAGAATTACGTCGGTACGAAGTACCGCAACGTCGACCCTGAAACCAGACGTCAATACCGGCTCGACAATCTCACGGCTCCAGGTGGGGAGGCGAAGGGCAATCCTTCCTACGAAGTTATGGGGGTGACGCGGCACTGGCGTTACAGCCGAGAGCGCATGGTGGCCCTCATCGAGGAAGGACGAGTCGTGCAAACACGCCCGGGAGGTGTGCCTCAGTACAAGCGCTACTTAGATGAGATGAAGGGTGTTCCAGCCCAGGACTGGTGGGGTGACATCGATCCCGTAAATAGCCAGGCGCTCGAGCGGGTTGGCTACGACACTCAGAAGCCGATCCCGCTGTTGGAGCGGATCATCCAGACATCCAGCGACGAGGGCGATCTTGTGATGGACGCCTTTTGTGGCTCCGGAACTAGCCTCGTCGTGGCTGAACGACTCGGCCGGCGATGGATCGGTTGCGACCTCGGTCGCTTCGCGATTCACACGACACGCAAACGACTCCTCGACGTCGCCGATTGTAAGCCGTTCGAGATTCAGAATCTCGGGTCATACGAGCGTCAGCGGTGGCAAGTCGCATCGGGCAACGGCGCCCTCCGTGCGTACCTGGACACCATCCTCGCGTTCTACAGCGCGGAACCCGTCGAAGGATTCGCGCATCTTCACGGCCGCAAGGCCGGACGCATGGTCCACGTCGGCGCAACCGATGCCCCCGTGACCATCGACGAGACCGAGGACGTCATGGACGAGATGGCCGACAACGGCATCGAGGCGTGTGACCTACTCGGCTGGGAGTGGGAGATGGGCCTGCACGACACCATTACCGAGCGGGCCAGACGACGCGGCCTCGATCTGCGCCCACGGCAGGTCCCTCGCGAGGTCATGGAGCGCCAGGTCACCGAGGCTGACGCGGTGCGCTTCTTCGAGCTGGCCTACGTCGATCTCGACGTTCGCCGTCAGGGCCACGAGGCGTGTGTCGTGCTCAAGGACTTCGCGATCCCCAGCGAGGAACTGATCCCGCCGAAGGTTCGGGAATGCGTCGAGTCGTGGTCGGACCTCATCGACTACTGGTCGGTTGACTACGACTTCAGCGACGACGTTTTCCACAACCAGTGGCAGGCTTACCGAACGCGCGAGAGTCCCACGCTCGCGACGCAGAGTGACTGGCATGAGTATCCCGAGTCCGGGCGCCACGCGATCGTCGTGAAGATCATCGACATCTTTGGCAACGACACGACGAAGCTCGCCGAGGTCCGCATCAAGTGACCGCGGGGGCGCCGGCCCGTCCGTCAGGGGATCCGTACATGGTTCCCGAGCGGCGCAAGCCGAGCGAAGGAACGTATGCCGTCAACGGGGTCCGCGCACGAGTTGATGCATGGCGGGCGCAGGGTTACCCAGGCGCCTCGGCGACCTCGCGCCGCTTGCTCGTGTTCTGGTTCGCCGACGAGCACCGCCGTGACGACGGGAGCCCCTTCCGATTTTACTTCTGCCAGCGCGAGGCAGTCGAAACCGTCATCTACCTGTCGGAGATCGAGCCCGTCCGCGCGTTGAAGGATCTTCTCGAGTTCGCCGAGCACGGCATGACGATCCAGCCGGGTGAGCCCAAGCGTCAACGGCTCGCCATCAAGATGGCGACTGGGTCGGGCAAGACCATGGCGATGAGCTTGTGCATCGTCTGGTCCTACTTTCACGCGATCTACGAGACCGACTCCCCGATGACCACGTCGTTCCTCGTGATCGCCCCGAATCTGATCGTCTTCGAGCGCCTCAAGGCCGACTTCGGCGACGCCGCGACGTTCCGCCGTGACCCGCTGGTCCCGCCCGAGTGGTCACACGACTTCGACCTCTCCGTGCTCCTTCAGGACGATTCCGCCCCGGTCACCGGCCGCGGCGTTCTGTACCTCACCAATGTTCAGCGTCTCTACGAGCCGCCGGCGGCCCGCGGCAAGAGCAAGGCCGCGCCCAACCCGGTCGAAGCGATGCTCGGCCCCCGGGTAAACCGCGATGTCGACGCCTCGTCGGCCGAGCAGCTGTTTGATCGCATCGCGACCCGGGGGCGGGTCATGGTCCTCAACGATGAGGCGCACCACGTCCACGACGAGAAGCTCACATGGAACCAGACCATCGAGCGCCTTCACGACGAGCTGCGCGCGCGGGCGTCTGGGGACAGCGAGGCGGGCGTCGTGTCTCAGCTTGACTACTCCGCCACGCCGAAGTACGAGAAGGGTGGGGTCTTCCGCCACGTCGTCGTTGACTACCCGCTCGCCCAGGCTGTGGCGGACGGGATCGTCAAGACGCCGGTCATCGGCGAGGTTTCGGGCGCGACGGTCGAACTGGGGGACACCACCTTCCAGCGTAATCGCCAGTGGCTTGACACCGCCGTCGGACGCTGGCGCGTCTTCAACGAGAAGCTTTCTCCGTCGGGTAAGCGGCCGGTGCTGTTCGTCATGTGTGAGAACACGCTCGCCGCCGACGAGGCAGGTGACTACCTGCGCCAGCTCCCCGACTTCGCCGGCGACCAGCTCCTCGTCATCCACACTCACCGCACCGGCGAGATCACCAAGGACGATCTCGATCTCGCCCGCCGAGCCGCGCGCGAGGTCGATCAGCCCCAGAGTCGCATCCGCTGCATCGTCAGCGTCCTGATGCTCCGCGAGGGATGGGATGTGCGAAACGTCTGCGTAATCGTCACCCTTCGCCCGCTGAGCGCGGCAAACCGAATTCTTCCGGAGCAGGCCCTCGGTCGCGGCCTACGACGAATGACACCTCCTGGCTCGGGGTTCGACGAGCGGGTGGTCGTGATCGAGCACGAGGCGTTTCGCAACCTCTGGAGCAACGAGCTCGACGGTGGGCTCGTCGTCGAGAAGGAGGACGCCGACAAGATCGAGCTCGGCGTCGTCACGATCTTCCCGGACGAGACCAAGCGCGGCTTTGACATCGTCATCCCCCAGCTCACGCGCGCTCTCGCGCGATCCCACAGCGCGCTGAATGAGCTGCGCCCGACTGACGTCGCAGATCCCAAGGTCCGGCTCACGGTGCCCAACGTGGAGCCCAACGAGTACGTTCGGTATCGCGGGGTGCACCTCATCGACAAAGGCGTCATCGAGGAGTACGAGTTCCACGTTCCCTACCCCGAGGATCCGGCTGGCGTGGTCACGTATTACACGCGCAGCGCGGCCAAGGCGGGTGGGGTAGATCGTCTCTCAGGTGCGTTTGCGACTTTGGCGCCGATGGTGCGTGATTACCTCCGTCAACGTGTCTTTGATCGACCCGTGGAGCTGGAGGACAAGGTGGTGCTCCGCCGGCTCGCGGAGAACGATGCTCAGGCGCTTGTCGTGGGTGCGTTTCGCGAGGCCATCAGATCATTAGCGATCGTCGAGCGCGAGCCGACGATCGACGAGAGCGCGCTTCGTGTTTCCGGAACGCCACCCTTCCCCTGGTCGCGTACCACCGTGCCGGGCGAGCACACCGTCTTCAATCTCACCCCGGTCGACAACGCCTTGGAGGCGAGGTTCGCCCGGTTCCTCGACCGTGCGGCCGATGTCCCTGCTTGGGCGAAACTCACGATGAGCAGCCGCTTCGCGCTCGAGTACATCTCAAAGGCCGGCGCCCTGCGCTACTACTACCCCGATTTCGTCATGCGCCTCGCCGACGACACCTGCCTGATCGTGGAGACCAAGGGCCAAGAGGATCTCGACGTGGCTCTCAAAGACCGCCGGGCTCGCCGCTGGTGCCGTGATGCGTCTCGCCTATCCGGCCGTGAATGGGCGTACGAGAAGGTGCCGCAGAAGCTGTTCGACACCTTCGACGGCGATACGGTCGAAGCTCTGCGCCGGTTCTTAGATGCCAGCGGAGCGGGCGGCGATTAGAGAATCGAGGGATTCCGTCGCAGCGGCGACCTATCCTTGGAGCGAGCCTTATGCCGCGAGCCATGACTTCAGATCAAGGGACGCAGATCGACCTGGTCGCCTGGGCCCAGGAGCTCGAGGAGGAGCGCCATCGTCTCGAGAGGGCGAATCAGCGGCGGGCTGCGCGGCGCGGTTATCTCGTGTTCGCCACCGATCCCAACCGGGCGCCGGACGAGCCTGGCTATCGTGAGGTCTTCGCCACCGAAGCCAAGACGCCGGGTGAGGCCACGGCTAAGGTCCGGCCGCTGGCCAGCGATCGGCGTCTACGCACCTTTCTGGCGACGGGCACGTACAAGGAGGAACTCGCGGACGCTCGCTGGGTCGCGTAGGCCCGAGTAGGTTCGCCAGGCGAGCGTGCCGCACAGCGCGCTCGCGGGGAAATGGGTCTCGCGGCCACCTGGCGCGGTCAGCGCTCCGCAGCTCTCCTGAACAGCAGGCCGAGCCCCTTGAGGGCGTTTCCCAACAGTGCACGCCAGCGCGACGCGGCCGGCGCTGCCCGCAGGACGCGCTCATCACCGTCGGCGTAGACCAGCACCACGGGGCGATGCTCGCGCGCGTAGTCAGCTAGCCACACGCCGAAGTCGGGCTGGTCGGCAGCCAAGAACGCAGCACCGTTTGGGTAAGGGCTCTTGCCCTCGACCGCCAGCTCGGTCGCGAGCTTGAAGCGCTCGCCGGCCAGCTCCTGGGCTACGAAAGAGGGGTGGTCTACGGTCGCCATGCCTCAACCGATCCGTGATACCGCAGAAGCGTAGCTCGCCAGAGCCTCGCGGCCGGCCCCATGGGCCACCTCCGCGACCGCGCCAAACGCCTCGTTGAGCGCATCCACAAGCAGTCGGTCGGCGTGGGCTCGTTTGTCGTTGCGCCGCGCCAGAAGCGCGCCGTTGCGCCGCGCCAGAAGCGCGCCGAGCGAAGCACCGCCGAGGCCGCTTGCGACTGCGACAACGCCTGTTATGGCCTCGCTGGTCATTTGCTCCACATCGGGGGCATCAAGTCACTGCGATCCAGCGTACCAGGTACTATGTATCTGCCTGGGGCAGATTCGCGCTGCTCGAATCGCTCGACGTTCGCAGCCACTTCCGAGGGGAACGTGGCGGTGGGAGCGCCGGGGCCACTGGCGCAAGGCGGCCGAAGGCGTCATGGACGCCCGCAAGCAGCTCGACATCGCCGAGCCTGGGCTGGGTACGCTTGAGGAGCGTCTTGCTCGTGTGCCCGGGATCGCCTCCGAGCAGGATCTCGCGCGCTACCGCGAGCGCGGACTCGGACGGGGTCTATGACCCCATATGCCCGCGGTCCTCGGCTCGGGTGGCTCCGCCGCGCTGTATCGGGCTTGGCCGCTTGTGCCCGTCAAGACCGACGATGACGCTGCGGCCGGCGCGCCGATCATCGAGCGCAATGTACGCTGAGCTGAAGCGGGATGAAATCAAGCCTTCGCGGGGAATCAAAGTCCCGGCCCAAGCGCGTTTCGCGTGAGGAGGATGTCGATGTTGCAGGGTGAGTCCGTGTCTTTGGGTTGGTTGAGCAGTCTCTGGAGCGTCGTCCTCGCGACGGCTGCGGCTTTGCTTCTTGTCGGCCTCGCGCCGGCCGCGGTCAGAGCAGACGTCTCGACATACGGGAATGCGTCAGACAACACACCCGCACCCTGCCCGATCGGCACGGTGGCCTGTCCCTCGTCAGATCCCTTCTATGCCGCGCCCGCGAACCTCGGGTCGCTTGCGAACGGGACGCTGGTCGGTGTGCGCCCGGCCACGCTCGCCGAGCCTGGGCTGAGCCCCAAGGCGGCCTCCACGATCAGCTACCGCTCCTCGGACAGCTTCGGCGCTCCCGTTCTGGATACGGCCACCGTGTTCCTGCCGAGCGCGGCCTACTCCGGGCCGGGCGCGCGGCCGCTGGTGAGCTACCAGTTCCCCATCGACAGCCTCGGCGCGCAATGCGCCCCGTCTTACGCGCTCGGGCACCCGAACACCAACGGCAACGTCGATGGCGCCTCGAACGAGATCTCTTCGCTGCTGTCTCAGGGCTACGTGGTCGTCGCCCCCGACTTCGACGGTCCCGCGCAGCAGTTCATCGTTGGTCAGCAGGAGGGCCATGCGGTGCTCGATGGCATCCGCGCCGCCGAGACGCTGCCGGGCGCGGGACTCTCGCATGCCACCCCCGCAGCGATGGAGGGCTACTCCGGCGGCGGCCATGGCACCTCGTGGGCGGCGGAGCTGGCGGGGAGCTACGCGCCCGACCTCCACATCGTCGGTGCGGCAGAGGGCGGCACGCCCACAGAGCTCATGGCCGCCGCCAAGTACGCCAACGGCACCGCGTTCTTCGGCTTGGTGCTCCTGGCCTCCGAGGGACTCTCACGCGGGTTCCCGGGGGCGGGCCTGACCGGGGATCTCAACGCGACGGGCACGGCAACGTTCAAATCGCTGAGCTCGCAGTGCGTGGGGCCGGCCGTATCGTCTTACCCGTTCGGCAACCTCGACCAGTACACCAAGCAACCGGACCTGCTCGACTCGCCGAGCCTCCAGGCTCTGTTCGCCCACGAGAAGCTGGGCCAGGCCGCACCGTCGTTCCCGCTGTTCAGATATCACGTCTACAACGACGAGCTCGTCGCGTATACGCCGGACCTGGCGCTGTCGGCGTTCTACTGCTCCAAATCCACGCCCGTTCAATTCGTGTCGCTGGCCGGCGACCACATCAGCGGAGACCCCGAGGGCTCTCCGCTTGTCCTCTCCTTCCTGCAGGGTCGCTTCAGCGGCGCCCCCTTCACTGGCAACTGCTCGACGGTCGCGAGCCTGTCGGGCTTGCCGCAGGTTCCACCGGTGGCCCTGAGCGGCTCCAGCCAGAGCGGCTCCTCGCCCGCGGGCACGGGCTCCTCGTCCAGCGGTTCCTCGTCCTCCGCTGCCGCATCCAAGACCGCGGCGGCAAGGGCGCGCTCCTTGCGCCTGATCCGGCGCTGCGTGGGAGCGGGGAGGCTACGGGTGTCGGTGACGGGACGCGGCGTCCGGGTGCGCAGCGTGGCGTGGTCGCTGGGCGGCCATGTGGCGGCACGTGCAAAGCGGTCGCCGTTCCGGCGGATCGTGGCTCGGGGGGCGCTGGCGCGCACGCGGTCGTCGCGGCTGCGCGCTGTGGTCGTGCTGGTCGGCGGTCGAAGGGTCGTGCTCGTTCGGAGTCTGCCGCGGTGCGGGATACCGGCGCGGAAGCGCAATGCCTAGCGGGGATGTGCAGGCGTCAGAGCACGGTTTCGAGCCCATGCGAAGCTTCGTACTGAGGAGCGGTGGCTCTCTGGGATCCATGCAGCAGGGCGGCTTACTCTCAGATCGTCGCCCGACCGTCGCGAGCCCCGGGAGCCATCGCGGCAAGCTGCGCCGCCGGATTGTGCTCATCCGTGTGCCGGTCAAGCGCGACGATGACGACGCTCTCGCCGTCGGGATAGGTCGTATACATGCGCCAGTCGTAAGCGAGATGCCGACCGCACAGGGGCTGGTCACCTCCACCAGCTGCCGCCATCCGATACCCGCCAGCTTCACAGCTACGTCCGCGCAGATCGTCGCACGCCGCCTCGTAGCTGGCTCAAGCGGTTCGGTCCATCTGCTCGTCCACGATGCGACGCGCCTGAGCCGTACGCCGCACCTGGAACGCCATCAAGCCGGTTCGAGCTCGCCCTTGCGGACCTGTTCCAAACCCTCCTCGAGGGCGTCGCTGCGTCGCGCATCGCGGTCATCCACATAGTCGACCAGAGCCTGGAGCCAGTCGCGGTCCTGGCCGCGCTCGCGCAGCTCGTCCAGAGCACGAGCCACCCGCCGAAGGCTCTGCGGGTCTACCTGCCTGGGCTTTAGGTCGGGTACTGCCCGCAACGCTCCGCGCTCGATCCAAATCAGGACCGTCTTGTCCGATACGCCGAGATGACTGGCCGCGCGACGCACCGGCACGCCCGGGGCATGGTCGACAGACTCGAGCAGGCCGGCGGTGGCCTCAACCGCTCGGCGTGCCACATCTCGCTGATCCTCGGTCAAGGCGTCGCGTGCGTCTGCGAGTGCCATTAAGGCCACGGTGATCTGCTGTGCGTCGCGTTTGCCCATTTTCATCATTATAGCGAGGCCTCCGGAAACGAGCTCGGTTTTTAGAGGTGCCGGTACGCAACTGCCGGCTTTCCGCGGGGCGACGGTTGATGGATCAAGTGAGTCGTCGTCCGCTTTCGCATGCGCATCGACACCGAGCTGACCGGGCCTCGGACGCGTGCTATGGGCGAGGGCCTAGAGTTGGCTCGTGCATTGTCGAGGGATCACCGTCATTGCGCTGATGGGAGTCATGCTCTCGGGAGCGGGCTTGAGCAGCGCGCCTGCCGTGGCCAAGCACTCCGGCTCCACTCAAGGGCCCGCAGCCGTGGCCGTCGTGGTTGCACACGCGCTGGCAAGTGGAGACGCCCCGGTGGTGTGTGAGAACCTCGGGCCTGGCTTCAAGCGCTTCCTGTCTGACTTCTTACTCAGGGCCGTCCCGTCGCGCTTCGTGCCCACCGTACCTTCCGGAGCGTCGCTTCAACAACGCTGCGTCGCTGGGCTCACCGGCGATCTCGCTGATCCTTCAGGCGACGGCCGCGACTGGCGAGCGTTCCGCACCACCCGCTTGCGCTTCGTCGTCTACGCCCACCATCGACATCGGGCAACCGTGTGCCTCGAGCACCCAAGCCGCGCAGTCGCCCTCGCCATCCGGATTCACGGGCGCTGGCTGTTAACAGATTTGCCGTCAGAGGGTTTCTCACAACGCCAAGCCCGAATCTGCAGGCTGGGCTGACGCTGCGGAGGGTACGAGCACCTCGCAATGCGTGGCCAGCCACCCAATCAGTCGGCATCGTGCATCGGCGCGGGAGGCGACGCTGCACAGCATTTCTTGTACTTACGCCCTGAGCCACACCAGCACGGCTCGTTGCGGTTTGGCGGCCAGGCGATCACTTCCCCTTCGCCAAGCAGGTTCGCGGCATAGGGCGCTCGCGCCTGCTGCGGGTCCTCGTCGTGCTCCTCACACCACACCAGGTAGTCGTGGAGGACGATCGGGGCGACGGCCCGCACGACCACCTGGTTCGAGCGCAGCCACTTGATGTGGCCGTCCATGCGCTGCGAGTACTCGGGATGCGTCACCCCCGACCACAGCTCCGCGAGGTCCGGCCAGCGCTTGATCGCCGCCTCGTACTCACCCGAAGGAAACCACGAGATTGCCAGCGCGATCGCACTGGCTGGGGAGCCGGGCCCGACGACATCGTCGCCTAATCGGGCGTCGGTCTCCACCGCATCGAGCATCGCGGGGCGCCGCGAAGGCCGTATTCGCGTGCGCTGCTTCGCCAGGAAGGGCTCCACTCGCCTCTCGAGCTCGTCGGGCTCCCGTCCCAGGGCGGCGAGAGACTGGCGGCGCACGCCCGAGAGCTGATCGACGAGGGTCTCCGGGTCATCCGCTGCCATGGCGACCTCGATGCCCTCTCCGAGCCAGGCAATGGCGAGCTCGTGCTCGCCGATCTCGCTGTAGGACAGACCCGCAGCGTTGTAGAGCCATACGTTGTCGGGCATCTCATCCTTGAGCGTCTTCCAGATCGACGCCGCCTGCTCTTCCCGGCCGGCCCGCAGGTGCAGCTCGGCGATGTCTGAACGTGCATCGGGCACCGAGCGCCAGCCGTGGGAGATCGCGCGCTCCATCGCCTCGATCGCCTCGTCGTGGCGCCCGTCGCGATCGAGTGCCTGTGCGAGCTCACCGTAGCCCTCGGCCACCGCGAAGCCGCCTGAGTCGGGCAGGTCGGAATAGGTGTCGAGGAGAACACGGGCGCGGTCGAGCTCGCCGGCCTCCATCGCGTCGTCGAAGTTCACATGCAGGTCTTAGCGAAAGAGATCCGCCCGCACGCTGCTGGAGGCCGGAAAATGCGGTGTTACAGCGCGGGTCTCTCCCCCGACGCCGTGGGTCTCATGGCAGGCTATGAGGATGTCTGACCGCCGGGTCTCATCGACTGGTTCCGGCGCCGACGTCGTCGATGAGGCACTCCGGGCGACCGAGCCGGCGCGATGGCTGCTCGAGGCCGCGGCCGGTGAGGGAGTCGCGCTCACCCAAACCCATGCCCTCGCCCGCGCCGTCGTGCGGGAAGCCGTCGAGCGCTGGCCGGGCTGGTGGGACGGTGAGCTGTTCGGGCCACCGCACCGCGAGGCCGACATCCGCCTCCTCGAGGAGCTTCATGGCGGCCTTCGCCGGCTACGCCTCGTGCGCCGCCGCGGGCGCACGCTTCATACCACGACTCTCGGGCGCGGGCTGGCCGCAGACCCGGTCGGCCTGCTGCGGCTGCTTGCCGGCGATCTCGGGGGCGGCGACGCGTTCACCGAGAGCGTCGCCCGAACGGTCATTGAGACGCTCGCCGTGGACCCATGGCGCGGGCACGACGAGCTCGCCGAGGTCGCATTGCCCCGGCTCGACGCCGAGGGCTGGCGCACCGGGGCCGGTGAGCCGGTCACCGATCGTGATGTCTCTTGGGTACTCAGCGAGATCCTCTGCCGCGGCGAGGCCTACGGAATCATCGATCGTCGCCGGGACACCTCGGGGCCGCGCTTTTACCGCAGCAAGGTGAGTATCACTCGCGCGGGCTCGATTGCACTCGGGCTGCCGATGGCCGGGCTGAGGGGGGCTCCGGTGCTCGTCTTTGAGGCGCGGCTGGTCGGCGGCCAGGCCATCGATGTAGAGGGTGTGAGCGCGCGCGTCGCCGTGGCCTCACACCAGCACCTCACGGTCCTGCACGACGCGCTCCGCGCTGCCTTCGGCTGGGCCGACGACCACCTTTACGCCTTCTGGCTGGACGGATGCTTCTGGGGAGCCGAGGAGAGTAGATACGAGCGTCCCCACGTCCCCGACAGCGAGCACCGCCCCGCCGACCTACCGCTGAGCGAGCTCGACCTGCGAGACGGCAAGCGGATCGCCTACGTCTTTGACTACGGCGATGAGTGGCGCGTCGAGCTCGTGCTGACCGCCCAGGCGGGCGCCGACGGCGGCGCCTATCCGCGGGTGCTGAGCCGCGAGGGCGTCGCGCCGGCGCAATACCCGCCGCTCGAGGAGGGGTGAGTGGCGCCCGGATCGAGGTCCCGACCGTGCGTGCGCCCGTGAGTAGCTCCGCTGCGCCGGGCCGTCAACCCCGGCTGCGCCGGGGTGGCCCTCGCTGGGCTCGGTGACTGCCCGGCTTCGCTGCGCTGAGCTGGCAATCAGGAGTCGGCCAAGACCGACTCCTGGGCGAGGAGGACGCGGGGCTCATCCCACCGGCCCCTAGAGGCGATCGACGCCGTTTCCAAGGGTGTACCATGACACCGGAGGTTGATACCGTCATCACGGATCAGTAGCATTCGAGGGGATGAACGGGTCGTCAGAACCCATCGGGCCCCTGTTCCCGCTCGGGGGCCCGGTACCGCGCGAGCTGATCATCGGGCGCCGTGGCGACATCGATGAGCTATCGCGGCGCATGCGAGA
>JAABUU010005440.1_pt1 | contig 14313 bp, 14 predicted proteins | sample 5559301 | NCBI WGS metagenome assembly JAABUU01 (sample SAMN10711884, study PRJNA513360) | rock metagenome | isolation source: Antarctica rocks | place: Antarctica: Victoria Land, Richard Nunatak white | reverse complement strand
CGTGGTCTGGGAAGCGTCGGACCGGGTGTGCGGCAAGCGGCTGGTGCCGTTGGTGCCGCTGCTGATCGACGCGATGGAGCGGCATGGGCATCTTCAACTGGCGCCAGAGGTGCGTGGCGGCTTGCTGGCGATGAGCGCTGCGACCATCGACCGGGCGCTGCGTGAGGTCCGGGGGCAAGCGGGAGGAAGGACGCGACGGCGGGCGGCGCCTTCGGCCGGAGTGCGACGCAGCGTGCCGGTCCGCACGTTTGCCGACTGGAACGACCCGGCGCCTGGGTTCATGGAGGCTGACCTGGTGGCGCATAGTGGGCCGACGGCGGAAGGCAGCTTCGTGCAGACGCTGACGCTGACGGACATCGCGACGGGGTGGACGGAGTGCGCGCCGCTGCTGGTGCGCGAGCAGACGCTGCTGACCGAGGTGCTGGGCGAGGTGCGCAAGCGGCTGCCGTTTCCGTTGCTCGGGTTCGATACGGACAACGACAGCGTGTTCATGAACGAGACCGTGCGGGACTACTGCAAGGAGGCTGGCATTGAGTTCACGCGCTGCCGGCCGTATCGCAAGAACGACCAGGCATGGGTCGAGCAGAAGAACGGTGCTGTTGTCCGTCGCATCGCCGGGTATCGACGCTACGTAGGCCTTGAGGCGGCGGCGACGTTGGGGCGGCTCTATGTGTCGGTTCGCCTGTTCGTGAACTTCTTCCAGCCGTCGTTCAAGTTGGCTGGAAAGGTGCGCAACGGAGCGAAGGTGACGAAGCGCTACCATGCACCGGCCACACCCTACCAGCGGCTGATGGCCGATCCGCGCACCAGCGATGAGGTGCGGCATCGGGTGAGCGCTCTGCACGCCACCCTGGACCCGGTCCGGCTGTTGAGCGAGATCCGTCTGGCCCAGCAGCAGCTCGTCGAGATCGCGGATCGGCCGGCGGCGGGCGAAGCGTCGGCGCCGAGCGCGCCGACGCTGGCGCAGTTTCTGCTCGGCCTGCGAACGTCATGGCAGGAGGGCGAGGTGCGTCCGACAGCCAAGCCGAAGAAGAGGGTCGCCCCGTATTGCCGCCGAGGCCCGGACCCTCTTGAGGCGGTGTCGGCGCAGGTGCGCGGCTGGTTTGAGGCCGAGCCGTGGCGGACAGCGCGCGAGCTGCTTGAGCGGCTGCAGGGTGAGCACCCCGGCGTGTATCCGGACGGGCAACTGCGAACATTGCAGCGTCGGCTTAATACCAACCGCCGAAAGTTCTGACTTGTCTGGGATTCCCAAGTTCGTCTGGATGTGAGTCCATAGGTCCTGTGTTCGATTCGGGGTGGGCCTATGGCATTGGTTGGGATCACGCGCGACGACCTGGACAGCGCGGGGCTTCGTGCGGCGGCGGCTGGGACGCGGGACGTGAGGCAGTCTCGCCGCCTGCTGGCGCTGGCGATGGTGCTGGACGGGCATCCGCGGCTGTTGGCGGCGCAAGCGGGCGGGATGGACCGGCAGACGTTGCGGGACTGGGTTCACCGCTACAACGCGCACGGGATTGAGGGCTTGCGGGATGCGCCCCGCGAGGGTCGCCCGCCGGCGCTGTCGGCCGAGCAGATGCGGGAACTGGAGACCCTGGTCCTGGCCGGGCCGGACCTGGCTAAGGACGGCGTGGTGCGCTGGCGCTGCTCGGACCTGCGGACGCAAGTCAAGGCGCGGTTTGAGGTGGAGTTGCACGAGCGCACGGTGGGCAAGCTGCTGCGCAAGCTGAGGATGACGCGCCTGCAGCCGCGGCCCTACCACCCAAAGGCCGACCTGGCGGCACAGGAGGCATATAAAAAAACTTCGCGGGCCTCGTAAACGACGCCCTGCCGCCCGAGGCGGCGGAGAAGACCATCGAGGTCTGGTTCCAGGATGAGGCCCGCGTCGGCCAGCAAGGCACCTTGTCCTATGTGTGGGCGCCCATTGGCTCGCGCCCGGCCCGGGTGCGCGATTGCGGGCACGAGAGCGCCTACCTGTTCGGCGCCATCTGCCCCGCCCGCGCCGTGGGCGCTGCCATCGTCATGCCCTGGGTCAGCAGCGAGGCCATGACGCTGCATCTGGCCGAGATCAGCAAGCAGGTAGGGTCGTCAGCCCACGCCCTGCTGGTCTGCGACGGCGCCGGCTGGCACCAGCCCGGCGTGCGGCTGACCGTGCCGGAGAACATCACCCTGTTGCGGCTACCGCCGTATGCGCCCGAGCTGAACCCGATGGAGAACGTGTGGACACGGGACCGCTGAATGTGACGTTCTTGTAGCGCCGCGGCTGGGCCATGAGGCCCTACGCGCGCTGGCCCGGTGGATGGCTGTTCGGGATGAGCGGTCCGAGGCAGGAGGGGATCAGCTGGCAGGATCTGCCGCGCGAGCGGCGGCGGCGGCTGCTTGTGCTGATCGGCCTGCTGATCCGCCAGCGTCTTGCGGCGCCGAGCCTGATGGAGGCGTCCGATGAGTGCGACCCTGCCACGAATGGTTCTGCTGCCGACCGACAAGGTCCAGGCCCGCCACCGTGACCGCCATGCGGTCGTCTACGTCCGGCAATCGACGATGCGCCAGGTGCAGCACAACCAGGAGTCCACGCGCCTGCAATACGCGCTGACCGACCGCGCGCGCCAGCTCGGGTGGGCGCGCGAGCAGGTTGTCGTGATCGACGACGACTTGGGCCGCTCGGCCGCCTCGGCCCTGGACCGCCCTGGGTTCCAGCGTCTGGTCGCCGAGGTCGGGCTGGGCCACGTGGGGCTTGTGCTGGGCATCGAGGTGTCCCGCCTGGCGCGCTCGTGCCGGGACTGGCACCAGCTGCTGGAGATGTGCGCCCTGTTCGACACGCTGATTGCGGACGCGGATGGGCTCTATGATCCCGGCACCTACAACGACCGCCTGCTGCTTGGGCTCAAGGGCACGATGAGCGAGGCGGAGCTGCACATCCTGAAAGCGCGTATGCACGAGGGACGCCGGGCCAAAGCCGCCCGCGGCGAACTGGTGATCGGGCTGCCGCGGGGCTATGTGCAGCGCCCCTCGGGCGAGGTGGCGCTTGACCCGGACGAGCAGGTCCGCTCGGCGATCCGACTGGTGTTCGACGTGTTCGAGCGCCGCCGCTCGGTGAGTGGCGTGCTGTCCTACCTGGTTGACCACGACATCCAGCTGCCTGACCGCGTGCGCTCTGGCGTCGGCAAGGGCGAGGTGCGGTGGGGGCGGCCGAACCGGGCGACGCTGGGCAACATGCTGCGCCACCCCGCCTATGCCGGCGCCTATGTCTATGGCCGTAGCCGGATGGAGCGCCGGGCCATGGCGCCTGGCAAGCCGCACAGCGGGCGGCGGTTCATCCGTGCGCCAGAGGGGTGGGCGGTGCTGCGCCGGGACTGCTGGCCGGCTTACATTGACTGGGCGACCTACGAGGGCAACCAGGAGCAGATGGCGGCGAACCGCGCTAAACACGACAGCGTCCCCCGTGGCGGCCCGGCCCTGCTGGGCGGCCTAGTCCGCTGCGGCCGGTGCGGCCGGCGCATGGCGCTGGCCTACCGCGACAACGGGCGCGAGGCCCGCTATCTGTGCTGCCGGGAAGCGGTGACGTTTGGCGGGCCGCGCTGCCAGTCGCTCAGCGCCCAGCCGGTAGACGCGCTGGTGGCTCAGCTGATCCTTGCGGCCCTGGCGCCATCGGCCATCGAGGTCAGCCTGCAAGTGGCCGAGGACGTCGAGCTTGAACGCGCAGCCCAGCACCGGCACTGGGAGCAGCGCCTGGAGCGGGTGCGCTACGAAACGGTCCTCGCGCGTCGGCGCTACGAGGCCGTGGACCCCGACATGCGCCTGGTCGCACGCACGCTGGAGCGGGACTGGGAGGCGGCTCTTACCGCCGAACAGGCGCTGGAGGCCGAGCACGCCCGCGATCTGGCGCGCCAACCGGTCCGGCTGCAGACGGTGGAACTGGACGCGATCCGGCGCTTGGCGGAGGACGTGCCTGCGCTGTGGCACGCGCCCACGACCACGGCCAGAGTCCGTCAGGCGATGGCTCGGCTGGTGCTGGACCAGGTCGCCGTGCAGGTCGATGGCGAGCGCGTCGAGGTCGCCTGCCACTGGGCCGGCGGCGTGCAAACCCGGCATGCGACGACCCGCCCTGTCCGGCGCTTTGAGCAGCTGCGAGGCTTTGACCAAGTGCTGGCCACCATCCGCGACCTGCGCGGGCAGGGCTGCTCGGCAGCCGCAGTCGCCGAGCAGCTGAATGCCGCCGGGTGGCGTCCACCCAAGCGGGAGCGGTTCGACGCATCCATGGTCCAGCGCCTGGTGTTCCGCCACGGCCTGGGCAGCGGACGGCCGATCTGGAGCAGCAACGTCGCCCGCACGCCCGGTGCCGAGTGGACCCTGCACGAGGCAGCCCAGCGGCTAGGCGTTCACCGGCACACGGCCTACCGTTGGCTGCGCAACGGACGCCTGCGCGGCCGGATGGCAGAGCGCGGCGAGCAACGCATCTGGCTCGTGCAGATGAGCGGCGAGGAGCTAAATCAGGTCAAGGCGGGGTCACACCCAGCCCGCACCAGGAACCCAGCATAGAGAGGCATTATGGAAATGCAGTCGAGAACGTCTGGGAATACATGCGCGGCAACACGCTCAGCATGACCGTGTGGGACAGCTACACCGCAATTCTCGACGCCTGCTGCAACGCCTGGAACAGCCTGATGAGGGACGCCGAACGCATCACCTCCATCACAACCCGGGACTGGGCACGGGTCAAAACTTAAGCCGGTTGGTATAAGGGGTGGCGACGGGAGGTTGCGCACACGTTGGTGTTTGGACCGGCTGCGATTGACGAGCAGGCATCCGTCGCCTCGCCAACCCCGCTGCAATTCGTCACGTAACGCAATAAGGCCATGCTCTACGGTCGTAGACTGAAGGGCTAGCTCACCCTCCTGCCAGCCCCGGCGGGTGGGTCGGCCACCGCGCTGACCGGCACGTCCGAACGAGCATTATCTGTGACACGGGATGGTTTGGCAGCGGCAAGCGGGCTAAGAAACCAGGATGCATTTGGCTGCGACAACTCCCGGCGTCTCGGGAGCATTTTTGGATGAGGCAACACGACCGGCCATCTGGGCTGTCGCGCTACACGGCCCAGATCAGAATGTCGGCGTCCCAGATGGTGGCAATGCCAAACTCCTTGACGGGATAGACCTTCACGACGGTCCCAGCGACCTCATACTCGATCGGCGTCTTGCGAGGCTTCTTCGCCAGACTGAAGAAGGGTCGCTCCATCAAGTCCCTTTGATCGCGGACCGGTATATCTATAAAGGCCGGAGCGAAGAAGTCTGGTTGGTCCTCGTCCTTGCGCTTCATCATGCACCTCGTGTATGCACGTATGAGTCCATCGCCCTAGGCTCCGGTGAGAGCATGCGCGTATGCTTGCATCCAATTATCAGGTTACCCACGTATGATCTGGCCCTTGCCCTTTTTTACAAAGAGCATGTCCAAGGCTTCCTCAAGAAGCGCTTGGGTCGTGGTGCAGGGCTGTTCAACGCTGCTTGGTCGGCTTTACTGGGTCCGTTCTACCACACGTCAGAGGCGATGTGTGGCGTCTGATCGCAAGGGGGATACCCGAGCCTGAGAATGTCTGACTTCTGCGGCGGCAACTGGGATGGAGGTTGCCGTGGCTGTGTTTTCGCCTTTGCTGGACGTGTTGGCGGACGTCCCTGATCCGCGCCGGGCGCAGGGACAACTCTACAAGCTGCCCCACGTGCTGCTGTTCGCCATCCTCGCCATCGTGACCGGCTGCAACTCGTATCGCGGTATCGTCACCTTCATTGCCGTCCACCGTTACAGGCTGAACGCGACCTTCGGCCTGAACTGGCGTCGAGCACCCGCGCACACCGCCATCCGCTACATCCTCCAGGGGCTCGATCCGACTGCGGTGGAGGGAGCCTTTCGCCACCATGCCGCCCTGTTGCAGGCGGCGCGTGCTATACCAGGACAGGGTAGCATCGCGCTGGATGGCAAGACGCTGCGCGGTAGCTTCGACAAGTTCCGTGACCGTGCCGCGGCGCAGGTGCTGAGCGCGTTCGCCACCGACACCGCACTGGTGCTCGCCCACATTGACATCGCCGAGAAGTCCAACGAGATCCCGGCGGCTCAGGCGCTGCTGGCCGAACTGGGCGTCGCTGATGGCACTATCGTCACGCTCGACGCGCTGCACTGCCAAAAAAACATTTCGAGGTCGCAGCAGCGGCCAACATCGCCCTGATCGTCGGCGTCAAGGACAACCAACCGACCCTGCACCAGCAGGTCCAGAAAATCTCCGCGACGACGGCACCGCTCGGGTCCGCCCACAGCCACGACACGGGCCGCAACCGCGACGAGCGCCGCACCGTCACCGTCTTCGATCCCACAGACAAGCTGGCCGACACCGACTGGCACCCGCATGTCGCCGCCATCGTCCAGGTCGAGCGCCACGTCTACACCCGCAACGCCAAGACCGGGCTGCTGCGCTACTCCGCCGAAACCGCCTTCTACGTTTCAAATACGCCGGTGACTGCCGCCCGTGCCGCCGAGGCCATCCGCGCGCACTGGAAGATCGAGAACACCTCGCACTACACCCGCGATGTCACCTTGGGCGAAGACCGCTCGCGCATCCGCACCAATCCCGGCGTGTTCGCCCGCCTGCGCAGCTTTGCCTTCAACATCCTGAAGGCAAACCGGACCGACACGCTCAGCCAAGATCGCTACCGCGCTGGTCTCGCAGGCATCACGAAGCTACTCAGAATGCTCGCCGTTTCATAGCGTTGAACAGCCCTGGATCACGACCTGCCCGGCGCTATCCACAGCGTGGACTTGGAACACTGACTTGGCCGTGTCGAGGCCGATCATGGTGATGCTCATCGCGGGCGGCTCCCTTCTGCCGGTTTTCACGACCCGCACCTTGGCACATCAATGCCGCCGGGAGGCCGTCCACCCCATCTGCGGAAGAACCACCGTAACGGGGGATGGTCAGTCCAGGTTGCCCGTTGCACGGTGGACAGGCTGATGCGTGTGGGGCTTGCGATCGGCGCCAGTCGCGATCTCATCGTGCAACGGACTTTACGAATCGAAGCTACAACTTGCGGTGCATGGCGACGGGGTCACAGTCGCGCGCTGATTCACTCCCGACCACACGACGTTCTCGCGGCGCAGCCCCGGCCTGGCGCTCGCCGCAACGCTGGCGCAAGCTCGGGCGGGCGGGCCGGTGTAAGTGGTGGTCAATGCCATTCATAAGGGCCAGCACCAATGGCATGGCCCCGCCGCCGGAGTGGATATGTCAAGTTCGCGTTCATGCGTTCTGCGCTTCGCCGGTGTCTGCGTCGTCGAACCGGCGTGATGACGCTGCCACGATCCGCCACAGGGCTCGTGTTTCCGGCGCCGCATGAAGCACCAGCGCACGCCGGAGCAACTGTTCCGCAGCGTTGGCGTCGTCGAGAGACAGGCAGTGCATGGCCGCGTCGGCCAAGGCCTGGGCTTCGCGCTCCGCCCTTTGCGCCATCCGAAGCTCGGCCCGGCATCGGCGGCAGGTTTCCACGCCATTGAGGGCGGCGCGGCAAAGCGGACAGCGATCCATGGGTCACGTCTCCAAGTAGAACAGCAGGTCCTGCAGCTGCTGGCGCCCCTCCTCTAGAGCCGCGTTGTCGCCGCTGCTTCGGGCATCCCGGATCGCCTCGATCAAATCGATGATCTCCGCGCGATCCTCCTCGCCGGCCTCGTCCAGCTTGGCGCTCGCCTTCGACAGCAGCGCATCGAGGGCGAAGCTGGCGGCTGACTGCGCCTCCGCCCCCGCTTCGCGGCCTTCGAACAACGAGCCGATCCGCTCGCGCGCCTCGTCTAGCTGCGTCCGATTATAGCGCGACATCGCCTTCTCGATGGTGATCCGCTGCTCAAGGCCGGTCTTCTTCTCGCGGGCGGACACCTGCAGGATCCCGTCGCGGTCAAGGGCCAGGTCAAGGATCACCGGGTTTCCCGCCGGCGCCTTGCTCAGGCCGTCGACCCGGAACTCGCCGATCTTGACGTTCTCCTCGGCATCCTTGTACTCGCCCTGGTAGATCCGCACCTCCACCGAGGTCTGCCCGTCGGCGACCGTATAGAACGCCTCGCTCCGGCGTACCGGGATAGGCGTGTTTTTCGGGATGATCGGGACGAAGCAGTAAGGGTATAGGCCGCCGTCCAGCTCTCCGAGCGCGCTCGTACCGAAGGTGTAGGGTGTGACATCGACGAGCACCGCGGAAACCTCGGCGCCGGCCATGGCAGCGCCCTGGATCGCCGCTCCCATGGCGACGCACAGGTCCGGATCGACCTCGCCGCGCGGCTCGCGCCCGAACGCCTCGACCAGGCGGCGACGGACCAGCGGAGTTCGCGTCGCGCCGCCGACCAGCAGGATCTCGTCCACTTGCGAGGACGTCAGGCCTGCCGACTCGAGGGCGACATGGACGGCTCCAAGGGTTTCCTCGATGAACGGCATGATCATCGTCTCGTAATCGTCGCGGCTCAGTTCGAGATCGAGGTTGACCGGCTTGCCGCCGTTCACGGTGAGGTATTCCTCCTCGATGCGTGCGTAAGGGTGGTCGGAAAGGTGCTTCTTCGCCGCCTCGGCGCTGCGCAGTATGCGCGCCATTGCACGCGGCTGGTCGGACACGCTCACCCCATGCTTGAGCTTCAGATGTTCCAACACGTGCGCGACGATCTTCTCGTCGAAATCATCGCCGCCGAGCTGGTTGTTACCGTGGCTGGAGATCACCTCCACCACGCCGCCCTCGATCCTGACCACCGAGACATCGAAGGTGCCGCCCCCAAGATCGTAGACCAGGATGCGCTTGCCCTGGTGCTGCGCGGCCTCGTAGACGAGGGCGGCCGCGGTCGGCTCGTTGACGATCCGCACCACCTCCAGCCCGGCGATCTCACCGGCCTCGCGCGTCGCCTGCCGCTGCGCGTCTGAGAAATACGCTGGCACCGTGATCACCGCACGGCGCACCGGATCTCCCAGGCGAAGCTGCGCGATCTCCTTCAGGCGCGACAGGATCATCGCCGAGATCTCCTGCGGCGCGTAGTCGCGCTCGCCGAGGCGCACTCGCGCGTCGGTGCCCATCCGCCGTTTGATCGAGCGAACCGTCCGCTCGGGATGGAGCATGAACTGGTTGCGGGCCTCATCGCCGACCAGCAGCTCGCCCGTATCGGACAGGCCGACTACGGAGGGCAGCACCACCCGGCCGTGTTCGTCGGCGAGCACAAGCGGCTGGCCATCCTGGTAAATGGCGATTTCCGAGTTGGTGGTCCCGAGGTCGATGCCGATGATGAGGTCCGTCATGCGCGTGCTCCTGTTCCGGTGGCCTTCTTGCTCACGATCACGTCCGCGGTCCGCAGCACCAGATTGTTCCAGAGGAAGCCGGCGCGGACCTCCTCGAGCACTGTCCCTTCCACCGCGGAGCTGTCCGCCACCGTGGCAACCACGCGGGCGCGTCGCGGGTCGAACGGCTGGCCGACCAGCCGCATCGGCGCGACCCGGCGGTCGAGCAGCACCTGGTCGAGGCGGCGCAACGTCATACGCAGGCCTTCTTGCCAGGCCTCGCCGCCCGACGCAGGGCGCCGCAACAGGCGGCCCGCCCAGCCGGGACGCGCCGCTGCAGCAGACGCCAGCGCCGCAAGCAGGCGGTCGCGCAGGTCAATGACATCCAGCAAGAGCGGGCGCAGCGCGGCGTCTACCTGGTCGCTCGCCGCGGACCGCGCACGGTCCAATTCCTGCTGCACGGCGGCCTGGCTCGCCTGTAGCATGTCGAACACGCCACGGAACTGGTCCAGCGCCTCCTTGACCAGGCGGGACTCGGTGCGGACCTCGCTGCGCAGGCCTGCCACCTCGACGAAAAGGGAATACAGGTCGGAGGTCTCGGCGCGGGGCTCCGGCGCCGTTGCATCCTCGGTCTCGAGGTAGGCCTGGAACCGCCTGAGCAACAGTTGCTTGATGCTGTCGTCCACCATGTCTCCTGTTGGAAAAGAAGGCCAGGAGACGGGCCCCTTGCTGAAGAACGCTCCAGACCCCGTCAGCTGAAGTTGTGTCCCACGGATTTCTGCCCTGGGCGGGGTTTAGAGGTAGAGCCCCGGGCCGAGCTTACTTTGCGGTCGCGACCTGCATGATACCCTCGGCAAGCAGCGCTGCCACCGTCCGCTTCGTGGCCTGCGCCGCCAGAGGCGACGCCGCGTGCAGCGCCGCCATGCCCAGCCGCGACAGCGCGGCCTCGTTGGTGCGCAGCACCGTTGCCTCCAGCCGCTTGCGCTCGTCGCTGAGCGCCTCGTATGCGGCACGATAGTCCTGGAACCGCTCCGGCTCGCGGTCCGGCGGAAACTCCCGCACCAAGGCGAGATAGCGGCGCCGGATCTCGGCATCGTCGGCCCTCTCGTCCACGCCGAGAACGGTGAAGGGATCCCGCATCAGAGCTGGTCCTTCCGCGCCGCCGGGCCGCCCGTCGCCCGCGCAACCATGTCCCCGCAGAGCTGCCGCAGCATCGGCTCCGGCAGGATGGCACCGAGTTCGGAGGAGCGGAAACTGTCCATAGTCTCCTCAATCGCCGCTGTTCGCCCGATCTCCCGGACCCGGTCACGAAGGGTGTCGGCCGCGCCTTTGGGCATCTTCTTAAGCACCATTTGCAGCAACTCCAAAAGCTCGGCGTCGCCGATGTCGTCCTCCAGGCCATCCGCCATCTGGCCTCTGCGCGATGATCGGGGTAGGTCCATGCCGAGGAACCGCGCGATACGCCTGGCCGCGTGGAAGTCCCGCCGTTCGGATGCCGCTTCGGCCATTTCGTCCAGCTCGCTCGTTTCGGCCATGGTCATGGCTTCGCCATGGCCCCGGGTGCGGGCAACGATCTCGTGGAACCGCCATTCCGGGTTCGCCGGCTCCCGCCGGCGTGCCGCCCGCGCGTAGGTCCCCAGCAGCTTGAACGCATCGAAGCGCACGAACATGTCGGCCAAAAGCTGGAACTCCGCCGACGACCAGGCGATCCCGGCCCCCTGCTCCAGCCAGGCTTGCGTTTCCAGCAGCAGGCCCGACACCGCGCGCTTGCTCTCGCCCGCCTCCGCCTGGCCCAAGGCGGAGATGACCGCCAGGATCAGCTCTTTCGTCGGCGGCGTCCGGAGCGCGCGTGCCAGCTCCTCGCGCAGCCATAGAGCATCGCCGGCGCACCTCATCAGTTCGGCCTCGAGAACGGCGCGGAACCAGCCGTGCACGCCGCCGCCCGCGAGCGCCACCCCCTCGCACAGCCAGGCATCTGCCTGTCCCTTGTCGCCGCTCTGCAGCGCGATCAGGCCGCGGGCGATGCGCAGCAGTCCGCTGGGGGCATCCGGACGGTCCCACTCGGCTGCCTGCGACAGTCCCTTGGCGGCCAGGTCAGGACGCTTCGCGCGCATCTGCTTACGCGCATGGGCCAGCTGCAACTCGATCATCTGCCGGCACACCCCGGGATTGATTGGGTCGATCCTCAACAGCCGGCGGGCGAACCCGGCCGCCTTCTTGTAGGCCTGGCGCGCCACCGCCGACTGGGTCGCCTGAAGCAGGATCCGGCTGTCGTCGGGAAAGCGCTGCGCCGCCTCGTCCGCCAGCCAGTGCCAGTCCTTCTCCCACGACGCGTCGCGGCAATACGCGATGCGCGCCAGCACAGTCGGGATGTGGTCAGGATCGACGTCGCCGCTGCGTTCCAGGTAGAAGAACTCGGCGTCGCTTTCGCCGTCGCCCTCGATCTGCGGATGAAGGGTCGCGAGGTGCGCGAGGTGGCGGTATATGACGCCTGACGCCAGCTTCGACGTGCGGTCCTCGGCCGCGCCGGCTAGCTCCGCGGCACGGGACCAGGACCGTTCCGAGGCTTCCCAGTCGCCACGCGCCTCGGCCGCCAGCGCCTGCACCCGGTGCCGCTGCAGCGGCGGCAGCGGCCCGAAGCTCTTCTCGAATTGCGGCAGGCGGTCGGGAACTTGCGGCAGGAGGTTCAGGCAGGCGCTCTTGACCTCGTCCCGCGGCAGGTCGGCCTCCTTCAGCAGCCAGGCGAACAACACGGCCGGGCCGCCGCGCATGGCCCTCGACAGGCGGTCCAGGGCCTGCACGGAAGCCGCCGGCAGGCCGCTGGTCTCGGCTGAGAAGGCCTGCTGCGCCGACGTCAGGCGACCCCACGCATCGGCGTCAAGGCCTGGCCCTGTGCGCATCGCCGCCTCCACCGCCTGACGGAACGGGAAGAACGGCGAGCCCGGCCCGATCGTCTCCAGCAATAACCGGGTCCGCTCGGGATCCGGCGGCAGGGTGGCAAGACACTTGAGCAGCAGGCGGATTGGCCGGAAGGCGGAGCGCAGCGAGATGCGCTTCAAGTGCCGGTCCATCTCCTCCGCCGCTGCGCCGTCGACCCAGGCGGCCAGAGCCGCGCGCGACACGGCGGTCAGTTCGCGCCAACGCGCCGCTTCGGGCGGGTCGGGGCGCGCCGGCGCCGGAAGCAGCGGAACCGCCACCAGCAAGGCGGCCGTCAGTTCCTCGAGCGCCGCCTGCTGGCCGGCCGGCACAGCGCTGCTGGCGACGCAGTGGAGTAGATAGGCCGCCGCCTTGGGCTGCTTCCCTTCGCGGATCAGACATGTCGCGTAGAGGTGCGGATCGCGCAGCAGGCCGGCTTGGTTCAGGGTGTTTTCAAGAACCATCGCGGCCTCCTTGAACATTCCCTTGGCAGCCAACGCGCGGGCCCGGCCGCTATAGGCGTCGGCCAAGGACTCCTTCCATTCCGGCCGTGGATCTTGCCGGACCAATAGTTTGAAGAGTTCGACCGCTTCCTTGAACCGTTCTTGCTGCAGTGCCTCGGCAGCGCGTGCCGGCAGGGTGGCCATCGAAGCTGGAGGTGGCGCGTTGCGCCGCTGGGGCTTCATCACAGGGGAGTCTCCATACGGCTTGCCGACGCGTTGTCCTCATGGCGCGCTCGGCACCATCGCGCCGGATTGCGCGGCGGTGCGGAGCAGATCGCGGGCCGAAGCAGTCGCACGGAAAGGCTTTGGTGCAAAAGTGGGCGTGGTTCAGAATCTGCCATTTTTGGGTCACACGGGCGTGCGGAAAGCGCCGGCCTGTGAGGGCCGGATTGCGACGGGCGATGTGTCCTGTGCGGGAGGCGGCGTGCCTCCCCCTCGTTAGGCCCACTGGGGCTGAAGCGGTCCGAGGCCCAGCAGGGTCAGCCAGTGCGGGTGGCCTCGGCCGGTCATCAGCTCCCGCGGGCTCTTGCCCTGGCGCTCGGCGTACCGGCTGCGCAGGAAGCGGCGGTGGTTGAGAAAGAACCGCAGCAGGTCCAGATACGCTCCGCCGGGATCGCGGCGCAGGGTAAAGAAGCTGTGCAAACGCGAGTTGAGGTTCTCCCTCTGTGAGCTGCTGCGCGGCGTGTCCGCCATGGCCAGGCGCACAGCGTCAGACAGGGCGTGGAACTTGGCCCCCATCCGCGCTCGCAGCCGGTTCCATCCCTGCCAATACACGGGCGAGGTGGTGGGCAAGCGGTGCAGCATGCACGCCTCACGCACTTGGAGCTCGGGGAGGCGTGGGCGCGCGCGATGCCGGCCAGCTTGGCATCGAGCAGGCCGGCCGAGGCGAGCAGGTCGTCGCGCTGGATCTGCAGCGTGACACGCACCGGGCGGATGCGTCGTGCGTCCTCCGGCTCGCGGGCCGCTGGCTCCGCGACGATGAAGTCGAACAGCTCCCGCCGCGTCGCCAGGGCAGGGCTGGCCAGGGCCAGAACGTCGTGGTTCAGCCAGTGCACGAGTGTCCGGATGTCGTGGGCGAGCCAATGCGCATGGTGTTAACGAGCGCAAATATCGGACCTAGGGGAAATGTGAACATTCAGTGTATTGCGTCGCTGATCAGCGTCGAAACCCACCGCTGACTTACGCTCAAGTCGTTGTAGCTTCTGCATAGGCCACATTCCATAATTGTAACTCTGCGACCAGTGTATGTAGATGCAATATACAGACGTCACCCTTGTGCCAGGTAGAGATGGCACCCTTCCCGGCGTTTGTGCCGTGGGGGGCTGGTTGTGGCGATCATTTCTATGAGCAAGCGCGAGTTCGATCAGCTTGAGGTGCTGTTACGGGTGCAATCCGGGCGGCTGCGCGTGGCCGACGCCTGTGCGTTGCTGGGCCGGTCACGTCGGCAGGTGTTCCGCCTGTTGCGGGGCATTCGGGATGGCGGTGCGGCAAGCCTGGTCTCCAAGCGGCGCGGCAAGCCGAGCAACCGGCGGCTGCCGGCCGCGGTGCGCGAGCTGGCCATGAGTCTGGTGCGTGAGCACTACAACGATTTTGGTCCGACGTTTGCGGCGGAGAAGTTGG
>JAABUU010005438.1_pt1 | contig 14316 bp, 14 predicted proteins | sample 5559301 | NCBI WGS metagenome assembly JAABUU01 (sample SAMN10711884, study PRJNA513360) | rock metagenome | isolation source: Antarctica rocks | place: Antarctica: Victoria Land, Richard Nunatak white | reverse complement strand
TCATCATTAATGCAATGATAAGTAGATAAAATGTGCAGTTTAAAGCTGTATTTGCAATCTATTTAACTGTTTAAGCTGTGTGTAGAAAGTATTGCTGCTGTTGTGATCAATAGTTATTATATAAAAATGTCATGAAATCTACAATGATCTTGAGATAACAATGGCATTGATATTAATGCTGTAATAATACAGAGTATTTAAACAGATAGTTACACAGAGTTACTGTAAATTACATTAGATTACAGTATATAGATTACATTACAGCACACAATATTCAGTATTATATTTACATTATTATGTCTTCACATCATCACACACACACTCAATATTTAGTTCAGTATTTAGTTCAGAGTTCAGTTCAGAGTTTAGTTGAGAGGTCAGTGAGTAAGATTAAGTATGATAGTGAAAGTGTAAAAGTATAAGGTTTTTTGTATATACACACTCACTTAAGACCTTAGACATTATACTAACTTGAATTCTATTACAGTTTTAAATTTCAAACTGTAATAGAATTGAAACAGTATTATGAAACAAAACTGCTTGAAAATAAAACTGTAATATTACAATATTCTGTGTATTACAGTACTGTGAGTGTTACAGATTTATGTAGATGACAGTATTCACATCATGACAGTCTCAAGACAGTAATATATTAAATAAACAGTTAGCTTACTAGATAAAAAATTATTACAGTTATAAGACCATATTACATACTCATAGAAGGCCTGTAAGGTAGGAACCGCCATAGCCTTATAGGCTGCATGCGATGTATGAAGCAAACAAACAAACAAACAAACTGTCACAAAATCTCTTTAAACACAGAAGTTCTGCTCAGCAGGCACTCAAGGTCTCTTTAGGCACCGAAGCCCTGCACAGCAGGCACTGATGGTCTCTTCAGGCATGAGATGCTCTGCATGGCAGGCAAGCGCCCTGCATGGCGGGCACATTCAACTTTGGCCAAGCACTCTTTCCGCTTTTACCCACAATCGTATGAATGAGAGGTTTGCGGGTTCAATGAGACTATGGAAGGCCTGACTGGATTAGGGGGGAGAGGCTAGACTCATGGGATATGCAGTCACTGGCTATACTCACTGGCTATACTCCGTGAGGGGGTGTGTCAGACGTAGGGCACTTTGCATACCTGTCAAGTGGCATAGATCTAAACGGGCACACATTCAAGTCACTCCATATCGCAGTCTCTAGGCTCATACTTATTCTCAAAACAAATTCACTATTTAGCTTGGGAAAGACAGTATAGCACTCAACAAATGGTTGCACCTGCAATGGAAGACTGAAAGAAAGCGACTCTTGAAGAATTGATGCAACACATTTCAGAGCCACACGCAATCATTATCCTCTTCAGCCAAAAGGCTCTTCCTTGATGCTTGATCTCAAGAAGAGCATCTGACTGTCTGCGAAGAAGCGGGTCCACAGCCAACGCCAGTGGCAGCCTACCCAAGCAAGTCAGTCAGCCAACACAGCACACCAAAAGGAGGCTTTCTTACCGCGGTGTCAAGAGTATCACAGCAATAGATGTGATTTGGATCGCAGGTACCCCCACTCTGGTTATTGACATCTAGAATAATCTCAGGTGAGCCAAAACTGCTTTGGGGGAAGAGCAAAGACAACATACAGGCCTCGCAACCAGACTTGGTGCTGAAACTGTTGAATGCAGTGTCACTGCAGCATGCGAGCTGAGTCGAGGCACTCTGACAATAGTATTGCACACAAGTGGACTGGGTTGGTGTGCCGAACACCGTTGCAGATGCTGCAGCGAAGAGAATTACCAGTGATGAGAGGTGCATGATGATATATGTTGGTGATGAAGAATTGGATCGAATTGTCTGTCTGTTCGAACTTCAGAAAGAAGACTTGGTATGCAAGCGGGCGAAGTTGTGAGTGATGAAGAGCTGGGAGCTCGAGCAGGTCTTATTTATATATTTGAAGGTGGTGCTGCAACAGTCTTGCTTCACGCAGTCGGAATTCTGGTCGTCCTGCAGGTGATCCGCAACTTCAGACACCCATAACAACCTATGGAACCTCTGGACGTGGTTGTTGCAATGGAAAGTATGGTGATTCCAGATACCGACAGTGCGCAGCTCTTTCCGGACCACATCTGTGGAGGTACATCTGGCGAAAGCACGAAAAGTAGTGCATTGCTTGATTGGAGCTCCTGGTAACATCCAGACCACTCTGTCCGTCACAATGAAATTTTTGAAGCTTGCTGATCTGCAGATCAGGCCCACATAGTCAGCCGTGTTGATCTACCTTTGTGATCCGTGCCTATCGTCGGACGCATTTAGTGATCCGAGCAAGTAGACGACCATTGATTGCCTATGCTCAGTGGTCATGACACAAAAGTAGTGATGTCAGGCACCTCTATGCCTGCCAGCAGGCCACCATCACACTCAAGCCCGCTTCCATCACTGCCGAATCTGCCAGACCTAGAACATTCTCTGACTGAAATAGAAGCTCATCCTGCGATCGGCGTGGGCCGCTCAGGTTACGGATATACACATGGTTGAAGATGTCAAGACGTGCTTGAGAAGAATGCGACATGAGGGAGGATGTAACCCACCTTTCTCGCGAATCGGCTGTGGAAGAGACAACTTGATCCCGCCCAGCTAAGCTTGCAATGCCATCCAAAGTTGCGGATTCGTCCTTTTTGAAAAGAGGGATCCTCGAATGGCTGCTGTGGTAGTCCGTTCTCAAACTCAACGTGCATTAACAATGGCCACGATCTGCTGAGTTTCGACAGGTTCGTTCAACAAGATGTCCTTTTCTTGCCAGAGCCTAGCCCTGCCGACTTTGACGCCATCGCGGTCCATTCCGGGTATGGCTAACCTTCGGGCGACTTTCTTCACTTCTACGCCCCTAAGTGGACCTATGTTGATTAGTGCCACGCGAAGAATCACGGATGCAAGATTTGTAGGTGAGTGGTTGGAAGCCGGTTCCCGGTCTCATGTTTGAGGGTCATGAGTGGCCATCGAACTGTACCCTCGGAAGCCCAAGTTTTGGGTCTTCAGCAGTAGGGCGAGTAGGTAGGCAAAGTGGCGGGTCACCTCACAGATGTGAGATATAGATAATTGGTCTTGGAGGAGGATCATATCAAATCTCAAGTAAGGTACGCTGACAGGGGGTGTAGTGCCTAACCCAAGGCTTGAAATGATGAAGATCTACTCTGATCTTACATAAGACTCTTTTCTCTTGCTGAGACACATACGGTGAGCGTATTGTTGTAGCTTAGGATTGAAGCGGAAACCACACCTACGCTAGAAAACATGATACATTACCTTAGACAATTAATCCATGAAGCCGTCTGTGCTTCATAATTATCAATGCTGTCGTGGGCGATCTGTTGGAGCACAGTTGACCCAAAGTTGTCCCGCCCCTGCGTTCAACGTTGTGTAACGGTAGTACTATGAAGTAATAACAATACTAACAACAACAATAACAACAATCTTGAAGTTATCAATTACATCACTACACATTTATCATAGTCTTCACCGTACCGGTCAATCCCTGAGGCTCGCTCGTTGATCTTCTGCTTCTCTTTGACCTCCTTCGGGAAGTATTGGGTAAGAAAGTTCATCAGCGCTGGGTCCAGATTGCCTGCTCAGCAGTCAGTACTGTACATACCTACCGTGTTTCGGGTCTGCTTGTCAACGCACCGCTATCTGCTTGCATAACCACACACCCCCGACACAGAGGACAATGATCATCACTTGCGCGTTGCATCACTATGAGACATCGAATACAGAAGATGTGTCCACATCTTAGCCGAATCGGCTTGAAAGCGAGATTGAAGCAGACCGGGCATAGGTAATCGTTGAGCCGTGGCACGATCGCCAGCAGTTCCTGAGAAAGCTTGAAGCAGACCGCTTTGGCTATGGGTTGCGCAAGGAAGGAGTCCGTTGCGACCATCTCCGGAAAAACGCTTTTTGCACCAAGGGCGGTCCGCTTATCAAACTCTAGAACACAGAGTCAGCTTCAGCTTTGATACACTCGGGTTCAGGACTCCTACTTTTTAGGATCTTCGCCATTGCTGTTTGATTAATCTCCTGAAACTTGAGGTTACGCAGCAGGTCGACGTTGATGCATAAAAATTGGCCCAGAGCGATGCGGCTCTCTTTTCTCTTCAATCTCTTCAAGCTTTCCTGGCGGTCGAGACTATTCATGAAACTTTGTAGCTGTGTTTGTGCCACTGTTGAGTCTCTCGGACCGCCGTCGTGCTCGTTGGTCGAGAAGAAGATTCCGGACTCGATATACATTTCGAAAACATCCCGCCACGCATAGAGATCAGGGCTTTTCAGTGGGTTGGCTGCTTTAGCAATTTCCTGCGCCAAAGAGTCAATACCCCTGGTCATCTGAACTCGCTCGTTGGCCTGTAGTGTCCCAATACTCGATAGCTCTTGCTGCAGCATTTGAAAGAATTCCGAATCTGACTGCAGTGGCACCTCGACTTTGTGATAGGCCTCTGGGGTTCTACCCTGGGGGACATTGTGCGGCCCGGACGGCAGAGCACGTGCTGGCTCTTCAGCAATCTCTGTAATGCGTGGACCAGTTTGGTGCTGTTTCCTCGTCAGATTCTGGAGGTACTGTCGGGTCTCCGGTGACAAAGCAACATCTACGGGAGCGCCATCCTTCGGGTCAACAAGAAAGACCAATTTGGGTCGGAATGTAGTGAGATCACCTATGACGGCAGTTAGCAGCAGAAACTACATGGAACAAATGCAATACCTGCTGACCGGCAAACGAGTACAGAAAAGGTGGATTGGAGCTACTTGACCCCAAACGTACACGTCCATCAAACGATTGCCATAATTGACTCAGCGTGTCGGAATCAAGCCCTAAACCAGAGAGTTCCCGCTGTACTTTCTTGATGCATTTCTTCAGCTGCCGATATGAAATAGCAGTGCGCACCCAATGGGCCGGATAGTCGTCCCTCTTCAAGGCTTCTTCAAACTCATGTGCGAATTTCATGCTTGCTATAGCCCGTTGACACCATGTCCGGTCCAGAATAAGTTGTTACCAGGAGTTCGGCCAGGAACCGCGGTTGATTGAAGGCCAGTGATGATCATATTCCTGCTTTTGGGCGGTTCCCTCCACACAAGAAACGTCCAACCGTCCCAGCTCGAAATATATATTGCTTGTCAAATGGACCGACGACGACAGGTTGCCTCAACAGAAACCGGCGATGATGGTACCTGGACGAGTAAGAGACTGCCTTGCTGCATGCTAAATGTAGTATGGTAGCGAGCTGTTAGTGAAGGGACTTAACCACGGGCTGAGGTGAAATTCTCGGTCAAAGCTTCCTATTTACCTAGATTAAATAATTCATTATTTCACTCTGTCAAACTCACCTCGGTCACTTTATCCTGATTACGTAAACCTACTCCATTCGATCTAGAACATTCCTATCGATCACAATTTCAAAGGTGGCTTAGATGGGTGCCAAGCAATCTTCCAACGGAGCTGGAGGTGCTTCGCATGGTCCGGCAACAGGTGGTCCGGCAGAATTAAGATCTTGCTACTACGAGCTTCTCGGCGTCGACCGGCAGGCTACGGATGACGAGTGAGCAAGTTTCGACGACACTCAATGATTTTCACCATTTCTGACTGTATCACAGCATCAAAAGAGCCTATCGAAAGAAAGCCCTCGAGCTGCATCCGGATCGGAATTATGGCAGCGTGGAGGACACGACCAAGCTCTTCGCCGAGATTCAGGCTGCGTATGAAGTGTTATCAGATCCACAGGAACGAGCCTGGTATGATACGCATAGGGATGTGATACTGCGCGGCACTCCGGAGCATCCGAATGATCATTACGAGCACGATCTACGGATGACTACCGCGAATGACATTATGAGGTTGTTCACGAAATTCAATGGACCGATAGAATTCTCGGATTCCCCATCTGGTTTCTATGGGCTGCTGCGGGACATGTTCGACGTACTTGCTCGAGAGGAAGACGCAGCTTGCGAGTGGAGGGGACTTGAACCTGTGGATTACCCTTCGTTTGGCCGTGCGAACGAGGATTATGAGCATGTTGTGAAATCATTCTACGCTGCCTGGAGCGGCTTCGCTACAAGTAAGAGTTTCTCCTGGAAAGACGCGTTTCGTTATTCGGATGCTCCGGACAGGCGTGTTAGGCGGATGATGGAGAAGGAAAACAAGCGGCTGAGGGACGAAGGTATCCGGGAGTACAACGATGCCGTAAGATCTATGGTGGCTTTTGTTCGCAAACGGGATCCTCGGTACATACCTAACTCTCAGAGCGAGGCTGAACGGCAGAAAGTCCTCAGAGACGCTGCTTCTGTGCAAGCGGCTCGGTCACGAGCAGCAAATCAGGCTAAGCTAGACGAATATGTGCGTCCCGAGTGGACCAGGACAGAAGCCTCGGGCATCAGCGGGGATAGCGAGAATGAAGAAGCAGAAGAGGGACGTATAGAAGAGCATTATGAATGTGTGGCTTGTGGAAAGACATTCAAAAGCGAGAAGCAATTCGAGGTACACGAGAAAAGTAAAAAGCATATGAAAGCGGTCCGTCAGCTTCGGAAGACGATGCAGAACGATCAGGAAGTATTGCAGCTTGATGATTCTGTACGCGGTGACATGGCCTCGCCATCTACGAAGGTCCAATCAGAGCCCCAGATATGTGGTTCGGAAACTGATATCGAGCTACCGAGCTTGAGGGAAGAAGGCTTATCACCCTCTATTCTTGATACGACCAACAATGGGATCGACTTGGCTGCCAGATCACATAGTTCATCGTCTCCCAGCAGCATTGTTTCACGAAGCAAGACTGCTTACTTACCCAAGGACTTAGACTTCGATAGAGACGAGTTTTCTTCTAGAGAGAATTTCGAGAGCCGAGTATCTGATGAAACCGATGCTTCAAACTGTTGTGCAGAGGATGAGAATGAGCATATAGATGGGATACGAGGAGTTAGTGCTCTATCTATAGAGGATGGCAGTGCCCTCCCAAATCTCAAGTCAAGTAAGGCCAAGTCGAAAAGGGCAAGAAGAAATGCTCGAAAAGAGGGCATTCAGCGAGATGGCGCAGAGGTAGGGAGTACCCCTTTCCTATCAGACTTACGTACCTATACTTGACTTGTTGGGTAGTTCACCTGCTCCACTTGCAATGAGGGTTTCTCATCGAAGACGAAGCTTTTCAAGCACATTGCCGCTTCGGAGCACGCTCGGCCTTTGCCCGATCTGCTACAGCCCAGGAAATGGAAGAAGCGATGAGTACCACTTGTAGCTCACAGTCATCTTGAACGTAGAGCAAAACCTCTCTGCTGCAAGAATGCGACGGCAGTGACGCTGAGAAACGAAGTTGAATCCGCGAAGGGGTCTGAGTATGAACGGCGAAAGCAACACTCCCGTTTCGATGTGAAACCGAACACAATGTAGGGTACGACAAATTCATTGGTCTAGGTCACAGAAATATCGATGCCCAACCTCAGGTGGATTGTGATATAAAATGTTCTGGGTATATCAAGGGCCCAGGGTGATAAATCATGATCTCAAAAGGACCTCAAGAATATCGTAGAGTAACTCAGCTCAAACTATTCTTCAATGATATATGTTTATCACTTATAGAAACATCAGTACATGAAATTTTCCAAACATATTATCATCTCAAGATGATCTTGAATCTGAAATATGATAGGCAAAATCATAGGCTCAATACACTTGCCAGCTACTCGGAGTCCGAGCATATATAAAATTGACTTCATAATTTAGTTGGTTTATAACCGTAAATGCATATCTTAAGACTGAAGTTCAAAGATGATCATGACTAGAAGCTATCTTAGATCAATAGAGTCTCAAAGATCATATCAAGATCATTACAATTTGCAGATATGGCATGATTTCAAGACTTGTAGGACCATGATGTTGTAAGCTTACTTGTTTTCGGAGAGATTTTATATTACTAATAGACCTGCTAAGTTTCTGTTAAGTGTATGTGCAATAACCCCTTGGCTTCTTGAGTCTTAAAGCTAGTTATGTCATTTGATGGCATACAGCCATTCTTAGCGAAGGTCAGCCAAGAGGCTCTGAGGTAATCAATATGCTCTACCGAAACGTCTTACCAATGCTGCTGCCAATCCAGGACTCTCAAATATCAGACAGCAAAGACCCCCACTGCTGAAGACTTTGAAGGTACTAGCGTAAACCCGCCTTGCTAGTCTTGACCACGTGCAGTACAGGTTGCAAAATGCCCTTGTTGTTAGATGCTCCAAGCGCCGTACCAGTACTCCATCCCATCTTCTCAAGCATAGCCCGGCCCTTGTTCTCCGCACCCAGCTCGGGGGCCGCCGCTCCTACTACTTCCCCATCTTGATAAGAGAAAGCCGCGCCAGCAGGAGCGGCACTCCCTCCTGCTCCCCTCCTGGGAGCGACAACACCTCGCTTCGCACGTTTGTCCATGCGTGTCATGAAGGCTCTTCGGCTGAGTCGAGATTCGATAGCCTTGAGTGATTCTGTGCTCAAGTTGCCGGTTCGGGAGGTTTTGTACAGCACGGGATATCGAGACCTTCCCCCTCCAACCGATTTGGACTGTAGACTAAATGCGTTGGCGATTTCGTGCACCATTTTGCGGTCTTTCTTGTCCATAGGCGGAAGAGGCAAACTTGTAGCGTTAGCTCAGACACGCAGGAACAAACAAGATAGTCAGGTAAGAGTACCTTTCATTAGTGGAAAAAATGAATCCTCTGATCTCATCTTTGATCTGGTCAATGGTCATACCGTCCAAGTATTTCGCCTGCAAATCCGCTTTCTTCTTGTTCTTCTTGCCCAACAAGCCTTGAGCGCGAAGTTTCTCGCGTTCTTGTTTCTTTGCTTGTTTCTTCAGGCGATCCTTATACCATGCAGATGAGAGCGATAGTTGCAGTTCCGTATCGAAAGGCTCCGAACGCTGTGGTCTCGTGGTTCGTGTCTTTACGCTCGGCCGATCATGATCCATGACGTCGAAACCACCATAACTGTCTTGATCTAGCAAATTCGCGAGTGCGGCGGCTTGGTGAAAGGCACCCTTGGAGCGCTTGCCCCCGATCTTTTGATGATGGATCGAACTAGAATATTTTCGAGTGGAAAAGACATGTTCGGTGCCGATGTTGTCGCTGTCGTTGACATCATCAGCGAAGTGATCGTCAAACAACATGACCTCACTCGAGCCCATGCCCATCTCTTCCTGCGTAGCGAGCATTCTCGCTATCTTCTCGTCTGTTAGTCTATCAATTCTCCTTCGGAGTAAGTCCTCTTCGTCTCTCAGCGCTTCGCGCTCGTCATCAGTATCGGATTCCTCGCCTCTCTCCGAACCCGACAGTGTACTTGTATCACTGTCACCAGCAGAACAACGGATTTGCAGCTGCTTCTCTGCATCGTAAAGCCGGATTTGTTTGAGGGCGCTCTGGCTTTCCAAAGACGTGTGACGAATCCACCTTGCATCATCTACCGTAGCACCTTCAAAAACCACAAGATACTGCAATCCAGATGGTCTTTCTCGTTTTGAGATTACATTTTGTACGTCGCCAAAATCGTCGCTCGAGGTACTCAAGCCCTGGAGGTCCTCAATGTCTGACATATTCCACCCAGAACTTAGAGTAGAGATGTTTTTCGCCCGGCCCTTGGAGACTGATGAATAAGTTTTACTACGACCTTTATCAGTACCCGTAGCAGATATGCCCTGTCCAGGGGAAGACGTGGCGGCAGATGAGGTGTTTTCTTGCGCAGCATCGGATGTATTTGCAATGTAATCAGCGAAGCTCGCGTCTTCAGTCGCTTTCTTCAGCCTCATCATACTTGTTGGCCTCTTAGCCCTTTTCTTCCGGTTTCCGTTGTTGTGAGTTTGCTCAAGCCGGGTATGGACCGCTGCAGGCTGGCTTGAGATAACGTTGTCCTCCAAGGAGTGTATGGAAAGCGCTGTTACTCTGACCGTGGCGGAAGTCAATGGACTGAGCTTCGTGGTCCTGTCTTCAGTGGGTTGAGAATTGACAGAAACGTTCCCATGCGTATCCGGATCTGTCGCAGACCCCACCACTGACTTGACCTGCGAAGCTCTCCTACTCTTAATTCGACTTCTTCCGGTAAAGATAACCACCTCGTCACATGAACTGGAACCCGAAGGGCCCGAAGGGGAAAAGGACCGGAGCACTGGCGGCATCATTCCTGTGTCGATTGTCGCTCCAGAGCCGACGGTGTCAGTCAGATATCCGGGTTCACGTGGGACCGCTGGGAATGTACGCTCCAGAGACTTGCTCGATTCGTCAAGGAGAAATTCAACGTCTGATCCCCCATCTCTGCCAGGATCTCGAATGCCACAATCTTCTGGGCTCCTTTGCGTGCTTGTATACGTGGTGTTCGGATGCACCGAGGGATATGAGTTGGCACACTTGGCTAGATTTCCCATTTGACCGTCATCATCCCGTGATTCTATTAGGTCATTTGGTTTGAGGTTCTCCGCCCGGACAAAATTGACTTGAGTGTGCCGTAAGTGGCCGTTAGAGCTCCACAATGAGCGACGCTCAGTGTTTCGAGCTTCGTCCCGGAGTGACAGGGGTGATGGACTCAGAGCTGTACTTATACGTTAGCAGGCAATACCATTGCGGCCTGGGAGCGAGACTGCACCATGCTGCGATTCCGCAAAGGGAGGTTCGTGTCTTGGGGAATCAGTCCGAATGCCGTTGTTACCTGCAAAAGAGACGAATGATTCATACAGATTAATATTGTCTTGACGACCACGGACTTTATGTCTCGATGTCGTCCAAGAAGCTCCCTTCTTCCCTGCCATCAATCCACTCAGAGGTCCGACCAACTGTTGACCCACTTACCTAGAAGCATTGAAGTCTTTCAACCTAAACATATGACGCCCGATAATTAGATACCTACGGTACGGTACTAGTAACCTAACTTATTCGTGAGTTACAAAGTAACGGTAAGCGATAAGCGATAAGCGATAAGCGGTAAGCGGTAAGCGGTAAGCGGTAAGCGATAAGCGGTAAGCGGTAAGCGGATGACTGACTAAGGTACCTAATGCCCGTATAAGAAAGTCCAAGTGATCAATGACTACGGAGGTACAAGTAAGTATATTGTGCCTACCTACCTTAGGTATCTGACTCGAGCAACAGCTTTCTTAGAAGACGACGTATGCGGCAACATCGATGGTCTCCCTGTAAGTGCCGCGTGCTCTGCATTCCACCGCTCTACTCCAAGACACCCAAAGAAGTGTTCTGATCGTTCTGGAACCCCGCCAGCGAGATCATAACCCCTCACCCATCGATTCCCAGACATGACAAATGTAGACTTCGCGCGATATAAACGGATAGTACAGTACTTCTGGGACCCTGAGCCGAAGAATGACGATATCTCCAAGGCTCCCATATGGTGTTTAGGGCTGCAGTACGCTGCTATTGCCGATCTCCCATCTTCGCCGTCCTCAAAGTCCCCATGGGCCGGTGAAGCTCACCCAGAAACCGGAGCCTCAACACCGGCCCTCATCAAAAAGTTGCCTGACGATGGTTCCAGCAGCGTGAGCGACAAGGCTGTGGCAAATGGTGACAGTACAGGAGACACGCACGTGTTGGGGACATGGCCAACTGCTTTTCTGGACGACTTCGAATCCAAGGTCTGGCTGACATACCGCTCAAACTTCCCGCCCATCGCAAGGTCCTCGAGGTCCGATGCGCCCACGACAAGCTTCTCTGGGCGGCTGAAGAGCCAGCTGGTTGATCAAGCAGGTTTCACCACTGATGCAGGTTGGGGATGCATGATACGATCTGGACAAAGTTTACTTGCCAACGCGCTGATTCTATTGAGGCTCGGGAGAGGTACGCCAAAACCGGACTGAGGAATCTAGTGACAGATGCAAGCTGACTTTTGGGGCAGGCTGGAGAAGGGGATCCAACGCAGACGAGGAACGTCACTTGCTGTCGTTGTTCGCCGATGATCCTGAGGCGCCACTTTCAATACACCGTTTTGTGCGCCATGGTGCATCAGCCTGCGCGAAGCATCCTGGCGAGTGGTTCGGCCCATCGGCGGCGGCACGATGTATACAGTCAGTGATCGCCAACCATGCCTTACTTTTCAGCTGATTTCATCAGGGTCTTGACGAACGACTATCACATGACGGGTATGAATGTCTATGTGACCGGTGATGGGTCCGACGTGTATGAAGATACCTTCATGGAGATAGCGAGGGGCGAACAAAATCAGGTCTTTCAGCCAACCCTCGTCCTTGTGGGGATTCGGCTAGGTATCGACCGGGTCACACCGGTCTACTGGGATTCCCTAAAGTCTTCTCTACAGCTGACCCAGTCTGTTGGCATTGCTGGGTATGACTTACAGAATTCGTACGCTATACCTCCGAGTAGAACTGACCGAGAGAGTCAGGGGTCGTCCCTCATCATCGCACTATTTTGTTGGAGTACAAGGTCATCACTTTTTCTACCTTGATCCGCATCACACACGCCCTGCCCTCCCCTTGCATGGCAGGCCTGAGGCCTATTCCACGGAAGACATCGACTCATGTCATACGCGAAGATTACGGAGACTGCATATCAAGGACATGGATCCTAGCATGCTGATTGCCTTTCTCATCCGAGACGAGGAAGACTGGAGAGTCTGGAGGCGAAGTGTGAGCCAAGTGCCAGGCAAGGCCATCATTAATGTGGTAGATAAAGCACCCCCGCTCCACGGCCACGGATCGGAAAGAGAGGGGGCGATTGAGGAGGTCGAGGCCTTTGATGATGAAGAAGAAGATGATGATGATCAAATTGTTATTGTTGACGACAGTAATTTGACCGGGGTATCGGTAACTTGACCAGGGCTATGCTTTTGTGGTGTTCTCCGGAAAGTATAGCTCAGCAGTTTCTCTGTCCGGTAGGCTGGCGCGGATGTACCAAGACATTTGGGTGTTGTCTTTATGGTTTGGAAACGGGCGTCATGTCAGGTACCAGTATTGATAAGTCGGACCTTGCAGAGGACGTTATCTTGTCAGTGCTTTTTTGCATTCTCTCCTCGGCCCCTATAAGCTATGTTAGTCTTCCACGCTACCCTTCGTCCCCCTGGCAGAACTTGGAAGGAAACTGCAGTTGCGCACTGGTGGGCAGCCCTATTTCGAGACCTAAGTCTTCCCTTCCAAGGACAAGGGCATGCATTGCGTCAAAGAGTAGCAATTGATGGTAGCAGGGAATGTCTCCATTGGTTCCGTAAGATCTGTACTGTACACCCTATTGACCCTCTGCGCAAGCAGACCGTAAAGACATGTGGCCTGGAATATGAAAGCCTGCCCGTAACGCATTAAACAAGGACCGAAAACACCCTAAGAACCCGCCATCTCGCTCCTCCCAAGCACCGTCAGACCAAGCCCAACAAGGCCCGACCGCAGAGAGAAACGTTGGACGGCAGTAAGAAGACGCTCATTTGGTGGATGATGAGTACTTGGTAACAGCCTTGGTACCTTCCGACACCGCATGCTTCGCGAGTTCACCTGGTAGGATGAGTCGAACACTGCATATCAAATGTCAGTAAAAGTTCCAAGATGAGTACCGCGCATTGTACATACGAGGTTTGAATCTCTCGGGACGATATGGTCGACTTCTTATTGTAGGCAGCGAGTTTGGAGGCTTCAGTCGCGACGCGCTCGAAGATGTCTAAGGACGGCATTTAATATGGGAATTCATTCCTCTGAAGAACTTACTTACCATTGACGAAAGAGTTCAGGATGGACATGGCGCGGTTGGAGATACCAGTATCGGGGTGGACCTGTTTGAGAACTGAAGTACTTAAGTCAGCGGCGAAGTTGACACAAAAAGTGCGATTTATAACGCGACCTGAAGCCAACACCGACTGTGCCAAAGAGCAAGCTCCGAATATGAAAGGATATGACGCGACCGGGAACAGAGTAATGCGCGATGCATACCTTTGTAGATGTAGGACGAGTAGGTCTCCTTTCGGGTCTTGGTCCTCTTCTTCTTGTCACCCGACGCGGCGGCGGTCTTCTTGCCAGCTTCGGCCTTCTTCTCGGCGGGCGCTTTTCCTGCTGGAGCCTTACCGGCGGTGGACGGCTTCTTCTCGGCAGCTTTGGGAGGCATTTTCGATGATTTGGTTGAGAGGGTCTTGAAAGACGGGTGAGTTTGATCGGGTCTGGATGTTGAAAGCTTCGTAAGTGATACGGAGGAAGTGTATTGGTGTGTAGAGATGGGTTCACCAGCAGTTTCGTCGATTCTGTCAAGTTCAAGAGAGATAAACGGATGAAGAAGACTTTGGCGGGTGGGATTGCTCTTTATAGGGTGTGGGTACGAGTACATT
>JAABUU010005437.1_pt1 | contig 14316 bp, 21 predicted proteins | sample 5559301 | NCBI WGS metagenome assembly JAABUU01 (sample SAMN10711884, study PRJNA513360) | rock metagenome | isolation source: Antarctica rocks | place: Antarctica: Victoria Land, Richard Nunatak white | reverse complement strand
AGCCCTTGTCGGTGCCCCAAGGCTTGGGGCCCTAGCATGAAGACCGGCTTATAAATGCCTCTTCACAGTATTTTCGAACAGTTTCTTTGTTCCTCACATCTCGTTGTCGTACTTTTCTCGTTGTCGTATAGTTGTCGTATACATGTATATCTCGTATCGTTGTTTCCAGTATGCAAGCTTTGTTGTTTGCCAGGCTCACAAGCTGACTTGTAGGTTGGAAGCAGGTCTCGGAGAAGAGGACAACAGCCACTGTCTACTGCTCGCCCTGTTGCTCTCTTGTGGCAAGGGTTTGAAGCCAGCCGTTGGAGTCTGCCGATGCTGACCTGTCTGCTGATCAGAGCAGCCTAGGACAGTATTCGTCAGGCTCCGAGCCTGAGCTACTATTTGTTGTGGTAAGCATGAAAGCTTTGGCGTACTTGCGCACCACTACGTCGCATTGCTGCTCCGGTTTGACACTTACATGCCGTGCAGGATGGCGGTGTACACCTCCGTCACGATCCCAATGCAGCAGTGGTCGTGACGGAGGTTTGGCAGCTGTTTGTCAGCGTTTGCGGTGCAGTGGACACAGCCTTTGTGGCCTACCTGACAGCCTTTGGAGCAGTGGACACAGCCTTTGGAGCCTGGCACGGTGGACACAGCCTTTGGACCCCAGGTGTGGAGCAGAGGACACAGCCTTGTGGAGCAGTGCGCAAGTGGACACCTCCTTTGGGATCCGGACCACGGCCAACTGAAGAAGATATCAGAGTGCTGTGGGGGTTTTGAAGTGGTACCCTCCCCTGTGGCACCTCAGGTGCCAATCATCTCTGCATATTTGCTGACTTTGATTCACTTTTGCTGCAGGCAACCTACCTCTGAAGATCAAGTCCTACAAGAACCAAGTTCCCTCCAAGACTCAAGACAGCCAAACCTCTCTTGCAACCTACCTTCTCTTGCATCTCAAATGACACCCAAGACGTGGCAATTGCTTCCTTGGGTTGATGAGTGGGATGCGCTATGGCCACACGTCCACGTCGTGCATCCTGGGCAACGTTTGTAGCTGTGTACATTGTTGCACAGCTGCAAACGGCCAAGATGGCCATACTGGTTTGGTATACCAGTACAAGTCACAAATCTTAGGTTCGTTTAACACTTTTACATCAAGGATCAGGATTTTCTGCATTACTGTCTGTGCAAAGTGTTTGCAAATAACATTCGAGTTTTCCACTGTCATTAGGTTGATGGGATTGCAATTTTGCATATACCCAAATCATGCACGTCCGACAGCAGCTGCTGTGCCACATACTCTTGTAAACCGTCTGTCGAGGTACCTAAAAGCCTAAGCCTTTACTCATATTTGTCCAGCGTCGACAGATCATTTCAGGACAGCATCTTGTCTTGTGTGTCACCACCGAATTTCTTCTGGTAGCAATGCTGGTAGCAATGCCTATGTACAGCAGACAGGATATTATCTTGTAAATGTCATAGCAAGAAAAGCACATACAGATCATGCACAGGAGTCAGCAGCATTTCTCAATGTAGTCCTACTGTATGTAATGACCAGTAATAAGTTGGATAAAGCAAGCAATACTTTGGCATGAAACTTAGTGACACTTGCGCTTTGTGTCCGCTGATAAGCACCCAACAGTCTGCGCATGCAAAGACAGTGCATGGTGCTTTGAGACTTGAAAAGCTTTACAGCACTGTTTGAGCTTGCTATGCCAAAGTCTGACCATCAAGCCTGAATTTGCAAAGGACCACCCTGTTCAAAGAACAAAATAGACGGTTGATTTCTGCCCAAATTAATCTTTGTAACGACGTCGGTCCATTGTCCAATCTGCAGGATTCTAGCATCATCAAACATGTACCAGAGGCTGTCACTCAGCAGGACATACGCCATGTAGTGTTGGCCATAGTAGCACACCATGCTATGTATCTGGTACACAAAGGCTCCATGCTCAATTCCCAGATACATGTCTGCCAAGTCCAGCACCTACAAAGTCACCGGCTACTCCAAGCTCAATGTTTGTCGCAGCCTTGAAAGCAAGCAGCATGACTGCAAATTAGATCATAAGCCCCAATGGCTGCAAATCAAACTGATGCAAGCACAGCAGTTTTGTAAGGCATGCAGCCAAGCATAATCTAGATCATGCGATAGCTGACAAGGCAGAGCAACTGCAGTGATGACCATACCTCTCTGAGGCCCATCATGGCAGCCTTGATGTCCTGCTTGGACTCATTGTCAGTCTGCCAGGCCAGCTGCATTGTGAAGACCTTGGGTGGGTGAGACACCAGGCAGTGCTGCACACGGTTCCTGACCCCACAACCGCCTGCATGTGGGGTCAGAAAGGCTTGGCATTTGCATCATGGACACAGCGTCACAACTATTATGGGCTTGTATGTGATGTGCATGCAGGCAAGCGTGCTTGCAGACTGTTGAGGAAAAGAGCGTTCACACGAAGACAGCAAAACAGCGCAGCAGTTGCAGAAAAGAAGAATCTGTATACCATTTTCATCATCACATGACTTCTGGCTTTGAGCCTCTATTTCTCTGAGCGTGTAGCCCAAAGGCTGGCCAGGCTTGAGCATCGCTTGGTTGGCAATGCCAGTGGCCATCACAACATAGAAGCACTGGACATATTCATGCTCATGCGTGGTAGCAGAGCATTTACAGCAGTGCACCATTTCCTGCAAAGCCCCAGAAAGTTCTGCAAGTCTGCTTACAACATCATAGTGCTTACAGCACCCTGGAAGCCAGGGTGTCCCAGACAATGCATGGGGCCAAGCTTGCACCAAGGAATCAGTGTGACTGCAGATGTTGAGGCATGGCAGGAATTGTGAAAGGGTAGCATACATTTCTGTATACAGCAGAAGCTTGAGTTCTCACTTGGCCATACCAGCATCAGCTTCCCCAGGCACAGAGGCAGATTCAGTTTGTTTTGCAACAGCACCACAATGAGCAGCCTTGCCTTACCAAAACAGCTTGTGAGATAGTCGCTCTGACATGTACAAGTGATGAGTCCCACCTTGACATGCAGGCCAAAGATGTGGTCTAGCAGGCCAGGCTGGTTGGCCTTGGTTGCCACAGGGGCCAGCTGCTCATAGAGGGCCATCACCACCTCACCAGCGTCACTCATCTCACCTGCACCAGGCCAATCTGCATCATGTTTGTCATTGTGCATACAGCGGACTTATGCTATCTGTCGCTAGATTCCAGTGCTAGAACGTGCCTGTTGTTGCCTGCACATTGCAAGGGCTCCATGATCATGCAGTAAGGGTTGCTGTGGGCTACGCGTCCACTGAGCAGGTGTAGAATGCAGACTTGGCCTCCTCACATGTTCAGTGCATGTCATGTGTGTGTGTGTGTGTGATGTTGAACTTACCAACTTGAAATCTGGCTCCTGGCAAGCCAGCCAGTGCATGGCGCAGGGGGGTGGGGTCCACTGGCTGATGGGGGTTCTGTGCTTTGCAGCAAAGCTGTCCAAACAGATCCCTCAAGGCTGTCCCGACCTCATGCTCCTGCAATGATGCAAAGTCAGATCAGACCGACTGAGCTTCGCCGTGTGCCAAAAGTGGCTTTCCAATCAGCCACAAATCACTTCAGAAAGACGCAGAGGTGATCCTATACTTACTATGGCAAGCACAACACTCAAGGCTGCACATGCATGAACAAGCCACAAGGCAACCAGATGCTGCGCACACGCTGCACGGCTAAATATCCTAGAGGGCAGCAATGATTGAAACATGCATGCTGGTTGCATGGACATTCACCTGAAAGACTGCTGTGGGCCATGCCATGACTGCTGTGCGGAAGCAGGTGCAGTGCCAGAGGCACTGGACGATGACATTCAGGAAGCAGTTGAACTCTCCAGTGGCATTGTGCAGTCCTGCTGCTCGCTGAGTGCTGCTTACTGGCTGCTGCTGTGAGGCTACCTGCCTGGCAACGTCATGCACCTGAGCTGCAGGTGCCTGTGCTCCAGCTGCTAAGCTTGCCTGCATGCAGCTGAACATGCTAAGACGCAGACAGCAAACAGCACTGAAGTCATGCTACATGCCAGCAGACGTTTGTTTGCACGTTGAGCTCCTATGAAGATGCGTGCTTTACGAGCAAGGACTAAACACTCCTGGCATTGCAGGTGCGGGGCAGCATTGCAACAGATTCAAACACGCCAGCCTCATGCCTTGATTGCTGTTACCCTTGGCTGCTGGTCATGCTCAGGTCTCACTAATAGCACTGCGCAGCTGTTGCTAGGGGCGGCGCTCAACAAAGATCACCTGTAAGGTCATCTCTGGGTCAGAATGATAACGACTGTCATCTGGCCTTTGCCACATCAGGCCCTGCTTGTAACGGTTCCTCTCAGCCCATGGCCCTGTGACAACAAGCCTACCAATCAGTTTGCTAACACACTCATGTGTGAATATTCATCTGAAGCACATGATGTTGTAGAGCACAAATATGCATGTGTCAACATATGACAGCAAATGTGTGCTTGCGCAACAAAGTCAACCCAGCAAGGCAGGTGTGAAGCTGTTCAGAAGCAGCAAAGAGAGGCTGCTGACTGTGTAGCTGACCCACCTGAAGAAGAAGTTGATGACTCCTGACCAGACTTGAGTCATGGTGCCCATAACGCTCAAGCATGGAGGCAAAGAACAGCCAGTAAGCCTGTGTAAAACTCAGGACCTGTAGCATGCTGGGTGGTCCCTCTGCTGTATGCATCCAATATACAGCACATGTCCAGCGGACACGCACGAAGAGCAGAATTACCTTAGAGTCCTGTAGTCAACCACTTTCAGACAGTCATCCAGGTCATGGTGCACAGCAGCAGGAAGGGCATCCAGTGGCGTTGGACTGTATCCAATTGGAGGCTTCTGCAAACGCTTTGCAACACTGGCAACAGACTCAGCAGGAAGCAGCTGAGGTGGTGCTTGGCCTGGCCATCTGACCCATTCCCCATTAGTTGCCTGCAATGCAGCTAGTCAGCATTGTCACCCTGATATGCCTGATCTGCCATGTGATGCTTACACTTCCAGGAAAGCAAGCAGGAAGGTTTCAAGCCTGTTTGCCCTAAATCAAGGTAATGATCAGACAATAAGGTGCACCTGCTGTTATGAATATCAATGTGATGCAGATGTGATTTGCACATAAGAGCAGCTGGCGTAGATTTTCTCTCATTGTTGTTTGCACAACTGCACATGTGCCATGATGTGTTTGAGCTTGTTGACATTATTTGCCTCTTCCAAGAACTCGTCATCGCTCTACAGAGGTCATAAGCCATGCTGTCTTGCTGGACATGCAAATCGCTCTGTGCCTGTGCTTTGCACACTCTCGCTTTGGGGAGCAAGAAGCCAAGCAGGCCACAGATCCACAGAAAATGTGCAGTACAAAAGCTCACCTTGTTTGGCATCTCCTCATTCAGCACTTCTGTCAGCGCTGGCCATGTGTTCAAACTGTCAGTACCATCACTAGGCAGCCAGGAATGTCGTGTGACTTGGCCTGCTGCAGGTATCAATGCCATCATGGCTTTTGCCTGCGTTGCAGCGCAGTTCACAGCAGCAACATTAGAAAGCGCAACAGGCAAGCTCCTGAACTCATAGTTGCAGCCATTGCAGTGTTGAACAAAGTTGTTAGAGGCATCCTGTGCAAACAGTAAATGGGCATGCTATGAGCATGTTTATTATTGCCATGGCCAGTCAGGGTTGAGAATACACAGATGCTTGTACCTCATGTTCCGAGCATAATGCGTGCTGAGACCCCTTCTTGTGCATTTCAGTTACTGCTTCCAAAGACACCTTGGAGAGAAGTTGCAAGCGAGCTAGACAGTCCTTCGAATTCTGCAAGCAACTAAGCTTGTTTCCTGTGTTTGCTCCAATATTCAGAAGAGTGCAAAGCACATGCTGCGATGCTTGCTAACACTGCATGGTACCCACAGACTGAAGTGCTGTAGCATAATGCGCTGCGGCGCTGGAATGACAACAGGCGGTAGCAAAGCCTGGAAGTGTGAAATTGTTCAGTGCTATGAGCTATCAGGCACAGTCAGGTGTCATACCTGATCCTTCTTGATGTCATCCAGCACAAAGTTCAGCACCTGTACAAACAAGCGGATTCTTGTTGAGCACATGGCAAAGCCGTCGCGTGTGCACACTCAAGCTTGTGACTCAAGCCAAGAGTCTTTGCAGGAACGTGTTTGGCCAGCAAGAGCTATGGTCTAGAAATCACCTGATGAGCCAGTTTCATCTGCTCCTCTGCTGCCAACGAGTTTGCTTTCGATGCCCGCAGGTGCAGTTTGTGCATAGCTGTATGCATATGTCTCGGGGCGGATGTTTTGTGCTGATACTGGTACATCTCTGGGTCATGTGCATGCTTCTGGTGATGCTTGCCAAGACATGCAACCTTCAAAATCACAGAGTAGAGTGTTATGTCAGCATGCAAAACAGGCTAGGCTTGCCACACAGGACAGAGAGGTGCACCACAATATCAGGCAAGATGCCAATGTGCCTGAAGCATGGCAGCCAGTTGACATACCTCCATGTGATGTGCTTCCATCACACTGCACAGGGCCTGTTGACGACCGCTATCCAGCAGTCCTGCTTCCTGCAGCTTACGAGCAACAACCCTTGAATTAAAAACCATTACCAGACTCCCTTCAGACCTCTGATGCTTGCTTGCATCCCACGCTTTCTCCATTTCATGTCTTAGCGAGATCTTCAGGTGATCTGTGCTTTTGTGTGCTGGCAATCGTTCAAAGTCGCAAAGGTGCTTCTTCTGCATGTGCAAAACACGTTCTTCACTTTGCCAGGCATGCACATGTGGCTGCAAGAAAGGTCTTTGGCAAGACTGTGAACCTGGTATAGACTGCAGTACCTGTTCCACAAGCTCAACTAAAGGATCTGACAGTTCCTCCAACTGGCGTGGCATGGTCAGTGGCAGAACAGGTAGCATGATGGCCTGTGAAAGCCTGGCATAAAAGATGCCACACAGCAGGGATCCATACTCTTCAGCCCCTTGCCTTGAGGTGGCTACTGCTGACAAAAATTTAGTGCGCAAGTCTTCGCTCAGCTGTGTGGTGTGCAAGGTTCCCAAGGCTTCGATCTCATTCCTTGTGTTTCTTTTCCAAAGTTCGACCGTCTGATATAGCTCTAGCTTGGACTTACAGAGGTGCAAAATCGGGCCTACACAATCGGACTCGCTTGAAATTAGTGTCATTCAAGCGATATGTTGTATAGTTGTCCATCCGGGATCTGCTGCTTGCCTGAAGTTGCGCAAATTGCGTCGTCCACTTGCTCAAGAAGCAACTTAGGCTCGACTCCTTGACGAAGCTGTTCGTACACTCCTCGAGCAACGCCGAGGTCTGACTGTTCTTTTGACGCAGCATTTACAGGCTGGTCGATCCTTTTGCGCATGATGTTGCTTGGCATTTGTACGATAGATCACGGCACAGGGAAGGATTCCGCAAGATCGAACCACCGAGCACATATGCACATGCTGCTGAATACACGAGTTGGATGGAAAACCTAAAGCTGACTGAGCGTCGATCTACGTCATCGCTATGTGCTCTGAAGTGCTCTGATCACTGTTGGCGCTCAACTTGCCCTTGCACGTGATCCTTGCACCGAAACCACTTGAGGTAGCTACTCAAAGACAGTAGAACATTGCAGCAGGGAGGACAGGGTCTGTCTTCTGTGCATGTCTGGTTCATTTGAAGACGAACAGCATTTTCTGTTTGACTGCCCCGCATACAGTCACATACGTCAGCAGTACAGCCACCTTTTTCATCAGGCTTCATCTTCAGTGGCAGCTTTTCTGGCTACTGACCTACCCAATGTGTTAGGCGGTCATCTAAGACGTGTTTTGCACAAAGACAAAGCATGGTTTGTTCGAGCAAACACATCAGGGAACACCCTGGAAGAATTTTGGATGCTCCAGTACCATTCGCTGACCTCTGCAAAACGCGTGATGCACTGCTTGCACTGCACTGGTGGTGATATGTATGTCTGTTCTATGCATACTTTAAACACGCAACAGCAAGCTACAAACTGGCATCTCATGACTGCAACCTGATCCTCCATGTCGATGCAGAAGACCTTGTGGCACTGCAGCAGTTGCTGCACAGCGCTTGGAGTGCATTGTGACATGTTATGTACCACTACACATTTTGTCTTATTGGCTAGTCTCCATGTCACTTAGCAAGGCTTGAACTGAAAGGCAAGGCGCACAACTGCAGATCTTCTTTGAATCTGTCCAGGTCTTCTATGCCTGGCTCAACTGTTTCCTCAACGTGACTGTTGCTGACAACGTGCACTGCCAGACAGCGACGACCCTCAGCAGACAGAGGTATGCACTGCGTATAGAACTCCTTGATCTGCTCAAGACTGATTGCCTTGAGTTGCTCAACCTCCTGCTGCCGTACTGTGAAGTTGTACCTGCATGACAGACACCTGTTTCTGGCTAGCACATAGACACCACCACCTCAAGTCGCAAGTGCCTGCTTGCAGTGAGGCGTAGAGTGCATCTGTGCCTTGGAACGATTGGACATACAGCGTAAGAACCAGCAATGGTGCATTGATACTGAGCTCTTTTCAATCCCGAAACGTCTATTTTAATTCAGAAACGTCATCCCTACACTGGAAATCTAAACTCAGAAACGCATGGGGTCAGTAAAAGCACATTTCTACATCGGGGAGATGTTTTAGATCTGGTTGCATTGGAGCACAAAGCACACCTGCGAGATTGAATTTGTTCCCAGTGTCTGTCAGATTCCTCCAGCAGACTGTGGTTCTGCTGAAGCTTTGACGCGATGAGGGCCTGACGATGCCTCTCAAAGTCTTCTGCTGTCAGATCAGCTAGCAGGCTTGTCGAGCTGTTCAAGAAGCCCTCAATGCGCTCTTGCAGTGCAATGGGTCCATGAGTACCTGCATGTGCCAAAGTGTGAGTGACATGCAGGAAGCTGTGACCATGCTTTGATCGCATGTAATGTAGCAGCAAGAACGCTTAGGGTCTATATGTACGAAAGGCATATACAAGACTTTTGCCAGCTGTTTTGCAGATAACAGCTGAGGGATCGCAAGAACTAGACTGACATAAGGAAGAGCCAATGCTCCCTGCTGGAGTAGGGTCTTGGACATGCGTTGTCATGCCCTCAGGAGGAAACGACAAACATCATCCAGAGTCAGGGTATGCCGTACCGGAGACAACACAGACTGCAAAACCCAGGACACCATGGGTAAGTCGCACGCCACTGTGGACAGAGTAGCCGAGCTGCTGCTTGGTGCGCAGAGTGTCATAGCAAGGCTCCCGCAAGATCTGCAAGCAAGACCGTCAGTCAGTGCACTGTCAAATACCCTTTGTACGATTTTGAGTCTGCAGTCACTACCAACATGTTTTGAAAAAGGAGCATGGTAAAACTGAGTTTCACCAATTTGTTAGAGAAGTGTAATGAAACTTGACACAGCAGTTGTAAGCAAAAGTAAGACTCAGCAGTGTAAGAGTAAGCCTTAACACCTAATGATGATGTGAAGATATGAATCCTCAATCCAGTGCTGTAGTGTGTGTTGGTGTAGCCATTCAATCCAGCAGTCAGTCATACACAGAGAATGAAGCACTTGTGAAATTGTGGTTCTGACGAGCATGAGTCAAACTTGACAGACCACTTCACATCATCAGGAGCAATGCGCACTTGTGACAGGGAAGAGGGAAGAGGAAAACAGTGCTTGGGTGTACCTGATCTACCATGTCCAGCAGGCTCCTCTTGCCTAGATCGTCAGTCCCCACCTGCACATACAGCTCCACGACGCTGTTGCCCTCCTCTGGGTTCTTCGTCTTCACCCTGCACACTTTGCCTGCTGTCTCACGCAAGCGTGCAAACAAGCCCAAACTTGTTGTAGGGAGACGGTGGATACAAGCAAGATACAGCTAGCTACAGGATATTGGCTTGATGCTGTAAGGCACTGAACCCAATCCATCAATGACACGACTTGGAGGACCAGTGTCCCACCAGCACCCTGAGTCCCAAACCCTTGGCCTGCAGTACCAGGCCCTAGGCCTCCAGAAATAAGGACCCTGTGTTCAGCACCGGGTACACCTGGGGCTGGACCCAGTGTTGCACCCAATGCTGGACGAAATGTCCCCGTTTCTGGAGGTCTCGGGCCCACCCTGGGTGCTAGAAGGGTGCTAGAAGGACACTAATCCTCACTGGTCCTCTGAACTCATGTCATTGATGGGTTGGGTTCAGTGCCTTACAGCATCAAGCCTGATCATTCTCCACTGTACCTGAGCTTGATCAGTCTGACCAGTGAGGGCGTATGCTTGACATGAGGGCAATGTAGCAGGGTGACGAGCAAGAGGACATGCTACGCACGATGTGGGCTTGTGTCTACAACAAATGTTGTGTGTCTCAGGCAGCATATTGATATCAACGTGTCATTGCTGCAAGGAAACAAGATCAGTGCCCACAAATCAGTAAGTTTTATGCACCTATTACAACAATGTGAAACACTTCAGTCACTGCTGTTGGATATAATGAACACTCCGGCAAAGTGCAACAGCTCCACAAAAGCAGTGGCAACAGCACAGTGCCAGACGGCAGAACTTGCCGGTCAGAGTTCACTGCTAATGCAAAGGTGGCAAGGGTCTCTAATCAGATGCATTGGGACATCTGAGAGCCAAAGCTCCCCCAGGGGACCAGGAAATTGGAGTAAGCCCCAAGGGGTTGTCAACATGCCCTGTCAGACCCTCAGGAGAGAACGACCCACACCATCAAGCGTATGGACTGGGACATCTGGCTGTTTCCAGTAGGGTGCAGCAGAAGACAGTACCTGTGGCAGAGGGGGTTGCCAGATGGCAGTTGCAGCACGCGATCTCTGGGTCTGCTGTCAGCATCTGCAGGCTTTGCTCGTAGCGTGGTCTGGACCTGGTGACCTAAGGCCAAAGCTTCTTGGCTGGTCAAGTTGCCATGCAGCAGCGCCTCCACACATACATCAGATAACAATCCAGGCAGTGCATCTGCAACACAAACACATGACAATATGGATGATAGCAATGATAATAATAATAGTATTAGTGATAGTACAGTTGAGCTAGGTACATGCAGGACGCTGTTGGTATCTTACAACTCAAAGAACACTGTGTGCAACAATTTGTGGCGCCTTTGACTTTGCATAGGCTGACAGGGCTTGGCGTATTCCATGCTGCAGGTCCAAAGCTGATCAAAAGCCATGCCGCCATTACGAAGCCCCCAGCCACAGGAGCAGTGTACTCGGGATCATGGATTCTATAAGAGTCATCGAGAGTCATGAGACATACAAGCAGACAAGCTGCTGCCTGGGTCATTGTCCTCAACACTGCAATCTGAACTAGTAACAAAAAGTCATGCTGGTGTAAGGCTACAAGGGTGACAGGAGATGAGGGCTTGCCTTGCACTGCTGACGGTGTGAGGGATTCCAGCTGTGCCTGCACGACTTCCACGGGCCACATCTTCTGCTTGATGGCGTACAGTCTCAGGTAAGTTGCATGCTTGTCAGGCTTGAAGTTGGCATTCTTGTAGCGTCTCACCAGACCCTCTCGGATTCTCTCAAACCTGTCAGGGTGCACCTTAAGACTGACCAGCTGCTGGAAGATGTAGTCTACCAGAAGTGGTAGCTTGTGGCTGAAGCCGTCTACCTTGATTTCAATGCCTGCCAAACCTTCAGGCCACATCTGCATCAGCAACGCACGCGTGATGCGGATAAACAGACATGGCTACTTGATCATGACTGTGACCAACAACGCAGTCTTACCAGCTTGCTGCATCCTGCTCTGCATGTCCTGTCAAGAAGGACTTACATTGGCTCCTTTGCATGGCTTGCGGTTGAGACAAAACTTAATGATCATGTTAGGCACAAGGATGCAGACACAGCTTTTCCAACCTGTTGTTTGGCCTGTAACTCCTGCTGACCTGGTACGCAGCCTCAGGCAGTTGAAACTTGATGGACACTGACACAGTCGACGCAATACAAAGAAGTCACATGGCTAGTGCTTACATCATATGAGAGTCCAGCCACATCTGCCAAATAGGCAGTCTCACACAAAGCATCTTCCAGAAGCTTCAGCAGAAGGTGTGTGGTAGCTGCAGCGGCTGGGCTTTCATACATAGCCGCAGAAGAGATGCAGAAGTATGCTGCAGCCTTTGGAGTCTCCAACTGACGGTCCACCTTGTGCCACAACCTCAACCCAGGCTCATTGTAAATCATGACCGGCGGAGTTGCTGAGACACTGTTGCTGGGCTCAAGATCTGTCTTGCTGCTGTTGCTGACAACACTGCCATTGAAGGAATGCTTCTGACCCACACGTGCTTTGGTGCCTGTTGGTAGCTCTTGAGCTGTCTGGGCTGTCTGACTTCTGGTGGTGCGTCTGGGGCTCTGTGTGTCTGCTGCAGTCCCACTGCTGGTGCTGGCTGTGGCAGTGTCATCACTGCGCAGAGAGAAGTCAGTGGGAATGAAACTGTTGTGTGGCGGCAGCTGTAGCTCTGGAGTGACAGAGGCTGATTCCCACTGGGTCAGGATCTCCTCTGGGATTGGCCTGCTGATGTAGGGCATCCCAAACCAGGGCTCCTGCTGGACAGGGCTGTCAGGAATGTTGCTAAAGCTGCTGGTTTGCACATCCACACGGACATTGCTTGGTGTCATCTGACCTAGCAACTTGTTCACCTGCATACCACATGAGGCAGTCTTCGTCTATCTGACTGGTCATCTATTGGCTTGACGCTGGAATTGAGATCACTTTGACGCACGCACGCACTCACATACGCAATAGCTGTCTTGAAAGCCTCCATCTTATAAGATATTTGTCCATAGCCAACATGCCATGGAACACGCCAAAAGTGTAAACCTTAACACTCCTAGACATATCTTCAACCATAATATATATTTACAAATTGTTAGGGGCTGATTACGTTAAATCCAAATTAGGGGAAACCTCTCAGGGATGACATCCATGACAGGACAGCTTTGCAATGCAGGCAGCGCTCGCGACACATGCATGTACTGACTCACCCCTGACGCTTGAGCGTTGGGTGTGTACAGGAAACTGCCACAGTCCAGGCTTGTGAGAACCCCTTTTACTGCAGTGTAAGGGCGGCTTACCAGCTTTGGATCCCATCGGTCATACAAGTAGTGTCCATTGAGCAGGTGCTCGGGGGCATAGTATGGGGCGTCCGCAGCCAGCCTCAGGGCATACTCACATGCATCTTCTTCCTCTGCAAACTTGAATCGCATCTGGGCGATGTTTGCTAGCTCATCAAAGACCCACTGCTGAGGCCCTGCTTCCCTCAGCAGGTTCAGAAACTGGAAGAGCAGCCCCATAGGTGCCAAACCATTCCCTGCATCATTCACCACCTTTGGCTGCAACAGCTTGTCTGGAGTGCAGCAGGATCAGTGAGTTAGTCGGCAAAGATGATGCTCAGGTCAGTTTGTGATACAACAGATGATGAAGCGACACAGTCATAAGATGGTGTCTGTATTTCAATGCCTTATCAGGTGTGCTTACTGCCTGTAGAGGGTGTTACAATTCAAGCAGACATGCGCAAAAAGCACAACAGCAGCGTTGACAGTAACCTGGCAGCAGTGTAAAGGCCAGACTGCATGGGAGCCAAGTGGTCTACCATAACGGTAGAGTAGTCCTAGGCATGTAGCTCCATAGTCACAATGGTAGGTAGTGCAAGGGCCAGCTTTCAGATGAGTCAGGCAGGCTTCAAAGACAGAGCCTGCATACCTGGCTCAGCATTGAGGCCAGCCTCAGTCAGGGTGATATGCACCTCAAATACATAAGCTGCAGTGTTCCTGTCATATCCAGACTCCCCAACACCAGCACTCAGCTCACTTGCCCAGCCCTTGGCTTTGAGGGCACTCAGTAGAGAGCCCTTGCCCTCGTGCCCTACCAGGTGAGAGAGGTACTCATCAGCTTTACTGCGGTATTGGTTGGTCAAGCTGGGTAACTGAAACAGCGCCATGACTTGATGACCTTCCTTCACTGATGGTGAGATTGTCACATGACCTCCCTACACAACGAGCAAGCATCAAGTCAGGCTTTGAGCGACATTTCTGACCATGCTGGATTGCATCACAATCATGTGGGAACTCAATGCATTGATGTGAGCAGTATGCTTATGAAGCCAAAACTGACAGACATATCCTCAAAGCATGCGTCAGCAGTTGAGAGAGCACTAGTACTTTTTCACAGCATATGCAGCATGCTGGGTGGATGCTAGCTCAAAAGTGAGCACAGCCGAAACGAACATAGGAGCATTCGGGTGGGGTTTAGCCTATTGTGTTACACAGCATGTGGCAAAGCAGGGGAAGGGGAAGGGG
>JAABUU010005436.1_pt1 | contig 14317 bp, 19 predicted proteins | sample 5559301 | NCBI WGS metagenome assembly JAABUU01 (sample SAMN10711884, study PRJNA513360) | rock metagenome | isolation source: Antarctica rocks | place: Antarctica: Victoria Land, Richard Nunatak white | reverse complement strand
CCTGTTGTATGGTACATGTCGGCGGTCCGTTTCTGCTGATTGAGTGTGGTAACCCAATCGTGTCAAGAAACGGGCCGCCCCTGCGGGAGCGACACACCTACCAATTACTGCGGCAACCCACCCCCCCCGGCCCGTGAATAAGCCTCAAGGTCGTACGTGCGCCTCCGCCTTAGGGCGTGAGCACCAGCCGTCCGCGGACACCGCCCTGCGTCATCATTTCGTGCGCGCGGTTGACGGCCTCTAGTGGCATCGTCGCCGCCACGCTGACCTCGAAGGCGCCGTCACCTGCCCGCGCGATCAGGTCACGCAGCCGATCGGTGTCGTGGGTCTTGCCCATCTCGCTGGTCTCGACCAGGTCGACGCGACGTTCGCTCGGACCTTTCCAGTAGCGGAGCGTCACCATCTTCTCGCCGTCGCGCACGGCACCGATCACCTTCGCGCTCAGAGCGGCGGCGTCGACGAGAGCATCGACACCACCTGGCACCGCCTCGCGGTACGCCGCAGCCGGGTCCTCCGAGCGGGGCACGACCACCGAGGCGCCCAGTCGCTCGACCAGCGGCCGATCCTGTTCCTTGCAATCGACCACCACGTGCAGCCCCGCCTGGCAAGCAAGCTCCACGAGGTGCCCGCCCACCGCCCCAGTAGCCCCGGTCACGCCGAGCACCTGGCCGGGCGCCAGTGCCACCAGGCGAAGCGCCGTCGACGCGGTCAGCAGGCTCAACGGCAGTGCGGCGGCATGGACATCATCGAGGGCGTCCGGGGTGGCGGCCAGCTGTCCGTCGTCCACAACCACCAGCTCGGCCTGCGCACCACCGGAGGGCTCCATGGGGGACACGAAGCCCACCACCCGCGTTCCAACCGGCCAGACCGAGCCCTCCCCGACTGCGTCGACCGTGCCCGCGAGGTCGACACCGGAGACCGCCGAGTCGGGTAAGTCTCCGTACGCCCCGGATGCGAAGGCGAGGTCGGTGGGGTTGACCGTCGCCCCCGCCATCCGCACACGCGCCTGACCCGGGCCGGGCGCGGGCTCCGGTACCTCCACGATCTCAAAGGTGGTCGGACTCCCGGATGCGGAAACGACGACAGCTCTCATCATCGAAGAGTAGAACGGTCGAGTAACCACCCGAACTACAAGGTGAGCGACCGTGGTTACTCAATGACGCCCCGCAGTACGAGGGCCTCCCCGCGACCCCATATGGCCGCTGAGGCAGGGGTCAAGGCGGCGGTGTGAACCACATGAGATCGCCGACCACCAGTGTGAGGACTTAGCGCTACCGACCCAGCCTGACGAGACCGGGGGCAGGTGGGCGAGTACGCGCCACGAACAGCACAGTCGCCGCCGCCCGCAGCCACCATCGCGCCGCACATCGTGCCAAGGAAGACCTGTGCTCGCGTACCCCAATACCTGATCGGATGGCAGGAAGTCCCCGGTCGGGCGTGATGTCCACCGCTCAGTCGGTTACAGCGCGACGACGACTTTCGCGGCTGACACGCCCCGGCGGAGCCTGGCGAAGGCCTCGGGCAGGTGCTCCAGGCCCGTGCCGACCACGATCGGGTCTGGTGCGGGGAGGTAGCGGCCGTCCGCGAGAGCGGCGGGGAGGAATTCGTTGTAGATCGCGGGACCCACCTCGTTGTCCGCCAGGGTGCCGCCCCAGATGGAGGTCAGCCGGACCCCGTGGCGCTGTGCACGGCGCCGCGCGAGCACCGTCGCCGGTGCGGGTGAGGTGGTGGACACCCTGGCGCGACCGCCGGCCCGGCGGGCCAGGTCGACGCAGCGCGAGATACTCCCGGAGCCGATCGCGAGGACCGCGTGCAGCTCGTGCCCGTCGATGGCCGCCAGGATGCGGTCGACGGCGCGGTCGTCGCGGCGGTCGACGACCTCCCTCGCGCCGAGTCGGCGGACCATGTCGACGTTGTGGGGCGAGGCGGTGGAGACCACGTCGTAGCCCGCGTTGACCGCGAGCTGGACGGCGTTGGCGCCGACGCTGGTGGAACCGCCCCAGACCACGACGGTCCCTTCCCGGGGCGGGTCGGCCCGCGGGAGTCGCAGGCCGAGCTGATCGCCCTGGAACAGCCCGCACGCAGCGGTGGACAGTCCCAGCGGGAGGACGCACGCCCGCTCGAAGCTGATGCCGTCCGGCACCCGGCTGGTCATGTGCTCCTGCAGGACGGTCAGCTGCTGGAACGCGCCCTCCGCGGGACGGTTCCGCGATCGTTCGACGCCGAGCGCGTGACCGAGCACGCGGTCACCCACGCCCACCTGGGTCACCCCCCCGGCCGACGGCGACCACCTCACCCGCGACGTCGGACCCGATCACCGCCGGGTAGGTCAGCCACGGCAGCACGAACCACCGCGGGACGGCCGGGATGATGTCGATCGGGTTGACGGCGACGGCGCGGGTGCGCACGACGACCTCGGTGTCGCCCGGGGTGGGGACGGGGGCCTCGCCGACCTCGGGCCCGCCGAACCGGGTCCGCAGCCAGGCGGCGGAGTTCGTCGTCACGGCTGCACCGGCGTCCCCGCCACAGTGCCGGGATCGCTGAGGTACTCCGCGCCGCAGGCGGTCGCGAGTCCGGTGCCGAACATCGCCGCCGGGGTCGAGCACCCGGGACGCCCGGCCCCGGACAGCGCCCGGTGGGTGACCTCGGCCGCGACAGCGGCCGTGAACTCCGCGGCGTCGCCGGCACGCAACCACCCCACCCGGGTGTCGCCGTCCGGCCACGCCACCTCGGCGCGCGCCCACGAGTACTGGCGGGGCCGCGCCCGCTGCGGCAGCGCCACGGCGGCGAGCCGCCGCCGGGCGAGACGGCGGACCGCGTCGACCCGGAGCAGCTGGAGCAGGCCCGGGAGCACCGCTCGCACCAGTGGCGCCGTGGGCGCCTCGCTGGACGCGGAGACGACATCAGGGGCGCCGCTGACCCGCTGGGCGGAGACGAGCTCACCGAGAGGCATGGCCCCGGTGCGGACGGTCGACCCGTCCGGCAGCCGGAGGACCCGGACGTCCCCGGCGACGCGCGATCGGACCAGCCGGCCCCCGGCGTAGCGCCGGCCATCGAACCTCCCGCCGCCGGGGACCCCGGGGTGCCCGTCCACGATGGTTCCGGCGAGAGCGTCGCCCAACGCCCCGGCCTCGGACGCGAGCGACGGGATCATGTCCACGCGCACGCGGCGCGGCACGGACCGGCCCTCACACACGTGCAGGACGGCGCTCTCGGTGCCCGTCACCCCCCACCCGGCGCCGGTGACGAAGGTCAGCCCCGCGTCGGCGGCCTGCCGGTCCAGCGCGAGCAGTGCCGACACCGACCCGACGTCGTTGGCGAGGTCCACGTGGTGGCTGCCGCCGTCCAGACAGGCCGCGGTCAGCGCCGCCATGGTTTCGCTGAAGGGTCCGACGGTGTTCACGACCGCCGCCGGCCGGTCGGAGCGGATCCGCGCCGCGATGTCGGCGAGCCCCGCCATGACCTCGGTGCGGCACCCGCCCAACCCGGCCGCCGCGACGGCCAGCCGCCCGCCGTCCCGGCCGACCAGGACCGGGTCGAGGTCGCGGTCCCGCAGCGCCGCCGCGATGGCTCGCCCAGCTCGCCCTGATCCGCCCAGCACCCAGACCTCGCTCATACCCGCTCCTCCTTCACAGTCGCCGCGCGGTGACGACACGGCGTGCCGTAACTGTAGGATCTTGGCGGCATGACGTGTCATCACTACGGTGGTTGGTATGAGTCGCTGGCTGCCGGACACGAAGCAGCGGCTGCGCAGCGCCGCGCTGGACCTGATCGCTGAACAGGGGTTCGCGGCCACGACGGTGCCGCAGATCACCGCCCGCGCCGGCCTGACCACTGGGACGTTCTTCCGGCACTACGCCGACAAGCGCGAAGTTCTGTTCGCCACCAACGGGTTCGCTGAGCGCGCGACCGAGATGATCGTCGAGGCGCGGCCGAGCCTGCGGCCCGTCGACGTGATCCGCGAGGGACTCCGAGAGGTGGCCGAGACCGCCTTCGAGGGCCGGCAGCGTGAGGTCCGAGCAATCGGCGACATCATCCGGTCCGACGAGGGCCTGCGGGAGCGCGACCTCCACAAGAGAGCAGCGCTCGCCGAGGCCATCCGCGCCGGTTTCCTCCAGCGTGAGGTCGACCCGATCGTCGCCGCCCTGCTCGCCCAGACAAGCGTGACCGTCCTCTACATCGCCATCGACGAATGGCTGGACCACGACGACGGTGAAAGCCTCGCGGACCTCGTTGAGCTGGTGCTGCTGACCCTGCGGCAGGAGGTTGTCTAGTCCCGTCACGACCGGAGAAGGAAGTCATAGTCCAGATGACGGTCCAGACTGACCTAGCTGATTCACTGGAACTAGGCCCACCTGCAGCAGAAGATGACCCTGATGCTGCGGACCTGGTGGGTGCGGACCCCCGCTGCGGCAGCGGGAGGACGAGTTCCTCGAGCTCGGCCTCGCGGTCCGGCAGACCTTCGACCTGGCTTCCCCGCGGGCAATACAGGAGCGGTTGTTCGGAGATGTGTACCCGTGGGCGGGGACGACCCGGACGGTGGACATGAGCCGGCCGGGCAGCCCGTCGTTCTGCCCATGAGACCAAGTAGAGGCAACGTCGCCTACCTCAAGGACCACCTCCGACAGCGGGACCGGCTCGTCGGTCAGGGCTGGGGGCAACTTGTCAACCGGGGCCGGAGCCCCGCGGCCTGGGGCCGGCCTATCAGGTCAGTGGTAGTACCAGTGACCGGTCTCACCGGCCTGGATCCACCACTCCACCAGGGGACCTCAGCGCCTGCGGCGGCGCCTTCACCTCAGGACTGCTGCGACCGTCGGTGACGCGTTGCACCGCCAGCTGGAACCCGTCGCCGCCGACCTGCGCGGAGCAGTCCTGCCCGACTGCGGAAATATCGTCCCGCTGGACCGCCCCGCGACGTTCATCGACCTCGTCGCTCCCCACCTTGCCGCTCATGAGACGCCCGCCTGACCGAACGTCTCAACCCACAGCGACAGCCCACCCAGGGCATCACAGAGCCACTCTTCTGCGTTGTCGTTTAGAGTGCCGATGTCCCGCCGTCCACTACAAGGTCGACTCCGTTGACGAAGCTCGAGTCGTCTGACGCAAGGAACAGCGCCACCGTCGCGATCTCCTCGGCCCGGCCCATCTTGCCCCGCGGGATCAACGACTCGAACTGCTGCTTCGTCTCCGCGTCGAACGACCGCCCCTGGGCCGGGGTTTCAATCTGCCCCGGACTCAACACGTTGACCCGAATCCCCCGATCCTTCAGTTCATTCAACCACGTTCGTGCGTAGGCGTGCAGTGCCGCCTTGCTGGCCGCGTACACGCCCCAATCAGACCAGCCCCTCGTTGCAGCGATCGACCCGGTCATCAGGATCGATCCACCCTCGTTCAGCAGCGGGAGGGCCTTCTGGACCGTGAAAAGGGTGCCGCGCAGGTTCGTGCCGACAGTGGCGTCAAAATACTCTTCGGTGATCTGGCCCAGCTTAGCGGCCTCGCCCATCCCGGCACTCGCGAACAAGATGTCGACGCTGCCCTTCTCTCGCTTGACGGTATCGAACAAGCGGTCCAGGTCGTGAAGGTCGCCGACATCACCCTGCACAGCGGTCACATTCCGACCGATCAGTTGGACGGCCCTGTCCAACGCTTCCTCCCGCCGACCCGAGATGAAAACGTGAGCGCCCTCCTCGACGAACAACCTCGCACTGGCCAGCGCGAGACCGCTCGACGCACCGGTTATCACAGCGACCTTACCGTCCAGCTTTCCCATGATCATTCCTCCCAGAGCGCTAAACCTCTGTCCTGTGCACCGGATCCTCAGATGGCAGCGGCCCGCACGATTTGGGGCAACGCCTGCAACGACTTCGCCGGGGGCCGCCGCCGTCGAGGGCCCTCGCTCAGCCGATGACTACCTGCTCCTTGTCGAAGGCGACATACCCGCTGTAGTCGCTACCCACTTTGTCGAATGAGTCCGGGTACGGGTGGGGATAGCTCCATGCTGCGTCGCGATGGATCGAGCCGGCTGCTGTCACGTCGTGGTACTGGGCTTCACCCTTCCACGGGCAGGTGTAGGGGGTTGGGCTGTCGCTGAACATCTCGGCCTTGAGCGACGAGGGCGGGAAGTAGAAGTTGCCCTCGATGCTGATCAGATCCGAGTCCGGTGCGACGGCGACGAGAACCCCGTCAACGGATGCATTCATGTGGGTCGTCCTCTCTTGGTGCTGGGCAACGGGTGGTCCGATCGGTAGAAAACCGATCGGTGTACTTAAGCTACCAAGGTCGCGCGCTGGGCGCAAGCCCGGGATAACTGGGTACCGAGTGTTACCCTGGGCAGGTGAACGAGTCTGAGAAGGGTCCGCTGGGCCAGCGTCGAGGCAGGGGCGCCCGCGAGCGCATCCTCGCCACGGCGCAGGACCTGTTTCGTCGACAGGGCATCAACCCCACGGGGATGGACCAGCTCTGCGCGGCAGCGCAGGTGTCCAAGCGCACGGCCTACCAGCACTTCGGCAGCAAGGACGGATTGATCGCGGAGTACCTGCGGCAGCTCGATCCCCACACCCTGCCCGAGGTTTTCGAAGGCACCGACCTAACACCCCGCGACCGGCTCATGGCGATGTTCCAGGCTTCGCCGGCGACGACCGACGTCACGGCGCCCCTGTGTCCGTTCATCGCTGCTGCCGTGGAGATCTCCGAGGTGCAACATCCCGCACGCGTGCGCGCCCGTGAGTACAAAGAGACCGTGGCCGCCAGACTGACAGTCGCTGCTCATGAAGCCGGCGCCGCCGATCCGGCGCTGCTCGGCGAGCAGCTGGCCCTGTTGTTCGACGGCGCTTCGGCCCGGACCCGGACACTCGGTACCGACGCTCTCCCGACCGCTGCCGGTATTGCGCTCGCGCTGATCGAGCACGCCTGTCCTGAACCGGTACCGGCGCGATCCCCGGCCGGCGGCGACTGAGGCTTCGGGCGGTGGCGCACGCAACATGCGGTGGCATCACCTCGGGTCAACGGCGCGCCTAGGCGTCGTCGCGGGAGCCGACGGCGGGATCGCACCACCGCCAGCCCGAGCCGGAGCTGTGTCGCATCGGCGCCACAAGCGGCGATCCGGCCGATGCTGCCGGCCTCGGGGACGACGGGTGGTTCGAGGGGGTAGCTGCGCCGTCCGCTGAACACCTCCGCCGCGTATGGAAGGACACCGGCGGCTACGACATCGACTGGATCGCGGTCCCCGTCGAACCTTGAGAGCCGGTGCTCGGGGTGTGGCCGAGAACGGCCGGCCGCCCCTGGGGTCAGCCACACCGCCCGCGATTGGCTGACCGAGCTGTCCCCGCTTGCCGCCGGGTGCGGGGTCACCACCGCTCCCGCGACAGCGCCGCCGGACTCCAGCCCGGAGTCGTCCTAGTCCCCGTCGACGGTGCTCCGGAGGAACGACGCCGGAGCCTTCTGGGGCGACTACCCGGCCCAGCGTCCCCGGCGGTGGACGCGCTGGTCGACGCCTTCACGACCTGACCGCCCCGGGGCGCGGCGCGCTCACCCCGCCGTCGGCGGTTGCACGCCCCGTCACCGTGGCCCCCCCTCCGCTGGAGCCATCACCGCGCCGCAGCAGCCGGCGCGACGCAGGGAGTCGGCGCCGAAACCGCTCGCCTTGAGCTCCTCGACCACCGAGCGCAGGAAGGCGACGGTCCGCGGTGAACGGTCCTTCGTCGTGCCGACCGCCTGGGCGATCTCATGAACCGCGCCTCCAGGACGCGCAGGTCGTCGCGGGCTGCGACGAAGTCCTCCATCGGCGCGCGGATGCCGGCCACGACCGCGAGCTGCTCTGCCACGAAACCGTCGTGGCCTCACTGCCCCGGACGACGGTCGCCTGCTCCAGCGTCCAACTCAGGTACAGGTCGTAGGCGGAGCGGCCTGGAGCGCGACGCGGACACCCGCGCGGTCGACGTCGGCGAGGGTCCGCAGTGGCGAGTCGGCCCGTACGGCGAAGACCCCCTTGATGAGCGCGTAGGGGGCGGTGAGGGGCACGGAGCCCGCGCGGGCCGGTTCGATGGCGAGGAAGCAGAGATCCGCCGTGCCGTCGACCATCGCGTCGAAGAAGTCCCGGGCGGCGGCGAAGCAGGTCAGCCGCAGCGGTATCCCGAGTCGGCCGGTGACCTCGTGCGCGAGTTCGACCGTCACCCCGGACGGGCTGTGTGCCCCTCGTCGCCCCGGTCCTGCGGGACTGGCATCGCAGGCGCGCCGACGTCGTCGTCAGCCTCCGCGAGTCCGCTGTGCTCGCGGATTTGCTCGGCTTCATCGACACTGGAGCAGCGGACCTCGTGCTACTACCCGCCCCGGTCTCACAGAACTACGTGACCAGCATGATCGCCGAGGAGGAAATCGTCCTGACGGCATCGCTCGATCACCGTCTGGCCCTGTCCGGCGATGTGCACCTGCAGGACCTCAATGGCACGGCGCTGGTGCACTTCACGCCGGACAACGGACTGCACGATTGGTTGAACCGCTCACTGGCCGAAGCCGGCGTGCGGCCCGAGCCGGTTATGAGTACTCGATCACCGCGGCCGCCCCCCAACTCGCAGCAGCCGGGATGGGCGTCTCCATCACCCCGGTGAGCGCGGTGAGCGCCGGCCTTCCAGCGGCAATCCGGTCTTTCTCGCCCAAGTGGGTCAGGCACCTGATCGCGGTGACGCAGGCACAACCGGATCCACTCTCCGCCCGCTTCACCACCGACCTCCGCACGCGCGGCGTACGCGTTCCCCGCGACGTCGCCCGGCAACTTGGCGGCGGCGACCGCCACGCCGACGCCCACATCTGATCGAAACCGGCAAAAAGACCGGGACCCGGGTTAGCTGTGAGCTTCCGCAATAGGTGGCGCAGTCCTGGTCGCGCTAGGTGTCGCCGATGACGAGGGTGCTGCGGGTTGCATCGACGACGTCGCTGGTGTGCCGTGTAAGGCGCCTCAGTGGGACAAGAAAGCGGACGGGTCTACTGGGACGACCGCTCCTGCTCCTGCTCGAGGTCCCGGCAGGCCCGTGATCATGTGTCGGTGGCCGGTCGGCTACTGGGACACAGGCCGCACAGCTGATACCCGCACTACGGTCGGTTGGGTGCTGGTGCTGCTCGACCTCGACGGAACCCTCACCGACCCTCACGAGGGCATCACGAAGTGCGTCACGTACGCCCTCGACGGACTCGGCTTGCCTCGGCTCAACGAGCAAGCCCTCCGGTCGTTCATCGGGCCACCGCTTCAGGACCAGTTTGCTTCTCTCGGCTTGGATGAGGGTGGTGTGGATCGCGCTGTGGACTTGTACCGCGAGCGGTTTCGAGACCAGGGCTGGCACGAGAACCGCGTGTATGAAGGCGTGCAGGAGGCGTTGCAAGCGCTGGCGACAGTCCCGTTCGGCCTCGCTGTTGCGACTTCGAAGCCGACGCCCTTGGCGGAACGCATCGTGAGGCACTTCGGTCTCGACCAATATCTCAACCTGATCGCCGGGGCGACGCTCGACGGCAGCAGGCGCGCGAAGGCTGACATCATCAGGTTCGCGCTCTCTTCACTCGGCGTCGACCCCGCCGACGCCGTGATGGTCGGTGACCGCGCACAGGATGTTTCCGGTGCTCACGCAGTCGGGCTGCCGAGCATCGGCGTCACCTGGGGCTACGCGGAACCGGGCGAGTTGGAGGCAGCCGGTGCCGACCAGATAGTGGGCACGCCGGGGGCATTGGTCGCGGCGCTTGTGGGTCGCCACGACCGGCTCCGCGACGGCGAGTAAGTGCCCCCATCTGCTCGCGGCACCCGTTAAGGGTAGGTGCCGTACCCACTGCTTGACGCGACACCGTCCCGCTGGTCCGTCGGCTAGTGACACGACTGGGCGGTCCACCGTCCTGGAGCGGTTCACCGCCCTGGGCGTCCTGGGCGTCCTGGGCGTCACGGGCGCGCGTGGCCGCGTCGGTCCGCACGCAAGCCGTTGCCGTCCTGTGGGGGCGGGCCTCGCAACAACCTGCGCTTCACGAACCCCGCGATGTCGCCGGACCGCGGGTTGAGACCCGAGGGGTCCTACGGCTACAGCCGGCGCGGGGCAGGAAGCGCCGCGCCGGCCGTCGGCGCGGCGCCCGCGCTGGGCGATCTTCACATCTACGGCGTGGAACCCACCGCCGAACGCGCTCCCGCTGACCTCCAGGTCTGGGTAGCCGCGCTCGGTTCCCCGGGCCGCGGCAGCGCCCTCGACCGCGGCCAGCGCGTCGAGCAGGTAGTCCACGATGCTGACCTCCAGCACGTTGGCCAGGGCCGCCGGCTCCTTGGGCAGCGGCAGCAGGTGCCCGCCCTCGGCGAGCTGGTGCTCCAGCTGCTCCGGGTCGCCGGCAACCAGCGGCCACGGGTGCTCCCCGCGGCGGCGGAACACCCCGCGAAGGTCATACCGGTAGGCCCGGCACGCGTCCCGCAGCCACGGCTCCAGGTCGGTCGGCTCGGCCACCCCGGCAGAGTGCCAGCCACCACTGAGCTGCGGCCGGCAACGCGCGGGTCAGCCCAGCCGGGACCGCCGGCCCCCGACCAGCACCCGGGCCCCCAGCCCCATCAGGGCTGGCACCCGGCCGTCCTCGGTGGTCCCAAACCCGCGGGGGTCGACCCCCTCCCCCGGCGGGAACGCACCGACCGCCCAGCCCACGTGCTCGGCCCGGCGCCACGCCAGCGAGTCCTCCGCGTCGGTGACCACAAGCCGGCCCCCACCCTCGAAGACCGACTCGATCGCCGCGTTCATCCCACCGGTCTGGGTGAACTCCGCGGGGAACCCCGCCGCGCGCAGCGCTTCCACCGCATCCGCGTACTCCGCCGCTCCGCGGCGCATCGTCTCCTCGTAGCTGAGCACCACTCCCCCACTTCCTGGTCCGAACGGACGGGTGATCACCCGGGCACCAGCGGGCAGCCCGGCCCGGTGGCCGCTACTTCCTCTTGGTGCTCTCGTTGACGGTCGACTTCGGGCGCCTCATGCCCGTGGACTGCCACCTGATCAGCCCAAGGTGGACGGGAGCACCTGCAGTGCTTGCAGCGCGGCAGACAGCGCTGCCCGGGCGGTGAGTCGGTGAGCCGCAACGGCCAAGTACACCCGATCCGTCACCGGGTCGGCGGCGTCGGTACACACGGTTGCCTCGACTCGGTCCAGCGCGACGGTCGCCGCCTGCAGCGCCGCATATGCGGCGTGTGCGATGACCAGACGCTCAGCTTCAGCGGCGGTGTGGCCGTTGCCGATCGGGCAGACCTGGTTGGTGATGAGTCGGTCAGCTCTCTGCGGCATCCCTCAGGTGTACCGGTCAGGTCGGACAGGACGAGAGCATCCGTCACCAGCTCGGTCCAACGCGCAAGTGGTCGGGCGGGCCGCCACCTGAACCGTCGACCTCGGTCGGACTGCCGGTGGTGGAGTGGCGACCTGAGTGGGTCATGCGGTGCGCCGACGGGCCGGGGTCACCCCGGGTGGGCGCGGCACCGTTGCTGTCGGCTTCGGGACGCTGGCGCCGTCGGACGAGCGTGGCCCGGGCCGGGTCGGGCGGGGCCGGCGCGGTCGCGTGGACCGACGCGCGGCGGTTCCAGTGCTTGCTGGCTTCCAGGACGTCGGCCTTGACCCAGACGTGGCCACCGGACAGCTTCATCACCGGGTCCGGGAGGTGTCCCTTCTGCCGTAGCTGGATGACCCGCTGCCTGCTGATGTCGAACATGTGGGCGATGTCGGTCTGGGAGACCAGCTCGGGGATGACGTGTGGTGCGGTCGCCTGGGCGTCTTCGGTCATGACCTCCAGGCGCTCGACGGACTGGGTCCTGAGCCCGACCTGTTCGATGAGGGCCAGGACGCGGTCGTGTCCCCGACCGGCCGCGGCGCGCAGGCTCGAGGACGCGACGTCGACGATGAGGGTGAGCCGGCCGGGGTTGACGTCGGGGTCGGTGGCGCTCAGCGCGCCGCTGTCGGCTTCGCAGGCCGTCAGCAGGTCGTCGGACTGGTCCTCGCTGATGGGCCCGTCGATGACGACGTCGACGGACACGGGGTACCGGGCCATGCCTGTCACCGTCCCTTCCAGATGAAGCCGCGCTGGCGGAGCAACGCGATCGTGTTCGCCAGCGACCGGTGGTCACTGGGTGTCCCCGGTAGCCCGACCGGGCTGCCCTGGCCGCCCGGGGGGTAGGCCCGGTAGTGGTTGTTGCGGGTCCGGGTCACCCGCCAGCCTTGCGCCCGAAGCTCCTGAAGCAACTGGTCGATGTCCTTGCTCATCCGAGTCTCCCTCTCGCTCTTACCACTTGTCAAGAGATTACCGGCTGCACTTACTAGTGGTCAAGTCCTGGCAGGGCTCGGCGCGCATCGACCGGCGGGCTGAGCCGGTGAGTGACAGCGTCGGGTGACTGCTGCTGCTCCCGGGGGCCAGGGCCGGGACCGGGACCGGCTCGGGCGGCGGAGCTTGGCGTGCCGCACCTGATCCGCAGACCACGCGGGTTGGGCAACGGGGACGGTCCGCGCGGTCAGCGACCGCCCGCGTTCGACACACCCGTGCCCGGGCTCAGGAGCCGACCCTCCCCCCGGGCATCGCGGGTCGACCTCCCGCGGACCGTCCTGTGCTCCTGGTCGCGGTCGACCACCGGCAGGTCCCCGCACTCGGCCCGGTACTGCCAGCGCCCCCGGATGGACCGGGCCTGTGCGCCGGTTGCCGGGCCACGAGCCGGACCGACCCCGCGGCGCTGACCGTTGCGGTCTGCGGCCGAGATTGCGGCGCCAATGTCGGCGAGCCGGCCGACCAGCAGGGGCAGGTGGGTCTCGGTCAGGTAGCAGCGACGAGTGTCATCGCCAGACGAGGCGAGCCCCTCACCCACGTTGAGGTCCAGCTGGGCGATCTCGGCGCGCGTGCGGGCCAGTTCGGCTGCGACGCCGGCCAGCTCGTGCAGCCGGTACTCGACGTCGATCGGCCTCCCACGTACGTCACCCTCCCGTCCCGGTAGTGCGGCTGTGGGTCCAGTCTTCCAGTGCGCTGACTATTTGTCAAGCATTGAGGGTCGGTAGGTGGTGTCGACCTAGAGCTTGACAACTAGTCAGGGCACGCGTAGATTCTTTCTCAGAGTACAGCAACGACCCGCCGGACCGGCGCCCACCCGCAGGAGGAACCATGGCCACCACCAACACCGCGATCGACCAGCAGACGCTGGTCACGGTGCTCACCGCCGCGGTCGAGGTCGGTGTCGTCCCGCTGCTGTGGGGAGACCCGGGGATCGGCAAGTCCGCGATCGTCCGGGCGGTGGCGGCCCACCAGCGGGTGCACCTGGAGACCGTCATCGGGGCGCTGCGCGACCCGACCGACATCGGCGGGCTGCCGGTGGTCACCGACGGCGGGGTGCGGCTGGAGGCCCCGGCGTGGGCCAGGCGGCTGCACGCGGCGGCGACCGCCGAGCCCGACGAGGACGCACCGCTGCGGGCCGGGGGCCTGCTGTTCCTCGATGAGCTGTCCACGTCTGCCCCGGCCACCCAGGCAGCGATGCTCTCGGTCGCGCTGGACCGCATGGTGGGTGAGCTCCAGCTGCCGCACAACGTGGCGATCATCGCCGCGGCCAACCCGCCGGAGAACGCGGCCGGCGGCTGGGACCTGGCCGCGCCGCTGGCCAACCGGCTCATGCACCTGCACCTGACCGCGGACCCCGCGGCCTGGGTCGCGGGGATGGTGACCGGGTTCCCGCTGCCCGCGCCGCGGACCGTCGGGGTGCGGTCCCGGGTCCGTTCCGCGGCCGCGCGCGCCGAGGTCGCGGGGTTCATCCGGACCCGGCCCGCGCTGCTGCACGACCTCCCGGCCGACGCGACCGGGACCGGTCAGGCGTGGCCCAGCCCGCGGACCTGGTCGATGGCCGCGGACATGCTCAGCGTCCTGCCGCGGGAGGACGAGGACGCGTGCCTGGCCGCCGCGAGCGGTCTGGTCGGGGAGGGCGCGGCGACGGAACTGCTGACCTGGCGGCGCTCGGCGGACCTCCCGGACCCCGCCACGGTCCTGGCCGACCCCGCCGCGATCACGTGGGCCGAGCTGGCCCCGGACCGGGTGTGGGCGTTGCTGAGCGGCGTGGTCAGCCACTGCATCGGGCAGCGGACCGTCAAGGCCTGGCGGGAGGCGTGGGAGCCGCTGCGGGCCGCCGCCGAGGCGGGCTGCGCTGACGTGGCCGCGGCCAACGTCCGGCTGCTGTTGACCGCCCGGCCCGACGGCGCGGGCATCCCGTCCTCGGCCAAGGCGTTCGCCGCCGCGGTCACCGCCAGCGGCATGGGGACCAGGGCCGCCGCATGAGGGTGACCACCGGCCCGCTCGACGA
>JAABUU010005434.1_pt1 | contig 14321 bp, 12 predicted proteins | sample 5559301 | NCBI WGS metagenome assembly JAABUU01 (sample SAMN10711884, study PRJNA513360) | rock metagenome | isolation source: Antarctica rocks | place: Antarctica: Victoria Land, Richard Nunatak white | reverse complement strand
ACCCTCACGCTGCTGCGCGAGGGCCTCGTGCACGACGTCGCCTCCGACGCCCACGACGACCAGCGCCGCCCGCCCGGCCTGCGCGAGGGGCTGGCCGCGGCCGAGCGCGACGTGCGTGGACTGGACGAGCTCGCCGGCTGGCTCACCGAGGAGGCGCCCGCCGCCATCCTGCGCGGGGAGACGCTGCCGCCCCGGCCGGAGCTACCCGGGCGCCGGGGACTGCGTGCTCGGCTCAGGCGAGCTTCGTGATCGCGATGATCGCCCCGGCGAGCACCGCGACGACGATCGCGACCTGAGTCCAGATCCAGAAGGGAGACATTCCGGTCTCCAAGGGTAGAGGGCGCTCCGTTCAGCCGCGATAGCGGGGGAAGTCGCGCGAATGGTTCGCGTTGCCCGTGAGCTCGAGCGCCCAGGAGAGCCACCAGGCCCCCGTGCGTGCGTGGCCCCGGCATGGAGCCCGGCGCATTGCCGCACGGACCGTCGGACATCCCGGGCGGGCTGACCCAGAAGAACGCGTCGACGAGGCCGTTGCCCGTGCGCAGCGTCGGCAGCGGTCCGAGCGACCGGCCCGCCGGGTTGCACCACACCTCGTTGCCGTAGCGCACGCGGTCGCGCGGCATGAGCGGGCCGCGGCCGTTCAGCGCCGTGTTGACCACGAAGTGCTTGCCGCCGAGCAGTCGCGAGATCCTCGTGCCGTGGGCGATCTGCGTGTGCGTCCACTCGTAGTGGGTCGGATCGAGGACGAAGCCGCGAACCCCGCCGACGCCGACCCGGCGCAGGAGCTGGGCGGCGCGCTCGGGGCGCAGCCAGTCCGCCGCCCCGGCGTCGATGTAGACCCCGGTGTTGGGCAGCGCGGCGAGCCGGCGCACCTCGTAGGCGATCAGGCCCAGCCGGAAGGAGAGTGCGGTGCCGCGCAGGCAGTTCGAGCTCGCGATGCCGTCGGACTCGACGAAGACGACGGCGCGATGGGAGCCGATCCCGCGGGCGAACCCGTCGACCCAGCGGCGGAAGCCGGCGGCGCTCGGGCCGCCGTTCTGGGCGCACCCCATGCCGGGCAGGTTCTCGGTTACGAGCGCGGGGGTGACGTCGCTGCCCTCCTCGGCCGCTCGAAGTAGGCGCGCGTGTCGTGCTCGCCGAACTGCCACGGCCACCACTTGGCCGATGGCGTCCGGGCGAGGACGTCGAGCTGGCGGGCGGTCGCGTGATGGCCGACCGAGTCCTGGTAGCGGACCTCGCGCGCCGCTGGCTTCCAGTGCCAGTCGACGAACCACGGGCCGCTCGCGAGGGGATTGCCGGCCGGGGCGGCGAGCGCCGAGGCTCCCCCGCTCAGCCCGAGCAGGGCGCAGGCGAGCAGGAGGACGGGGAGGAGTCGCTTCGGGCGCATGGACGATCGGTCAACGACGGAGGCGGCGGACGCCGGCCTCCCTTCCCCTACTCACACTCGATCGGCTGTTTCGGTCCGGGCCTTTAGCCCGCGAGCGCGAGCTGGCGCGTCGCCGCTCGTTTGGTCGCCGCCGCTACCGCGCATGATGGGTCTCGATGCCTCCCGCCGCGATCCTCGACGTCGACGGAACCCTCGTCGACACGAACTTCCAGCACGCCATCGCGTGGTACCGCGCCTTTCGCCAGCACGGCATCGTGCTGCCCGTCTGGCGGATCCACCGCTCGATCGGGATGGGCGGCGACCAGCTCGTGCCGAGCCTCACCGACCCGGAGACCGAGGAGGAGCAGGGTGAGAGCATCCGCGCGGCGGAGAAGGCCCTCTACATGGCGCTGATCGAGGAGGTCGCGCCCTTCGCGGAGTCACGCGAGCTGATCGAGGACCTCAAGGGCCGCGGCCACAGCGTCATCCTGGCGAGCTCGGCCAAGGCCGACGAGATCGCCTTCTACCTCGACCTCCTCGACGCGCGGGAGCTCGCGGACGGCTGGACGAGCTCCGCCGACGTCGAGAACACCAAGCCCGAGCCGGACCTCGTCAAGGCGGCGGTCGAGAAGGCGGGTGGGGGCGCCGCGGTGATGATCGGCGACACGACGTGGGACTGCGAAGCCGCCGCCCGCGCAGGCGTCGAGACGATCGCCGTGCGGACGGGCGGATTCTCGACCGACGAGCTCGAGGGCGCCGGCGCGCGAGCGGTCTTCGACTCGGTGGCCGAGCTGCGCGGAGCGCTCGACGAGATGCTCTAGAGGCCGAACTTCTCCCCGACGCTCCCGAGATCTCCGAGGAGGTCCTTCGGGGTCGATCGGGAAGCTCATGTCTTGCTCTCCGTCGGTTGAGGGAGACACGGGGGCCTGTCGCAAATAGCATCCGCGCGCATGGGCGAGACGGACAGCGGCGTACGGCTGCGTCAGGCTGTCCTCGTGGCGGCCGACCTCGAGCCGGTCGTCGCGGAGCTGCGCGCCGAGCTCGGGCTCGGCGAGCCCTACGCCGATCCCGGCGTCGCCGAGTTCGGCCTGCGCAACGCGGTGTGCGCACTCGGCGACGGGTTCATCGAGGTGGTCTCGCCCGCGCGTGCGGGCACCGCCGCCGGGCGTCACCTCGAGCGCCGCGGGAGAGACGGCGGCTACATGGCGATGTTCCAGCTCGACGACCTCGAGGCGGCCCGCGCGCGGGTGCGAGAGCTGGGCGTGCGGGTGGTGTGGCAGATCGACCTCCCCGACATCTCCGGGACTCACCTGCACCCGGCCGACGTAGGCGGCACGATCATCTCGCTCGACCGGCCCGAGCCGCGCGGCTCCTGGCGCTGGGGCGGCCCGGACTGGACCGGACGCGCGGGTAGGGGCGCGCCAGGCGCGCTCGTGGGCCTCAATGTGAGCGTCGCCGATCCGGGCGCGGTGGCCGCCCGCTGGGCGCACGTGCTCGGCGTGTCCGTTGCGGGCGGCGAGCGACCTCTCCTGCGCCTCGACGGCGGGACGCACGTCACCTTCCTCCCGGCCCGCTCGGCGCGGGAGGAGGGACTCACGGGGATCGTGGTCGCCGTGCCGCCCGACCTGCGCCGCGGGCGCGAGTCGCTCGCGATCGGCGACGTGCGCTTCGAGCTGCGCGACGCTCCGTAGACTGCGCTCGAGCCCCAAGGGAGGAGCAGCGGTGAGCGAGGTGGTGCAGAGGACGGTGCAGGACGGCGTGGCGGTGCTGACTCTCAACCGCCCCGACCGACTGAACGCGTGGACCCCGGAGATGGGCCGCGCCTACTTCGACTCGCTCGCGGAGTGCGCCGCGCTCGAGCAGGTGCGGGTGATCGTCGTCACCGGCGCCGGGCGCGGCTTCTGCGCCGGGGCGGACATGGAGAACCTGCAGTCACTGGGCGAGAACGGGGCGGAGCCCTCCGCCGGCGAGCCCGACCCGCGGCCGCAGTCTTATCCGCTGAGCATCTCCAAGCCCGTCATCGCCGCGGTCAACGGCGCGTGCGCGGGGATCGGCCTCGTCCTCGCCCTCATGTGCGACCTGCGCTTCGTGGCGGAGGGGGCCAAGCTCACCACCGCCTTCGCCCGCCGCGGGCTCGTCGCCGAGTACGGCATCGCATGGATCCTGCCGCGCCTGCTTGGTCCGGCCCGTGCGCTGGACCTCCTGCTCTCGGGCCGGGTCGTGCTCGGAGAGGAGGCGGCGGCGCTCGGGCTCGCCAACCGGGCGATCGCCCCCGAGCGCCTCCTCGACGAGACGCTCGCCTACGCGCGCGACCTCGCGGTCAACTGCTCGCCGGCGAGCATGGCGGCGATGAAGGCGCAGGTCTATGCGGATCTCGAGCGGGGCCTCGACGGTGCCCTCGCCGAGGCGGGCCGGCTCATGCTCGGCTCGTTCGCCCAACCGGACTTCAAGGAAGGCGTGGCGAGCTTCATGGAGCGACGCGAGCCGCGCTTTGCGCCGCTCGCCAGCCTGCGGTAGCGACTCCCAGCGCTTTTTCAGCCTCCTCCCAGGGTGCCCGCCCATACTCGGTCGGGGTCGGGCTCAGGCGTCCCGACGATCAGTCACTCGTCCACCGGAAGGCATCTCGATGAAGAAGTCCCTACTCACCCGCGCCGGCATCGTCGCCGGCGCCTGCGCGCTCGTCGGAGCGGGCGCCGGCATCGCCGGCAGCGCCGCGTCGCCGACGCCCAGCCACACGAAGGCGAATTCCGCTCAGAGCACGCGGTGGGCCCGCGGCACGGATGGCGGCTTCGGCCATCACCGCATGGGCGGCCCGCCGGTGCACGCACAGCTCGTCGTGCTCAACCGAGCGCGCACTTCGTTCATCACCGTCACCGCCGACAACGGAACGGTCAAGACCGTCTCGGGCAACGACGTCACGATCACAGAGGCGTCGGGGTCGGTGACCTACAAGGACGCGACGATCACCCTTCCCGACAACGCGACGGTGTACCGAAACGACGCGGCGGCGAAGGTCGGCGACCTCAAGGCCGGCGATCACGTGCGCATCGCGCAGTCCTCCGACGGCACCTCCGTGTTCGCCGAGGACGCCCAGCACGACCAGGCCGGCCCCGACGGACGGCACCACGGGCACCATGGCCCCGACGGTCCCGGCGGCCCGCCTCCGGGCGGTTTCGGCGGCTGATCACCCGCCACCTCAGAAGGCGGCGGCCCGGATCGTCCGGGCCGTCGCCTCGCGGGCGCTCAGCGGCTGCCGGACGGGATCGGCAGACTCCCGCCCCCGTAGTCGACGCTGACCGCCGGCGGCGCCCCGGGCGGCAGTCGCCAGGCAGCGTTGAAGGGGAGCACCTGCCGCGGGGCGATCTGCAGCCTTATGCCCAGGCGCTTGAGCTCGAGCGCGTTCTGCACCTCGCCGAACTGCGTCGGCGAGTACAGGCCGTGCGCGTAGCTGGCGAGGAAGCGAACGGTCGCGCCCCTCACGGGCTGGCCCCTCCCGTCACGCAGGGTGATCCGGCGCGCATCGAGCTCGAGCGGCCGCCCGGAGCGATTCTCGATCTGCCCCCCGAGCACGCGGTCGCGCGGGAGATCCCGGTAGCGAAACACCTGCGGCGTCCCGCGCCACGCCAGAGAGGCACCGGCGTGGCCGCCGCCGCACCCGGCGAGGCCGACGGCGAGGGCCACGAGCACGACGCGCGCCTTGGCGCGGTGGCTCAACGAGGCTTCGGCGGAAGGGTGAACCAGTCGCAGCCAGGCGGATTGGTCATGTTCATGGGATCCCAGGCCGCGCACGACGCTTCCTTCTCGAGCACCCCGGGGCTCCCCGGCCGGAACACGCCGACGGTCGGGTCGCCGCAGTCGGGCATGGCCGGGAGGTGCTCCTGCGTGGCGCCGCCGGCATCCGCGCTCGTGTTGGCGTGGACGCAGTTGCCGGCTCCCTCGCCGTCCCAGGTGATGTCGTAGCCGTTCGGCACTCTCGCGCCGGCCGGGGAGCGCCCGAACTGGTTCCCGACGATCTGGTTGCCGTTCGAGGTGTCCCGCTGGTCGTTGGGGTCGTTGTCGTTGCGGAGCGCCGCCGGGATCCAGAAGATCCGGACTCCGCTGCGCCAGTTGTCGTAGATCCGGTTGTTGTGGATCATGTCGCGGTTGCCGCCGTAGATGATGATCCCTGACCCCTCAGGGACCTGGAACTGCGGGCAGACCAGATGTGCCTTGCGCTTCTTGAAGGGCGTGTGCGCGCAGTAGCTCTGATGCTCGGTCGCGAAGAGCGGAAAGTTGTTCGAGTAGATCCGGTTGCGCTCCCACTTGAAGCACTCCTGCGGCATGCCCGGATGCCCGGCGGCGAACGAGTCGGTCGACAGCCCCGACGCGTTGTCGTGGAACTGGGAGTCGTGGATCCACGTCGAGTTGCCCGCCGTGCCGGAGTACCCGAGCGTGTTGCCGTAGGAGTTGATGCCGCGCAGCTCGATGCCGTAGCGGCGCTGGGCGTAGCCGTCGGCGGGAGAGCACCCCTTGGGGTCGGAGCCCGGGTAGACGCCCGAGTCGCCGTTGCCGAAGGCGGTGATGTTCTCGTAGAGCCCGTGGTCGGTCGTGAACGAGAGGATTCCGTAGTTCTGGTTCCACCGAGCGATGACGTGGTCGAAGTGGAAGCCGTTCAGCTCCACCGCGTCGATGCCGTTGAACGCGCCGTACTCCACGGTGATGTTGCGCACCGCGAAGCCGTCGGCCCGGTCGGCGCGGATCACGTCCATCTTGGTGCGATCGCCCTTGATGTCCACGTCGTTCGGCCTGCGGCCCATGCCGATGAGCTGGAGGTTGCAGCGCACGTCGCAGCGGGGGGAGTGCGCGCCGTCGGCGAGGACCTTGCGGTTGCCGACGATCGAGATCAGGTTGCGCGCGTTCGGGCAGTCGTGCTGGAAGCGGAAGTTCGGGCGAACGGGCGGATCGTTCGAGCGGGGCCCGGCGGGCGGAGGACCGGCGTTCGAGTAGCCCTCGGTGATCGCGAAGTACTTGCCCTGGTCGCTGCACTTCTTCGGCGTGAAGGCCACCCGGCGACTCGGGAGCTCCTGGTAGACGCCCGGCATGATGAGGATCCGGGTGTTGCTCTTCGCGTGGTTGACCGCGGCCTGGATGTCGGCGAAGCGGCAGCGGCGCAGCAGGGCGAGCCGCGAGCGCAGCGCCCGGCCGCGAAACTCCCGCCGCAGCCGCCGCGCGGACTCGCCGCGCTTACACACGACGAGGCTCGGACCGTGCGTGCGGAAGGCGGGGACGCTGCCCAGCGCCGGGTCGGGGAACGTCGTCGGCCGCTCGGGATGTCCGTAGGACAGCGTCACCGGAAGGACGAGGGCGACGAGGGCCACGGCGGCCGCCCCCAGCAGCAAGATCGAGCGCTTCACGGCACCGAGCCTACTCGAGCGAGCGGCCGCGCGCCACCCGGCGCGCGGCGGCCCGGCCGCCCGGGATCAGCCGGGCGGCCGCTGTTCATGGCTGCGTCACTCACACGGCGATCCCTACAGCCCGAGCTCCTCGGAGGCCATCTTGGCGCCCTTGACCCGATTGGCGATCTTCTGCATGGCGATGTCTCGGGCGAAGTCCGGCGAGCCGTGGGCCGGCTTCTCGTCACGCGAGAAGGGCGAGAACCCGCAGTCGTCGGTGGCGCCGAGCTGCTCCTTGGGGATGTACTTCGCCGCCGTGACGAGCTGGTCGCGCACCTGCTCCGGGCTCTCCACCTCGGGGTTGAGCGGATTGATGACGCCCATGAAGGCGACCTGCTTGACGCCCTCCGCGTCCTCGCGCAGGTGCTCGCCGACGAGCTTGTAGACCTTCTCGCGGTCCTCCTCGCTCGAGCACTGGATGAGGAAGTAGCCGGCGTTCATCTCGAACATGTGGTTCAGGAGCTGCTCGTAGGGCACCTCCTTGGAGTGCACGGAGTCCGTGTCGCCGCCCGGGCAGGTGTGGATCCCGATGTTCTTGCGCTCCTCGGAGGAGAACCGCTCGAACAGCCGGTTGTTGAGGTCGATAAAGCTCTGCAGCATGTCCTTGCCGGTCCAGGGATTGCGGGAGTCGTTCTTGTTCGCGAGCCGACCCTCGGTGAAGTCGACCGAGACACGCTGCGCGCCGGCCGCGAAGCACTGGCGGATGTCCTGCTCGCACTGGTCGATCACGTCGTTCAGGAACTGCTCGCGCGGGTAGTCGGGCAGGTCCTCCTCGAGCGGGTAGAGCAGCATCATCATCGACGGGGAGATGACCGCCTGCTTGACGGGCTTCGACGTGGCCGCCTTGTTCTTCTCGACGAACTCGGAGGCGAACGTCTTGTACTTGAAGGGGCCGCCGGTGAGGCGGGGGAGCTGGCGGTGATGGCCGTCGTCGAAGATCGCGAAGTACTGGCCGTCGCCCGCGAGGTTGTCGGCGAGGCCGGTCCCCGCCAGGGTGTCCGTGAGGGGATAGGTGGCAAAGCTCGACTCGCGCTGCTCGCCGTCGTTGACGTACGTCTCCCCCGTCTGCTCCAGCCGATGGATCGAGTCCTTCGCGGCCTTCTCCTGCTCGACCTGCAGATCCTCGAAGGTGATCTTGCCGTCGTCGTAGGCCTGGTAGGCCTCCTGCAGCTTCATCGGCCGCGGCAGCGAACCGACGGTCTCAGTCGGAATGGGCATGGAGCTTCCTCCCTGTTGGTGTTATCAAGGTGATTACCCGGTCGTCCGCGCGGCAGTCCTCGGCGCGAGCCATGGGGCCTCACCGCGGCTGCGCCTTCAGACCTCGGCGCCATCGCCCCGCGCGTGGCGGGGTAGCCACCAGGTCACGGCGAAGGCGGCGACGAGGAAGCCGATGGCGACGAGCAGAGCGTGGTCGGCGGAGCGGACGAACGCGGCGGGGCCGTGGCCGTCGCCGAGGACGCCGAACAGCACCGTCCCGACCACCGCGATGCCTAGCGACATCCCGAGTTGCTGGATCGTCTCGAGCAGGCCGGAGGCGGAGCCGAGCTGGCGCGGTTCGACGCCCGCGAGGATGACGTCGAACATGGGGACGAACACCATGCCCATGCCGAACCCGGCGACGGCGAGGGGGCCCGCGAGGTCCCAGGCACTCAAGTCGCCGCCGCGGCTGCGCAGGACGAGGTCGGCGATCAGGAGGCCGGTGGCCATGGTCCCGGTCCCGAGGTGGATCGTCGTGCGGCCGAGCCGCGTCAGCGTCGCCGACGAGGTGATGGAGCCGAAGATCGCCGCGACGGGGATGGCGACCGTCGCAACTCCGCTGCCGAGCGGCGTGAAGCCGAGGCCGACCTGAAGCATCACGTTGAAGACCAGGATCATGCCGCCCATCGCGCCGATGAAGCAGAGCACGAGCACGAGGCCGCTGACGTAGGCGCGCCGGTGCAGTACCGACGGGTCGACGAGCGGCGTGCGGCCGGCGCGAGCACCCCGGGCGAGTCGGGCTTGGCGGCGGGCGAAGAGGCCGAGCACGGCGACGCCGGCGACGAGCAGCGCGAACGCCCAGACTGGCCAGCCGAGCTCGCGGCCCTGCACGATCGGGTAGACGAGCGCGAAGCAACCGACGGTGGCCATGCCGGCGCTGGGCAGGTCGATGCGCTCGCCGGGTGAGGCGGCCGCGACGCGCGGCAGGTGCCGCAGCCCTAGGGCGATGGCCGCCAGCCCGAGCGGGAGGTTGACCAGGAAGATCGCGCGCCAGCCCGTGTTGAAGAGGTCGAGGTTGACGAGCCCTCCGCCGATCACGGGCCCGGCGACCGCCGAGAGGCCCATGACGGGCCCGAAGACCGCGAACGCCTTCTGCTGGCCGTTGTCGCCGAACAGCTCGCGGATCAGGCCGAAGCCCTGCGGGATCATGATCGCGCCGATCGCACCCTGCAGCGCACGTGCGGCGATCAGCGCGCCGGCGGTCGGCGCCAGGGCACACAGGACAGAGGCGGCGGCGAAGCCGCCCATGCCGGCCAGTAGCACCTGCCTGCGTCCGAAGATGTCGCCCAGGCGCCCGCCGATGAGCAGGCCGACGGACATGGCCAGCGTATAGCCGGCCGAGATCCACTCGAGGTCGGTGTAGGTGCCCGAGAGATCGGCGCGGATGGCGGGCGCCGCGGTCTGCGCGATGGTGGAGTCGAGCAGGTCCATGACCGACGCGGCGAGGACGACGATGAATCCGAGCCAGACACCGGTCTGGGCGACGGCCTCGTGGGCTCGGCGGGGCGGGGCGGCGTCGAAGGCCGCGGGGATCTCCAGTTTAGTAGTCATGCCGAGCATCGTTCCTCGGGATGAGGTCAGCTTTGGTCCGCGTTGCCGTCTATGCGGTCAGCTACGGTCCGCATACCGTGCGATCATGTCGGGCATGGTCCAGACCTCAGCGCGGCTCCTCGCTCTGCTTTCGCTGCTACAGCAGCGCCGCGAATGGCCGGGACCCGAGCTGGCCGGTCGGCTCGAGGTCGGGCCGCGCACCATCCGCCGCGACGTCGAGAAGCTGCGTGACCTCGGCTACCCGATCGAGGCAGCACCGGGGATCGCCGGCGGCTACCGCCTCGCCGCGGGAGCGCAGATGCCGCCGCTGCTGCTCGACGACGCCGAGGCGATCGCCGTCGCGGTCGGACTGCGCAGTGCCGCGTCCGGCTCGATCGCCGGAATCGAGGAGTACTCCGTCCGGGCGCTGGCCAAGCTCGAGCAGATTCTCCCCAATCGCCTCCGCGACCGCGTCCGCGCCCTGAGCGACGCCACCTCGACCTTCCGGGTCGACGGCCCGCAGATCGACGCCGACGAGCTCGCGCTCATCGCCGGCGCGTGCCGCGACGGCGTCCGGCTGCACTTCTCCTACACGGCCAAAGGCGGCGAGGCCACCTCCCGCGAGGTCGAGCCCGCGGCGGTCGTCCACACGGGCTGGCGCTGGTACCTCGTCGCCTACGACCTCGACCGCGACGACTGGCGCACGTTCCGCGTCGACCGCATCGCCGGGCGCCCGCGCACCGGCGCGCGCGGCAAGCGCCGCGAGATTCCCGGCGGCGACGCGGCGGCGTTCGTCAAGCAGTCCATCCGCGGCGGCGAGGGCGACGTCCTTCCCGGACGCATCCGGCTGCAAGCGCCCGCCGAGGTCATCGCCGCACGCGTTCCCGCCCGCTACGCGACCGTCGCACCCGACGGCCCCGACGCCTGCGTGGTCACCACGACGGGCCGCTGGACCCGCGAGTTCCTCGTCTGGATGGCGATGATGGACGCCGAGCTGAACGTCCTCGAGCCGCCTGAGCTGATCGAGGAGGCTGGCCGGATCGTCACCCGCCTCGGAAGCGCAGCCGCGACGTCCTGAGTGGCGTTACCTCCGTACGCGCCCGACGCTCTCCGTAGCGCGCCCGAGAGGATTCGACCGGTGACCTTCGGGTCCGTAGCGGCTGGCACTTCAAGGTATTTGCGCCATAGCAGCGCATTACGGGCTGCCGCCGGATGCAGCGTGGGGGGCATCAGACCGACCGAGTTCGCCACCTCATCCGCACTCCTCTCGCATTTGTGGCTACCGTGCCTCGTGAGGACGGGAACTACCCCCTTAGGGAACTGAGAGACGATGACCGCCACCACGATCACGCGCGAGCCTCCGCTGACGGGTGGCCGGCCCGCTCCGAAAGCCTATTGGCGCGACGCGCTCGCTCCCTATGGTCAGCCCGACCTAAGGCGCTCGCTGCTCGACGTCGCGAGCTCCATCTTGCCCTACCTGGTGCTTTGGGTTGTGATGTATGAGCTGCTCGAGGTCTCCTACTGGCTCGTTCTCGCCGTCGCGATCCCTGCCTCGGGCTTCCTGGTGCGCAGCTTCATCGTCTTCCACGACTGCGCGCACGGCAACTTCCTTCCCAGCAAGCGAGGCAACGTGCTGCTCGGGACCGTCGCCGGGCTCCTCGTCTTCTCTCCCTTTACGTCCTGGAAGCTCGACCACGCCGCCCATCACGCGACCGCAGGGGACCTCGACCGCCGGGGGGCCGGAGACGTCGAGACCCTCACCCTGGCCGAGTACGTCGCGCTGGCCTGGTATCAGCGTCTGGGCTACCGGCTCTTTCGCAACCCGCTGGTCATGTTCGGCATCGGGCCGCTGTGGGCGCTCGCGCTCGAGCCGCGCATGATCCCCCTCCGGGCACGCACCCGCATACGCCGCAGCCATATCGTCACCGACCTCGTGCTCGTGCTGCTGGTCGGCGCGCTCTGCCTGCTCATCGGCTGGAAGGCGTTCCTGCTCGTCCAGCTGCCCCTGGTGCTCCTCGGCGGGGCCGCGGGCGTGTGGCTCTTCTACGTCCAGCACCAGTTCGAGGACGTCTACTGGGAGCGCTCGGGCGAGTGGAGCTACGCGCACGCCGCGCTGGAGGGCTCCTCGTATCTGAAGCTCCCGCAGCCGCTTCAGTTCTTCACCGGGAACATCGGCCTGCATCACGTCCACCACCTGAGCCCGAAGATCCCCAACTACAACCTCCAGCGCGCGCACGACGAGAACCCCTTCCTCCACGTCGCGCCGACGCTCTCGCTGTGGGACGGCCTGAAGTCCGTGCGACTCAAGGTCTACGACGAGGAGCGCGGCCGACTGGCCACGTGGGCGCAGGTGCGTGCGGCCCGCGCCGGCACCGCCTCCTAAGAACCTGTGTCACGGAAGGGTTGTCGCCGGCTGGGCGAACTTCTCGTGTGAGGAACATAACCCAGCGCGAGGAGGTCCGCCGTGTGTCGGTGTTTCGAGGTCGGCGACGAACTCTGGGAGGTTGCCGAGCCGCTGATCCCGCCGGTGCGTCAGGGTCAGCGCCCGGTGCGTCAAGCCGCGCTTGACCACAGACCACTGAACGGGACGGCCGCGAGTCGATCACCGAACGGCACCGTCTGCTCGCCGGTGTAGAGCAGCACGCCCCCTTGAATCGCTCGCCGAGCTTGTCGCGCAGGTGCCGCAGGCCGCGAAAGTCCGAGGGCGACGCCGAGGCTGCAGTCTTGACCTCGACGGCGACGACGGACCCGTCGCGGCGTTCGAGGACGACGTCGACCTCGCGACCGTCCCGGTCGCGGTAGTGAAACTGACGCGGGGCGTTGTCCTGAGAGGCGACCTGTCGTCGGAGCTCCATCGCAGCAAAGGTCTCGAACGCCATGCCGGCGATCGCCCCATCCACTGCGAGGCGATTCGCGTCGGCGCCGATGAGGTGGCAGAGCAGGCCGGTGTCAGTGACGTAGGCCTTCGGGGTCTTGATGACGCGGCTTAGCAGATTCGTGCTCCACGCCTCCAGACGCGTGGTGAGGAACAGCGTGTCGAGCAGTGCGGTGTGCGAGCGCACCGTGTTCGCCGAGAGTGCGAGGTCCCGTGCGAGGCTGTCGAAGTTCATCAGCGAGGCGGACGTCGACGCGATGGCAGAGAGCAGATTCCTGACATTCGCTTGGTCGTGGACCTGCGCGATCGTGCTCAGGTCGCGCTGGATGATCGTGTCGACGTAGCTGTCGAAGAAGCGCGCGCGTCGTGCGTCGGTGCGGTTCATCACGGCGGGATAGCCGCCGGTCGCGACGATCTCCGCGTACGCCGCGCGGCCGACGTTCCGGCTGGTGATCTGTGGCCAGCGTCCGTCGAAGAGCAGCGGCACGAACGACTCGGTCGTGCCGCGCAGCTCCCCTTGGCTGAAAGGCGCCAGGCGCAGGTACTCCGCTCGCCCGGTGAGGGCGTCGGCGATTCGCGGCGCGGTCAGGATGTTCGCCGAGCCGGTCAACAGGAATTGCCCCGGAGCCGGAGCGCGATCGACTCGCACCTTGATCGCCAGAAGCAGGTCAGGCACTCGCTGAACCTCATCGATGACGACCGGAGTGACGAGCCCCGCCAGGAAGCCGGCCGGATCGGCCGCCGCTGCGTCCCGTGTCGCCTGGTCATCCAGGGTGAGAATGGTCGCCGGTCGATCCCGGGTTGCGACATCCTGCACCAGCGTGCTCTTGCCCACCTGCCTGGCCGCGAGCACGACGACCACCCGGGTGTCGTCGAGGGCCTCGAGCACCCGCGGGCGCAGATGACGCTCGACCACGCTCACCGCAGATCACGCGGCGTGAGCCGGCACATCCGCAGAGTCGCCGTCGGCACATCCGCAGATTACACCCAGCTGATCTGCAGAGCCAACGCGATACTCGTATTCCCCTACAACGGGATACTCCGCTGTCGGCGGGACCGAAACAGCCGGTCAAGCTCGCGCGTATCGCCGAACACTGATGGGTCGCTGCTCTGCGGACGCCGGTCCTTGCTCGGAGGTTCGACCAAGACGCGCATCGGCAGGTTGACCGCCTCCCGGAGTTCTGTGCCGACCCAGCTAGGTAAGCGAACAGACCTCCATTGGAGGCCTCTCTCGACGCGCCCGACAGGATTCGAACCTGTGACCTTCGGTTCCGTAGACCGACGCTCTATCCAGCTGAGCTACGGGCGCAGTTGGGCAATCCTACCCCTCGGCCGGAGGGCGAATCGGGTGGGCCGGACGGGCGAGCCGGCGCGGCAGCGGAGAGGGCGGGATTCGAACCCGCGATGGGGGATGAACCCCATACTCGCTTAGCAGGCGAGTGCCTTCAGCCACTCGGCCACCTCTCCCTCGCGTTCGCCGCAGTGTAGAGCGTGGGCGCCCGCCCGCCGTACCCCCTAGCATCGCCCTCCTCGCCGTCTCGGAGGGGTGGCAGAGCGGTTGAATGCGGCGGTCTTGAAAACCGCTGGGCCGGTTCCCCCGGTCCCGAGGGTTCGAATCCCTCCCCCTCCGCTCTAGACCGGTCTTTCCCCGCTCAGGCATGGTTCTACTCGGCGCTGAGCTCGGGAGAACCGGCACCGCCCGGTTACCGCCGAGGACCGCTCAGAACCGCTCGCGTGGGGAGGTGACTGGCGCGCGACTGGCGCGCAACTGGCAGTTCCGGGGTGTCCTGGCCGGCTGCGACCGTTCGGCCCATGAGACGACTCCATCGCGGCTGCTACGCCCGGACGCGGGCGGGGCGCATGT
>JAABUU010005431.1_pt1 | contig 14322 bp, 14 predicted proteins | sample 5559301 | NCBI WGS metagenome assembly JAABUU01 (sample SAMN10711884, study PRJNA513360) | rock metagenome | isolation source: Antarctica rocks | place: Antarctica: Victoria Land, Richard Nunatak white | reverse complement strand
GGAAGGAAACAACGGTGCTACTGCTCGTCATGGCGTATCGGCTCCTTCAGGAGTTCAGGCAGGCCTTCACCCGCCTCGATACGCCGCCTTGCTCAATCCGCCATCACCCAGGTTCGGCCATAGCTCCGCCCGGCATCAGGGTCACGCACCGGCGTCTTCATCGCGACCGGTGTCCTGACGCCACTCGCGACGACTATCACCGGGTGCTCCGCGACCGCCGACACGAACCATTCCACTGCAACCTCGAACGGCTGCGAAGCATGTCTGGACACCAGGCCCTGTATCGCGTCAACGTGGTAGGCCGTTCGCCAGTCGCTTCGGTCGGTCGGAAGGGCGTTGCCGGTTCCATTGTCGAAGCCTAAGGCAACCATCCCGCCATCTCGGTTCCTGAGAGCCATGATTGCCTTGACCAGATTGGCCTTTTGCGCAGGAACCGCTGGGTCGACCCAGGACTTCAGTTCCTGAGACAGTCCCTCGGATGGCCTCTCGAGCCAGAGCCGAACCGTATCCTTGTCGGCGTCCAACGAGTGCTCCTGAGTCGGGGTGTAATGGCAGTCACTGAAAAATCTGGCAGTTGCTTATCTGGGGTGGCCATCCAGCCATCCCAGGACCACCACCAGAGGCTGAGGCACATGCACCATCCTGCCTCCGGGCAGCATGAGCAACGCCCCGTCTTCCGTCTCGCACAGCGCCGCCACCGACCCGGTCGCGACCGCGTAGGTCTTCCCGTCCAGGTCGCGCAGGACCACGAACCTTCCGACCCGCGTTCCCTCGGCCAGCATCTCGTTCCTCATGCCTGGCACTCCGAACCGGAATGGCGCCGAACGATGTCCCGGGCCTCATCCCCGCTCAGGGTCCGGTGCTCGACCAGTGCGTCAGCCAGCGCCGACACCGCCCCACAACGGCGACGAACCAGCTCAGATGCCTGCTCGTGGGCACCAGACAGCTTGAGGCGGATGCGTGCCGCAAGCCTGGGGTCGCACTCCAGCATCGTGGGTACGGTGTGGTCGTCAGGCTCGCCACGCCACAACAGGCCATCGTCCGAGTCCAGGCCCATGCTCGTGGAGGCCCTCAGCGCCAGCCTGGTCGCCTGTGCCAGGTCGGATGCCACTCCTCCACCCGCACCGGACGACGCAGTTCCGAGCAACACCTTCTCGGCCGCACGCCCAGCCAGAAAAACGACAAGCCGGTCGCGCACCTGAGTCTCGGACAGAAAGGCATCGGTCCACCGGCCCACCATGGCACCGCTCATGCTGTTGCTTGCCTGCATGGTCACCGCCTCGAGCACGAACGACCCGCCGAGCTCGATGGCCGCGACGACATGCCCCGCCTCGTGCGTCGCAACACGGCGGTCATCCTCAGCATTCACTCCGGAGAGAACCAGTTCCGCCATGAGGTCGGCGACCACCATCGGCCCCGACCGCAACCGAGCCCTCTTCCGGGCTCCACGCACGAGCTTCTCGCAATCTGCTCCGCTGCGTCCGACAGCCAGCAACCCCATGCGGGCGAGGTCCTCGCCGCGAAGGTCGTCTCCCAGATGCTCGCGCAGGATGGCCGCAAGCTCGACCGCGTTCGGCAGCGTCAGGCGGATGTGCCATTCCAGCCGTCCGCTGCGCACCAACGCCGGGTCGAGCTTGTCCGGGTGATTGCACGCCGCCAGCACCACGACGCCATCCCTCGCGTCAGCCCCGTCGATTTCGGCCAGCAGCGAGTTCACCACCTGAATCTCATAGCTGCGGTGGTTGCTCGTAAGCCTCGTACGGTCCGGAAAGGAATCCACCTCGTCGATGAACAGGATGGCCGGTGCCGCCTCTTTCGCGTCCGCGAACGTCTTCCGCATCGCCCTAAGGAAGTCGCCCTGATGGCCCGACCCCGCCGAGTGCCACGTGGCATAGCTTCCCGTGAACAGCGGCACGGCACAGGTTGCGGCCAGGGCGCGGGCGAACAGGCTCTTGCCGACACCAGGCGGTCCGCTCAGGAGGCAGCCAGCGTCGATGGCGCTCCAGGGCAGCGCACCCCGCCGATATTCGGACAGGTCACGGGACAGGGCCATGCCCCACTCGGTCGCCTCGGACATGCCGTGGAGCCGGGCCAGGGTGGGAGTGGCTCGCGGGGCAACCACTGCCTTCCGTGCGCTTCCAGGCTCCTTGGCGAGCAGGGCACGCAACTTGGCGAACCAGTCGAAGGCGCTCTGGTTTGAACGGGTCGCGAGGCGCAGAAGCCGCGGCGTGACCGCCGCAGCCTCCTCGGCGGTCAATCCGATGCCGGTGACGCCACGACTGGTCGGGATGGGAATGCCGCACGCAATGTCCGCCGGGGTCGGGGCCGTAACCACGAGGTACCAGTCGGCGGCATCGGTGAGGTCACGGGGGAGGAAGTTGGCATTGTGGGCAAAGCCGACCAGGAGCTTGCCTTCAGCGAGCGCGGTTCCGACCTCCGCGTCGTCAGTGTCCACCCGGCGCATCCGGTTGGAATGACGCACGGACTTGAACCAGCAGCCCCTGCGCCACCAGGCACCGTTCTCGACCTTGGCTCCGGACGAGGCCGCAGCCCGGACCATCTCGTCCCAGGCGTCGGAGAGAAGCTGCGTCCACGCCAAGGACGGCGTCGTGACGACGTGGATGGAGCACCAGGTGGGGCAAGGCGGCGCCGCAGAGATGGCCCGGCGCAGCATGGCGATGGCGACCCGGAGTGCGGGGTCTTTGGAGCAAGTGGGGGGGTCGGGCGGCTCGAAATCGTCGTCGTCAGGCGAGAAGATGTCGTCCGTCGGCGTCGGCGCCTTGCGCCGAGTGATGCTGCGGTCTGCGGGCATGTGTCGAACCTGATGCTGGAGGGGGCCTGAAAGCGGACTGGTCCGCTATGCGGGCTTGACCCTGCATCACGACTTCCGAAGAACCCTGGGTGCGCAGCTTCATGGTGGATGCCTTCGGCTGCGTCGGGTTTCGGTCTGCGCCTACATTGCTCGCCTGCGGCTTCGGTTCAAGCCCAGAGCGTCGAACACGTTTCGACCTCCGCTTGGGTCTAACCTTGCGACCTGCACTCAGCCGGATGGGCGCGCCATGGCGGTCACGACATCGACTGCGGTCCGCAGCATCGACTCATCCATGGTCGACGCCGCCGCCAGGAGGCGGTCGCGCAGGACGGCGACATCATCCTCGCTGCTTGAGGACGGGTCGAACGCGAGCAGAGCGTCAGGAGTCGTGGACAGAAGGCGGCAGATGCGGACGAAGGTGACGAAGTCAGGCTCGCGCCTGTCGCGGACGTAGTGCGCGAAACGCGTCTCGCTCAGACCGGCGCGACGAGCCACCTCGGCGTCGGTCAGCCCGAGTGTTCTGATGCGGCTCTTCAGCCGCTCGCCCAAACCATCCATGCCACCTTGTCCCCGGCGACCGACAAGCTTGCGACGCACGATATGTGCGGCTTGACCCGCACGTTCTGTGTGGTAGATCGGAAACGTCCGGCGCCGCTCCGGGAAGCGGAACGACTCCTTGCGGTCGTCCAGGATTTTGAAGCCGGTCGGGACGGGAACGGCTGCCGTTTTCGAAATTCTGGAAGTCATAAAGTCGTCTTTGCCGCGCGGCGAATAGCTTGGCTCAAGCATTTTCTTGGGAGACTTGTGTGACGATTGACGCCCCTGATTTCTCGCCTCCGACGCTCAAGGTTGATACGCACGGAGAGGCGGCCAAGTCGCAGAATTCGATGAGGACAACTGTCCTTGTCGTCCATGGTCTCAACGCTCTCGGAATGCTGACCGTCGTCACGCCGCTGGTCGGGGTCATTCTCGCCTACGTCAAACGCGACGATGCCCGAGGCACGATTTACGAGAGCCACCTTGAGTATGCCATTCGGACCTTCTGGATTGGTCTTGGACTGGTCCTTACCGGCATCGTGCTCACGCTCGTGCTGGTCGGCACCATCGTCCTGGCACTCTCGACGGTCTGGTATCTCATCCGGATTATCCGGGCGTTCGTGGCGGCTCTCGATGGTCGAGCCATCGCAAACCCGAAGAGCTTCTTCTGAATGATGCCTCTCTCGCCTGCAAATCTGCTGAGCGACCGTCGGAACTGTGAGCATCTGACGTTTGGTCTGCGTCTCCTGCTGACCGGCATGCTCGTCCTGCCATTGGCAGCGTGCGACGGCTCGCCGTCCAAGGCGGATTTGACGAAGGTCGTCGCCAATCAGGCCAGGGCAGCGAACCCGCTGATGCGCAATTTCAGCGACGATATCGTGCTGAAGGGGGCGGAAATCACGGGCAAGGCCTGCAAAGCGGTCTCCCCCGAAGCCTATCAGTGCTCCATTACCGTGGACGTGATGGGCCAGGCGAGGACCCTGAGCGGGGTGTTCACGAAGAGGAGCGGGGTCTGGTCGGAGATGGGCGTCATGTGAGCTCTGGCTCCTCGGCATGCGACCGATACTGGGCATGGTCGCACGGGTTTCACCTTTCCGGACAGCATCGGTGGTCTTGCCACGTTGCAGTCCGCATTGCTCATTCGTCGCACTGGATAGAATTAGCCTTTTCCGGAACTCGATGGGCTCTCGGCGTTTGTGCCAGCCCCGAAATGGAACATCCATGTCAGTGAAATGCTTCGTCGCAGTCGTCGCAACCGTGATGCTGGTTGGGTCGCCGATGGCCATGGCGCAGTCCATCAAGACTCGCTTCGGACCGGTGTCCATCGAGCGGAACGTGCTGATGTTCCGTGGCAGGCCGGTCACTCCGAGGGTTGAGGGCAACAACAGCCTCGACATTGACCAGGTGCTCCAGGTCGGCGCGTCCGACGACGTCATCGTTCGCGACAACGGCGGGACGGGGTGTCCGGTGATGTTCTGGGTGGTCAGCGTGACGGCGCAGAGCGCCAAGGCGTCGCCTGAATTCGGGACGTGCAGCGAGGGGGCCGATGTCTCGGTGAAGGGCAACAGCGTGTCGCTCAAGATGCCGACCGTCGCCACCCTGGCACAGATGCGGGCGGGGCTTGGCGACCCCGGACACATGCACGTCTACATCGTGACGAACGGCGTCGTGACGGATAACGGCAAGCCCGTGCACTAGCCGATGCGGCTGTTTTCCGGCCCTCCGCATCGTGTCAGAGGCGGTAGGGCCGGACTCACGGCGGCCTCAGCTCAAGTCGCCGAGCCGATTGTGCCTGAATCCTGGAAGGACATCGCCTTGAGGAACATCTTCGTCGCGGCGGCTGTCGCGGTCGTCCTCCTCTCCGTCCCGGCAGGAGCGGGCCAGTCGCTGTTCCAACCTGCTTGGACACCTACCGCACGGGCTGACCTGGTGCGGCTCATCGAGCTGGATGGGTGGCCCGCCCGGAGCGCGGAGTTCGCGGTGGATGCGATGGTGGCCCGTCTGGAGCGGCATGCCGATGACGGCGAGAATGAGTTCCTCCGGGCGTCGCATCCGCAGGGGGTGGACTCGGTCGCCGTGAGCGGTCGCTTCAAGGAGAGGTACGAGAAGCGCCCTGGCTGCATTATCGGGACGGCCGTGCTGGCGAACCCTCTCCGGAACCGCACGGCGGTCAGCGGCATGTTCTGCAGCCATTCCCAGGATTCCTGGAGCTACGACCCGACGTTCCTGGAGATTCAGGATTTCAACAGCGGGGATGTGGCTATCCGCACGCTCGACGTGACGGATATCGGAAAAGTTCGTCCTAGTCCCAGGTAGAAATCCTGGTCCGTCCTGCTGTCTGGAATCGCGCCTGAGCGACTTCGGGTCAAGGAGGAGGCTGCGGCTCAGAGCCGTCGAGCCGCGTCAGCGATGCTGGCGAGGGCCGAGGTGGCGGCATCGGCGAACGTCATTGACGGTGAGTTCAGCGTCCGCACCTCCATCAGGCGTGGCGCGGACTCCGAGTGCGGACTGCCTTCCATGATGGCCAGCCACCCAGCCAAGCCCTGCTCGCGCATGGCGGTCTCAGCGCGCACCACCTCGTCTGGCGTCGGGTCCGTGGCTCGGCCGAGCGTGACGTAGCGGCCATCCTCCGACAGAATGACCCACCGACGTGCACGTGTCCCGGCGGGTGAGGCGTCCATGCTGACACCATGGCCCGTCCCGGTCACGGTCGCCACATTCCGTATTCGGGGCCTCATGCTGAACCCGGGAGCAACTCGGTGACCGGGGAAGCCAATGACGCAGCGACTGAGCCGCCAGGAACTCTACGACCTGGTCTGGTCGGAACCCATGAGAACGCTGGCGAAGCGCTTCGGCATCTCGGACGTCGCCCTGGCGAAATCCTGCCGACGGATGCACATCCCCGTTCCGCCACGCGGCTACTGGGCTAAGAAGGAGTTCGGGAAGTCCGCCCCGCGCGTGGAGCTGCCTCCGAGGCCGGTCGGTCTCCACGACATGGTCGTAGTCGGCCGAGAGGCGCGAACCGCGTTGGGCCAGTCCCTCACGCAGGTCGGAGTCGACGACGCCGTGCCATTGGAGCCGGTGTTCGATGAACCTCTTGAGGCTGTCCGGGAGCGTGTGGAGGCAGCTGTCTCCAGGGTATCCATGCCCAGGAACCTGGACTCGCCGCATCCTGTCGTGGCCAAGCTGCTCGCGCATGACGAGCTTCGGCGACAACGCGTGAGAGAATCCGGCTATGTCGTGTCCTGGGACATGCCCCTTTACGAGTCGCTGATACAAAGGCGTCGGCTGCGTCTGCTTTCGGCAATACTGACGGCTCTGGCCGGTCAAGGATGCCAGGCCCGACGCGTCCTAGGCTCCACCGGAACCTACGGCGGACCACAAAACGACTTCAGTGCCTTCGTGGGTCACCAGACCGTCCATATCAGGGTGTCCGTCGTCGAGGTGGAGAAGGCCAAGCGCGGGACACGGGCATCACCGCGGCTTGCTGCCATCCTGCGGGTCGTGGTCGACCCCGGGGAGAATCGAACACAGGACGGGCAGGCATGGGAGGACGGTGAGAAATCCTTGGACCAGCAGGCCCGCGACATCGTCCTCGCCATCCTGCTCAGGGGAGAGGAGCGTCAGAGGGCGGCTGCCGTCAGCTTGCACAAATGGCGTGTGCAGGCGAAGGCGGCAGCAGTCGAGCGCGCACGCCGCGAGCGCGAGGAGGCCATACGCAAGGAACGGGAGAGGCTGGCCAGGCTTGAGCGGCGGAGGGTGGAACGCCTTCTGGGAGAGGCCAAGGCGTTCCGGAACGCACGCGACATCCGCGCCTACGTCGAGCTGGCTCGCGCTGCGAACGCCTCAGCGCCTGACCCGGCGGCGCCGGGAGACATCGCGGCCTGGTCAGAATGGGCACTCGCTCAAGCTGACCGCATCGACCCCGTGATGACGGGCGCATTCCGCGTTGTGGACGCGGACGAGGGATGACGCCATTGCGAACGCTGCGTCCGATGCATACTCCCCGTCGGCGCGCGTGCGAGTGCTGGGCACGGCATGCGTCAGGACGGCCATCATGGTTAGGGAGAATGCAAGGAGTGAGGAGCAGTCCAGTCCGAAGCCGAGCCACTGCCTGGCCTGACGTGCCCGAAGGCCGCCGCCGCCAGATGAGTGCTATCCGCGGCAAGGACACCAAGCCGGAGGTGTTGCTTCGCTCTCTGCTGCACCGAGATGGCTACCGGTTCAGGCTGCACCGCCGCGACCTTCCCGGCACGCCCGACATCGTGTTCCCGTCTCGCCGCAAGGCAGTCGAGTTGCGAGGCTGCTTTTGGCACCAGCATCCTGGCTGCAGGAAATGCACGGTGCCCCAAACGCGCCAGGATTACTGGCTGCCCAAGCTCGCGCGGAACTGCGAGCGCGACCGTGCCAATGAGCAGGCGCTGCGAGAGCTGGGGTGGGACGTGCTCGTGGTGTGGGAATGCGAAATGGGCCAGACCGAGCAGACGCTCAGCAAAGTGCGAGCATTCTTAGGTTCTGCGAAATCCTCCGAAGCAGATGGCTGGGTGCAGCCTCCTGGCCAGTTCCAAGTCGGCCGGACGCCTGACCAGGGCGCTGGGCTCGCCAGCGTGCGAGAGCGCCAGCCTGGTCGTCGTCACGTATCGACGGGGGCCTGACGGCGAGCAGAAACCGCACGGAAGCAGTAGGCACCACCATCAGGAGACGCTACACATTTGGTGTCCCAAAAAGGGATTCGCCACCAACCATGGTATACAGATGCTCGGCCTGACAGACGTAGCTGCCGAGCAGCCAGATGTCACCGCGCCGCTGAGATTCATCGACTTGTTTGCTGGTCTTGGCGGGTTTCACGCCGCGCTGTCCGGGCTTGGCCACACCTGCGTCATGGCTTCGGAGGTGGACGTCGACCTGCAGGACATCTACGCCCGGAACTTTAGAATCCGCCCCAAGGGCGACATTCGCCTCATCGAGGCGGATGAGGTGCCGGACCACGAAGTGCTCTGCGCGGGCTTTCCCTGCCAGCCGTACTCCAAGGCGGGAGCCCAGCGCGGACTTGAATGCACCCAATGGGGCAACCTCATAAACCAAGTCTTTCGCATCCTGGAAGCCAAGCGGCCCAAGTTCATCATCCTGGAGAACGTGCCAAACCTTGTTCGCCACGCGGGAGGTGAGACATGGACTTACATTCGCGGGAGGTTGGCTGAGCTTGAGTACCACGTGGATGAGAGGTCGCTGTCACCCCACTCCTTCGGTGTGCCCCAGGTTCGCGAGCGCTCCTTCATCGTCGGCCAACTGAAGACCCTTGCGGGCTTTCGCTGGCCGGATGCGTCGCGCAGAACGGTGACGGATATCCGGAGCATCCTCGACGAGCGTCCGGAGGGTGCGATTCCTCTTGCTCCTCACCTGATGCAGGCAGTGAAGGCGTGGCAGACACTTCTGGGACGCCTTCCCACGAGCGAGCATCTGCCCACGTTCCCGATGTGGGCAATGGAGTGGGGAGCTACCTACCCCTACGCAAAGACCACGCCGTTCGCGAAAGGGTGGAAGGGCATGGCTGGTGAGTATGGCTCCCTGCGCACGCCGCTGTCCTGGCTGACTCCGCGCCAGGTCCAGGCAGCCTTGCCGTCATATGCCAGAGATGAGGTGAGCGAGTTTCCGGACTGGAAGAAGGAATTCATCCGGAAGAATCGTGCCTTCTACCGGCAGAACCAAGTGGTCATCGACCGTTGGTTACCCATGCTGGATAGCCTTGCTCCCAGCTTCCAGAAGCTGGAATGGAACATCAAAGGCGGCGTCCGGCGTCTCGACCAGCACCTTCTCCAGTTTCGCGCGTCAGGCATCCGCGTCCGGTCTACAGCCCGCGCGCCAACGTTGGTGGCATTCAGCATGAGCCAGGTGCCGGTGGTGGGATGGGAAAGCCGTTACATGACGACGAAGGAGTGCGCCCGCCTGCAAAGTCTGGACACGTTAGAGCACCTGCCGTCCAGCCGCACGGCGGCATTCAAGGCTCTAGGAAATGCCGTGAACGTCACCGTGGCGCAGGCAGTCGCAAGAGCCCTCCTCGCCACGCATCCGGACGCCAGCGAAATGCTCATGCCTGGAACTCAGGCAGAGATGTTTCCCAGCCCTGAGAAGCCAGTCTTGAGGGACGCGGCCTGACATGGACCAAGCCGTGGAACGGGTCAGCATCCGCCCGGGAACGAAGATTCTGGCGACCCTGCGTCACCTAAACTACCTTCCTTGGTTCGCGCTGGCGGAGTTCGTAGACAACGCCGTTCAGAGCTTTCTTGCCGGACGTGAAATCCTGGCTGCTGCGGGCCAGGACCGCCTTACGGTTCGCATCGAGCTTCAGGGCACCGCTCCCACTCGCATATCGGTTCGGGACGATGCTCTCGGCATAGCGGCAGCCGATTTCCCTCGTGCCTTCAAGCCTGCCGAGGTGCCGCCGGACGCGACGGGCCTCAGCGAGTTCGGGATGGGCATAAAAAGCGCAGCCTGCTGGTTCGCGCCTCGATGGCACGTCAAGACCACCGCTATCGGCGAGCCCTTCCAGCGCACGGTGAGATTTGACATCGAAGCCATTGCTGCAAGCGACTTGGAGGAGCTCGAAGTGGATGTGACATCCGCACCCATGCAGCAGCACTTCACAGAGATTATTCTTGAATCGCCTTTCATTCCCATCGTGGGGAGAAGGCTTGGCAAGATCCGGGAGCACCTCTCGGACATCTATCGCTGTCAAATCAGGGACGGCTTGCTTGCGCTGCATGTCGGTGGCGAGCTTCTGTCCTTCGATGAGCCCAAGGTGCTCGTCGCTTCCTACTACCGCGACCCGACTTCCGCGCCTTTGCTCTGGAGGAAGGAGGTGGACATGGACGTTGGTGGTGGCCAGCGGGCACGTGGCTTCGCCGCGCTGCGAGAGAAGGGCAAGGGTACTCGTGCCGGTTTTGCCCTGTTCCGCCGCGGCAGGCTCATCCAGGGCAGCGGTGACGAGGGCTGGAAGCACCAGGAGGTATTTGGCAGCCCGAACAGCTACCGTCACCAACGTCTGTTCGGCGAGCTCCATCTGGATAATTTCGAGGTTAGCCACACCAAGGACGGCTTTCGTTGGAGCGACGAGGCGGCTTTTGCGGACCTGCTCGCGAACGAGCTGGATTCTGGCGATCTTCCTCTTCTCAAGCAGGGTGAGGGCCATCGCGAGAGGGCGGCGCGTCCTGTTATGCAGCGTAGTGCCGCCACCGCCGTCGCAGGCGCGAACGAGGACATGCGGACGCATCTGGAAGGCGCCATGCCCCAGGCCGCTGTGCAGGCCGAGGCAGGCGAGCATCTGCTCATCGACGACTCCCATGCCGTGCCTGCGACGCCCATCGCGAATTCCAGCCTGGAATTCGAGTTCCGTGGCGCTCGCTGGCAGGTGAACGTGCAGGTGACCGATGACGAAGCACAAGGTGAGTGGCTGGTGGTCGGAGATGCGGAGTTGGTCCCGAGCGGGGACGGACGGCGGATTGACGTGCGGGTCTCAGGTGCGCATCCCTTCATGGTGCGCTTCGCCCATAAGGAGCCCGAGGTGATGGAGGCGCTGATTCGGGTGGCCGCCTCGCTCAGCCTATCCGAAGCACTCCTTCGCAGCATCGGAGCCGACGACCCGAGCGCCATCCGCCGCACGGCGAACGAACTCCTGCAAGACGTGTTCTCCTCCATCTAGTGGGCCAGAAGCCATGCCTGACGAGCAGCCTATCGCTTCCGTGACTTTCGGCACTCCTTCCTCGGATGACCCCGAAGGAATGCGATGGCTCCCGGAGCCCGGACCCGAGCTCTCGTCACTCCTGGGACATAAGTTGGGTGGGAATGCTGTCGCCCAAGCAAACGTCACTGCCGCCGCATGCGCGATACTGGGGAGGGGAGTTCCACCTGGGCAGGCGGGGGCAGACACAGGCTTGGTGGTCGGCTACGTGCAGAGCGGAAAGACGTTGTCCTTCACCGCAGTCATGGCACTCGCCCGCGACAATGGCTTTCAGCTCGTCATCGTCATCGCGGGGTCATCGGCCCAGCTTGCGGACCAGTCCGAGAAGCGCATCAGGAAAGATCTGCGAATCGGGACGGACAGCCGAAGGGCATGGGCGCCATATCCAAACCCGAAGCCTTCCGACGCGGCCAGCATCGAGGGCCTGCTCGATGTCTGGCGGGACGAGAGGGTTCCTCAAGGTCAGTGCCAGACGGTGCTCATCACGGTCATGAAGCAACATACGCACCTTCGCAAACTGGCGCAGTCTCTCGGCCCACTGAATCTGGCTGGCATATCCGCGCTGATAATCGACGATGAAGCCGACCAGGCCAGCCTGAACACCCAAGCCCAGCAGAACGCCAACCTTCAGAGAGCAAGGGAGAGCACAACCTACCGGAGGCTGATGGAACTGCGGCGCGCCCTACCGTCCCACACCTACCTGCAGTATACGGCGACGCCCCAGGCACCTCTCCTCATCAGCATTATCGATAGCCTGTCTGCACGCTGGGTCGAGGTGCTGGAGCCCGGTGACGGATATTCGGGTGGGGAGACGTTCTTCGGCCCTGCACGCGACAGGAGGCCGAACATCCCACCTCCGCAAAGACCTGCCCAACATGTTCATATCGTTCGACTCATCCCCGCGACGGAAATTCCTTCTGCGGCGAATCAGCCAGCTACGGTGCCGCCGACGCTTCAGTTCGCCCTGCGGCTTTTCATGGTAGGTGTGGCGGCGGGCTATGTGCTCGGCGAGGCGGTCGGCGGAAACCGCTCGATGCTGGTGCATCCCTCCGTAAGGACTGCTGACCACCAGACCTACCTGCATTGGATAGTGGATCTCTTCGGCCATTGGCGCGTCGTCTTCCGACGGAACGACTCCGCCTCCGATGCACTCGCCGATACGTTCCGTCCTGCCTACGACGACCTTGCAGCGTCTGTTGGCGATGCGATACCGACTTTCGACGCGGTCAAGGCTCGCTTCCGACAGGCATTCAATGAGACGGAGATGAAGGAGGTCAACCGTCGTCAGGGAGGACCACCAGTCATCATCGACTGGGGACAGCGCTACGGCTGGATATTGGTGGGCGGTGCGGCGATGGACCGCGGCTTCACCGTCGAAGGTCTGACTGTGACCTACATGCCTCGCGGCATGGGGGGTGGAAATGCGGACACCATGCAGCAGCGCGCTCGCTTCTTCGGCTACAAGGCAGGGTATCTGGGCTACTGCAGGGTCTTTCTGGAGCGCGGCACGAAGCAAGGATTTGAGGACTACGTCGAGCATGAGGAGTTCATGCGGAACGACCTCATAGCCGTCCGCAACTCGCCGGACGGGCTTCAGGACTGGCCGCGCAGATTCGTTCTCGATGAATCGCTGAAGCCCTGCCGCGACACCGTGATGAGTGACGGATATGCCCGCAGCGTCGCGAACGACGAGGGGTGGGTCACGCCTCAGGCGTTCATGGACGACAACGGACCTGAAACTCTGAACAGGGACGTTGTCGACCAGTTCGTGAGCAGCCATGCGTTCAGCGAAGACGTCGGGCATCCTGGTCGGTCGCCGGACCAAAGGCATTTGGTGACCGTGGCCCTTCCGCTGCGCGAGGTGCTCGACAGTCTTCTAACAAGGTACCGCGTCCGTAACCCAGTCGAGGCGGAGACGTGGACGAAGATGGGAGCGCTGCTGGGCCGCCTGCTAGATGAGGATGCAGGGGCTCAAGCCGTCGTCTATCGGATGAGCAGTGGGGGGGCGCGTGTCCGAGGCATGTCGCCTGCAGGACGCGTGAAGCAGCTCTTTCAGGGAGCCTATCCGGTCCACCCTGCTTCCGAACGTGGCGACATCTATCCAGGAGACCGAAGCGTCTCGTCCGACACCATGGTGACCGTACAGATCCATAACCTTGACCTACGCTACGACAGAGGCAGCATCGTCGCGAGTCATGTGCCCTTTCTCGCCGTGAGATTGCCGACTGCCAGTGGTCTGCTCCCGCTGGTGACCCAGGTGCAGAATGAGCAAGCGCCACCGGAGGACCAGACTGATTGAACGGAGATGGCATGCGCCTTCTCTACCGTCGTCTTCAGGACGAGGCGCGTTCTGCCCCAGGCACTGCCTTCTCGGCCCTGCCGGTATTTGGTGCCGATGGCCACATGGTGTCCCTTTCTGCTCGGGGCTGCCCGGGTCTGCTTCTCAGAACTGCTGAAGGCGGGGTTCGGCCTCGGAGCATAAGGCTGTCCGGACTTTCAGCGACGTTCGGCATCGTCTGCACCGTGGCCGTGGGAGGCGCGCCTCCCCAAGAGCGTCTCATGAGCGTTCTTGAATGCACTGCTGGAGAGGAGGCCCTGCCGCTTTTCGCAGAGACCGCAGGCACTTTCCTGCGACTGCTCGGCACGGCGCCCACCATGGCGGAGGCGTCCGTCGCGGTTGCTCGCTTCGCGTCCATCTTCTCGTCCCTCGCCAGGCCTTCGCGCCAGAGCGTCACCGGTCTCATCGGCGAGCTCATGCTGCTGCTCATGGCTAAGAGTCCCGTGGCCGCCGTCGGCTGCTGGCGGGTGACGCCGGGTGACAGATTCGATTTCTCCGCACCTGACGCGAGGGTGGAGTGCAAAGCCTCCTCGTCTGGCTTACGGCTGCACTCCTTCTCATGGGAGCAGTGCAATCCTCCCGATGGCCTCGCTCTCGCCGTATCCATGCGCGTGGAGCCCGCAGGAGGCGGCACAAGCGTTCGGGCACTGCTGGATAGGATTGAGGTTCGCCTTGCGTCGGCACCCGACATGGCCGCACGGCTGCGTGAGACGGTGTCGACCACAATGGGGCGCTCGTTGCCCCAGGTGTTGGAGGTTACCTTCGACGAGGCTCTTTGCCGCGACAGCCTGCAATGGTTCGAGCTTCGGGACATTCCGGCTATCCGCGGGAATCTACCATCTGGAGTAAGCGGCCTGCGCTTCAGCTCCGACCTTTCCCGCGTGCCGCCGGTTTCCA
>JAABUU010005430.1_pt1 | contig 14328 bp, 16 predicted proteins | sample 5559301 | NCBI WGS metagenome assembly JAABUU01 (sample SAMN10711884, study PRJNA513360) | rock metagenome | isolation source: Antarctica rocks | place: Antarctica: Victoria Land, Richard Nunatak white | reverse complement strand
AGTTCTGGGTGGGGGCGGGTAGTCAGCGGCCACAAAAGATCCAGGCGACCATGAAAACCCAATGATGGCGGGGCGGACGGCCAGCACACCCAGTCCGCAAACCAGACCGGACCAGTCCGTAGTCCGCTTCGTAGCTGGCGCTATAGCCCAGACCCCTGCAGCGTTCACCCCACCTGCGACCGACGGCTTAGAAAACCGCAGCTCTTCATCGGAAGCGGACCGCAGAGAGGCCGCCGGTCTGCCTGGCTCGCATGGAGCAGCTTGTGCTGGTGCTGGCCGGGCTCCGAAAAGACAATTGGACCCCAATTGGACCCCGCAGCCTCATTCTCCTACGCGAGTCGCAGACCCGAAAACCCTCGGCTACCAGGATCTTTCAATGTATCGGGGAGACAGGATTTGAACCTGCGACCGCCCGGCCCCCAGCCAAGCGGACTGCTGGCTTTTCCGGATACGGCGAGGCGTCCCCACCATGAGCCAACGCTCCGTTCCAAGTCTTTGATATTGCGATCTCGACTGAGCTGCCGCACGAGCGCACACTGACGATGCGTGCGTAGCCATCCGCGTTAGCCTAAAGAAGTTTTGGTGGAGGTTTGGTGGAGGAACGTCGATCTGGAACCAGCCACCTAATCCGAAAGGGCCTAGTTACCGGGGCTTTTCGAAGGGTGAGCGAGGGGACTCGAACCCCCGACCGCCTGGACCACAACCAGGAGCTCTACCAGCTGAGCTACGCCCACCGCGGAGTACGTAAATCTACCAGCGCAGAGCCGATGGCTGCCCTGGCCACGAGTCTCGACGGGCTCGCCGAGCCCTCGCTTCAGCACGATCACCCTCGCCCGCGCGGGACCGCCGAGGGTGCTGATCACACGCTGCTTGGCCAGGTCGCCCCGACCGCGTACCAGGGACGGGATGAACGCGGTCAGGACCGTGGCGCTACCGACAGACCATCGCCACATTACTCACCGCACAGCGCATTCCGGCGGGTCGAACCGTCAGCGTTCCGAACCGCGCGTTCAGAGGCGCGCCTGGTACGGCACCATGACCGGCTATCGTCGCCGAGCCGGTCGGTCACCTGCAACCGAGGTCGTGAGGTTCTTTGAGCATGCAGCTTGACGGCATCCATCACATAACGTGCATCACGGCCAATGCACCGCGTAACGTGGACTTCTACGCTCGATTGCTCGGCCTGCGGCTGGTCAAGAAGACAGTCAACTTCGACGCACCCGACGTCTACCACCTCTACTTCGGCGATGAGCACGGGGCGCCCGGCTCGATCCTGACGTTCTTTGAGTTCCCCAACGCCGCTCGCGGCCGTGCGGGAGCGGGAATGATCCACCGATTGCGCTGGCGCGTCAGCACCGACGGTGCGCTGGCCTTCTGGGCCGAGCGGCTGGCGGGGGAGGGCGTCGAGTCCGACGATGATGCGCCTGCGAGATCGCTACGGTTCCGCGATCCGGAGGGGCTTGGACTCGAGCTCGCGGTCGTGGAGACCGACGATGAGCCGCTGCGCGCTGAGGCGGCGGGGGTTCCGGGCGAGCATGCTCTTAGAGGCTTCGATGGCGTGCAGGCTTACAGCCGCGAGCCCGAGCTTGATGAGCGGCTACTGACTCAGGGACTCGGCTTTGCCATGACTGCGCCGGGGGCCTACCTGCTGGAGGGGGGCCGGCGGCAGGCGAGCTACACCCGCGAGGAGCCGCCGGAGACCGCCGGGGTGCAGGGCGCGGGCACGGTGCATCACATCGCGTGGTGCGACCGCGACGGCGACCACGAGGGCTGGCGCGAGCACCTTGAGCAAGATCGGCGCGCGGCCGACGCCGATCATCGACCGCCAGTACTTCTTGAGCATCTATTTCCGCGAGCCACGCGGAGTGCTGTTTGAGATCGCCACCCCGAGCCCGGGCTTCGCGATCGATGAAGCGCCCGAGCGCTCGGCGAGGCCCTGCGCCTGCCACCGCAGTACGACCATCTGCGCAGATCGAGCGCTCGTTGACCCCGCTCACGAACCCGCGCGAAACGCCAGTGCGGTGACGAGCGGCAGCGTCGATCTGCGAGCGCCTCCGGCGCAGGACCCTCAATCCGCTCTAGTGCGTCCTCGTTTGGTTCCCCGCCGCAGGCGAAAGTTGAGCGCCACCATCAGCACGATACCAACCACGACTCCGATCCCGAAGATGATCAGGATCACGCCGATGCCCTTGACGACGATCCCGGCCAGCACGGTGTTGTTGATGACGGCGCTCATCAGCGGCCGCTACTTGTCGCGGTCCAGGACGTTCTTGGCCTTGTCAGCGACCTTGTCGACCGAGTCCTTGACCGAGGCCTTGGCCTGATCGCCCTTGCCCTCGTTCTTCAGGCTCTCGTCGCCGGTCAAGCTGCCGGCGGCCTCCTTGATGCGGCCCTTACCTTCGTCTACGTTCTTGTCGGCCATGGTTTGAATCCCCTTGGTTGGGTTGGTTCCTTGGGGGACAACTTTACGCACCGACGCACGCAGCGTTCAAGGCTACGGGTGTTCCGGGGTCCGTGGGCTCAGGATTGGGGCGTCGTCAGCGGCGCGTTCTCGCCGCGGGCGATCTCGAGCGCGGCGTCAACGTCCGCGTCGGACAGCGCGCGCTCGATCACGCGCTGCGCGAGCGCCCGGATCGGCAGCACCCGATCCACCCATCCGGGGGCGGCAATGTGGCGGGAGCGGTTTGTCACTCCCCGCTCGATCGCGTCGATCGCCTGCTCGAGCGGCGCCACCCGCGTGAACCGGCTGGTGCGCCGGGTGAGCTTCGCCGCGGCCTCGGTGCCGAAGCCACGGCTGGTCATGTCGGTGTCGATCTCGGCGAAGTACGCGACGCCGACGCGTGCCCCGGAGGCGCGCAGCTCGATCCGTAACGTATCGCCGAGCGCCTCGACGGCCGCCTTTGACGCGCTGTAGGCGCCCATCAGAGGCAGGTGGACCGCCGCAGCAAGCGAGGAGACCGCGAGCGCGTAGCCGCTGGGGTGGGAGATGTGCGGTCCCGCCGCCCGAAGCGTGTAGTACACGCCGAAGAGGTTGACGGCGAGGGTCTTCTCGAACACGGCCGGGTCGCCGCCGACGAGCGGAAGCTGCGCGGCGACGCCCGCGTTGGCGATCACGACGTCGAGGCCTCCGAGGCGCTCCACCGCGGTTCCCACCGCGGCCTCGACCTGGGCGCGCTCAGACACGTCGCACTCCTGCCACGGAGCGTTACCGCACTCGGCCGCCACCGTCGCCAGCAGCTCGGGCTCGAGCCCGGCGAGCGCGACCCGCGCCCCGCGCGAGTGCAGCCGCCGTGCGGTGCTCGCGCCGATGCTCCTGGCCGCGCCGGTGATCAGCACGCGGCGCCCGGCGAGCGAGCTCGGAGTCGCGCTCACCCGCGGCCTCCCTGTCTGCGCCTAGGCAGCGGCGCCACCTTGACGGTGGTGGTGTACACGGCGGTGCGGGCGGCCAACGCCGCGGCCGTGTACTGCTGGTAGGGGTTCGAAGGTCCCAGCGGCACCTCGATCCGTAGCCGGCCGCGCCGGCCGGTTATGGCAATCTGGGAGCGGTGGACGCGACGGCCCCGGAGCGTCACAAGGTACCGCGTCCCGCGCCGGTAGAACCGTGGCGTCAGCACCGTCGCCGATCCGCTGCCGGACAGCACGAAGCCCCGGATGCCCGCATTCTGGAGCGTGCTGAACTCCTCGACGTGGCGGTGCATCGAGACTGTCCAGCCGAACACCGAGTAGCGCCCGTCGGCGATCGTGTAGGTGATCCTTGCCGGCGGCCGGGGCGGGTGGGCGAAGTCGGCCATCACCCGCCCGATGCTCTGCTTGAGGTCGCGCGCCCAGTAGGGGAAGCTGTGCGTGCCCGGCCCGTAGTCGTCGAGGTAGCTTGGGATGCCGAGCGCCTGCAGCCGCGCGTGGAATGCGAGCGTGTCCTCGTGGACGAGCGCTTCGATGCTCGAGGCGAAGGCGCTGACGGGCGGCATGTCGAGCGGACCGGGCTGGCCGTTGCCCGTGTACAGCAGGATGTTGATCCCGCGCAGGTTGCTCGCGAGTGTCGCCGGATCGTGCGTTGCCCAGTTGATCTCGTTCGTCGCCCGGGGGCCGAAGATCGAGTTCGTCGGCACGTGGTCATACAGCGTCTCGGTGACGTTGATGATCGCGGTGCTCGGCCCCCATGCGGACTTGTCGTAGGCGATGTCCGGTGCGCCAGAGAACGACAGCGAGGCGCTGAACATGTCGGGATGTCGAGCGGGGTAGCTCGTGGAGCAGAAGCCGCCCTGCGATAAACCGGCGATCGCGCGCCCATCGCGCGAGGCGATCGTACGAAGGTTGCGGTCGATCCACGGGATCAGCTGATCGATGTGAAACCTCTCCCACTCGGGCGGCCCGTAGGCCCCTCCGTTGACCCAGTTCGTACACCAGCCGCCGCCCGTGTCGCTGAGCGCTATGTCGGGCATCACGACGATCAACGGCAGGTCCGCCGTCGTCTGCTCCGCGCCCCCGAACTCAGTCCAGTCGGCGGCGCCGCCGTTCGTGCCGTGCAGCAGGTACAGCACCGGGTAGCGCCGGTGCGGGTGTGAGGCGTAGCCGGACGGCAGCAGGATGCGGACGTTCGCAGGGCCGTGCACCGCCGGATTGTCCGCGGGGCCGTCGAGCGCCGGGGTCGATACGCTGACCGCGAGCAGCCGCGAGTCGAGCTGACGATCGGAGACGACGTGCAGCCCGCTGGCGGCGTGAAGCGCCGGAGCGGCGGCAGCAGCCATGGGTGCGCAGCCGAGCGTCGCGAGCAGCACAGAGAGAAGCCGTAGGCAGGGCCTCACTGGTTCCTCCGCGACCTACGGCGTTGGGCAGCGGTCACGATCGAAACGACGCTGCGCGCACCGAACCGCGGCGGGCGCCCCGGTGCGTCGGGCGCCACCGCGAGGCTGTTGAGCGTCATCGCGAGCATCTCATAGTGACCCACCAGCATGCACAGCTCGATCAGCTGGTTGTCCGACAGCTCGGCCCTCAGGGCGCCCCACGAGTGATCGGAGATGAACCGCTCAGCGTGCAGCTCGTCGGCAGCCCGCAGGAGCAGTGCCTGCCGCGCTGACCATCCCGCGGCCTGTGCTCCCGCCGCGACCCGATCTACGTCGTCTCTCGGCAGTCCGGCGGCGACGGCGATGCGCTCGTGCTGGCCGCGCTCGTACTCACAGCCGCAGTTGTGGGCTACGCGGAGGATCAGCAGCTCGGTGTCCACCCGCGGCAACGTCCCTCCCGGCATCAACGCGCTCGCGAATCGAAGCCAGCGGCGAAACAGGCGCCGGTTACGCGCAAGCGTCGTGAAGATGTTCGGTGGCGGGCCCCCAACGGCCAGGCCCAGCGCCGACGCGATCAAGGCGTTGACCACCCCGATCTGACGCCGGTCACCCGGAGCGATCCGCGGGACATCGCTCCGGTCGGGTCGCTCGTCCCGGCGCGCTGCCCCGGCACTCCCCACAGGATCTTGATCGCGCATCAGCCGCGCGCTCCCCGTGGCTCCCAGGGAAAGCCCGAGCCCACCTCAAAGTCAATCCCGCGCACCACCTCCGCAGAGCCGTAGCGCTTGCGTAGGCTAAACACGGAGATGGCCGGAGAGCTGCTCACCGCGGGCACACTACGCCACCGCGTCCGGTCGTGGTCCAGATCCGACGGCAGCCCGGGGTCAGCGAGGTGAGCGGCCCGGGTTTCCCCGGGCCGCTCGCAGCGCTTCTGCTTGGGGCTTGCCGGCTGTTGAGGGTTTACTCCTGTCCTTGGAACTGGTGGTCGACGTTGGCGCCCGGCGGGTCCTGGTGGCCGCCTGGACCGTCGGCCTCAGCCCCGGTCTTCTCGGCCGCCGACCCTGGGTCCGGCGCCTCCGCGGTTGCGGCGCTGGCAGTGTCGGGGGTGGACTGATCCCCGGACTGCACGTTGTCGCCATCAGCCGACCCGGCTGGCGGCTCGGGGGCCTGGTTGGGCGCTACCGCGTTCGGTGCCGTGGTGGCGCGTTGGCTGCTCGCGGCGTGGCCCTGGGTGGCAGACGCGATCGCCGAGCCGCCGAGGGCCAAGGCGCCGAGGGCGACCAATGTACCGGCGGTGGTCCTGATTTGTCTGAGCATCTGACGGGGTCCTTTCGGTTGGGGGGTATCCGTCGACCGGCACGCTAGGCGCCGCGGATGACAGGGCGATGAACCCAGTCAGACCCAGTTCATCGTCTGTTCACGGTGGACGCCGCCTCCGCGCCCGCGAGCAGGCCCGGGGAGCGCCGGGATCTCAGGGCGCGGCGACCGCGACGCCGTCCGGGACAGTCAGCCACACGTCCGCCCCACCGCAGGCACCGTTGGCGACGTGGGCGTCTCCACCGTGGGCGCGCGCGATGCCGCGCACGATCGCCAGCCCGAGGCCGGTCCCATCCACGCTGCGAGCGCCACCGGCGCGCGCGAACCGCTCAAACGCCTCCGCGATGAACTCGGGCGGAAAACCACGCCCCGCGTCGATGACGTGCAACTCGACCCCGTCGACCCGGCGACAGGCCGACAGAACGATCACGCCCTCGCCGTGGCGAAGCGCGTTGTCGAGCATGTTGCCCAACGCCTGCTCGAGCCGGTCGCCGTCAGCGATCAGACACAAACCCGGCGTCACCCTGACCGCGACCAATCTCCCGGCGGCGTGCAGGTACTCCCCAAACCGCGCTTTGACCCTCCCCAAGACGTCTTCGACCACCACACAGCGGACGTCCAGGCGCAGCTGGCCCTGCTCGGCGCGGGCGAGGATCAGCAGATCCTCAGAGAGGCAGACCAGGCGGTCAGTCTCCTCCACGGCAGAGCTCAACGCGTCGCGCAGCTCCGCGGTAGAACCGGTGCCGCGCAACGCGATCTCAAGCTCGGCCCGCAGGATCGTCAGCGGGGTGCGCAGCTCATGACTGGCGTCAGACACAAACGTCCGCTCCCGCGCGAACGTCGCTTCATTGCGCGCCAGCATCTCGTTGAGGGTGGTACCCAGCCGCCACAGCTCATCCCGCGCCCTGGGCACAGGCAAGCGGGCGCCTGGGTCAGCCACCGAGATCGTCTCGGCCTGGCGGCGCATCCTCTCGACCATCCGCAACGCCGCCGCCGTCAGCACATAACCCACGATCGCGGCCAGCCCCAACGCGCCTGCCCCACCAACCACCAGCAGCGCAGCCAGATCTGACAGCGCTCGGTCGCGCCCGCTAAGCGACGTTCCGGCCACGATGACCTCAGGCTGGCCGTCCTGACCGCTGACAGGCACGGCGAATAGGCGCACCCGACCACCACCAGATGGCAGCGAGCCGCGCTCGACGATCAACGGGCGGGTGGCCGCGCGGGCCAGCTGCATCCGGCCGAGCAGGCCCCGTCGTCCAACCGACGGGGTGAAGTCGATCACGTGTCCGTTCCGGATGACTTGAGCGAAGCTCTGTCCATGGCGCGCGAGCCCTCGTGCGCCCTGCTGAAGACCGTTGTCGGCTTGGGTGATCAGTACCCGGACGGCATCGACCTGAGACCGCAGACCGCGATCAATCGCCTGATCGAGGTTGGTCTGGAAACGCAGGTACAGAAATGCTCCGGTAGCGCCCAGCACCACGCTCATCGCCACCATAAAGGCCAGCGTGATCTTCACCCGAATGCTCAGCCGAGACGCCAAGCCCATCCACCATCAGCCAATCTCGCACAGACGATAGCCCGCGCCCCTCACCGTCTGCAGCATCCCGGTTCCAAACGGCCCGTCGATCTTGGCCCGCAGCCGCCGAATGTAGACATCCACCACATTCGAGCGATTCTCATACCCCGAATCCCAAGCATGCTCGATCAAAGTCAGACGCGACAGCACCTCGCCCGGACGGCGCATGAACGTCTCGAGCAGCGCAAACTCCTTCGATGAGAGATCGAGCTCGACGCCACCGCGCCACGCCCGGCGTGTGGCCGGGTCAAGACGCAGCTCGGCCACCGCGAGCACCACCGGACGCTCCACGACCACCCGCCGCGCCAGCGTCCGCAGCCGCGCCAGCAGCTCGGCGAACGCGAACGGCTTGACCAGATAATCATCTGCACCGACGTCCAGCCCGGCGACTCGCTGCTCCACGCGATCAAGCGCCGTCAACATCAAGACCGGCGCCCACACGCCCTCCGCCCGCAGGCGCCGGCAAGTCTCCAACCCGTCGATGCCCGGAAGCATCACATCGAGCACGACCACGTCGTACTCGCCACAGCCCGCCATCCAAACGGCATCCTCGCCCGTCAGCGCCACGTCCGCGGCCACACCCTCCCCACGCAGACCACGCCGCAACAGATGAGCGAGCTTGACCCTGTCCTCGACGATCAAAATCCGCACACCACCAGCATCCGCAACCGACATGAACTGTTCATGAAAGGCTCGTAAGCGGCTTGCTTCAGCCGCCCGCCGATCTACCAGCCCGGGATCCCGGCCAAGTTCATTCTCGACGCCTGGCGGTGGCCCACACCGCCCAGTACAAGAAGATGGTTCGTGACCGCAGGAAGCGCCCGAGCTGACGCAGAAGCGCCGGTTGCCTTACCGTACTGTGGTGGCTCGTCTAGATCGGCGTCGATGAGCCCGCCCCAGGGTCACGACCTCGGTGGGGCGCACCCGCTCGGCGGTCGGGGCCAGCGGGCTGAGCAGCGGGTGATCGAGGCCGTCGGCGGCCGGGCGCGGGCTCAGGTGATCGCGCTGCTGGCGCTGGTGCTCGCGCTCTCGAGCGCTGACACTTCCGCCGTCGGCGCGGACGCGGCTCCGCTCGAGCAGGCGCTGCACATCAACTTCACTGAGATCGGGCTGCTGGTCGCGGTGCCCGCGTTGGCCAGCGCGGTCGCGACAGTGCCGATCGGGGCGCTGTCTGACCGGGTGCGCCGCGTGTCTCTGCTGAAGTGGAGCGTCGTCCTGTGGAGCCTGGCGATGATCGCCTCCGGCGCGTCGACATCGATTGTGATGCTGCTGATCAGCCGGCTGGTGATCGGCGCGGTGACCGCGACCAGCGGCCCGACGCTCGCCTCGCTGATCGGAGACTTCTTCGACCCCCGGGAGCGAGGGAGGGTCTACGGCTTCATCCTGTCCGGCGAGCTGGTCGGGTCAGTCATCGGCCTGTTCGTCAGCGGCAATGCGGCGGCGATCTCGTGGCGGCTGGCGTTCTGGGTGCTGGTCATCCCCAGCGCCGCGCTGGCGTGGGCGATCTGGAGGTTCCTGCCCGAGCCGGCCCGGGGTGGCGCCGACCGCCTCGAACCGCGCTCCGAGAGGATCGGCGACGCCGAGCAGTCGCGGGCACGCGGTTCCGTGCAGCACGACGAGGCTCAGGCCACCACCCGCGACTCGGCTCCCGAGCTCGAGCAAGCCCTCGAGCAGGCCGAGGTGCGTCCGCGCCCCGAGAACCTGGTCGGGTCAGGCGCGGCCAGGATGAAGCTTCCGGCTGCCGTGCGCTACGTGCTCAGCGTCCCCACCAACGTCGCGCTGATCATCGCCTCCGCGCTGGGCTACTTCTTCATCTCGGGGGTCTTGACCTTCGGCGTCGTGTTCATCCGCAACCAGTACTCGGTCGGGCAATCGGTGGCGACCTCGCTGCTCGCCGTGATCGCAATAGCGGCTTTGATTGGGGTGCTGGCGTCCGGCCGCCTCGCCGACTCGCTGTTGCGTCGGGGACGCGTCTCCGCGCGGGTGATCGTCTCCGGCGGCGCCTTCTTGGGCGCCTGCGTGCTGTTCCTGCCGCCGCTGTTGAGCCGATCGCTGGTGATCGGCGTGCCGCTGTTGTGGTTGGCCGGCGCCACTCTGTACGGCGTAAACCCCCCGCTTGACGCCGCGCGCCTGGACATCATGCCCCACTGGCTGTGGGGCCGCGCCGAGGGGGTGCGGACGCTGCTGCGATCGCTCACCACCGCCGCGGCGCCGCTGCTGTTCGGGTTCATCTCCGATCAGCTGGCCCCCGGCGGGAAGGCCACCCGGGCCTCGGGTCAGTCGATCAACTCCGGCGGACTCGATGGCGCGTTCTTGATCATGCTGATCCCGCTCGCGGCGGGCGGCCTGATCCTCCTGCTGCGAGCCAGACGCGACTATCCCCGCGACGTGGCGACCGCGATTGCGTCTGAGACCGCGGCGAGTGGGTCCGGGACCGGCGCCAGCGCGTGAAAGATCCCGGGAAGCTGCGGGGCGGTCGCGCTCACGAGCTTGGGGTGTAGGCGTAACGCGCGGTGTGGGCAAGGCCGCCTGGTGACATGCCGGCTACCGGGTCTTCACGCCGCCATCGGGGTGTGCTGCAGCTCCAGCGGGCCGAGGTGCCGGCGGATCTGAAGCAGCCGAGGACACGGCTCGTCGGTGCCGATCAGCACAGTAGTGCCCGGCCACGCCTTCTCGAGATATGAGACATAGGCGTCGTAGGAGCTGACGTCGGGCTCATGGATCCACGAGCCGGTGTTCCAGTAGCGCACCTACCCGCCCCGGCTGGGGCGCGCGTTGTCCACGCGGCGCGGCGCTCGCGCTCGTCCGCGAGCGCGCGGTCATAGTGGCTCACGGTGGCCGCCCGCGAGGAACCGGAGGGCGAGTCCGGGCCGCCGCGGCGGCGCTGGGCGAGCGATGTGGCGAGTCGCCTGGCCGAACGGACGGGAGAGACCGCGGCTGCGAGGAACCGCTCGGCGCTTCCCAGGGCGCCCTGCCCGCTCTGCTGGGCGGCCGTGCCGTGCGGGAGCTGGGCGATCGTGCACAGCAGCTCGGTGGGCAACGTGATCACCGACTACTAATCCTCGAGGCTCGGCGTCGCGGTGCGCGTCGCCGCCGGTCGCGATCGACCTACAGCGCCCATCCGACCAGCCGGTTCGGGAGCGACCCATGACGGTGGGCGTGGTAGTCGAGGTAGTGCCCGTGGGTGCACAGGACCCCGCCGAACCTGTAGGTCGGATAGCGCAGCTCGATCTGCACCGGCCGCGGCGACCGCGTCGTGCACCGAGGCAATAGGAAGTTAAACAGGTCACCAAGGAGATCACCTCGTCGACGTCGTCGAGATGCGGCGCCAGCAGCGCGAGCTCGTGGTCGTGGCGCAGCAGATCCTCGCCGGTCCAGGCGCCAGAGTGGGTGTCGGAGATCACCAGCGCTCGCACCGGCCCTTCAGGTGCCGCGTGCGTGCTGGAAGCCCGCGGCCGCGAACGTTGTCCCGATGACGGCATTGCTCAGCGCCAGCTGGCGCCGGTCGCGGTCGACGACCGCGAATGCGCCATCGTGGTCGCAGGTGGCGGCGACTGCGGCGCCGGCGAGGAGCCAGCCGCGGCTGCGATGCCGCCCGATGATCACGGCCTGGATCAGATCGCGAGCGCCGAGGACCCGCGCGAACCCGACTGTCTCACGATCGATGCGCTGGTGGGGCGGGCGCGCAGGGACGAGCGCGGGCTCGAGCAGCAGCAGCAGCGTTCCACAGCCGGGCGGCCGCAGGCGGAGCGGTTTCGTTCAAACCAGCGGGCGGCCGCGACCTGATGGCCTGCTGGGAGTAGGCGAGCGCCATCAGGAAGCCGCACAGCAAGGCGTCTTCGGACTCGCCGAGCGGGCGCTCGTCGGGCCGGTAGCGGTAGCAGTAGCCGTCCTGGGTGAGCTCTGACTCGATCGCCTCAGGGTCGCGATCGAGCGAGGGTCAGACGGCGGGATCGCCCCTCGGATCGCGGGCAGCAGCAGCGCTGCGTCCAACGCTGGCGACGACGGGGGGCCCGGCAATGCCGTACGCGATTCGCGCCAAGTTCGCCCACCCCGACCGGGCCGGGTTCGCGCTCGTCGGCAACAGCGCGTTTCAGATGAACGACCCGGCCGAGCTGATCACGGTCGCCAAGACTGGCAAAATGGTCAGACCCCCCGCTTCTACGTGACGGTGCTCAACAACCGAGACCTCAACCAGGTCAGCTGGGAGCTGCGCGCGATGGCCGGTTAGGCGCACGTGCCGAGCACCCAGGACACCCCCCGACGTGCACTACGCCCAGTGGGCGGAGCTGATCGGTCTGAAGGGCTCCGCATCGAGCGCCCCGAACAGGTCGCCGGCGCCTGGGAGGAAGCGCTGCGCGCCGACCCCGACACCGGACGGATGATCGTCAGTCAGCCAAGCAGAAGCTCGAGGAGTTCCTACCCGGACGATGACCACGACCGCCGTCATCGTCCGTCAGCTCCCCGGAGTCTGCTCGCCGGTCGTCGCCGCCGCCTCGAGCATTCCGGCGATCTCGCGGGCGTCGGCGGCGGTCAGCTCGGTCTGCGCTCGAGCATCGTCCTGCTGGGTGACGGCGAGCACCACCTTGTCAAGGCGGTTGTGCACCTCGACGCGGTCGCGTCCCGAATTGGTCTGATAGGCGGTCATCTGTCCTCGCTTCCCTGTCGGTTGCGGATGCTCTGGGAGTCTCGCGTTCTGCTGCCCGCGTCGCGGCCCTTCCGCCCGCCGATTCACTTGGTCCGGTCCGCCACGACGCAAGGAGCGCCGGACAAAAGCGGTTCTCCGGGCATCGATGTGGTCAGAGTGAGACTCGGGTTGTGGTCCTGAGCAGGACTTTCCAGGTTTCCGGAATTTCTCGCAGGTTGCGCGCTGGTTGCTGACGCGCCGCCGTTCCTCCAGGCAGGCTGCTGGCTGTTCGAAGGTCAACGGCTTGCCAGGGAGGACGACGTGCGCGTCACGAGTGCATTTTCCAGGCTTCTGCGCCTTAAGGGCGTGTGGATCAAGAAGGTCCGGTTTGAGCCGGGGGCGGTGGTCGTCGATGTCGTGCTGCGCCGTCGGCGGCTGCTGTGCCCGGAGTGCGGGCATTGGACCAAGGCCCGGAAGGACACCCGGCCCGAGGACACGGTCTGGCGGCATCTCGATCTCGGAACCTGGCGGCTGGAGGTTCGCTGCCGGCGCCGGCGTCTGTGGTGCCCGGAGCATGGGGCGCGTACTGAGGGCGTCCCGTTCGCCCGTCCGGGCTCTGAGTTCACGCGCGACTTCGAGTGTCTCGTCGCGTGGCTGGCGACCCGGACAGATAAGACGACGATCAAGCGGATGCTCCGAATCGACTGGGGCACGGTCGGGAGGATCATCAGCCGCGTCTGCGCCGACGAGCTCGATCCCGGCCGGCTGGACGATCTCTTTGACATCGGGATCGACGAGGTCAGCTGGCGCAAGCAGCACCGCTACCTCACGCTCGTGGTCGACCATCAGCGCCGCCAAGTGGTGTGGGGCACCGAGGGCTCAGGCGAGAAGGCCGCTGATGAGTTCTTCGCCGACCTGGACCCCGCCTCCTCGCTCGCCACCCCTCCCAAGCCAGAAACCGTCGAGGTCCAGCAACAACCCCCCGCGCCTGCGGAGGCAGAGGACTCGCCGGCGAGGATCGGGGAGCGCGCGGGCAGGCTGCGGGCGATCTCGATGGACATGGGCCCCGGCTACGCCAAGTCCGCCCGCGCGCACGCGCCCCAAGCGATCGTCTGCATCGATCCGTATCACGTGGTGCAGCTCGCCAATAAGGCGCTTGACGAGGTCCGCCGCGGCTACTGGAACGAGCTGCGCTCGCTCGGCGACCCCGACGCCGCCAAGCGCTTCAAGGACGCCCGCTGGTCGCTGCTCAAAGCGCCCAAGAACCTCACCGACAAGCAGGCCGTCATGCTAAAGCGACTGAAGGCGGCCGGCGGCGAGGTCTGGCGCGGCTACATGCTCAAAGAAGCCGTCCGCGGGATCTTCGAGCACGGCCTCACCCTCGAGGACGTCGAAGTGCTGATCGACCGGCTCCTGTCGCGCCTGTCTCGCAGCCGCCTGCCGCCGTTCATCCGGCTCGGGAAAACGATCCGCAAGCACCGCGACGGGATCCTCGCCGCGATCCGCCTCGGGATCAACCAAGGCCGCACCGAAGCGCTCAACAACAAGGTCCGGCTGATCACCCGCCGCGCCTACGGATTTCACTCCGCCAAAGCCGCGCTCGCGCTCGTGCTGCTCACCTGCGGACCGATCACGCTTCACCTGCCACACGAACTCCACCCGCCCGAGTCACCCCAAACCTGACCACATCGATGCCGAGAGAGCCACAAAAGCAAGCGCCAGCGCCAAGGCAAAGACCCAGCCGACGGCCCGGACGAGCCGGCCGTCAGCGTCGCTGGGCACGGCCCCGCGCATGTTGCGCACCTGAGAGCTGCGCGGGGGCTGACCTGATGGTCCGCCTACGCGTCATCGTCGCCGCCGATCGCGTCTCGCAAGCGCTTGAGCCGCTGCGCTTGATCGACGCCGTCACCTGTTGAGCGCTGCTGATTTCCGGCATGGTGGTGCTGTTCTGGTCCGGCATCGAGGGGTGGGGTACGAAAGAAGAAGTAAGTCGCTTTAGGGGGTCGGGGTGGTTGCGGTCC
>JAABUU010005427.1_pt1 | contig 14332 bp, 16 predicted proteins | sample 5559301 | NCBI WGS metagenome assembly JAABUU01 (sample SAMN10711884, study PRJNA513360) | rock metagenome | isolation source: Antarctica rocks | place: Antarctica: Victoria Land, Richard Nunatak white | reverse complement strand
CGATGAGATGCTGTCCACGGCCAATCAGCTCAAGCGATAACTGTTTCTGCGCTTCTTTTTTCAAGCCCCCTTCGCTCCCTTCAGTGCTGGCGAAGGGGGCGAAAGGCTCCCATGAAACACGCTTTTTTGCTGCTGCTCGCCCTCGCCCTGCCTGCCTCCGCCGCGCCTGTCCATGTGTCGCTCAAAGCCAGCGCCAGCCTTGGCCCGTCTGCCAGCGGCTTTCTTACTCTGGCCCAAATCGCCGACCTTTCGGGTGGCGCGAAGGCCGAGCGCGTTCGCATGGCGTCCGTCTTGGTAGGCCGACTCCCGCTGCCGGGCGACACGCGCCTGCTTACTGTGGGTGACATCAACTTGAAGCTGCGGCAAGCCGGGTTTCACCCCGAGCATGATGCCCTTTTGGAAGGTGCAAAGCAAGTGTCTGTCACCAGCGCCGAGACCCAAGCGTCCTCGCCACTCGCTCCGCCCGCGCCAGTTTCTCCCCCGGCACCTGCCCCGCCGCAAGGCAGTGCAGACACGAAAAGCGCCCCGACCGTCGCGCCCGCGATTGTTGTTCATCGCAGCGATACCATCAGCGTTGTCGTGCAGCAAGGCGACATGACGATCACCGCCAAGGCGACTGCCCGAGAGAACGGCAGCGTCGGGCAGACCATCCGTGTCCACCGCGACGGCGCACCGTCCGACCTCGCCGCCACCGTCGTGGATGCCCAGACCGTGCAATTGGAACCCTGACCGTGCCATTGGAACCCTCACCCATGAAACCACTCTTTGCCGCCGCCCTGTCCCTTGCCTTTCTGCCCGCTTGGGCGCACGCTGACTCGTTGTTTCCCGGCAGCAGCACCGCCGTTCCGAACAGCGCCACCGCCACATCTTTGTTCTCGGATACCAAGGCACGGCGGGTCGGCGATACGCTGACGATTTTGATTAACGAGAACGCCAACGCGTCGTCCCAGGCCAACACCAAGACCTCCAAAAGCGAAAGCCTCAACTACGGCCCCGGCTTTGGCCCGTTTCTGCGCTTCATTAAAAACTTCGGCGTGTCCGGCTCCATCAACGACAACGCCGCCGCCGCCACCAACCGCACCGACAATCTCACCGCGCAAATCGCCGTTGTTGTTAAGCAAGTTCTGCCTAACGGCAATTTGCTGGTGGAAGGGCATCGCAGTGTCGGCATCAACGCCGAAACGCAGCACATCACGCTCAGCGGCATTGTGCGCCCCCAGGATGTCACTTTCAGCAACACCATCCAATCGTCCTTGGTGGCCGATGCCGAAATTAAGTTTGACGGCAAAGGCCCGGTCGGCGACAAGCAGCGCGAGGGCATTATCACGCGCGTTTTCAAAGCGCTCTTTTAGCAAGCCCGTTTTGAAGCCGCCGCCCGCGCTTTGCCCTCTCGTGTCAAGCGCGTTCTAGCGACGGAACAAAACCTTCCGTCGTTGGTAATGGCTTGCAGCGCCTGTAAAACCCGTAATAAACACCAGCGAAACGCGCGCGGGACAATGGAAGAATCCCTCAGCCGTTCGCGCTGAAAAAGCAGGCGGCACGAATGCAAATCCCCGGCAATTTCGTCGGCACAGCCCTAAAAATCCGCCTGCCATTACCCGACAATAGCACGGGGAACCATTTATGCACAAACCGTTGCTGTCTACGTTGGCCTTATTGCTCGCTGTTTCGCCGCTCTGCCATGCGCAGGCGCGGCTCAAAGACATCGCTGTCGTGCAGGGTGTTCGGGGAAACCAACTGGTCGGCTACGGCCTGGTGGTCGGGCTGGAAGGGACAGGCGATGGGACAGGCGCGAGCTTTACGCCGCAATCGGTTGCGTCGCTCCTGCAAAAGTTCGGGGTGACTGTGCCGCCGGGCGCATTGCAGCTTAAGAATGTCGCCGCTGTGATGGTGACAGCGAACCTGCCTGCTTATGTGCGCAACGGCAGTACCGTCGATGTCACTGTCAGCAGCCTGGGCGATGCCAAATCTTTGCAGGGCGGCACGCTCTTGCAGACGCCTTTGCAGGCCGCCAACGGCCAGGTGTATGCGGCGGCGCAGGGGGCCATCTCGGTGGGCGGGTTTCTAATTGGCGGCGGGGCGGGCGCGGTCAGCAAAAACCATGTCACGGCGGGGCGCATTCCCGGCGGCGCACTGGTGGAGCAGGACGTGCCGACGACATTGGCCGGAGCCGCCGATAACTCTATCCTGGTAACGCTCAACACGCCGGACTTCACGACCGCCGCCCGCCTTGCCAATGCCGTGCGCTCCCACCTGCCGCCGGGCGCGACCGAGGCGATGCCGCTGGATGCCGCCACGGTGCGGGTCAGCTACGCGCCCGGCACCGAGCCGGTGTATTTGATTGCCGCGCTGGAAAGCGTCCCCGTGGACACCGATGAAATGGCCCGCGTGGTGATCAACGAAAAGACCGGCACCGTTGTCATGGGCGGCGACGTTTCGGTGACTGCCTGCGCGGTCGCGCACGGCAATCTGACTGTGCAGATCGCGCCGAACCCAATTATCTCGCAGCCCGGAGCCTTCAGCGGCGGCAGCACCGTCGTGGTGCCGCGCAACAACCTGAAGGTGCAGGAGGGCAATGCCCGGCTGATCCCCATTCCCAGCAGCACCACGCTCAGCCGCGTAGTCGCGTCGCTCAATGCCCTGGGCGTGACGCCGCGCGATTTGATTGCCATCTTGCAGGCGATGAAAGACGCCGGTGCGCTGCACGCCGAGATAGAAATTGAGTAAGTCTAAAATTAAGATTGAATAAGTCTAAAGTTGAGATTGAGTAAGTTTATGACTATTACACCAACGACAACGCCACCCGCGCCTGCCGCCCTAGACCCGGCCCACGAGAAGCTCAAAAAGGCCACCGAGGGCTTTGAAAGCTACTTTCTGCACCAGCTCCTGGTGGAGATGCGCAAGACAGTTCCCAAAGACACCGAGGCCAAAGACGATGCCCACCAGGAAGAAACGTTCCGCGACATGATGGATCAAACATTAGCAGATACCATCTCGCACCGAGGCGACTTCGGGCTGGGCAAGATGATGTACGACCAACTGGCAAGCAGTGTGGGCACGCCCAACGCCTCCGCCAAAGTGGACACGCGCCGCTAAAGCATTCTTCGCCCGTTAAGTTATGGAGACTTTCATGCCCGACACGCAGACATTAATCAGCATTCTCAAACAGGAACAAATCCTGCGCCTGCGCCATTGCAAGCTGCTGGAAGCGCAGGGGCGTGCGCTGCTCGCCTGTGACCGCGCCCGGTTCGGCAAGCTGGAACCCGACCACGCCGACCTGCTGGTACAGATGGCCGCCCAGGAAACCGCGCGGCAGTCCGCCTTGACTGATGAAGATGGCGAGATGCAGACACTTTCGGCCATCTTAGAAGAGATAGAAGAGAACTCACGCGCCCGCCGAACACTCACGATGCTGCGGGACACTCTGCGCGAGACAGTTGAGCGCAGCCGCATATTGATGCAGCGCAACGAAATGCTGATTCGCAACGAGCTGAACTACCTGGCCTTTTCGCTGGACTTGTTTGTGGAAGCGGGGCGCGCGGCGGGCCAAAGCTACGGCGGCGGCGCGATCTTAGGCCCGCGCCTGGGGCTGGACCGGCGCGCCTAAGCAAAGCCTAGAAAAGCGAAGCTGAGAAAAAAGAACACAGAGGACACCATGCCGGGAACATTTTTTGGAATCAATATCGGCCTGAGCGGATTGCAGGCCTCGCAAATCGGCCAGGACGTCACAGGCCACAATATCGCAAACAGCGGCACAGAAGGCTATTCCGTACAGGCGGTCAACCAGAAGACAGCGGAAACATGGGTCTCCGCCGATACGGCCGGTGCGGGACCGTCGGTGCTCGGCGGCGGCGTCGAGTCGCGCAGCATCACCCGCGCCCGTGACGGCTATCTGGACGCGCAGGTGCGCAATGGCCTGTCCGAGCAATCCGCTCAGACCACACTCAACGACAACCTGAAGCAGGTGGAAGCGGCCTATGGCGAGCCGTCCAACCACGGGCTGAACAACGGGCTGGGCACGTTCTTCCAGAACTTCACCAATCTGGTCAACAACCCCGAAGATGCCGGTGTCCGCGCCACCGCCGTGGCGGGCGCAAACGCGCTGGTCAGCCAGTTCCATACCTTGCAGGAGCGGCTGACGGGGATTGGCACGCAGGTCGGCAACACGATCTCCTCGGATGTGGATACCCTCAACAGCTATGGCAAGCAGATCGCCGACCTCAATATCACGATCCGCCAATCGGTTGTGCAGGGCGAAACCCCAAACGACCTGCTGGACAGGCGTGACCTGCTCATTGACAAACTGGCGCAGATTGCCAATGTCAATGTGGTCAATCGCAGCGATGGCACCGTGAACGTGTCCCTAGGAACAAGCACCCTGGTGGAGGGGGTTACGCCCAGCACTCTTTCGCTCACCGGCCCAGGCAGCCTCACGGCGCGCGGCGACATCCAAGGCGGCGAATTGGGCGGACTGCTTGGGGCGCAGTCATCTATCGCAGGCTACAAGTCCGACCTGAACACTCTGGCGTCATCGCTCGCCACCCAGGTAAACGCCGTGCATAAGACCGGCGCGGGCTTGGACGGCACAACGGGCCTGAACTTGTTCCAATTCACGCCCGGCAACGAAGCGGATACGCTCTCAGTCAACCCAACGATTGCAAACGACCCTTCCAAGCTGGCCGCCGCCTCGGTGCCGCCGGGGGGAGGGCCGCCGCCTGCGGGGGATGGCACAGTCGCCGCTCAGCTTGCCGCTCTGCAAAACACCGCCCAAACAAACGGCCAGACATTGCAGGCGTTCTACCAGAAAAGCGTGTCGGGCTTGGGCGGGCAAAGCGCCGCCGCCCAGACGGCGACCGACAGCGCCAACGCCAACATCAACCAGCTTCAGCAGCAGCGCGCGAGCGTTTCGGGCGTGTCCACGGATACGGAAATGGTCAACATGCTGAAGTATCAGCGTTCGTATGAAGCGTCCGCCAAAGTCATCAAGACAATGGACGACATGGTCAACACGCTGATTACTGACCTCGGCGGCCGCTAGTCACTGCCAAGTTATTACCAAAACGCTTCAGGGTGTGGAATAAAGAAGAGAGGGAACAATGCGCGTTACCGACAGTCTGAGAACAAGCAACTTAAAACGCAACATCGAAGCGGGGCTGAACAACCTGAACGCAGTGCAGAACCAAATTGCGACAGGCAAGCGGGTCAACACCGTCTCTGACAATCCGACCGGGGCGTCGCAGGCACTGGCTCTGCGGGCGACATTGGTAGACAATGCCCAGTACCAAACCAACGCCGATGCGGCCCATTCGTTTTTATCCGCCAGCGACGGCGCGCTCAGCAGCGCAACAGACGCCTTGCAGCAGGCGCGCACTATCGCCGTGCAGGGTGCCAACGGCACGCAAACGCCGCAAACCCTGCAAGCTTTGGGCGCACAAGTCAGCGGCCTCATCCGCCAGCTCACGCAGGATGCCAATGCCGACATCCATGGCAAGTACCTGTTTGCGGGAACGCTCACGCAAAGCCCGCCGTTCCAAGCCCCCGCGTCGGGCACCGACCCCACGCCGACCTATGTGGGCAACAGCGGCGCAGTTAACGCCATTCTAGGCAAAAACAACACTTTGCAGCTCAACACGCCGGGCAGCCAGGCATTCGGCAGTGCGTTCAAAGCCCTGCAAGACTTGCAAACAAACCTGGCTTCTGGCAACCAAGCCGCCATTTCGGCCAGCATTGGGGCCGTGGATGCTCAGGTCACGGCTGTCAGCTCGGTGCGGGCAGGCGTGGGAGCAAAGCTTAACGACGTGACCCTGCTCAAGCAGAACCTGACGCGTGCGCAAGGCGAGTACCAGACCTCAGACGACAACATTGAGGACGTAGACCTTGCGCAAGCCTATGTGCAGCTGCAAAGCGCGCAGAATGTCTACCAGGCATCGCTTGTCACGACCAGCAAAGCGTTCCAATACTCGCTGGCGAGCTACCTATAATCAACACAATTCCCGGCGCGCTTGTGCGTCAGGGCCAGGACATACTTATGCATATTGAAACCACCCGCTTTGGTGCACTCTCCATTGAAGAAAGCCGCGTGCTGACGTTCCCCGATGGCCTGCCAGGCTTTGAAGCCTGCCGGCGGTTCACTCTGGTCCCGCATCCGGTGCCTGCGGGCGAAGTGGCAGGCCCGTTTGAGTGGCTTCAGTCGGTGGAAGACGGCGCGTTGGCCTTTCTTGCTATTGACCCGCGCCGCATCTTTACGCACTACAAGCCCGCCCTTGGCCCATCGGAATTGCAGTCCATTGCGCTGGATTGCTGCGAAAGCGGGCATCTGCTTTCGCTTTTGACTGTGCCTAAAGGCGACCCTTGTGGCATCACGGCCAACCTGCTCGCGCCGGTGATTGTCAACCCCGACACTCGGCAGGCCAAGCAGGTGATCCTCACCGGCGATGAGTACGGGGTGCGCCACCGCCTGCTGCCCAACTAAAACGCAGACTGAAGGGCAAGTGTAACCCGGCTGTAACCAAGTCTGGCAACTCTTGCCTCAGCTTCATTCGTAATACCTATCAGCAATCCATGCCAGGGAGGGCAAACACATGCTGGTTCTCACACGACGGCTTAACCAAAGTATCAAGATTGGCGATGATGTGGAAATCACCGTCATTGAAGTGCGCGGCGACCAGGTGCGCCTGGGCGTCTCGGCCCCGCGCGATGTGTCTGTGCATCGCAAGGAAGTTTACCTGCAAATTCAGCAGGAGAACCAGGCGGCAAGCCAGTCTTCTGCCGAACAGGTCAGCATGGAGGCTTTGACGCAGGCCCTGCAGACGCTGCCGAAGCCTCAGTAGTAGTCATACGTGCTGGTGGCGTTAGAGCTTTGCCTTACGGCTGCTGTGTACGCTGTCTGCCGCTGCTTGAAGGCCTCGTATTCGGCTTGGACCTGCTGCATCGCAGGCGTGTCGCCGACCTGCCCTTCACCCTTCACCAAGTCGCTGTAGCCGATGCTTGTCACAGCCAGCCCTGTAAGTGCCCCAATTATGCTGTCATCCCCCAGCTCGTTGTCCTTGACGGGCCAATCTCCTGCCATCTTCATTCCCATGCCGATACATGCCCGCGCGCCGCGCTGCAAGCCGAAGATGTCACCATGCGCGGCGGCGATACGGGCGTATCCCCCGCAGGCCCGTGCCAGCTCGCGCAGCTTGGCATAATTGCTCATGCTGCCCTCAAACATGCGTAGTACGTTTTCCCAGATGCCGAAGCCTGTCAGTATGGCGGGATACGGCGGTTGATACTTCAGGTTCTCATAGCGCAGGCAACTGTTTCCCTGCTCAATTTGAGTGAGTGCCGCGCTCGCTGCGTCCTGCTGCGCGGCGTCGTAGTCTGCCGTCAACGCTTTGTCCTGGTCTGCCTTCTCAACCGTGTCGCGCGGGTCGCTGTAGTGGGTCTGCTTGAATGAGAGCGCGGCCAGCAGGTAATGCGGGTAGGCGTTGCCGGGGTCGCTGTCAATGACGTGCCGCAGTGCAGACAGGGCGCTTTGGGGGTCTGCTTTGCCGCCCTCTGTCTCGCCTTTAAGTGTCATCTGATACACCCGGTACCAGAGCGCGGCGTTCTTAGGCTGCAAGGCGAGGCTTTTCTTGTACGACAGCAGAGCATCGGGGCGGCTGACAGGCACTTCTAATTGAGCTGGGCCGTACTGCGCATCGCCGAGCGACTGCCAGTAAGCGGCATTGGCGGGTGCGTCCTGCGTGGCGGCGGTGAACGCCCGAACAACATCGGCCTGCGTGGGCCGGGGCAGAAGACCACTCAAACCCGTGCTGTTGTCCGTGATGCTGCTCATGGACAGCAGGCCCAGCTCTTGCAAGCCCCAGCCCTGCACATTCTCGGCTTCGGCACACAGGGCGGGGGTAGGGGATAACGCCAATGCACGCTTCCATTGTGCCTGCGCATCGCGGACAAGTGTGTTGATTTGCGCCACGGCCTGCGGGATGGGCATCAGAAACGGGTGGTTGTCGTCTTTGGTGACAAACGTGCGCAGAGGCGGCAGGGCAGCGCTAGGATCGCCGTGGGTGTCGCCTTTAAGTTCAGGGTGGGCAGCTAGGAACTCTGCCAGCCCTTGCAGCGCTTTGGCACGCTCATCGTCTACCTGTTTTGTCCACAGGGCTGCGTATCCCAGGCTGGCGGCACGGTCGGCTTCGGCGCAGCCTAGGGCCAGGTGGTAGTCTCGGCTTGCGCCATCCCGCGCCACCAGGTACTGCAGCTGCTGAATTGCCCGCGCATAGTCGTGCCCGTGCTTGAGGCTGCCCACGGCTTCGGCATACACGGCTTTATTGGCCGGAACGGCTTCGGGGGCGCTGTTTCCCCGAATGGCTGACATCCCCCCGAGCATCACACAGAATAAAGCAAACATAAGGCGCATTGCGTACCTCTCTCCTAAAGGATAAGACACGCCCTGCGCCTTTTAGTTGCACCCAAATTAGCACAAGTTGCACTCAAAATTAGTGCCCTGCCTAGCTGCCGCCGCGCGCCGCCATCGCCGCTTCTTTGCCCCGGCGCTGCTCGGCGTGGCTGCGCACCAGGCGCGGCGTTTCCGTTTCCAGGGCCGTGCGCCCAAACAGCATGTCCAGTGTCCAGCCTGACAGCACGCGGGCTTTGCGGCTCCAGTGCGGGATTTTCAGCAGATACGTGGCTCGCCACATCATCCAGGCAAGCAGGCCGCTGAACTTAAAGAACTTAATCTGCGCAACCGCGACTCTATGTCCCAGATTGACAAACTCGCCCAATGTGCGGAACAAAAACGGCTCCGGCTCTTTGCCTGCCATGACAGCGAGGATGTTGTGCGCCAGGCGCTTGGCTTCCCGCTCGGCATTCTGCGCGGTGCCTGTGTACGGCCTGCCTTCTTCTAATAAATTGGGAATGTGGGCGCAGTCGCCCATCGCCCAGACGTTCGGGCAGTCCGGCACGACCATCGTAGGGTCAACCATAATGGCCCCTTTTTTGTCTTTCTTGCAGTCCAGGTCGGCCGTCAGGGGGCTAGGCACAACGCCCGCCGACCAGAGGATTGTCCGTGTCGGGATTTTCTCGCCTTTGCTGAGTGTCACTGAATACTCGTCCGCCTCTTGAATCGTCTGCCCCAGGCGCATTTCAATGCCGCGCTTTTGCAGTTGTCCCGTCGCGTAGTGCGCCAAAGACGGGTCAATCGTCGGCAGGATTTGCTCCAGCATGTCCACCAAAACGACCCGTATCTCGTCGGGCCGCACATGCGGGTACTCGCGGGCAGCTTCTTTCATCAGGTCCCGAATCGCGCCCGCGCCTTCCACGCCCGTATACCCCGCCCCGACAACGACGACATTCAGAAAGCTTTCCCGCGCCTGCATGTCGGTTTCCAGGTTGGCCTGTTCCAAGAGTGCGATGAGGTGGTTGCGAAGCTGCGTCGCGTCGTCCAGGGACTTCAGCGTAAACGCCAGCTTTTCCATGTACTCGGCCCCGTGGAACGACGACGTGCTGCCCAGCGACAGCACCAGGTGGTCGGCCTGCAATGTTTCCACGTCATCGGTCAGCGGGCGGCGATAAGAGACGGTGCGCGCGTGCATGTCAATATGGGTCACCTCACCCATCACGAAGTTTGAGCGGCGCAGAAACCCGCGCAGTGGGCTGACCACATCCGCCTCATCCAGCATGCCGCCCAAGGCTTCGGTGAGAAACGGCGTGAACAGCAGGAAGTTGTCCCGGCTGATCAGCGTCACCTCAAAGTCTCGCCCAATCCCATGCGCTTTTTCCAGCGTTTGTGCCACCTTCAGCCCGCCAAAGCCGCCCCCGACAATAATAATCTGCTTTGCCATTGGTAATGCCCGTTGTGTGCCTTCTAAGTGTGTGACCTGCCTGCGCTGCTCTTATACCCAGCCAGCCAGCCTTCCAACAGCCTGCCGCGCGCGGTTGACAAATCAACCCCCATCGTCTACAGTATCCCCATGAGCGAACCCTCCACGCCGCCGAGTGACCCCCGCGACCCCTCCACTGACCCGCGCAATCCACTTACTGACCCCCGCAATCCGTGGCGCTTGCGCGGCAGCCGCGCCGTTTACGCGAACCCGTGGATTTCTGTTCGCGAAGACCATGTGCTGCGCCCTGACGGTCAGCCTGGCATCTACGGCGTTGTGCAGTTCCAAAACTACGCGCTCGGCATTGTCCCGGTCACGGACGCTTTAGAAACCGTTTTGGTCGGGCAGTGGCGCTATCCACTGGGCGTCTACTCGTGGGAAATCCCCGAAGGCGGCGGCGCGTTGTCCCTGCCGCTTTTGGAAAGCGCCCAGCGCGAGCTGGCGGAAGAAACCGGCATCGTGGCCGAACTCTGGACAGACCTTGGCCCCCTCCACCTGTCCAATTCGGTGAGTGATGAGACCGGCGTGGTCTTTCTCGCCCAAAACCTGACGTTTGGCCCGGCCCACCCGGAGGGTGATGAAGTGCTTGCCATCCGCCGCCTCCCCTTGTCGGAAGCCTGGCAGATGGCCCTGGACGGACGCATTACCGACAGTGTGAGCATTGTCGGGCTGGCCCGCGCCATGCATTTCCTGGGCGTGGCTTAGGCAGTTTACTAGCGCGCCTGGGGTATTGCACAGGCATTTCGAGCTATAACCAACGACGGATGGATTTCTTCCGTCGTTGGTACGCGCTTGAAAAGCGTAGGGAACGAGTGGGGAATGCCGCCAAGAGTCCCTCCCCCATCCTTGCGAGGACGGGGAGGGACTCCCAGCACGGGGAAGGAACTTCTAAAACTGGTCGGCGGGGGCGATAAAGGGGCGGGTCAGGGGAAATAACTGGTCAGCGAGGGCCAGCGCGGCGGGGCTGGAAGCCTCTAGCTGCCCCTGCGCGGCAAGGGCGGAGGGCAGGCAGTCGCCGGACACAAGGGGGGCGAGGGCGCTGATGGGGGCGCGCAGGCATTCGGGGTCAGCGGCTGTTCCCGGCTCCACGCCGTGCGCGGACAAACGCCAGGGCGCAGTGCTGCCGGGGCACAGCGGGTCTAAGGCTGAGATTGTTAACGGGCGGCGCGCGCGGGCCAGGGCCGGAGCGATGATGGGGTGCAGCGCGCGCAAAACGGCGGGCAGGTCAACCACGCGCAGCATCATGCCGGGGTCAACTGCTTCGCACGCGTCGTCCCCCGGCAGGCCAAAGGCGGCGGGCAGGTCGGCGGAAGTCGCCCACGCCAGCAGGCGGCGGCCCCCGGACACCTGCGACAAAAATGTGACCAGCGCGCGCCGGGCGTCCTCGGTGGCGGCAAGCATCTCGTGAATGACAATTGGCGCGGCAGGGTCATCGGGACGCTGCAAGGCGAGCGAGCCGCTGCAAATATCGTGCGCCTCAAAAACATGCCACTCCCAATGGGTGGTAGTCATCTCCAAAACGCGCCAGCGCCGACTATCGCGGCGGCACAGGCCGGTCTGCGACGGCGGCAGCATCGCGCGCAAGCCTTGCAGCATTTCCCGGTCATAGGGCGTGGACAGAAACGCGGGACGCACATGCCCGCCCTGGACAGGCTCCTGGGGCAGCGCAAGCGTGCCTGTCCACTGCCGCGCGCGCGCCGCCGTTTCCCAGCCCAAGCGCCGGTAGAACGAATCGGAATAGGGGAACAGCGCAGACAGGGGAAACGCGCCCTCGCCCGCCAAAGCCTTCACAGTTTCCGCAAGCAAATGGGAGGCGTACCCGCGCCCTTGATGGCTGGGATGAGTGGCGACGCCCGCGATGCCGCCTGTTGCCAGGGCCACGCCGCGCACGATCAGCGTGGACGGAATCACGGTGAGGCAGGCGACAAGGCCGTCGCGGGGGGTGGTCAGCACCCATTTGCGCGCCAGGTCAAAGTAAGGGTCTTGATAAAAAAGAGGCCGGGCCGCCTCGCAATCCAGCCCAAAGGCGGCGCACAAGACGCCCAGCAGCGGCTCGGCATCATCGGGGCGCGCGGCGTGAACCTGGGTGCCGGGGGGAGGGGAATGCATCACAAAATCGGCGGGCGCAGGGGAATGCATCACAAAGATGCGTGCGGGCGCAGGCCCCACTGAGACAAAAACTGAAACGAGGCCGCGTCGCGGGCGGCCAAAATGGGAGGCTGTGCGGCGTAAAACGAGAACGCTTCGGCGAAGCCTTCCTCCACGCCGTTTTGGGCATAAGGCGTGACCAGATGCCCGGTCGCGCGCACATGCTGGTAAATCACATCGTAGCGGCGCCGGTCGCTGTCGGACAGCAAGTGGAACCAGACATAATGCCCGTATTCATGGGCGAACGTATACATGTCAATGTCGCGCTTGGGCGGCAGGCGCAGCGCCATGCGGTCGGGATGGCTCTCGTACACGCCATCAATATCAGCCATATCGTCCCCCTCGGAATGAGAGGCATCCTCGCTGCCGTCGTGCAGGTACGTGTTCATTTCCGCGTCGGGAAGCTCGCGGATCGGCAGGCGCGAATCCGCCCGAAAGCGCAGGGGAATATGGTGGACATACCACGCTGTCAGGTTTCGCGCCGCAAGAGGCGAGGGCGAAGAAACGACAATCTGCGCCGATGCCTGCGGGCAAAAGAGCGTGCCAAGAGCCAGCAGCAAAACAGGGGCGATGACGAGGCGAGGAAAAGCGTGCATAAGTTATCTTACCATACCTCGGCCTGGCCTGCAATGTTCCATTGATGTTCCTGTTGCACAGGAGTTTGCGCCGCGAGCCTTGACGCCCCGCGCCGCTTTGTGCCAGAATAAGAAAACGGCGGTTTTGCCGTCAGGAAATTGGATGCAGCCTCAGACCCATCGTTCCGACCTCCCAGCCCGCGTGCTGGCATTTGCCGTGTTTCTCCTGGGCATCGGGCTGCTGTGCCTGGTATTTGGGCAGGCATGGGCGCTGTTTCATGCCCCGGTGCCACAATTGCCGCTGCCGGTCAAGCCGGGGGCAGCCCCGCCGCCCGCCGCCAATATCGGCCTGGCCTTGGCCGACTTCGCCCGCAAGCTGCTGCTGCTAATCGTGATGACTGTCGCCGGGTCGCTAGTGGCCGGCAAAGGCATCCAGCTTTACTTCAGCGCCCACCCCGCTCACACGCCCGCCGCATCCCCGCCGTCATAGCTGAGGTCTGCCACTAAAGGCAGATGGTCGGACAACAGTGACGCGGCTGTAAAGACGCGGCTTGCGCTCCATACCGCCGGGTGCAGCACCACGTCAATCCGTGCCCTCGGCGCATCGGATGGGTACGTAGGCGCATTCTCTTCCTGCCCGGCGTCACGCAGGCAGGCTTCCCGCACAAACGATTGTATATAGCTTGCGCTGGGCAAATCGTTCAGGTCGCCGCACACAACAACGGGATGGCTAATGGCGCGCACCCAGCCTGCCATCTGGCGGGCCTGTAGGGTGCGCTCGTTTGTGTCCAGGCCCCAGTGGGTGCAAAACACGCTCAGCGGGCCATGCGGCGTTTCAACTTGGACGCACAGCGCGCCGCGCGGCTCCCTCGCGCTTTTGAGCCGGAACCGCTTGACGCGCCGAACGGGAAACCGTGTCGCAATCCCCAATCCATAGCCGCCCCACGGCAGCCAAATGCAAGGTTGGAACACAAAACGCATGCCCAGGCGCCGGGCGAGAATGCGCGGCTGATTAGTCCAGCCGCTCCACGGCAGGCGCTGATGCACTTCCTGAAAGCACACAATGTCGGGGGCTAAAGTGCGCACGAAGTCAGCAATGCGGGCAGTCTCGCGCCGCCCATCCATGCCCAGCCCGCCGCGTATGTTGTAAGTGACAATGCGCATGGTGGAGATAGGGCCAAGCATTCTAGCTTCGCTCGGTAGTCAAGGGAGCCGGAGGCGGCAGGGCAGGGTGCGGGCGGCTCATGCGCAGCGTTTTCTCAAAGCGAGGACGGCGCGCGCGCCGCCACAGCAAATACTCAGTTGCTAGCGCCGCATAAAACGGCCCATATTCAGCCAGCGGCGTCCACCAATACGCTTTGATGGAAACATAGTACGTGTAAATCAGCACGGATAAGCCTGTCAGCAGCACAAAGGCATACGACGGCCTTCGCCCTAGGAGCGGCATCAGGGCCAGCGGCCAGATGAGATACCACGGAAACAGGGACGGGATGACCAGCAGTGCTATCGCCAGCACCGCAAAGGCCCGGCGCACCAAAGAGCCGTCCGTCGGGGCGGGCGTGCGCGCCGCCCACAGGGCGGCCGCGCCGATAACCAAGTCACTGATCTTCTCGGTGATGTCAAAGTGGTGCCGCCGCGAGATAGGGAGGAGGGCGAGATTGAGCCAGTGGAACAGCCCGGCATTAGCATGCACGTTGTCCAGATACTGCGTCATGCCATGCAGAAACATCGGCAGGTACACCCACATCG
>JAABUU010005426.1_pt1 | contig 14334 bp, 11 predicted proteins | sample 5559301 | NCBI WGS metagenome assembly JAABUU01 (sample SAMN10711884, study PRJNA513360) | rock metagenome | isolation source: Antarctica rocks | place: Antarctica: Victoria Land, Richard Nunatak white | reverse complement strand
CGGTCCGTGGACCAGACCTGGCAGCGAAGGACTCCGGCGATGGCGGCAGGGTTGACCGATCACGTCTGGTCGCTCGCCGAGTGGTTGAGATTCCCCGCCGTCAAGTCCGCGTAGGACACGACCGGATCGCTCAACCCGACGGGATCTAATTTGGTCGATTCGACGCCGATCATGACGAGGCCACCATCACGCCTGTTGGCCATGCCCAGGATCGCCCTGATGACTTTGGCTGGGAAAGACCGATCCGTTCGAGCCCCCGGCCCTTTGAATTCGACCCCATTCGTCTCATGGCCTTGAGCCAGGATGGATTCGAGGTCTCGTTCGGTCACGGGACATCCTTCGGATTGCGAGACGCGAGGGCAGTCCTCATCTTCCGCCTGCCTCAAGGGCGAAGTCAATATCGGGCGGAAGTCGCGACCCCGCCAGGATTCCGACCCGTCGCTCGAATCGGCGGGTCCCTGGCGCGTCCGCGATCGCGGGACCCCATCGCTTCCCACGGTGGCGCCCGCTACGATCGACGGAGCGACGATCTCGGTCCCGAGCCCCGAGAGGATTCCCCCATGAACCTGTTGATCCCGATCGCGCTGGGCTTGACCCTGCTCCAGGGCCCCTCCTCGCATCCGCCCCGCGTCTCCGACGCGGCCGGGCTCTTCTCCGAGGCCGAGGTCATTAAGGTTAGTGGGGACCTCGATGCGGTCGGCCGCGCCACGGGCTGGGAGGTCGCCGTCAAGACGGTCGAATCGCTCGGCGGCCGGCCGATCAAGGACGAGGCCGTCGCCGCCGCCAGGGCCGCCAACGTCCACGGCCTGTTCCTCCTGTTCTCCAAGGGGGACAAGAAGTTCTACATGGTCCCCTCGCCGAACTCGACCCGGGTCTTCACGCCCGAGGCGATCCGGGCGATCGACGGGGCCCTCGGGTCGGCCTTCCAGGCCGGGAAGTTCGACGACGGGCTCGACGCCGCCGTCGCCGAGATCCGGAAGCTCGCGGCGGCCAGCCCCGCGACCAACGAGCCGGTGGGCGTCCGCGACCGGGCCCGACTCTTCTCGCCCGAGGCCGTGATCCGGGCCGACGACGCCCTCCGGGCCTTCCATCGCGACTCGAAGTGGCAAGTCGCCGTCGCCACCATCGAATCCCTCAACGGCCGGGACATCAAGGCCCGCGCCGAGGCCGACGCGGCGGACTCGAAGGTCCACGGCCTGTTCGTCCTGATCTCCAAGGCGGACCACAAGATCGAGATCATCCCGAGCCATTCCGCGGCAGGGGTCTTCACCCAGGAGAAGGTCGGCTCGCTGGTCGCGACCCTCCGCGACGACTTCAAGGCCGGGAAGCTCGACCAGGGCTTGCTGGACGCCGTCGCCCAGATCCGCCGGGTCGGGACCCCGGGCGAGGCCCACCTGGCGGCCAGCCCCGCGAGTTCCCCGCCCGCCCCCGCGCCGAGAGCGGAGGTCGCCGCGACCAGGCCGGCCGCCCCTCGGATCGAGGTGGCGAAGGCTCCCGCGACCGGGGCGGACAACCCGGTGGCGGCCCCCTCGCCGTCGAGTCGCCTCCCCTTGTACCTCGCGATCGGCGTCGGCGGCCTCGCCCTCCTCTGGGTCCTGAGCCGGGCGTTTCGATCGTCCCCCCCCGCGACAAACCCGATTGCCTACGCGGCGAGCCAGCCGCTCCCCCCGTCGCCCACGCCCGGTTACGGCCCGCCCGCCGCGAACCAGCCGCCGCCCGGCTACGGCCAGCCACCAGGATACGGCCAGCCGCCCGGCTACGGCCCTCCCCCGGGCTACGCGCCGGGCGGGTATGGCCCGCCCCCCCCGCAGCCGTCGGCGGGCGGCGGGATGCTGGGCGGGGCGATGGCCGGCCTCGGCGGGGCGATCGCCGGGAACATCCTCTACGACAAGTTCGGCCGCCCCCACGAGGGCCAGACCGGCGGCCCTGTCGAGGGCCACACGTCGGCTCCCGTCGGTTACGGGGCTCCCACGCCCCCGCCGGCTCACGATCAGCCCCCGCAGGAGACGTACGACGCCAATGCCGGGGCGGGGGCTAGTTGGGACACCCCCGCGCCCGCGGCTGAGGCCGGCGGCGACTGGGGAACGCCGGCCGCCGACCAGGGTGGAGGCGGCGGCGACTGGGGGACTGCTCCCACTGATGGGGCTGGGGGCGGCGATTGGGGGACCCCGGCCCCGGAAGAACCCGCCGGGTCCGACTGGTCGGCCGGCCCGGCCGAGGAGCCGGGGGCCGGCGAGGTCGCGCCCGACCCGGAGCAGGGCGGCGGCTGGTGAAATCTCCGAGCGTCGAAGGTCCATGAGGGCCCCCCCCGTGATCGATCCCGAGCGTTTCTCCCCCAGGGCGGCGGGAATCGTCCTGGCCGCCCTGCTGCTTGCCTCGGCCCCCGCGCCCGGCGAGGAGGTCCGGTTACCGGCGACTCGCGACGCCTGGTTCTCCGACGTCGGCCCGGAAGCCGACGGGAGCAACGGGGCCGCGCCCCGGCTCAAGCTGAAGTCTTACCAGGAGATGTCACTGATCGACGTCGAACCGGCCGCGATGAAGGGCCGGGTCGTCGTCGGGGCGACGCTCCACCTCAAGTCGACCGGCCCGCCGATCCTCCGGAAAGTCACGGTCGGGACCTTCGGGGCCGAGTGGTCCGAGGGGACCGCGACCGGCTACCAGCCCCTGGCCGGAGCCTCGACCTTCCGGAGCCGGAACCACCCGGGCGTCCCCTGGACGATTCCCGGGGGCGACCTCTCCGAGGTGATCCTCGGCCAAGGCGGGACCACCTGGCGGAATGCCGACGCCACCCCGCCCGACGTCCAGGGCTGGCAGCGGGTGGCCGTCGGGCCGGTTGTCGTGGCCGCCCGGGTGGCGGGGGTGAGCCACGGATTCCTCCTCTTCGACGACACGGGGAGCGAGTGGACCCGCAAGGGGAACCGCTTCACCGCCGAGCACATGCCCAACCGCTTCCTCTACAGCCGGGACCAGAACGCATCGAGCGCCCCGTACCTCACGGTGGAACTGGGGCCCGAGGACCGGTCGCCCCCGCCGACCCCGACCGCGCCGGCGTCGGACGACTCGGGGCGGCCCGCTGGCGAGGCCCTGGTCACCTGGGAGACGCCCCCCGACGTGGGGCCGGCCGGGACGGTCGGGTTCTTCGTCCGGGTCGACGGCCGGGACGTCCCGCGCTACCTGATCCCGATGGCGGGTCGGGCGGGCGAGCGGGTCCGGATGCACCTGCGCGACCTCGGCCTGGCGCCCGGATCCCGCGTCGGGCTGGAGGTCCGGGCGGTCGACGGGGCGGGGAATATCGGGCCGGGAGCGCGTTTTGATGTCCGGGTCTCCGGGCTCTCGGCGAAGCCGCTGCCGGGGTCCGTCCCCGCCGTCGTTGGATCGGGAAAGGCCCCGGCCCCGAGGCTGGGCGGGGCTTCGATCGCCGTGGTCGACGAGCTGGACAAGAGGGACCCGACCTCGGGGGCCCTGGTCCCCGATGGGGGGGCCGGTTACCTCGCCGCCAACCACCTCTGGGACGCCGGGGCCCGCCGGATCACGCTCCAGGCGGCCCGGAACGAGTTCGTCGGGTTCCAGGTCCTGATCCTCGGCCCGGCCCGGGGGATCCGGCCGGCCCTGGCCTTCGAGGGGGCGGGCGCCGCGGGCCTCAAGGTCGAGTTCGGCCGGCTCGAAAACGTCGGGACCAAGCGGGGGCCGATGCCCGACCCGGTGGTCCCGCTGGTCGGACCCTTCGACTCCAGCGGCACGGGCATGGCCGGCGGGAGCCTCTACGTCGAGGTCTACGTCCCCCACGACGCCCCGGCCGGCGAGATCCGGGGGACGCTCTCGCTCCGGGCCGGGCCGGACGAAATCAAGCTGGAGGTCGCGCTCCGGGTCTGGGACTTCGCCCTGCCCGACGGCCTGAGCTTCCTCCCCGAGATGAACGCCTACGACCTCCCCGAGAACGAGCGCGACTTCTACCGGATGGCCCAACGGCACCGGACGGTCATTAACCGGGTGCCCTACTCGCAGACCGGGGCCATCCGGACCGGGATGGCCCCCCGGCCGACCCGCGACGGGTTCGACTGGTCCGACTGGGACCGACGGTTCGGGCCGTACCTCGACGGCTCGGCCTTCGCCGGACTCCCCCGCAAGGGCGTCCCCATCGAGGTCTTCTACCTCCCGCTCCACGAGAACTGGCCGACGCCGATCGAGGGGAATTATAACGGCGACTACTGGGCCGACCGGGCCTTCCCCGACTCGTACCGCCGGGCCTTCGTCGAGGCTTCGCGGCGGTTCGCCGAGCACCTCGGAGCCCGGGGCTGGCGGGAAACGATCTTCCTGGGGTTCCTCAACAACAAGGTCGACTTCAAGGCCGGGGACCGGGGATGGTCGGGCGGGTCGTCTCCCTGGCTCCTCGACGAGCCGGCCAGTTTCCAGGACTTCTGGGCCCTCCGCTACTTCGCCTCGGCCTTCCACGAGGGGGTCGCCGCCGCCCGGCTCGCGGGCCCCGGCAAGGCGAAGATCGCCTTCCGGGCCGACATCTCCCGCCCTCAGTGGCAGCGGGATTCGCTCGACGGGCTGCTCGACTACAATGTCGTCGGCTCCGAGGTCCGCTCCCGCCCCCGGCTGGTCCTGGACCGCAAGGAGGCGCAGGGGCAGTTCGTCCTGGAGTACGGCGGGAGCAACCCGATCGAGGAATCCAACGTCCAGCCGGCCGCCTGGTGCGTCGACGCCTGGACCCTCGGCGTCGACGGCGTGATCCCCTGGCAGACGATCGGCCGGGCCGAGTCCTGGCGTCAGGGGGACGAGCTGTCGCTATTCTATCCCGGCCGGACGCCGGACGAGCCGGGCCCGGTCCCCTCGATCCGGCTCAAGGCGTACCGCCGGGGGCAGCAGGACGTCGAGTACCTGACGCTCCTGGCCCTGGTCCGGGGCGAGCCCCGATGGGCGGTCGGCGGCCGGGTCCGCGAGGCCCTCCGCCTGGCCGGCGAGCGCCTCGGGGCCGGCCCGGAGGCCGCCGACGCCGGGTCGATCCGGTTCGGCTCGCTCCTCCCCCGCGACCTCTGGGCGCTCCGGGTCCGGGTCGGCCAGACCCTTTCTGACGCGAAACCGGCCCCACGCCGGAAGTCGGTCGACTGGACCCCGCCCCCCCGGGATCCCTCCGCCGCCGTTCCTCCCGGCCCCTCGACGGGCGGTCCCGCCGATCCCCGCGGCTGAGAGGCCATCTGGAATCGAAAATGGTTGATGACCGATGGTTGACGAAGGAGAATCGGCAAGGCATCCGGAGCCGCTTCGGCTGCTTTTCCGGGACTTTCGTCCCCATCGCCCATCACCCATCGCCCATTTGCCATGAGCCAAGGATAACGACCGGACAGCCTCCGGGGGCCCGATCGCCCGGCCTGTTCGAGGGCCGGGGTCCGCTGACAATTGTCCCTAGGGCCCGAACCTTCCGGGGGTGGCGGTCGGCCCCAGCGACGGAGCGTCCCCCATGGCGTATCGCGTGCAATCGGGCGACCCGGCCCCGGATTTCGCCCTGACCTCGGCGGGCGGCGAGCCGGTCCGTCTGGCCGACTTCCGGGGCAAGTCGGAGGTCGTCCTCTTCTTCTACCCGAAGGACGACTCGCCCGGCTGCACGGCCGAGGCCTGCTCGTTCCGCGACGGCCACCAGGCGCTCCTCCGAGCCGGGGCCGTCGTGATCGGCGTCAGCTCCGACCCGCCCGGCGAGCACCGGGCCTTCGCCGCCAAACACCGGCTGCCGTTCCCGCTGCTGACCGACGCCGACGGCTCGCTCCGGGCGCTCTACGGGGTCCCCAAGACGCTCGGGCTGATCCCGGGCCGGGTGACGTACCTGATCGACCGGGCCGGGGTAGTCCGGCACGTCTACTCGTCGCAGTTCCGCCCGGCCAGCCACGTCCGCGAGGTGCTTCGGGCCCTCGGCGAGATCCGCGGCCAGGAGGCCATCGCCCCTCGCTGATTCACCGGCCCGGCGCGGGGAGGGCCGCCAGGATCGACCGGACGACCTGCTCGGCCTGCGCACTGGTCCCCTTCTCGTTGAAGTGGATCCCGTCCGGGGCTTGGTACTCCGGGTGCCCCTCGGACAAGCCGAACAGGTCGTCGACCGGGATCTTCCCGGCGGCGACGATCTTCGCCGCGATCGCGTTCCGGGCCCGGACCCGGTCGGTCCGGGGGTCGAACCGGCGGGGCTGGTCGCGGTCCCGGATCGGCGTGGTGGTTGCCCAGATCAGCTTCGCGTCCCTGGCGCCCTTCCGGATCGCCTCCAGCAGCGCCGGGAAGGCCGCGCGATACTCGTCCTCGGAGTAGCCGAAGCCGTGCAGGCCGTTGTTGAAGTGGACCACGTCGAACCGCGACTGCCCCAGGACCAGCGCCACCTCGGCCAGCAGTGCGGGGTCGCCCAGGCCCTTGGAGGTGGCCAGCCGGGCGAGGTAGGCCCTCCCCTGGAGCCTCCGCTCGACCTCCGGCCCGTAGCCCCGGGCGATCGAGTCGCCGATCAAAAGGACGCGGGGCCGGTCGCTCGCGTTGGCGTCGGGGAGCCAGACGTCGAGCCACTCGACGTCCTCGCGCATCAGCCTGGGGCCCTCGGAGGGGCCGGTCAGGCACGTCCCCATCGCGACCATCGCCGCCACCATCAGCCATCGGCGGTCCACGTCGTCGCCCCCCTGGCCTCGATCCGCCCGGCCCCGCCCTCCACTCTAATCGAGGTCACCGGCCGGACCCATCGGCACGCGGTTCGTCGAAGAAATATTTCCGGTGGCTTCACCCGGCCGCACCCGGTCGTTTAACATCGGTTGGAGAGGCCGTCGCGTCCGGGGCGATGGTAGATGGGGACCGGACGGCTTGTCGAGGGATTTCCTGATGCGGACGCTGCTCCTGGCCCTGATCCTCTCCGCGATGCCGGACGCGGCCGTCCGCCCGGCCTTGGGCGGCGACCTCCTGCCGCCGGACCGACCGATCGAGGAGGTCGTCGACCATTACGTCGACGCCTCGATCGCCTCGGCGGGGGTGAAGCCGGCCCCCGAGGCCGACGACCCGACGTTCCTCCGTCGCCTGACGCTCGACCTGGTCGGCCGGATCCCGACCGCCGCCGAGCTCCGGGCCTTCGCCGGCCCGGTCGATTCCGGCAAGCGGGCCCGGCTGGTCGACCGCCTGATGGCCTCGCCCGGCTTCGTCCGCCACCTGGCCGACTCGTTCGACGCCGCCCTGATGGCCGGGGTCCGGGGGAGCCTCCGCGATTACCTCCTGGCCGCCTTCCGCGACGCCCGGCCCTGGGACCAGGTCTTCCGCGAGGTCATGGCCGCCGACGAGTCCACGCCCGGCCGGAAGGGCTCCGCCGAGTTCCTCAAGGCCCGGGCCAAGGACGGCGACCGCCTGACCAGCGACGTCAGCTCGGTCTTCTTCGGCGTCAACGTGAGCTGCGCCAAGTGCCACGACCACCCGCTGGTCAAGGACTGGAAGCAGGACCACTACTACGGGATGAAGTCGTTCCTCGACCGGACCTTCCTGAGCGGCAACTTCCTGGCCGAGAAGGGGCACGGGGTCGTCAAGTACAAGCCGACCGAGGGGCCCGAGAAGACGGCCCGGTTCCTGTTCTTGACCGGCCGCGAGGTCGAGATCCCCGCCGAGGCGCTGGAGCCCTCCGAGGAGGTCAAGAAGGCCGAGAAGCAGCGGCTCGACGAGGCCAAGAAGAACAAGGTGGCCCCGCCGAGCCCCGCCTTCAGCGCCCGGGCCAAGCTGGTCGAGGTCGCCCTGGAGCCGGGCGGGCGCGAGTTCTTCTCGCGGTCGATCGTCAACCGGGTCTGGCACCGGTTCTTCGGCCAGGGACTGGTGATGCCGCTGGACCAGATGCACTCGGAGAACCCGCCGAGCCACCCCGAGCTGCTCGCCTGGCTGGCCCGCGACCTGGTCGAGCACGGCTACGACCTCCGCCGGCTCACCCGGGGCCTGGTCCTGAGCCGGGCCTACGCTCGCGAGGGCCGGGCCGAGTCGGACCACGTCGACCCCCGCCTCTTCGCCGTCGCCGCCCCGAGGGCCCTGACCCCGACCCAGCTCGCCGCCTCGATCTGGGTCGCCACGACCGACCCGGCCGCGCTGCCGGATGAATCGCACCTCGGCGAGGTCGACGCCAGGGTCGAGCCCCTGGCCGACCGGGCTCGGGGGCTGGCCCAGGCGATCGCCCGGCCCGGCGAGGACTACCAGATCGGCGCCTCCGAGGCCCTCCTGATGAGCAACGGTGACAAGCTCAACGAGCTGCTCGCCATCGGTGGCGACCGCCTGGTCGCCCGGCTGGTCCGGGCCGCCGACCACCCCGAACGGGTCGACCTGGCCGTCCGGAACGTCCTGTGCCGGGCCCCTGACGCCGAGGAAGTCGCGATCCTCTCCGAGTTCCTCGAATGCCGCGAGGATCGCCCCGCCGAAGGCTCCCGCCAGATGGTCTGGGCGCTCCTGACCGGCGCCGAGTTCCGCTTCAATCACTGACCGACCCGGACCGGGAGTCCCCCGAAGATGGCCGATTCTCGACGCTCGCACTTCTGCGGCTCCCCCGACCACGCGGTCGACCGTCGCCGGTTCCTGGGGGCCCTGGCCGCCGGGGCCGGCGCGATCGCCGGCAACCTGGGGCTGATGGACGCCCTCAAGATCCCCGCCCTGGCCGGCGAGCTGAAGAAGCAGCAGAAGCGCGTGATCCTGCTCTGGCTGGCCGGTGGATCGAGCCAGCTCGAGACCTGGGATCCCAAGCCCGGCACGCCCACCGGCGGCCCCTTCCGCGCCATCGACACCGACGTCCCGGGCCTCCGGATCTCCGAGCTGATGCCGAAGATGGCCAGGAGGATGGGCCGGACCGCCGTGATCCGCTCGCTCAACACCAAGATCGGCGACCACGGCGGCGGTGCCCGGCTGATGATGCGCGGGCGGATGGACGACCCGAGCGTCCGCTATCCCGACCTCGGCGCCGTCGTCGCCAAGGAGCTGGGCCGGGCGCAGAGCCCGGTCCCTGACTACGTCTCGTTCTACGCCCCCACCGAGGGCCGCGACTTCGGCCCCGGCGCCTCCGGCTTCCTCGGCTCGCGGTTCGCCCCGATCGAGCTGACCACCAACCTGATCCCCGAGAACATCCGCCGACCCGAGGCCATCACCGAGCTCGACCACCGCGAGCGCGGCGAACTCCGCGAGCTGCTGACCCGCCGGTTCGAGCGAGGCCGCCCGGCCACCGCGTTGTCCTCGCACAACGAGGCGTACCAGCGGGTCCGGGGCCTGATGTCCAGCGAGACCCTCTTCGACGTGTCCCGCGAGCCCCGGGCCGTCCGCGACGCCTACGGCCCCTCGCAGTTCGGCGAGCAGGCCCTGGTCGCCCGCCGGCTGGTCGAGGCCGGCGTCCCGTTCGTCCGGGTCGCCCGGGCCTGGTGGGACAGCCACGGCCAGAACTTCGAGACCCACCAGGAGCTGGTCCCCGAGCTCGACCACGTCATGTCTACCCTCCTGGACGACCTGGAGCATCGCGGCCTGCTCGACCACACCCTGGTCATCACCCTGGCCGAGTTCGGCCGGACCCCGACAATCAACCCGAGCCTGGGCCGCGACCACTTCGCCTCCGCCTGGAGCGCCACGCTCACCGGCTGCGGGATCAAGGGCGGCACGGTCTTCGGCAAGACCGACGAGAAGGGCCAGGCCGTCGTCGACGGCGAGGTCGGAGCCGCCGAGCTCTTCGCCACGATCTACCAGGCCGTCGGGATCAACCCCCAGAAGAGTTATATCGTCGGGACCCGCCCGGTCCCCCTGACCGAGACCGGCACCGAGCCGATCGAGGATGTACTCGCCTGAACGGATCTCGGAGGCTATCCGGAAATATTTCCTTGACCTGGCAATGATTGATGGCTGATGAGCGATGATTGATGGAAGAGAAATTTCCGGAGATTTCTCCGGCATCGTTAATGTTGTCATATGTCGATCTGATAATCGATCATCACTCATTGACCATCAACCATTGTCGATTCCGGCTCGCCGCTCGAATCGCGGGATCGCAGACGTCAAAAAATTTTGATTGTTTTGAAATTTGAAATGTTGCCATCTGTCATCCCCCGCCCCCACCCGAGGCCGACCCATGCCCGCGAACGTCGAGGCCCCGAAGGTCGTCAAGGAACTCTCCCCCAAGGCGATCGTCTTCGGGATGGCCCGGGTCCCGGGCTCGCGCCGGGTCCTCTTCGGCGGGTCGGACTTCCAGGTCTACGACGTCGACTTCGCCGCTGAGAAGCCCGAAGCCCGGGCCCTGGGCGGCCACGAGAGCTACGTCACCGGCCTGGCGGTCGCCGGGCGAAAGGTGATTTCCGGCGGATATGACGGCAAGCTGATCTGGTGGGACCTCGACTCGGGCGCGAAGGTCCGGGCGGTCGACGCCCACGCGAAATGGATCCGCCGGGTGGTTGCCACGCCCGACGGCTCGACGGTCGCCAGCGTGGCCGACGACATGGTCTGCCGCCTCTGGGACGCCGAGACCGGCTCGCTCCGCCACGAGCTCCGGGGCCATCAGGAGATGACGCCGCATCATTATCCGTCGATGCTCCACGCCTGCGCCATCTCGGCCGATGGCCGGCACGTCGCGACCGGCGACAAGGTGGGCCACGTCGTCGTCTGGGAGATCGCGACGGGCCGGTCGGTGGCCTCGATGGAGGCCCCGGTCCTCTATACCTGGGACCCGGTCCAGCGCCGGCACTCGATCGGCGGGGTCCGGGCCCTGGCCTTCTCGCCCGACGGCGAGGCGCTGGCGGTCGGTGGGATCGGGACGATCGGCAACATCGACCACCTCGAAGGCCCGCCCCGGATCGAGGTCTTCGACTGGCGGAAGGGCCAGCGGACCCACGAATTCACCGTCGATGGGACTAAGGGGATGGTCGAGCGGCTTCTGTTCTTCCCCGGAGGCGACCGCCTCCTGGCCATCGGCGGGGCCAACGACGGCCTGATCCTGTTCGTCGACCTCAAGGCGAAGTCGGTCGCCGGGAACCACAAGGCCCCGTCGCACCTGTACGACGCGGCCTTCGGCGAGACCGCCGAGGCCCTCTTCCTCGTCGGCTTCGGCAAGGTCGCCGCCTACGCCCTCCAGGGCTGACCCGAACTCCTCTCCCGGGAACCCACCGATGCCGCGCCGAACCCTCTCGATCCTCCTCCTGCTGGCGGCCCTCGCGGCCCCGGCCCGGGCCGACGAGCCCCGGGTCTCCGACGGGCTCAAGCCGTTCGTCGACCGCGGGGTCCTGGCCGGCGCCGTGGTCCTGGTGGCGTCGCCGGAGAAGGTGCTCGCGCTGGAATCGGTCGGGTATTCGGACGCCGCGGCGAAGGTCCCGATGAAGGTCGACGACCTGTTCTGGATCGCCTCGATGAACAAGCCGATCACCGCCACGGCCCTGATGATCCTGGTGGACGAGGGCAAGGTGAAGCTCGACGACCCCGTGGAGAAGTACCTGCCTGAGTTCCGGAACCAGATGGTGGTGGCCCTGAAGGAGGGGGGCGTGGTCGTCCTGAAGAAGCCCGCGCACCCGATCACCGTCCGGAACATCCTCTCGCACACCGCCGGGCTCGTCGGCCGGTCGCCCCTGGAGCGCGAACTGGACACGATCTCGCTCCTCGAGGGGGCGATCTCCTACGGGCTCTTGCCGCTCCAGTTCGAGCCGGGGTCGAAGTACGAGTACTGCAACCCCGGGATCAACACGGTCGGCCGGATCATCGAGGTCGCCTCCGGGATTCCCTACGAGGAGTTCCTGCAAAGCCGGCTGCTCGGGCCGCTGGGGATGAAGGACACCACCTTCTGGCCGACCGAGGCGCAGGTCAAGCGGCTGGCGAAGTCGTATCAACCCGATGCCTCGAAGGAGAAGCTGGAGGAGACCACGATCACCCAGCTTTCCTACCCGCTGACCGACCGGAGCCGCCACCCGTATCCGGCCGGCGGGCTGTTCTCGACGGCCGATGACCTCGGGACCTTCTGCCGGATGATCCTCAACGGCGGGACCCTCGGAGGCCGGCGCTACGTCTCCCAGGCCGCCGTCCGCGCGATGACCTCGACGCAGACCGGCGACCTCCTGAACAAGGGCCGGGGCGAGAACGGCTACGGCCTGGGCTGGAGCACCGACCGGAAGTCAACCGGCGACTCCGGCCCGGCCATCCCCGGCCGTTGCGGCCACGGCGGGGCCTACGCGACGGACATGGCGATCGACCCGAGTCGGGGGCTCGTCACCGTCTTCCTGGTCCAGGCCGCGGGCTATCCCGGCGATGGCGCGAAGGCCCACGGGGCTTTCCAGAACGCCGCGCTCGGCCTCTCCGGTAAGAAATGACCGGCCGCGATGACCCCCGAGGAATTCCGCGAGCAGGGCCATCGGCTGATCGACTGGATCGCCGACTACCGCGAGGGGTTGGCCGGGCTCCCCGTGATGGCCCGGACCGAGCCCGGCGCGATCAAGGCCCGGCTCCCCGGGTCGGCCCCCGATCGCCCCGAGCCCTTCGAGGCGATTCTCGGCGACCTCGACCGGATCCTCCGCGTTGGACCTGGGATCGGCCCTGCCCCGATGGCCCGTTGTGGCGGGCGTCCGGTTGTGGTCTGTTTGGGGATTCGGCGCCCCCCCTTCGGACCCGGAGCCCCGCCATGATCGAGAACCGCCGCCAGTTCACCCGCCAGGCGCTCCAGTCGCTGACCGCCCTGGCCCTGATCGACGGCCTGGCCGCCCACCGGCTGTTCGGCGACGACGTCCGGCCGACCGTCGACGCCTGGCTCAAGCAGCTCGACGCCATCAGCCGCGACGTCAAGGACCAGCGGATCAAGGACGTCGAGTTCCAGCGGGCGCTGGAGGGGCTCTACCGCCAGGTCGACCTCCCGTCGCTGCTGAAGACGCTCGACTTCGACCGGCTGGCCCGGGGCGTGAAGTACAAGGACCGAGGCGAGACCAGCCTGTCGGTCGACTTCAAGGGCGTCGCCGGCCTGCCGACCAAGCTGGTCTGGGGCCGCCAGGTCTTCGCGATGAAGCGGGGCCGCTCGGTCGTCCCGCACGGTCACGACAAGATGGCGACCGGCTTTTTGGTCCTCAACGGGACGCTCCGGGGCCGGCACTGGGACCGCGTCGAGGACGGCGACGACCACTACCTGATCCGCCCCACCGTCGACCGGAGCTTCGCCCCCGGTGAGTTCTCCACCGTCTCGGACCACAAGGACAACGTCCACTGGTTTACCAATTTGCAGAATGAACCCGCCTTCCTCTTTAATGTCCACGTCATCGGGCTCAACCCGGAGAACACGAATGTGGCGGGGCGGGTGTACGTCGATCCGATGGGCGAGAAGGTGAGTGGCGGGCTGATCAAGGCGAAGAAGTTGACTCACACCCAAGCGAACGAGATGTACGGTTGATCCCTGGCCGGGTAGCCGGTCTCGGCTTATTCTCTTCGTTCGCAAGAGTACGTCAGTGCTAGGAGAGAAAACGTTGGACAAGATCACGAAGAATCTGCTCGACGGCTTCGCCACAGACAATGGATTGAATATGTCCGATTCGGAACTATTCGAGCATTTCTGTAACTACTGTATCCTGGCGAGCGAGTACTCCGAAGAGTTCAACCTTGAAGACGTCATCGTCGCCGGGGGCGATGACACTGGCCTCGATGGGATCGCCGTCATCGTAAACGGGAATCTCATCCTCTCCATTGATGAGATCGATGACCTATGCGAACAGAACAAGTCGTTGGAAGTTGCCTTCATCTTCGTTCAGGCAAAGACATCTAGTGAATTTGACGGTGGAGACATCGGCACATTCGCATTCGGTGTCAAGGATTTTTTCAGCGACACACCCATGCTGCCCAGAAGCGACAAGATCAAGGAGAAGGTGTCCTACCAGGAGAGGATCTACCAGAAGAGCAACATGATGCGGAGCAAGCCCAGCCTGAAAGTTTTCTACGTGACGACGGGCCGGTGGCAGAACCCGCAAGCCTTAGTAGGCCGCATCAAGACCGTGGTCGAGGATCTGAAGCAAACGAACTTGTTCAGCGACGTGGACTTCAACCCAGTCGATGCCGACGGCATCCAGAAGCTCTACAACAAGTCGAAGAACAGGGTATCCACGGAGATCACCTTCGCTAATCGGACAGTACTCCCGGACATCAAGGACGTCCGGGAGGCTTACCTTGGTATCCTCCCCGTGGCGGAATACCTTAAGCTGATCACTAACGACCACGGGTTCATCAACAAGAATCTTTGTAACCGTTCACGGCCCCAGTGGCAGTATTGACGGCCTTCCGATCTGATCCTGGTAAGCCATGATAGCCTTTGTGAGGAATTCCATGACGCCACGCCCCTGCGCTCGGCAACTGGCGACCACG
>JAABUU010005425.1_pt1 | contig 14336 bp, 10 predicted proteins | sample 5559301 | NCBI WGS metagenome assembly JAABUU01 (sample SAMN10711884, study PRJNA513360) | rock metagenome | isolation source: Antarctica rocks | place: Antarctica: Victoria Land, Richard Nunatak white | reverse complement strand
CTCGCCGACATCGAGGATTCACGCCTCCCGGAGTTTCGATCAGGCATTTGGGGGGTGGTCTTCGAGCGATTGTGGGAGTTGCGCTTCGCCGTGCTGGCCGCCACGCTCTCGCCCGACGCCGCGCGCGCCGCCGCGACCGCGCTGGCGCTGCCGGGTCGGGTCGTGGCGCTGGCCGGGCAGGCGGCGGCGCTCGTCGCCTCGCTCGCGGTTGAGCCATTGCCGGAGGCCGATTCCGCGCTGGGCCGTCGCCTCGATGCGTATGACGTGGTGGCGCTCGTCGTGGCGCTGGCTTGCACCGATGCACAGCGGGAGCAAGGTATTCTGCTCCGCTATCTGCTGCGCGTGCGCGATGTGAAGCCGCTGCTGGACGGCACGGCGTTGCGGGAGCTGGGCGTCGCCCCCGGCCCGATCTATCGCGAGGCGCTGGCGGCGTTACGCGACTTCAAGCGGGATCGCCCCGCTGCCACCGTCGAGGATGAGCGCGCGTTCTTGCGCGCCTGGCTCGTGACGGCGGGCGTCTGAGCGGCGTACGCTCGCAACGATCGGGCCCGATCGCGCGTATTGTATACGAGGGATCGATGGCACCGGCGCGCTTCGCCGTGTGCGTCGACCGGTGCGGAACCCGACCGAATATAGAGAAAGGATCAGCGAACGCATGCGTGACCTCTCGGGGCAAACGTTCGGCTCGTATCGCCTCGAAGGGTTGCTCGGGCGCGGCGGCATGGGCGAGGTCTATCGCGCGCGGCATCTGCGCCTGACGAATCGCCTCGCCGCCGTCAAGATCTTGCCCGCCTCCTTCGCGTCGGACCCCGACTTCCTGCGCCGCTTCGATCAGGAGGCGAATAGCGCCGCCTCGCTCGACCATCCCAACATCCTGCCGGTCTGGGATTACGGTGAGCAGGATGGCACCCCCTTCCTGGCGATGCCGCTGGTGCCGGCTGGCAGCCTGAAAGAGCTGTTGGAGCGACGTGGACCGCTCTCGCCCACCGAGTCCGAGCGGTATCTGGCCCCGATCGCCGAGGCGCTCGATTACGCCCACTCGCGCGGGATCCTCCACCGCGACGTGAAACCGGCGAACATCCTCCTGCGCGAGGATGGCCGACCGCAGCTGGCCGACTTCGGGATCGCCAAGGCGATCGAGGCCGGGCAGACGCAGGGGTTGACCCAGGCGGGGGGCGGTATCGGCACGCCGGAATACATGGCCCCGGAGCAGATCGAGGGGCGCGCGGAGCCGCGCAGCGATCTCTACGCGCTGGGGATCGCCCTCTATCAGATGCTCAGCGGCCAGCTCCCCTACGACGGATCCACCCCCTACGAGGTGGCGCTGAAGCAGATCAGCAATCCGTTGCCGCCGTTGCGTCGCCTCCGCCCCGATCTCTCCCCGGCCATCGAGGCGGTCGTGGCGCGCGCGCTGGCGAAAGATCCCGCCGCGCGTTACCCCACGGGGCGGGCCTTCGCGGCGGCGTTCCACGAGGCGATCGCGCACCCGAATGCCGTCCCCGCGCCGGTGCCGGGCATCTACGATCAGCGCACCATGCCCCTCCCGGTTGCCCCGGCGCTCGCGGCGGAGTCGGGCGGGCGTGGTGCCGCGTCGCTGCCGCCCTCTGTGTCGGCGTCCGCCCCCTATCCCGCGCCCGCGCCGCCACAACGCGAGGTGGCGCGGCGCAATTCCTCCTGGCCCTTGCTCACCGCCGCGCTGATCCTGGCCGTGCTGATCGTCGGCGTCGGCGGCGTCTTCGCCTTTCGCACGCTCGGTGCGCCGCCCCCGCCGACGCCGACTCGCGCCGCCGTGGTACTCCCGCCGGTCGACCCGACGCTGACCGCCGTGGCCGCGATCAACGCCACGACGGTCGCCGGGATCAACGCGACCGCCACCACCAGCGCCGCGCAGGGGGCGACCGCGACGGCGAACGCCAATGCCGCCCAGGCGACCGCCACGGCGAGCGCCGTCGCGGCGGAAGGGGCGACCGCGACCGCCGTGGAAGGTGCCAACGCGACCGCCCGCGCCGCCAGTAGCGCGACTGCCCGCGCCGCCGCCATCGCCGCGACCGAGAGCGCGAACGCCACGGCGACCGCCATCGCCAACGCCACCGCGACCGCGAATGCCAACGCCGCCGCGAGCGCGACCGCCCGCGCCGCCACCCCGGTCCGCACGCCGACCGCGACGGCGCTCCCGCCGACGAACACCGCCGTGCCACCGACGAGCACGCCCTCGCCCCCAACCGCCGCGCCGACCCGCGCGCCCTCGGTCGCACCGAGCGCCGCCCCGACGCGCGCGAACACGGGCAACTGGGGTCCAGCGCTCGCGCCGCTCAGCGGCGGCAAGCGCTACACCGATCTGGCGAAGCGCTTCTCGTTCAGCGTGCCGAACGCCTGGGTGCAGGACCAGAACGCCGACGATCAACTCACCTTCGCCCCGGCGGATGGTTCCTCGACCTTCAGCGCGTCGCTCGATCGCCCTACCCCCACGACGACCCTCGAAGCGTTCAACACCGCAGTCGAGCAGCAGGTGCGCGGCCAACTGACCGGCTACACCGCCATCAGCCTCGATCGCGTGCTGATCGACGGGCATCAGGCGTACCGGCGCGTCTCGCGCGGGACGGCGCAGGGGCAGAATCTCCAGGTGCTACAGCTCTATTTCATCGACAATGCGGTCGTCTATTTCCTCACCTTCGTGACCCGCGCGGAGAGCTTCGAGCGCCTCGCCGCCACCTTCGATGGCGTCGGCGGGAGCTACAAGGTCGGCCCGTAGGATCGCCCTGGCGCGGGTGGGGATGGGTCCGGGCGCGTGCTATACTCTCGCCACAGCGATGCCCCGGTCGGGGGAGAGGATAGTGTGCGGGACGGTGTGGCAGCGTGGGCGGGCGAGCGAGCGGGATAGCCGAGCAGCTGGCGGAGCGACCGCGCGGCAAGGCCGATCTGCACATCCACACCGCCCACGGTGACGGCCTCGATACGCCCGAGGCGGTCGTCGATTGGGCCGAGTCGCGCACCGATCTCGATCTGATCGCCATCACCGATCACGATGAGGTGGAAGCGGGGTTGCGCGCGCGCGCGTATGCGCTGCGGCGCGGCTACCGCGTGCAGGTGGTGCCCGGCGTGGAGATCACCACGCGCGGCGGCCATCTCCTCGCGCTCGACGTGGAGCGAACCTTTCGGATGCTGCGCCCGCTCGATGAGAGCGTCGCCGAGGTGCGCGCCGCCGGGGGGCTCTGCATCGCCCCGCACCCCTACAGTTGGCTGACGACGAGCATCGGCGAGCGCGGACTGCGGCGGCTGCTCCCGCCGGTCAGTCCGGCCCTGCTCGACGGGATCGAGGTCTGGAATCCGTCGCTGGCCGGGAAGGTCGCCCACGAGCGGACGAAGATCGCCAACGCCCTGCGCTGGGATCTCGCCGAACTCGGTGGCAGCGACGCGCACGCCGTTGACTTCATCGGCAGCGCCTATACCACCTTCCCCGGTCAGACCTGGGACGACTTCAAGCTGGCGCTGACCGCGCGCACCACCCGCGCCTACGGGCGCTTCTGGTCGGCGGCGGAGGTCCGCCCGATCGCGGTGCGCCAGACGGCGCGCGCCTGGTTCCTCAGCCCGACGATCAAGATCCGCCGCACGCTCTCCCGGCGGCGCGCGCTGCCGATCGTCGCCCCCCCGGAGCAGCAGGGCGGGGTCTGATGAAGATTCTGCTCGTCTCGCCCTACGATTTCACCTACCCGGGCGGCGCAAATGAGCATGTCCGTTTCCTCGCGGCGGAGTACCGCTCGTGGGGCCACGAGGTCCGTATCCTCGCGCCCGCCTCACCCGATCGCCCGCTCCCCGACGAGCCGGGATTGCACACGATCGGCAAGCCGGTGGCGGTCCACGCCAACGGCTCGAACGCGCGAATCACCCTCTCGCTGCGCCTGTCGGGGGAGGTCAAGCGTTACCTCGCGCGCGAGCAGCCCGAGGTGATCCACCTCCACGAGCCGCTGATGCCGGCGTTGCCGCTGACGGTCCTCTACCACGCCGAGGCGCGCAAGGTCGGCACCTTCCACGCCTTCGCGGAATCGAATCTCGGCTACTTCTACGCGCGCCCCTTCCTACAACCCTTCTTCGAGCGCCTCGACGCGCGGATCGCGGTGTCGCAGCCCGCCGCCACCTTCGTAGGGCGCTATTTCGGCGGCGACTACGACATCATCCCCAACGGGATCGAGATCGGCGAACTGGGCGATGTCGCGCCTTTGCCGCAATATCGCGATGGTCGCCCGACGATCCTCTTCCTGGGACGCTTCGAGGAGCCGCGCAAAGGTTTCCGTTATCTGCTGCGCGCCTTCGCGCTGGTCCGCGAGCAGTTCCCCGACGCCCGTCTCCTCGTCGTCGGTGGCGGGGCGCAGGAGCGTTTCGCCGACGAACTGGCGCGCGTGGGGGCGCAGGGGATCGAATTCATCGGCTATGTGGACAACGTCCTGAAGTCGCGCTATTACGCGAGCTGCGATATCTTCTGTTCCCCCGCGACCCGTGGCGAGAGCTTCGGGATCATCCTGTTGGAGGCGATGGCCTCCGGGCGGGCGGTGATCGCCTCGCGCATCCCCGGTCATGCCAGCGTGATCACGCACGGGGAGGATGGCTGGCTCGTCGCGCCGCAAGATCCGGTGGCGCTGGCGCTGGCGCTGGTGCGGATGCTGGCCGACCGCGACACGCGCGAGCGGATCGCCGCCGCCGGGCGACGGACGGCGCAACGCTATGCCTGGTCGGCCATCGCGCGGCGCGTGCTGGCGGTCTATGGGGATAGGACGGGGTCGGCGGCGGTCGCCGATCCGGGTGGCTCGCTCCCGGCAGGGATGCAATGATTAACGAACGATTGCAGGAGTGGGGGCGCGTGCAGGCACGCCGGGCGGCGGCGTGGATCCGCTGGACCGGGCTGACCCCGAACGCGCTGACGATCATCGGCCTCCTCCTCAACTGCATCGTGGCGGTGGTCCTGGGGCAGGGGTATCTGCTGCTCGGCGGTATCCTGGTGCTCGGTGCTGGACTCTTCGATCTGCTCGATGGGGCGATGGCGCGGATCACGGGGCAGATCACCCCGTTCGGCTCGTTCCTCGATTCGACGCTCGACCGCTACTCCGAGGTGATCCTCTACGGCGGGCTGCTCTTCTACATCCTCGGCACCCCGGATGCGCGCGTCGGGACGCTCCTGATCCACCTGACGATCTGCGGGTCGATCATGGTCTCGTACGCGCGCGCGCGCGCCGAAGCGCTCGGCTACAAGTTGCAGGTCGGCCTGCTGGCCCGCCCGGAGCGGATCATCATCCTCGCCGCCGGGCTGATCCTGGGCCATCCGCTCTGGGCGCTCTGGCTGCTGGCGATCTTCACCAACGTCACCACCATCCAGCGGATCTACCACCTGTGGAGCACGACGACCCAGGCCGCGCGCAAGCCGACCGCCGATAGCGGCCAGTGAGGACGAACGACCGTTGACATTGTTGTGCCCTCGCGCCCGGCGACCGAGGGCTGACCGAGGCTGCCACGAGCGTCGCGCGTTCGTCGGTCATATCGGCGCGACAGTGGCCGTGCAACGCGCTTGGCCGCGATGTTCGCACTGATCGGGGCGAGCGCGATCGTCGCAACCACGATCGCGCTGATCATCATCCAGCCGCGCGGCCTCAACGAGGCGTGGGCGGCGACCGGTGGCGCGCTGGCGATGCTCCTCTGCGGTTTCGCCACGCTCGGCGATCTCGCGCGGGTGACGCGCGAGGTGTCCGACGTGCTCCTCTTCCTGGTCGGGATGATGGTGTTGACGGCGGCGGTCGAGCGCTCGGGCCTCTTCGATCTCCTGGCCTTGCGTACGGCGCGCGCGGCGCGCGGCTCCGGCATCCTCCTCTTCCTCGGCATCTTCGGCCTCGGCTTCGCGATCACCGCGCTCCTCTCGCTGGACGTGACCGTGCTGATCCTCACGCCGATCGTCTACGCCCTCACCGCACGCCTGAAGATCGCGCCCTTGCCCTATCTCTTCATCTGCGCGCTGATCGCCAACGTCGGCTCGCTGCTGTTGCCGATCAGCAACCTGACCAATCTGCTCGCCTACGGGCTGCTCGGGCTGTCGTTCGCCAGCTTCGCACGCCTGATGGTGTTGCCGCAGATCGCCGCGCTCGTCGTCACGATCGGCCTCCTCTATCTGCTTTGTCGGCACCAGATCCCGCGCCGCTTCGACCCGACCGACCTGCCGGATCGCCCGGAAGGATCGGAGCCACGATTCCTGCACACCGCAGCGCTCGTTCTCGCGGCGGTGCTGGTGGCGTTGCTGGTCGCCGGAACCCTCCGCTGGCCGATCGCCGTGCCGGCGCTGGTCGGTGGGGCGATCATGGGCGGCATCGCGATCCGGCGCGGCGCGGCCAGTGTGCGCGCGCTCGCCAGGGACGTGTCCTGGAGCGTTCTCCCGTTCGTGATCGGCATGTTCACGATCATTCGTGGGGCGGAGCGGCTCTGGCTGGACCGCCTCGGCGGCGTGAATCCCGGCGCTGGCGGCCTGTCCGATCTGCTCCGCGTCGGCTTCGCGGCGGCGTTCGGCGCGAACCTGATCAACAATATCCCGATGATCGGCGCGCTGATCGGGCTGCTCGGCAACGCCGCGCCGCCCGCGCGGGAGCCGCTCGCCCTGGCGGCGCTGCTCGGGGTCAACCTCGGTTCGATCGTCACCCCGTTCGGCTCGCTCGCCACCCTCCTCTGGCTGGCGATTGTCCGCCGCAAGGGCGAGCAACTCTCGTCGCTCGGCTACATGCGCGTCAGCATCGTCATCGCGCCACTCACGCTCCTGTTCGCCACGCTGGCGCTCTGGCTGGTCCTGCGCTGATGCCCCTCCGGGAGGTAAGATGGTGGCCCCGATGCCCGATCTCCGCGCTGTCCACCGCCTTGCCACCGCCTATTTCCCGCGCGGCGCTGCCCCGCAGATCGAGCGTGCGGCCGGCGGTGGTTCGACCTTCGTCTACCGGATCATGCGCGGCGATGAGTGCTTCTATCTCCGCGTCCTGCCGGAGATCGGCGATTCATTCGCCCCGGAAGCCCGCGCGCATGCGCTATTGCGTCAAATGGGCGTGTCGGTCCCTGATGTGCTTGCCTACGAACATCGTCACGCCGAACTGGGGCTGTCGGTGATGCTGACCACCGAGATCGCGGGTGAGCCGCTGAGTCGCTCGATGGGCGAGATCGAGCGTGCCGCGATCCTGTTCGAGAGTGGGCGTGAACTGGCGCGCATCAATAGTATCCCGGTCTCCGGGTTCGGCTGGATACGGCGCGACTCACCCGCGGTGACGGCGCTCAGCGCCGAACTGCCGACGAATAGTGACTTCCTCCTCGGTGAGTTGGCGGCTGATCTCGCGTTGCTGTCGTCGCGTGGCCTCGCACAGGTTGAGCGCGTGGCGATCGAGGCGGCGGCTGCGCGATGCACCACCTTGCTAGATACGTCGCAGGGATGGCTCGCGCACGGCGACTTCGATCCGACGCACATCTACGGTCAGGATGGGCGCTACACCGGTATCATCGACCTCGGCGAGATGCGCGGGGCCGATCGCGCCTACGATCTGGGGCATTTTGCGCTACGCGCGTGGGAGGCCAACCGCTCATCCGATCTCGGCGCGCTGCTCGCGGGCTATGCCACCGTCTCGCCCCTGTCGCGTGATGCGGGGCAGCGGATCGCCCTCATCGCCCTGCTGATCGGGGTGCGTGCATCAGCCCGTCGCCTACGTAAGCGCGATGCGCTCATGTTGCCAGTGGATGTCTTACGCGGGGTACAGCGAGCGCTCGCGCAATTCCGCGCTCCCGATGAGGCCACTCGCGATAGCGATTCCTCTCACTAGTACAGCGTGCTCGGTATTCCTCCGGGGTTTCGTAGCGCGATTTTCCTGCTACAACGCCAAGAATACTACCGAGCTATTCCGAGCGCGCTGTACTAGCCGTTGGCCGTCTTGTGCGCTCGCTGGTATGATCCTGATGAAATACGGGATCTACAAAGAGTGATGAGGCTGCCGTGTCGCTCCCGCCGCGCCATATCGTGATGGTCGCCCCATTCGGCCTCGCGCCGAAAGCGACGACAAGGGGTCGCGCCCTGCCGCTAGCGGCGGCGCTGGTCGCGCGGGGGCACCGTGTCACGCTGATCGTCCCGCCGTGGGACGATCCGGCGCGGAGCGGGCAGGAGTGGGTCGAGGACGGGGTGACGATCCGGCACATCTCCCTGCCGCGCCGCTTCGAGACCGCCGGGATCGTCGCGCGCCTCCGCGCCGCGATCCGCGCCGCGCGCCCCGATCTCGTCCACGTTTTCAAGCCGAAGGGGCACGGCGCGCTGGCCGCGCTCGGCCTGGAGCGGCGGTATCCGGTCGTGATCGATACGGACGACTGGGAGGGCGCGGGCGGCTGGAACGATAGCGGCCTCTACAGCCAGGCCCAGCGGGCGCTCTTCGCCTGGCAGGAGCGCGATGCGCCGCGCCGCGCCGCCGCCGCGACCGCCGCGAGCCGGACACTGGAGGGGCAACTCTGGGGCTTCGGTCTGGCACCCGAACGGGTCGCCTATCTGCCGAACGGCGTTGCCCGCGCGCGGCATGGCGATTGGGCGCGCGCGCGGGAGGCCGCGCCTGCGGTGCGCGCGCGGCTCGGCCTGGGGGATGCGCCGACGGTGCTCCTCTACACCCGCTTCGTGGAGTTCCCGCCCGCCCGTGCCGTGGCGATCCTGCGCGGCGTGCGCGAGCAGGTCCCCGACGCGCGCCTCCTGGTGGTGGGGCACGGCTTCGGCGGCGAGGATGCGGCGCTGCACGAGGAGGCGCGGCGCGCGGGGCTCGGTGCGGCGATCCACCAGTTGCCGTGGGTGGGGTGGGACGATCTGCCCGCGACCCTCGCGGCGGGGGACGTGGCGATCCTGCCCTACGCGGATACGCTGATCAACCGGGCCAAGTGCTCGGTCAAGGCGCTCGATCTGCTGGTGGCCGCGCGCCCGGTCGTGGCCGACGCGGTCGGGCAACTGCGCGAGACGATCGTGCCCGGCGAGAGTGGTGTGCTGGTGCCGCCCGATGAACCTGCGGCCTTCGCCCCGGCGGTCGTGGCCCTGCTGCGCGATCCGGCACGACGGGCGGCGCTCGGCGTGGCGGCGGAGCGCCGTGTCTGGGAGCAGTTCGATTGGGCGTATCTCGTCGTGCGCGCGGAAGCGTTGTACGCGCGCGCGTTCGCCCGGCACGCCGGGTCGGCCCGCCGTAGGGGTGGGCGATGAGCCTGCTGACGCGCCCCGCCGCCCCGCTCGCCGCCCCGCTCGCCGCCCCACGCACGCCGACCGCCGTGCGCGGCAAGCTGGTGCCGCTGGCGCTGATCGTCCTCGTCTGCATGGCGGCCTACGCGCTGTTCATCCCCCGGATCATGGCCGCGCTGGATCCGCTCACCGGCGACGAGCCGTTCTACGTGATGACGGCCCTCTCGCTCGCGCACGATGGCGATCTGGACGAGACGAACAACTACGCGCAGGGGGACTATCGCGCCTTCTACCCGCCCGATCCGCTCCCGGCGAACTGGCAGGGCTGGCCCGCGTTCCCGCGCGAGTTGCCGCCCCACGCGGCCCACAGCGTGCGCCCCGGCCTCTACTCGAAGCACGGGCTGGGGGTGGCGATCCTGATCCTGGTGCCGTATCTGCTCGGCGGTCGCCTCGTCACGATCCTCTTCCTGAACCTGGTCGCGGCGCTGGTCGCGGCGAATATCGTCTTGCTGGCGCGGCGCTACGGGCACGGCTGGCTCGGGGCGGTCGCGCTGGGGGTTCCGCTCGTCTTCGCCGATCCACTGATGAGCTATGCGTACCTGATCTTCCCGGAGATCTTCGCCGCGCTGGCGATCATCTACGCCTACCGCCGCGGCCGCGAAGCGCGGAATACCGCCCCGCAATGGTTGGGGGTGGGGCTCGCTCTCGCGATCCTCCCCTGGCTGCACGCGCGCTTCATCCCCGCCGTCCTCGGTCTCGTGGCGATCCTGATCGCCGGGTGGCTACGGGAGTCGTCCTGGCGACGGCGACTCGCGGCGCTCCTGCCACCCCTCTGCTCGGCGGTCGCGCTGCCGACCTACTATCTGGCGATCTACGGGAAGCCGTTCCCTTCGACCGAGGATCACGCCGGGTTCAATACGCCGCCCGAGATCGTCAACGCCGCCTTCGGCCTCTTCCTCGATGAGCAGTGGGGTCTGCTGATCCACGCCCCGATCTATCTGCTGACCGCCGTGGGGTTCGGTGTCCTCTGGCGCACGCGGCGCGGCGATCTGCTGGCGATCCTGGCGGTCGCCCTGCCGTACCTGGCGCTCGTCGCGTTCTACCGGGTCTGGTGGGGGGAATGGGGTCCGGCGGCGCGCTATCTCGCCCCGCTCGCCCCGCTCGCGATCGCGCCGCTCGCGGCCTGGGCGGGGCAAGTCCGCCGCGCGGTCGCGGTCGTCACGGTGGGGCTGCTGGCGCTGCCCGGCCTCGCGATCATGGCCGGTTTCCTCGCCGCGCCGCAACTGATGTACAACCAGCCGGACGGTTTTAACGCCCTCTTCACCAGTTGGGCGGCGAGTCGCGGCGAGGTCTGGCCGAAGTTCTTCCCGTCCTTCCAGCCCTACGCCCCCTCGCCGATCCTGGTGCGCCAGCTCTGGTCGCTCTGGCTGGCCCTCCTGGCGGCGTTGCTCTGCGGCCTGGGCTTGCTCCTGCCGCCGAGGGGGGACAGAGCGAAGGAATCGACCGCCGCGCGGTCGATCGGGGAGCCATGAGCGCCCGACCAGGGAGCTATGCGCGTCAGGGTGCCGTGAGCGTGTAGAGGTGGATGATTTTCTCCTGAAGGTCGGTCACGGCGAGCAGCCCGAGCGGCGTGATCGCGATCCCGCGCGGCGATCCGGCGACCGGGAAGGAGCCGACAAAGCTGCCCGTCGCGCTGTAGAGCATGACGCGGCTCCCGCTCGCATCGACCAGCGCGATCCGCCCGTCCGGCAGGCTGGCGAGCGACCCGGCATTGAGGGTATCGCTGCGGGGCGCGGCGCGATTGAAACGGACCTGACCGGCGGCGCTGACGCCGCGCAGGCGCGCGCCGTCCGGCTCGTAGATGACGACGTTGCCGCCCGCATCGGCCAGGGCGATGGTAGGCTGGTCGAATGTGATCGGCTGTTTGCTGCCCCCGAGCGGCTCCGCCACCCCCAGGGCGCGCGGATCGAGGCGCACGATGTGATTGGCGGCGGTCTGCGCCACGTAGACCTTGCCGTCGAGGCCGAGACCGAGGCCGCGCGTGGCGGTCGTCCCTTCCGGCGCGAGGGCCAATCCGAGAAAGTTCCCCTGACTGTCGTAGCGCCCGATCCGCCCGGTATCGGCGTCGAGGACGAGCAGAACGTTGTCGGGCGTGGCGACGACCGCCCACGGCTGGCCGATCTGCGCCGTCGCCCATTCGCCGCTGTAGACGCCGTTCGGCCCGAAGTGGACGATCGCGCCGCGCGCCGTATCGGCGACGTAATAGCCCCCCTGGCGGTCGATCGCCAGGGCGCGCGGCGTGTTCAGGTGGCCGCCATTCTCGCCGACCCCGATCGTCGCGACCTCCTGGCCGATGTCGTCGCGCGGGGTGGCGTTGGCCTGGGCGGTGCCGCCTTCGGCGATCCGGCGGGCGGCGGCAGTCTGCTCGACAATCGCGGCGGGCGCGAGGGTCGCATACTCATCCGGCCCGACGATGCCGCGCCCGGTGGCGAGACCGCTGACCTGATAGTCGCGCCAGAGGTAGAAGTCGCGCGTGGCGATCGTCGGCCCCTGCGCGGCCAGCGTGGCGGGCGCGGCGCTCCAGAGGGCGAAACCTGCCACATTCAGCAGGACGAGCGCGGCGGCGACGCTGACGGCCACGAGTTGCGCGCCCGGCTCCCGCAAGCGCTCCCGGCGCAGGAGCGCGTCGAGCGCGCAGGCGACGAAGGCGTAGCCGGGCAGGAGCAGCAGGATACGGATGGTGGCGTGCGGGTCGCCGCCGAAGAAGAGCCCGGCCAGCAATGGCGGGATCAGGGCGAGGCACCACCAGAGCGCCGCCTTGCGTCCCAGCCGCAGGGCCATGATGGCCCCCGCCACGGCGAGGAGGGCGCTGAGCGGATCGCGCCACGCCACCGCGCTCGGATCGAGCACGCCACCGGTGAGGACGGCGAAGAGCGCGCCACCGAACGCCTGGCTGCGTGCCGCGAGAGCGGCGAGCGGCCCCGCGCCCGACGCGCCATCAAGCGTGAAGGGGATCGCCGCGCGCAGTCCCCCACCCCCGGCGAGGGTGGCGAGCAGGAAGATCAGCAGGGCGAAGCCACCCGCGAAGAGGAGTCCGGCGGCGGTGCGGCGGGTCGCCGGGGTCGCGGCGGCGGCGTCGCGCCGGAGCGCGATCCCGAGCCAGGCCGCCAGCGCGAGCAGCGTGGCCCAGCCCGCCACCCCGTCGAGGAGGAGTGCGGCGGCGCTGATGCCGCAGAGCGCCCAGGCACGCCCGTCGCCACGTTCGCGCGCGCGGAGGAGGAGCCACGCGGTGAGCGGGGCCAGCAGCAGGATGGCAGGGTCCGCCTCGCCGCCACGCCCGGCCAGGAGCGCTGGGCGCGAGACGCCGAGCAGCAGGGTCGCGCCGAGCGCCGGGACGATGCCGACAAAGCGGCGCAACAGGGCGTAGAAGGGGACGAGCGCGGCGACGACGCAGAGCGCCGTGAGGAAACGTTCGAGGGGGAGGGTCGTCCCGAAAAGCGCCCACGCCTCGGCCAGGATCGCGGCGAACCCCGGTGGCGAACCCGCCGCCCCGACCCCCGCGTTGATCCGCAGCGCCTCGCTCGCGCGCGCCAGTTCGGCCCCGGTGAGGAAGTCCGGGAAGCTTTCCGGGAAGAGGACGCGCAGGGCGAGCGCGCCGCCCACGATCGTCCAGAGCGCCGCCCGCTCGCGCGCCGCGAGGCGAGGCAGCAGGGCCGGGATCGGCAAGGTGCGGCGGCGGCGTGCGGCATCGGGGCGCGACAGCGGCGCGGGGTGAGTGGTGGGGATTGCGGCGGGGGCGCTGATGGCGGATGGGTGCAGCGTCGGTACGTGGCGTTGCCGGGCGGCGGGGCGCAGTTCGACCACCGCGAGCCAGCGATCGAGCGCGACCGCGACCGCGATCATCCCCACCACGATCAGGAGGTAGAGGGCGAGATTCGCCACTGGCGGCAGGGTCAGCGGGAGACTCATGTCGGCGTTTGCCCCTCTCTACATGTACGCGCGGTGCGCGTGCTGGCCCTTCCAGCCTAGTCGCGCCGCGTCGTCGGTCGCTATCACCCGATGGTCCTAGAAATACCCTGTTTGTGTCGCTGATGGTGTAGAATCATGGCATGGAACTGTCCGAAAATCTTCGCCGCTTCGATCTTTGCATCGTGGAGAGGGGTGCGGCGATCGTGGTCCGTGGTGTGACCGATCGCGTCGCTATACGTAGATAGTGCGCGAGTAGCTGTTACGGCCTGTGCGGGGGGTACGGGCCAGGATCGTTCATGAGGACAGGGAGGGTATCGATGAACCTGGACATCGGCAAGGCGTTCACATTCCCGATGGAAGATCAGAAGTGGGTGGCGAAGCTGGCGATCGGCGGTGGATTGATCCTCGCCGGAATCATCACCATCGTCGGCTGGCTCTTCACCTTCCCAGTCGTCTTCGGTTATCTGGCGATGCTGACCCGCAATGTGATTAATGGCAATCTTCAGCCGCTCCCCGAGTGGGACAACTGAGGGGAGCGCTGGATCGAGGGCGTCAAGATGTTCGTTGTCGGCCTGGTCTACTCCCTGCCGGTGATCATCTTGCGTGTCGTGCTGACCGTACCCGGCGCGATTCTCGCGAATTCCTCTAACAATGGGGTCGCTACTACGGGCGGTGTGCTGAATCTAGCCGGAGGTTGCCTGAGCTTCATCCTGCAACTCGCCGTCGCCGTTGTCCTCCCCGCCGCGCTCGCGCGCTTCGCGGTCAGCGGCAGCATCGGCGACGGGTTGAAATTTGCCGAGGTTTTCGCCACCGTGCGGCAGAATATCGGGATGTACGTCGTCGTCGCGCTGATGAGCACGTTCGTGGCGGGCTTTATCGGCGGTATCGGCGTCATCGCCTGCTTCGTGGGCGCGGCGTTCACCAGTTTCTACGCCTATCTGATGACGTTCCACCTCTATGGGCAGGCGTACCGCAACACGCAGGGCGCACTGATCGGTTACGGCCAGCAGCCGCCGATGTATGGCGAGCCGCGCCCCTTCTAAGGGATGTTCGTGAAAATAGGTAACCCGGACATGATAGACTCCGTGGGTCAGGGGCGTGTGTCGCTGCGGTAAGGGCGGGGCGATGGAGTTGACGGAGGCGGTCAAGGGGCTGCTGCGGG
>JAABUU010005424.1_pt1 | contig 14337 bp, 12 predicted proteins | sample 5559301 | NCBI WGS metagenome assembly JAABUU01 (sample SAMN10711884, study PRJNA513360) | rock metagenome | isolation source: Antarctica rocks | place: Antarctica: Victoria Land, Richard Nunatak white | reverse complement strand
TACAATGTTGATGATGCTGCAGTGCTGCTTGTGTCCATCTGCTGCATGCTGTGACTTGCATGCTGTGCTTTGTCAGTCATCCTGCAATGCAGTGGGCCTCAGGTGGCTAAGACAGGTTTAGGTGGCTATGAAATCTACAAACCAACTGGGGGCTGTCCTGCTCCCCATGTTTCTGATCTTGATGACATCATTGGTTGTTGAGCTGCATACGCTAAGCTGGATTTCAGGTTTTAACTAGTGCTGATGCTTTTAGTGTCCATTGTCAGGGTCTCTAGCTGAATGATGTGCATTCTTGGATGTCAAGCTGATGTATGTACGTGGGTGTTCTTGACATAGAAAACATGTGTTGGCTATGAAAACAGTAGACCGTTAGGGGCAGTCCTGCCCCCTACCTGTCTGACCTCCAGATAGAAGTATGGGTTCTTGAGCTTCACATAGCATTGTTGTAATGCACTTTAGGTTTCAGCAATGTTCTCTTTTGATGCAAATTCTGTTCACTGAATGTTGCCTAATCTTCTCCCTCTGCATTTTGCCTCTGTTGCTATGGCATCTGTGGCAGAGGTGTGGCGGAGGGATCCCCATAAGGCACATATTGACTTGGAAGTGTGTTGAGTCGGCTCTAAGATTCCTCATGATCAGTGGCCGAATAAATGACTGCCACATTCACTACTTGACTGATCAAAAAGTTATACCCCAGTTTTGTCTTGGTTTGGGTTCCCTGACGTTAGGTTGTTGTTGCCTTCAGGTTCATGAGGTTACCAGCAGCACCCCATTCAGTGCCAGTTTTCTTCATCTTGTCCAATGTGTAACCGGGGTACGGCATGGGTCGTTGTTTCAGGTCAGTTTGTGTTACCCTTGTCGGCACTTGTCAATGGTGTGATGCTGTCGTCTGTTGTTTACTGAGTTGATGGGAGATGAGGATACTTTCCCCGAATGATCGACGCTGATTCTAGACTATGCTACACATGTCCTCTCCGGAGGCCAAGCCAGTAAAGCTGATCCCGTCAACTCTTCTTCTGCCTGTGTGCGCATGCGTCTGCAAGTGTGCGTGTATGCCTATGAGTGGGTGTCTCCTCGTTTTTGATGAAACACCATCCCTGCATGCTCTTCAATGTCTGGCTGCCCATGTCAAACAAAGGTGACGCTTGGGCAACGTTTGGATTTCCCTGTATCACCTCAGTGGCGTGGCATAACTGGGCTTTGCATGTTGTCATCATACTTGCTACAGGACATTGTGTCACGGCTGGCGTCCTTCATACAGAGTCAAGTGATGACAAACACAAATTTAGATGACGAATCTTAGACAGTAGCAGCGTCTTGCTGATCACTGCTGTCTGTGCCGAACAACCGAGGCATTTGTCTGATGACTGTATGAATGCCAACTTCACGGTCTTGTCACTCTCTGTTGCAGCTGCCTTTATTGACTCCTGTTTTGGGTGCAGGCCGTTCTGCGTATGCGAGCCCCTTTGTACATTGGCTCCAGCACGGATGCACAGACGCCATGTAACAAGGTGGATGATACGCACCTTGGCACGTCGGCATTGGACTTTCAGCTCTCGCCTCACAAGCTGCAGCCGTAGTGCTGTAGGTGAGCTCTCTTTCAGGCTGTCTAGCCATCTCGTCTGGGTGTGTGTGTGTGTGTGTCTGTGTCTGGAGACTGGTGATGATATTTAGATGGTGGCAGACCTCACAATCTGTAAGTCCACTGCTGAAGCGCAAACCTGATGGCGGAATCTAAGGGTCTGAGGTCTCCAAGATCACCCACAAATTATGATTCAGTGTAATAATAATTTTAATCATTAAGTAATTATTATTATTTAATAATTAAAACGCTTTCCAGCTCATGATGAGCTAGGTACGTGCAGGACAAGTCTTGTCTCTCTCAGAGCAGGCTGTCTTGTGCATCCCTATAAGGCCTGCTAATACAACAATTCAGTGTGAGACATGAAAAGATGCTGTGTGAGTAGTGATGCTGCATGCCGTGTATCCTGCAAAAGGATAATCCTACTGCATTAAGATTTGTGCTGGTTTGCCCCTTGCTGCTGGGTTCCATGCAGTAGCGAGGCTTCCTACAATTGGCACAAAGCACAGTAGCAATGACCTGGGCAGGCACTGCTAGCATTCCAGGAGCCGACATTCTCTTGGGCCTGCCTTGAGCTGGGCCAAATCAGGCTGTTGCACATTGCATGCACTTATCTTTGCTGCTGCATCCGCTGATGGCTCTACTGGTGATGTGAGTGAGTGCGTCTGTCTGACTTCAGGTACATCATCAGTGTTGAGAGGGCTTGGCAGCAGGCTGCAGCAGTTACCATGGAAGGTAGTGGCTGGTTCTATCGTCTTGCCACCAGATGATGATGCCACCAGACTGGAATTTCAAGTCAATTTGGGTGTATACAAGCGCGTCGAGTCGTAGTAACTGTCCAATAGCTGATGATGTTTTGCTTGATGACATAGATGTAAGCCTGAACATAAGCCTTGAGTCATGAAGAACAGCTGTCAAGAAGCCCTGCTTATTTGGACTGTTGGACTGAGTGAGAGTTTCTGGAACAGGACTCTGCAACAGACCTTTTTGGATGGGAATGTGGATGTCAGTAAGATTTTGTAGATTTTGTGCATAATCTGATTCGTCAGTGAAACTGTCAACTGGATTCTATCACTTGTACCTGTACACCTGACTGCACAGCATGCTGTGGCCATGCTTAGTACGACAAGACAGAGAAGCAATTCTTTAAACCGTATACAGCATAAGAGTGTGACTGTTGCATGGCTCAACTGGATGTGATCTCCACAGCAGCGCACAATATTGATTAATCGATATTCAGTTTCAGACAACAGTGTAATTCGTGATTTAGTTGAGACTTGGTGGTGCTTAGCTGACACTGTTTGATGGCCATGCAGTGGCCATGCTTAGTACGACAAGACAGAGAAGCAATTCATTAAACCGTATACAGTATAAGAGTGTGACTGTTGCATGGCTCAACTGGATGTGAGCTCCACAGCAGTGCACAATATTGATTAATCGATATTCAGTTTCAGACAACAGTGTAATTCGTGATTTAATTGAGACTTGGTGGCCGTGTAGCACCGCAAAAACTTTGCGATAGCGTGGCTAGCATCCACCACACGCTGTGGCAGTGCACCATACCACACCTGCTGTGCTGGTCTGGCAGACTCAAAGACCATCAAGAACGAGCTAGAAGCCATGGAGCCCTTTTGCCGCAGCAGCTTCATGTTATATTGACCATCCTTTTTTCTTGTCTTGGCAGGTAATACAACGCACAACTGCAGCTACCAATGTCGAGGCCATGAGCTGCAATACAATGTTACCAAAGCTTGCGACAGCAACTGCATGTATGGCATCAGGGACGTTGCATTGCTCCTACGAAGCAGTCACAGGCTTGGTATGTGATATGTAAGTGGCATGGGCCTGATGGACATGTGCACAAGTGCATCCCTCCCTCGTTGTATTGAAGATTAAGGCTGCTTGCCTGTGCTGCAGATTGCTGCTCTTATGAAGGACAAGGCAGCTCTAGAGGTCCAGGTCCGCCAGCTGGTCTGCCTGTCCTGCAGGCTGCTGTGGCCCCACTGGAGACGTATCACCAAAATTGACACTTTGCCAAAGTATGCATGCAAGCTGTGCGGGTCAATGGCAATGTCAATCAAAGCGAATGCATCGCACTTCTGGCCAGCTCTTACAATGCCAGGCCTTGTAAAACCCAGAACAACGACTACAATCAACTTTTCGAGGCAGCCCAGACTGTGGACAAAGAGCTTGCCGCTGAGAGCACTCGTTGCTCAAGTCCAAGCAAAAGATATATGCACAGTTGACACAATGAGCATCTCGAAGCCCTTGGCTGCCGTGTTTAAAGATATGCTTTTGGGCAAATAATTTGCCGCAAATTAGGATAACTCTAGATAACAGTGCATATTGCTACACCGACACACAAAATGTCAGGAGGACAGCAGGGTTGATTTGCTCCGCAGGCATTGCCTGCCAGGCAATAAAAACCATACAAAATTCTGTCATATGCTGCTTCACTCCAAAAACAAGTATGCAATGTGGAAGCTACTGCTTTAAAGCCCTCAGTTGATGACGCTTCAAGCGTCTGTCTGTGCGACCACTTACCCTCTGCTGCCAGCTGCCGCGCTCCGCAGTCTTCCGCCACACAATCTTGTTTGACCCAGCAGTATAGTCCCTTGGGGTGTCTTTGTTTTTGTCATAGTCCCACTCTGTAACCAATTCAGGAAAGTGTGTTCGCAGAGAGTTGCATTTGCACGCTTTCTGAGCAGCACAGTAGGGGCAGCCTGAACGTTTCTGAGTGCGATCACGTGCCATAGCTTTGTACAAGTGCAAGAGACCCAAAGGACACTTGCGGCAGATCCAATTCACTTTGATGTTACTGCGGAGTTTGATGTTCTCAGGATGCAAGCCAGCCTTCTCATTGGCATCTTTGTCCCAGTCTGCCATGAGGGGATGGTCGGCCGAAGCCCCTCTAAGTGTGGAGTGACTTGTCCTGCTGCTATTTGCTTTGCGTCCACGTCTGAGCTTGTAGCAGTGAGGGTAGCCTGAGCCTTCCAAGGCATTTGATTTTATTCTGGTTTGCCAAGACAGCCCACAGTCCTGGCAGTTCCAGTTTGCTCTATAATCGCTGCCAGCTGTATAGTCATCAGGGGTGCCTTCATTTGCGCTGTAGTCCCAGCTTGCAGCCACAGTATTACTTTTGGTAGCTAGTGAGTTATGCCTGCATGCGCGCTTGCCAGAACAGAAAGGGCAGCCATCATTGGCTGTCCTAATCTGTGGCTTCTGGAGCCATTTGTGTGGATAGCCATTGGGGCACTGATCGCAGCTCCATGCCACTTGTAATGCACTAAATTTTGCAATGACAATGTTTCCCAGGTGCGCATTCTGGACATGATCAAACGGCTGCTGCAGCCGGGGGCTCAACTTGCTCAGATCTGGTCCATTCTGCTGTGATGTTGACTGTGACTCTGACTGTTGGTTGTTGGTAGACTGCTGTGGAATAGCTGTTTCTGGGGTTTGACTGCCTGTCACAGCATACAAAACTTTCAGTTGCAGCATTGCAGCAAAAATAGCAGCTACAATCTTGCTTCAAAACAAGTGATTCTCAGGATTTATCGCCTGTGAACCAGTTAAGCACATTCAGTGGCTATACCTGTAGAAAATTGGTACAGTGTGACCCCGGTTGATGGGCACAGCTGCAGCAGTGCTTGACTACAACCAGGAGATAGTCCCAAGCTGGCTTTCCAGTGGTCATACAACCTGCAACCAAGCAGGCCTACACTAAGCCTTGTGGGCCGCATACGACAGCAAGGGACTGTGAATGTGAAGGCTAGTCTACAAATAGCTGGGAACTTGAAGCTGAACAAGGGGATGCTTGATGATCCCCTGCAGCTGGCACTGTTTTAGCTGACATATACAATCTATAATTTAGACGGTCAACTTGCACATTGAAAACAATCATCTCAGTTTGAGGTGTTTGCCAGCAGCCTTTTGTACAGGGTGGTATATTCCTCTTTGAACTTGTTCTTCTGCAGGCAGTGACCACAGTTGGTCAGCATGAACCCGGTCACCATGACCTAAGGCCACCATCCAACATGAAATTGCTGCAGGTGACAACATATTCTTTGACAGTTGTATGGCTCACAGCACCTAGCATGTCTGCCCAGGAAAGGGAAAGACATTGCTCAAGAACAGCTCTATGTACAGCTGAAGGCAACACGCAACAACAGAATTATACTAGCTCAACTGTCATTGCCATGATGACAATTGGGATGCTGCAGCCTTGCCTCCCATGCTTAGCAACAAGCAGCCTAGTGCTCTACTGTTGCAAATTTGCAACCACCAAAGAGTGACAATCATAGAGGCATTGATGTACCTGGTGGAATGCCTTGAGGTAGGTCCAGCCCAGACTTACTGCACTTGCGGCACCTCACCTCCTGCACTCCATATTCATCACTGGCCAGATGGGTCACTGTCACACTTGGTCAATCAAGTATGGCAGGAGATATGCATCAACACAATAATAATAATAATAATAATAATTAAAACGCTTTCCAGCTCATCAACACAAGCAGAGCACAAAACAACGTCGAAGCATTGATGCAACGTTATGTCGCACTCCTGGTGCTTTGTGTAATGAGAAAGACAGCCAAGGTATGCTAGACAGCGTTCAGGTACAACATGACACAACAACAGTTCAACATTGACAATAGCTGCAAACAGCATGCCTGACTCATTGTCCCTGCCCATCTTGCAGTTGAACATTTGCTGAAGAATGAGCCAGCATCAAATATGGCACATACATCAGGTGGAAGGTGCCAGCTGTACATGAGCAATGCAACACAGAGGACCAGCAGAAGGCTTCTGCAGCAGCGTGGCAACCCTGCTTGTTCTGAACTCATCATGTCACAAGTCCTGGCGTTACAAGACAGTGCAAAAGTCATGCATGCATTTGATTGACAGTGCTGCTTACCCGTGCACGCACGCCTTGCAGCCATACTTTGGCAAAGTGTCAATCTGGTGGTAGGCCTCCAGTGGGGCCACAGCATGCTGGCTGACCTTGACCTCTAGACCTGTCCCTCATCAGAGCAGCAGTCTGCAACACAGAGCAGCAGCAAAGTTCACAATGCCACAACAGAGGGACACATGTTGTCATGTTTGGCCCATGCAACTAAACATACCAAGCCTGTGTGGTCTGCAGGTGCAATGCAGCATCCCTCTGCTGATGGCATTCATGCAGATGCTGTTGCGAGCTTTGTCAACAAACGCCTGGCACATCTGCATTGGCATGCAAAGTAGCTCAACGGCTACATACATCACATCGGGACATAGGTTGGCAAGACAATCCTGATGCGTGCACAATACAATACTTGCTGAACAGCTGCTGCAGCTCCATTTCTGATGCATGCACTGAGTGGGAATTTTTCCTGCGTGTGAGGGAGACTATAATTGTGTCAGCACACTAAGCTCACTCAGTGGACAGGGTGTAACCATCACAGCAATAAAGACTTTATTTCAGGTCCTTTCACTCAGGCCTTGATAGCAGCGGCTCTCGTGGCTTGCCAGCAGCAGCTATCAGTAAGCTGAATGTACTCAAAGACAGGCCCTAGGGTGATTTGCAAGTGTCTGCTAAAAAGAGTCAGGCCTTGTTCATTGTCCCTTCATTAGTTACTGATAGGAGGGAGCCGCAACCTTTTGATCATGTGGTGGGACCTGTGCAGCAACAGCGATGAGCCATGGACTTGAGACTATCTGAGTAGCCTTTGCAGGTGGGGTTGTGATGAAATTAGGTGTGCAGGTTCAATGCTGATCAGACAATGTTGCTGCATTGCAAAGAAGATCTCAAAGGTGATTAAGGTGCTCATGTCAGCTTGAGTAACAGCTTACTGCTGGACAAGCACAAAGATAGATGAAGGCTGCCATTCAGCATTAAGTTTGCGTCACAGGCTCAGTGAGAGATACAAGGTCCGAAGTGAGCGTGCTATCTGGTCAGGCCGCCGACAACTTGGTGAATCTTAGAATGTCCGCATCAAGGCGAGTCAGCTGACCTGCTGCCCCCAACTTGTTTGGTAACCTGCAATTAGGCTCTGAACCGGACGACAGCAATTGCAGACAAACCAGGGTGCTACAAGTCAGCCTCAGCAATCAGTGCACTTGCAACAGAGAAACACATCTAAGCAACTTGAAAGACGGCGCAGACTAAGGGAAGAGAACCTACAACTCAGAGCATCAGCCAAAGTCCGAGCAAAGAGTTCATGCACAGTTGACGCAACCAACATCTCTGACTGCTGAGCTGCTCTGTTTGAATTTCATTTTCCCACCAGAATAAAACACAACAACGAACAATGCATATTGCTACACATACACACAAAATAATGTCAGACACTTGCGCATGCATAAAAGGCATACAACATTCTGCCATATGCTTGTTATTCAAACACAAGCAAGCAATGTGGACCCTACTGCTTGAAAGCCCTATGTTGGTGGCGCTTCAACCGTATGTCTGTTCGCGATTGTATGGTCTGCTGCCAGCTGCCGCGCTCCGCAGTCTTCCACCAGACTGACTTATCTGATCTAGCAGTATAGTCCCCTGGGGTCCCTTGGTTCCTGGCAAAGTCCCACTCATCAACCATTTCAGGAAAGTGTGTTTGCAGAGAGTTGCATTTGCACGCTTTCTGAGCAGCACAGTAGGGGCAGCCTGAACGTCTCAGAGTGCGCTCACGTGCCATAGCTTTGTACAAGTGCAAGGGACCCAAAGGACACTTGCGGCAGATCCAATTCACTTTGATACTACTGCGGAGTTTGATGTTCTCAGGATGCAAGCCAGCCTTCTCATTGGCATCTTTGTCCCAGTCTGCCATGAGGGGATGATCGCCTGATGCTCCTCTGAGTGTCGGGTGACTTGTCCTGCTACCGTCTGCTTTGCGACCACGTCTGAGCTTATAGCAGTGAGGGCAGCCTGAGCCTTCCAGGGCTCTTGCATGTATTCTGGTTTGCCATGAGAGCCCACAGTCCTGGCAGTTCCAGGTTGCTCTGTATCCGCTGCCAGCTGTGTAGTCATCAGGGGTGCCTTCATTGGCGCCGTAGTCCCAGCTTGCAGCTGCAGCATGACTTTTGGTAGCTAGTGAGTTATGCCTGCATACACGACGACCTGAGCAGAAAGGGCAGCCATCATTGGCTGTCCTTCTTTTTGGCGCCTGAGTTCATTTGTGTGGATAGCCACTAGGGCACTGGTCGCAGCTCCATGCCACTTGTACTGTACTGAATCTTGCAATGACAGCGTTTCCCAGGTGCGCATTCTGGACATGATCAAACTGCTGCTGCAGCCGGAGGCTCAACTTGCTCAGATCTGGTCCATTCTGCTGTGACTGTGACTGTGGCTGTGGCTGAGGCTGTGACTGGGGCTGTGACTCGAGCTGTGACTGCTGGTTGTTGGTAGACTTCTGTAAAGAAGCGTTTTCCAGGTTTTGACTGCCTGTCACAGCATTCGAGGCATTTGAGCTGAAACACTACAGCAAAACCAGCAGCAGCAACAAGATTGATCAAACACGAGAGGTTTCACACTCAGGAAGTGTTGCACGTAATCCAGCACGACACTTTTAGTGGCTGCACCTGTAGAAGACTGATACAGTCTGACCCCAGTGAATGGGTACAGCTGCAGCAGTGCTTGACTTCCAGCAGGAGATGGTCCCAAGCCAGCTTTCCAGTGACCATACAAGCTGCAAGTAAGCACGAACACAGTGTTGTTGACAGTGTCGAACGTCAAATGAGACGGTGACGGCAACGGCAGGAGAACAGTCTCAACACCTGTATTGCTGACTGCGGCCAGCAAGCTGTCGCCACGCTCTGCGCATGTGGCACAGAAGCAGCGATTGTCGACCCAAGACCTGCTTGACTGCTGTCACACTACCTGCGACAGGCCTGAAACAAAGCAGCTCACAGCTCGTCAAGTGATCAAGCTTCGCCACCTGCGCACATCTTGTGTCCACAGAAGCAACTTTTTGCGCTGGCTGCTGGCTGCCAAATTGGGAAAGCCACCTCCGAAGCAGCAAGCCAGCGCCATCTATTCAAATCGGCAGACACAAAAATAGCAGACCAACCCTCATGAAAAATCATGTTATTTCGCATTAGTAATATGCGTGATGCGTTGTGATAGAAGGGTTGCGCACACACAGAGAAACGTTTTCATCGCGTGTGTTGTATGTACAAGGCTCGCAATGACCTGCATCTGGGCTCTATGTACAGCTGAAAACAGCATGCGACAACAGAATCATACCAGCTCAACTGTCATTGCCATGGTGGCAGTCAGGATGTTGTAGCAATGCCTCAATTGCTTAGCGGTTGCTGTAGGAATGCCTCACGTGCTTAGCTATGCTGTAGCAAGGCCTTATGTACTTATACACCACAGCAGACTAGTGCTCTACTGTTGCACAGTTGCGACCACCAAACATTGACAGAGACACAGGTGTGAAGTGCCTGATTGAATGCCTTGAGGTAGGTCCAGCCCAGGCTAATACTGCACTTGCAGCACCTCACATCCTGCACCTCATACTCACCACTGCCCACATGGCTCACTGTCACCTTGCCAATCCTGCACCACATGAAAACACTCGTATACAAAATCTCAAAGCATGATTCCACAAGTCGTTTCTGCAGTATCTGCAGCTCACAATCTAGTACAACAACAGACCACACAGCAGAAATTATGGTCATCATTGTATAATAGAGCATCATCTACATCCTGCTGCTAGCAGGCCAGCAAGCAGCCCACACACTGTCATGTTGCGCATATCAATCGCAGACAACGTGCAACACACTAACAGTGCATTGCACATTGACAACAACATTCCAAGGTATGCCAAAAAGTACCAAGGTACAGCATGAGACAGCAACTGCATGCAAGGCTTTGACAGGCGCTGGGCAACTCACCATTCGACATTGACAGTGGCTGCACACAGCATGCCTGACTTGTTATTCCAGCCCATCTTGCAGTCGCTCCAGACCACACCTTGGCTGATGCAATACCTAGCCTGCAACCACCAAACACCCTGTGTGACACAATAAAGGCATTCTAGACTGCTTTACACCAAATCACAGCACTTGCCCAGGCACAGATGCTTGCTGTTGAGCCAGGGTCAAGCATGTGGCTCTTGGCATGTGGAGCTGTAGGGTGTCAGCCATACATAAGCAGTACGATAAGCATCACTTGCAGAATTGCTTCTGCAGCATGTTGACTCTGCTTGTTCTGCAAATTACAAGGCCTAGCATTATGAGGGCATCCAGCAGCAGATTGCATTCGCTTTGCTTGACACTGCTGCTTCACCTGCACGCCTTGCAGCAAAGCTTTGGCAAAGTGTCAATCTGCTGGTAAGTCTCCAGTGGGGCCACAGCAGCCTGGCTGACCCTGACCTCTAGAGGGCCTTGTCGTTCATCAGAGCAGCATCCTGCAGCACAGGCAAGCAGCATATTTCTCCATGCCAGTCTCAGTGCAACAGAGGGACATGTGCACGAATGGCCCATTCAACTACATACAAAAAGTGTGTGAGTGGTCCATGTAAGAAATGCAGCAAAGCTGATGCCAGACATGCAGATGCTGTTGTGAGCTCTGTCATCATGATTTTACGGCACACAGCATTGTCATTGCTTGCTGTTGTTGTTTGTTGCATCGCTTGTCAAGACAGAAATCGAATGGTAAAAAGTTTGTGATTCCAATTTGAAATGAAGTTGCTGCAGCCAAAGGGCAGCTTGGCTTCCAGCTCAGTCTTGATGATTCCTAAGTCTGCCAAGTTGGTGCTGAGTTGTTCCTTGTCAGCAGTCTCCACTTGCAGCTGTGCCACCAGGTTGGCAGCATTGGCCTTGGCCGCATCCAGCTCTCCTGTAGCAATAGTGACAACATGGCTAGTCTGCTTGACATGCCCAAAGCCATGCAGAACGCCTGGCACATCTGCACTGGCATGCAGGGCAGCTCAGAGTTGTATATAACAAATCAGGATGCAGCTTGATTGGCAGGAAATTCCTGACATGTGCACAGCAAGATACTTGCTGGACAGCAGCTGCATCTCTATCTCTGATGCATTGAACGGGACGCTTTTCTGCGTGTGAGGGAGACTATAAACATGTCAGCACACTCAGCTCACTCAGTGGACAGGGTGTAATCATCACAGCAGTAACATCTCTTTCAGATCCTTTCACTCAGGCCTTGGTGTCCACAGCTCTGGTGGCTTGCCAGCAGCAGCTGTCAGCAAGCTGGACTTACTCAAAAACAGGCCCTAGGGTAGTTTGCAAGTGTCTGCTGAGAAGAGTCAGACCCTGTTCATTGTCTCTTCAGTAAGCGGGAGACTTCTGATCAAACCCACCTGCAAAGGATATTCAGACAATCTCATGTCCATGGCTCATCGCTGTTGCTGCACAGGTCCCACCACATGTTATGAAATTAGGTGTGCAGGTGGAGTGCTCATCAAATGATGTTGCTGCATTGCAAAGATCTCAAATTTGACTCAGGTGCTCATGTCAGCTTGAAAACAGCTTACTACTAGACAAGCACAAAGACAACTGAAGGCTGCCATTCAGCATCAAGTTTGCGTCAAAGGCTCACTCAGAATACAAGCTCTGACCTGAACGTGCTACCTGGTCAGGCCGCCGACAAGTTGGCGAATCTTAGAATGTCCACATCCAGGCAAGTCAGCTGACCTGCTGCCCCCAATTTGTTTGGAAACACGCAATTAGGCTCTGCGCCGGATGACAGCAATTGCAGACAAACCAGGGGTGCTGCAAGTCAGCCTCAGCAATCAATGCACTTGCAGCAGAGAAAGACATCTAAGCAATTTTAAAGATCGAGCAGACTAAGGGAAGAGAGCCTGCAACTCAGAGCTTCAGTCAAAGTCTGAGCAAAGATTTCATGCACAGTTGACACAACCAACAACTGCAAATGCTTGGCTATTCTGTTTTATTTCTTTGTTGCCAAATGAACACACATCAACTATGTAGCTGTAGCAGGGCCCCGCCACATTAATAGTGCATATTGCTACATATACCTGCAAAGTAATGTCAGACGCTACAGCCAAAGTGACTTGCGCAAGCATCAAGCAGCATACAACATTCTGCCAGATGCTCGTTCATGTTCAAACACAAGCAGGCAATGTGGACGCTACTGCTTGAAAGCCCTATGTCGGTGGCGCTTCACCGTGAGCTCTCCAGAATGGCACACATCATATGCTTGGTGGAGTGACGCACAGAGGAGACAAGTGTGTAACAGCAGAGTATCAAACACCTGCTGTGCTGGTCTGACAGAGCATGAGCCCCTCGGAATAGCACACAAGAAGTAGCTACAACTACGGGCTCCCAAAAGCACGTCCTGTATGCTGGTCCACAGAGCAGTTGCTCCTTGGAATGGTACATAAAGTACACACTCCTGGCTTGGGTGACAGAAGCACACTGTTTGTGCTGATTCAACAGAGCATAGCTCTTTGAAATGGTACACAGACCAGTGAAGGCTTGCCAGCAAACCTTCCCCGAGCTGGTCCAACAGAACAGAAGCTCTTTGGAATGGCAAACAGGGAATATTTCACCATGTCACTGCTCACAGAAGCACACCTCTGTGCTAGTCCAATTCCTTGGAATGGCACGCAGAGCTGCGCTGCCACAGGGGCTTGCAAGAGCCTCTTCCTGTGCTGGTCCAACAGAGCAGAATCTAGTGGAATCGCACACAGGGAGAGGACTCAAAGCAGAGGCGAAAAAAACACAGGCTTCCTGTGCTGGTCCAACAGAGCAAGTGCTCCTTGGACTGGCACACAGAGAGGTGATGCGCCTCAGCAAGGAGCACAGAGCTATGGTGGGTGCCAGAAAGACTCGGGGATCTGGTTGGTCTCGGCAGGAGCATCCAGACACTTATCTCCTTGGCATGTTCGAGCTGCGCTTGTAGTGGAGTTGGTAAAAGGTCACAGCTAGCACTGGAAGCAAACTCATTACATCCGTGTATGAGCCACACTGTAACAGCGCTACGCTGCAGTTGGTGCTTTGGCATCGTTGCCACCGTGATTCACATTGCACATGTGCTGACTACTTCCTACGCTGTTCTCACCACCTGAAATGCCGCTGTGATGTGCCGTTTGTGCAGTTCTGGCAGTCCTCAGGAGGAGGAGGGGGATTTACATCTTCAGCCAATCAACCAGATTTTACAGATGTGCCAGGGTTGTCAGAGGCTATGACCATCAGGCAGCCCATGTTGTTGTCACCCTGCTAACAGGCTCTATCTGTCAGTTCAAGGGCCAATTTCATTGGCTGTAGGCAACTGGTCTGGTGAATGACATTCCTGGAGATGCGGCTGCATCAGCCTGGGCTGCACATCCCACAGCCAATGCAGCAGTGTGCCATTGCATCTGGCTCTAAAGACCAGTTGTCCACTGATGCAGCAGCTGTCACAGCTGCAAAAGCGGAGAGAGAGTGACCAAGAGGAAGAGAGACAGTACAGTTTTGCCTAGAACACCGATCATCTTTCACCAACCATCTTTCAGCACAAACCGGTGCACTTGCAGACGTGGTACAACCCTAATGCAACTGACAGCACCAAGCACCAGATTGATCATGTTCTGTTCAGGAGACATGACATCAAAGCTGTTCAGGATACCAGAGTCTTCAGAGGGGCTGACATTGAATCAGATCACAGGCTCATGGTTTGCAAGCTGCGGTGGAAGTTCAGAAAGCCAGCCAAACATACATTCCATCCTCGCTTACAGCCTGCTCCCCTTCACAGTGAAGCAGGCAAGGAAGCATTCCAGCTATCCCTGCAGGGCTTGTTGGCCACACACCACCACATC
>JAABUU010005423.1_pt1 | contig 14340 bp, 14 predicted proteins | sample 5559301 | NCBI WGS metagenome assembly JAABUU01 (sample SAMN10711884, study PRJNA513360) | rock metagenome | isolation source: Antarctica rocks | place: Antarctica: Victoria Land, Richard Nunatak white | reverse complement strand
GCACACTGTGGCCATGACGATGACCAGAGCCGAGGCGCGCGAGCTGCGCTTCGATGAGTCGGAGGAGGAGTTGCTGGCGCGCACCAGCGGACCACCCGACGCGGTCACGCAGGAACCGCTGAGCGTGCTGGACGTCGCTGCGGCCATCCTGGACGAACGGTCCCCGCTGGACACCTGGAAGCTGCAAAAGCTCTGCTACTACGCGCAAGCCCGTCACATCGCCTCGGGTTATGGGCGGCTGTTCCGCGAGGACATCGAGGCGTGGGCGGCCGGACCCGTGGTGCGCGAGTTGTACGAACAGCACCGCGGGAGGTACTCGATCAGCACGATCGGCGGTGGCGACCTCTCGACCGTTCGCGCCCGCCCGGCGGCGGTGGAGACCCTGCGGTCGGTGCTGGCCGAGTTCGGAGACTGGTCCGGTGACCAGCTCAGCGAGCTGACCCACCGTGAGGCGCCATGGGTGGAAGCTCGCGCAGGGATTCCCCCCCAGGGCCGGAGCACCGCTCGGATCCCGCTCGCCTCGATCGCCCGCTACTACCGGATGCTCGACCTCATCCCCGCCGACGAGTTCTAAAACACCGGACCGTTAGCCCGTGACGGGTCCCACGCCGCGTAGATCGCCGTGGTGGCCGGGCTCGCGTGCCCGAGCATGTCGAATCTCGATTCGAGTGAACCACCCCGGCCCGTCTAGATCACCGTCAACTTCGATTTCGAACCACACGGGTAGGTAGGCGCTCCTCGGCCGAAATGCCGTAGCTCTCGGCGACCAGGGCAACCTCAACATCGACCGCCACGGCGGGGACACCACCACAACCAGCAGCGGCCCGCACATCGGGCAGCACATCTACCCGCAGGCCGGTCAGTCGGAAGCCCAGATCGCCGCCGACCTTGAGCGCCGCCTCCTCTTCGCGATGCGTTAGGAGGTGATTCTGTGGCGGCGCCTGCATCTGCTGGCAGCGGATGGCCGCTGTACAGGCAGGTGTGTGATGAGACTGATTATCCGAACAAGCATGGGAGAGCGATGACCGCGAACATCGGAGCGAGACTGTACGGAGCAGCTCAACAGCAGCTGGTGGTCGACTTCCTCAAGGATGAGCCCGCCTCAGCTGGGGTCACGCGCGACTTCGTGACCAAGCAGGTCGCACAGGACGCGATCACCCACGCGTTCATCGCAGTGGATTGCCAGGTTCAAGAGCAGGGCATGGACCCCACCGTGGGCGCTCACATTGCTGGCTTGCTGCTGGTAGCCCGCCAATACATCGACCCACTCGCACCCGGATTGGCCGCAGACGGGGTTACCGACCGTCTGAGCGAGGACCTCAACACGATCGTCGATTCGATACACCTCGGCCACCTCGACGCCTTCACCTGGTAACCCAATAACCGCGCAGGCGTGGCACTTGGGTGCTCGCGCCCGCAGAGGATTGTCTGAACCCGTAACCGTGTACTCGGTGCTTGTCGTCGCCACAGCGCAATGCCCGGCCGAGTAGGCGCAGCGGTACCCCCGACCATTAGCAACTACCCCCGAGTAGTGGTGAAACCACCCCAGGCATGAGTAGTGGTGGAGTGGCACCCAGGTAGTGGTGGAGGAGACAGCCCTCACCTCCTAAGAGATCGGACCCGAGGATCACGTGGAACACCGGCTCACACACCACCTCCGCGACGCGACCACTAAGTTGTATCCACGACGTCTGGTGCCTCGCGGAGTTGGTATTGCGGTGTCCGTAAGGCATGCGTCGCGGCAACGAAGAAGCTTCACGGCGGGCGCGGCGTCTAGAACCGGCGCGAGATGTCCTGCCGGGACGCGGCCAGTTGGAGCGCTGCTTGCCCCGCAGCGGCAAGTTGAGGATGTAAGGAGACGCTGTGGTTGGCGTGTGGTCCGCGATTGGTGGTGCCGTGATGAGTGGTGGCGTGGGGCCTCAAGGGGTTGGTCGTGGGTGGGGCGGTGCGCCGAGCCCGACGTCGGCGCGCAGTGCGGGCCGGGGCCCGATGAGGCTCGCCTACCGGTGCGGCAATCGAGGTTTGTCGGCGAGGTGGGGGGCGCGAGTCGCGGCGGGTCTGGCGGCAGGTGTGCTGCTGGCGGGGTGCGGAGGCGGGACGTCCACGATGAGCGGGTCGGATCGGGCGGCGACCGCGGGAGTCTGCGTCAACACGGCAGGTGAGGTCGCGACCGCGGTCAGCATAGGTGTCAAGCTCGGCGCGCAGTCCCTCACGCTGGTACAGGCTCAAGACCAGCTCAAGCCGATCCAGGACAAGGTCAGCGCGGTGGCCCAGCAGAACGTGGCCCTGCCGATCGGTTCGAAGTTGCAGAGCCTGGCCGATGCGCTCACCAAGGTGGAGCAGGTGAACCCGGGCACCACCTCGCAGCTGCCCGCCGACGCCAGTGACATCGGCACCGCGGCCAAGAATGTCGTCGACGCCTGCGCTCAGGTGGCCCGGTAGCCCCGCAGGTGGGCGTCGCGGACCGACCCACGGCCATCACCACGGGCAAGCCGACCGGACAGAGGAGCGGTAGCTATCAGCACTTACTCCACTCTCGCGCCCGCTCAGCAGTGACCTTGGCGCGCCTGCCCCGCTCATGAGCCTGCTCGGGTGATGCTCTGAGCATGATCACTGAGCAGGGTGCCCAGCAACGCCCATTGTGGACGCTCAGTGAGGCTGCTCAGCACTGCTTAGTGAGCAGGTCCACGGTTCGTCGCTACCGGGAGACAGGCAAGTTCCCGAACGCGATCAAGAACCCCGAGCGCGGCTGGATCGTCCCGGTAGGCGACCTGTTGGCCGCTGGCCTACGACCGGGCCGCTCAGCCCCGCTCAGTGAGCATGCTCAGTCCGAAGACAGCCCTGCTCACGACCTAGCTCAGCGTATCCAGCAGCTTGAGACTCAACTGACGGTTGAGCGTGCTCAGCGTGCGGCTGTTGAGCAGGTCGCCGCCGAGCGTGAGCGGAGTCTGACTGACCTGCGTGCTGCGCTGCGGATGCTGGAGGCCGGCCCTACTCGGCCCGAACCCGTTTCTGCCGTCCCAGTGCCGCCACCTGGCCCCGAACCCATCCCCAGCGTGTTACCGGAGGCTCGGCCGAGATGGTGGCAGCGCAGGAGCAGGTAGGCACTGCTCGTGGACGTCCGTTGAGGTGACACGAATGGGTCAGGTGCCCCCGCGTCTCACTACTCGTCGCTGAACCCGTAGAGCGCAACACAGTTTCGGATGCGAGTTCTGAGACACCCTTTCTCGGCGTGTCGGTCGAGGCACTGGACTGTCTCGAATACGATCGTTATCGCACACCGTGTGGCGATCTGCAATCAGGCGGTAGGTAGAGGCGGAAGCCTCGGCAGTCCCGTGGATGGCACAGTCGCTTACTGTGGCGGCATGGAGCTTTGGTGCGGGTCCTGCCTCGCTATACATGAGGTTGTCCGGGCTGTCACGGTCACAAGTGGTGACGCAGTATGCGTCCGCCACTTCGCGCAGCAGGTGAGCAACCCGGCCATGACCGAGACGGAGATCCGCGAGTCGACGGAGCGGGCATTACGAAGTGGCCCGGCGGTTCGATGAACTGGGTCGACCGCTCAACTAGAGCGGACCTCAGGTGCACACATTGGGAGTTTCGGCGCACACGAGTTCAGCTGTCCGGTAAGTCCCGCCCGGTGAATCGCCCCACTGGCTACCGGGCAGCCGCCGTGATGAGTCGGCTTGGTGGCGCTGCGGAAACGTACCAAAATCATGCTTGTTGAATGAGGACCCGTTCGATGGCGCTCAGCTTGTAGAGGCTGTTCACCTCGTGGTCGAACGAGCGGCGCTCTTCGGCGGCGACGGCGACGAGTTGCGGTTCGTCAGGGTTGGCGAGGGCAGTCGCTACGGCGGTTTGCGCGTCGCTGAACGCTTCCACAACGTGCGCCTGTCTGGCCGCGTCGGGTGTAGCGATGGGGAGGCGTTCCAGGTTGCCTTTGCGAGCTTCGAACCAGCCACCGCGCCAGGCGCGCGAGTATCGCTTAAGCACCCACGACATGAGGGTGGAGTTCAGCAATGCAGTGACGTACTCGGGGGTCACGGGGGCCTGGTCCGGGAGGGTAATGCCGTAGCCACCGGTGGACACGTTGACGAAGAAGTGTCCGTTGGTGTCGTACGTGGCGCAGAGCCGGTTGATCATGGACGGCACCATGATCTTGCTTCCTGCGAACCGTTCGAGGTTCTGGCGGCGAGAGTAGGACCACCAGTTTGTTGCGGACCACGTTCCGCTGGTGCGGGCCGTGAGAGTTGCTTTGTTCGCAGAAAGCCAGGTGGCGACGTTCGGGGCCGCCTTCTGCAAGTTGGGCCAGGTGAGCAAGTCCCACGTTGTTGCACCTTGTTTGGGGCCGTAGGGGACGATGAGCCATTCGCGTGCGGGTTGCGTGTGGAACGGCTCAAGGCTGCCGCCGGTATACAGCGGGTACAGCACGACGCATTCCAACGCGAGCGGCGGCGAGTCGGGGTCTGCTGCGGCGGGTCGTACGCTACGCCGTGCCGTGCTGGTGGGGTCGGGTCCGAGGTCGACCGCCCGGAACACTGCGTCGCTGCCGGTCACTGGCGCTTGGAAGATCGCGCCGCCTGTCACGTCGGCGAGGGTTTTGTTGACCTTGGCGAGACGAGTGAGGAGTGCGTCTTCGGCCGGTAACGACAAGGGCCACGGCTTGTCCCCGGGGAGTGCGGACGCGGGCATCGCGGCGTGCCGTATCGGGTCGGTGAGACATGCCTCGAGTGCGTCCGCTGACGGTGGGTCGGTAACGCGGGTCAGTTCACATGTCGCGTTGTCGCGGGCGGTTGCGGTGAGGATGACCGTGTACGCCCCGGCTTCGGGAAAAACCCGGCCCGCGCCAAAATCGATGATGCTGGCGACGTGTCGCCCGGCGGCGAGGACCGAGCGGATGCCGCCGCCCGCGTCTGTCTCGGTGAACGTTCGGCTTGTAATGAACGTGACGGTACCGCCCCGTTTGCGGGGAACACGGGGTTTGATCAGCGTCAGGGCGTGTTCGGTGAACAGGCTGGCGATGTCGAACCCGGCGCGTGCCGACGCGTACAGATCCTCCATGATCGCGGTCTCTTCGGGCCGCGACGTCCGTAACTCCTGCACGCGCGTGTAGGGCGGGTTGCCGATGACGACATCGAACCCGCCGTCGTTGTCGAATACCGTCTTGAAGCCCCGCGCTCCTTTCCAGTCGAACGGGTTGATACGCCGCGACAGGGCGAGGACGCTCAGGAGCACGGCAGGCACGTCGGCCTCGGCGATCAGCGAGTTACCTGCGCGGATGTTCTTCACCAGCGACGGCAGGCGCGCACCCTCGAACAGGCGCGGCTGCTGACTCATGGTCGCGGTGGTCTCCTCTTCCAGAATCCGCAGGTACAAGCTCATCTGGGCGACCTCGACCGCGCGGGGGTCAACGTCTACGCCAAAGATATTGTTGACGAGGATTTCGCCCTTGGCGTCGCTCGTGAGGCGACGCTGCCCGTAGCTGTTGACGTAGTGGTTGTTCGCGTCGGCCTTCGGGTTGGCGGTGTAGTAGTCCTCGTGCCAGCGGATGAGGAAGTCGAGCACGCCGAGCAGGAACGTGCCCGACCCGGATGCCGGGTCGACGATACGCAGCTGGGCGACCTGCTTCGGCGTCATCTTTCCTGCAACCAGCGGTCCAACCGACGCGACGACCATATGGTCAACAACCCACCGCGGCGTGTAGTACACGCCGCCTGCGTGGCGAACCTCGGGTTTGTTGACCAGTCGCACGTGACCCGGCGAGTCTTCTTCGAACACCTTTCCGAGGAACCGCTCGTACACCTTGCCGAGGAAGTCGGCCTGGAACGTGTCGAACCGGTACGGGGAACCATCGACCGGGTACAGCTCGGCGATGATCGTCTGGATGACGTAATCGCCGACTTCGAGGGTCTCGCTGAAGTGCTTCGCGAACAACTGTCCGTTGTAGAACGCGTCCAGGCGTCGGAACTCGCGGCATAGAAACCTGTACGAGTCGGTGAGCCGCGCGAACTTTCGCAGCACGATGTTCGGCTCGACGTCGCGGTCTTCGACGACTCGAACGAACACCAGCCGGTCCAGGATCCGTTGGGTCGCTTCTTCCAACTGCCACAGTTCAAGGTCATCGTTGCGGTCGAGGAGATCGTTGGCGAGGTCTTGACGCCACCGCTCCATGTCTCGCAGGAACGACTCATCGACGGGAACTCCCCCGCGCCCGGCGAGGCTACGCACAAGCGTCGCAGCGTCGCCCGCGAGAACCGCTTCGCGGGACAGCATCTCCCACAGCTGGTCCCAGCTGGCGGCGTACTCGCTGCACTTGAGGTTGTAGCCCGACAATAGGCCCTGCCGAGACTTGTCCCGGTCCGGGCGGCGGGTGGACTGATAGACCTGAAGGTGCTCAAAATCGGTGAGTACCGAGAACGGCAACGACCGGTTCCACGCGTAGGACTTAATCTGGAACGGCGCGGACTTCCCGCCGATGCCGGTGTGAGGCCGCTTGGCTTCCACGAAGAACCGCAGCACTCCGGCGAGGTTGAACCCATAGTCAGGAATGTCGGTGTGCGCCGCGCGCGCGTCCAGTTCCTCTTGGGTCAGGTCAGCGTCTCACTTGTCCTCCCCTGCTGCCGTCGTCTGCGTGGTCTGGCGGGCGTGGAAAAGGACTTCGGCGTCAGGCCCAACGGCGGTGACATCCCACCCGAGCGCTTCGAACAACTTGTCAACGAAGCCTGTTCGTGTAGCGGCTTCGTCGAACTTGTCCGAACGGAAGTACGCACAGTTCGCCTGGTAGTCGGCGACGAGCTCCTGGACCAGCTTGAGCCCTTCGGCCTTTGTCTTGGCAACGGTCATCGGACCGCCTCAGCGAACGATGCCGCCATCCCATCGCCTCCTCTCGAAAATGATCCCAGACCTGTACTCCGGCATACGACTCGATCTTGCCGCAAGCCGGAGTATTGGGAAGGGAGCACCCACTTCGCGAGGCGGCGAGCGCAAACCCGGATGGCGATGAGTGAGCAACCATCGGGAAGCGGCCAGCGACCACACCGCGGATGCCACCATCAACGGGGCACCGACGATCTCAAGCAGGCCGCCGCCGATGTTGGCACCGACAACCCCGGGGTCAGCACCCGCCAGCCCCAGCCGAGGAACACACTCGCCGCCAGCAGCGGCAGCGCAACCGCCAACCACCGCCGGTCCCGCCGCGGTGTCGACCCCGGCGCCCCAACACCGCACCGGCCACCACAACTACCACGGTGGACACGATCCCGATTAGTGTCTCCGCGCCCGGGCTGATCGTCAACGGTTGGATCAGATGGTCACGGTAGGGGCTCAACGACGAGGAGGGGCCGGTGTAGGAGAGGTCACCGACAACCCATCACGTCACCACCGCGGCAGCACAGACCAGAGCGAGAGCCCCCCGAGATCAACAAGCTCAGCAACAGCACGGTTTGCCCACGATCGGCACTGCTCCGCGCGCCCGCCATCGTCACAGTGTGCTCGGTGAGCGGTGTTCATCGAAGGCCGCGTTGTCGGGTGATGAACTGGGTTCGGGCGTTGTGCTCGGCGCGGATACGGTCAGCTTTGCCGGGGGCTGCAGTGCTGGCTCGCTGAGTGAGGATGTTCCGCACCTGTTGGTGAGCGTCCCCGTACAGCGCTGCCCGTCCGGCTTCCCGGTTGTGGGCGCCCGGCGGCAGCCAGTCGGTCGAGGGCTTCCGCCCGGCGTTGTGCTGCCATCTCGGCTTCATGGGCGGCGTGGACGTCGTCCATGGCGCAGGGCCTGTTGGTGAGGTCGACCTGGTTGAGCAGCAGGACAGGTAGGCGATGGGGTAGTTCGAGTGAGTAAGCACACGCCGTCCGCTGGCGGTGTGGTCGTCCAGCAGGTGGTGCAGATCGCGCACGGTCCAGCCGATTTCGAGCCGCTATGCCCGAGAGTTCAACGGCTCTGCGCGCGGGCTCTATCCGCGACCTGGCTAGCAAGTGTCGAAAAACGATGTTGTTCCAAAAACGAATGTTTATGACACACGGTGACGGAGTGAACGGAGAACCGGCAAAATCACCGAATCGGGCGTGGATCGCCGGGATACCTGATATGGCTGGCGTGTCCTACCACAAGAATCGGTGAGGGCAGTGCAGGGTTACCACATGGGGAACCCCGGCCAAGTGCTGATGAGCGACGGCCAGTGGGCGCTGGATGTGTTCCTGCCGCACCGCCCGCACGCCACCAACTACTTGGACCAGGGGCAGTACCGGATGAGCCGTGCGGACGCTCTGACGATGCGCTACGTCGAACACTCCCCGCATGCCCTGCTCGGGTCGATCGTCGTTGACTGCGACCACCCTGACGCTGCGATGCGGGCGTTCGAGAAGCCCTCCGATCACCCGGCACCTAATTGGGTGGCCCAGTCCCCCTCCGGGCGTGCTCACCTCGGGTGGTGGTTGGCTGCCCCGGTCTGTCGCACCGACTCGGCCCGGTTGCAGCCGCTGCGGTTCGCCCAGCGCATCGAGGCGGGCCTGAGAACGTCGGTGAGCGGCGATTTCGCCTACGGCGGGCAACTCACCAAGAACCCGATCCACGCGAGCTGGGAGACCCTTTACGGCCCTGCGCTGCCGTACGAGCTGCGGGACCTTGCCACGATCCACACCCCCCGGCAGATGCCTCGTCTGCCGGAGCGGGCCGCGGGCCTGGGCCGCAACGTCACCATGTTCGACACCGCCCGCGCCTGGGCCTACCCGCAGTGGTGGCACCACCGCCACGGCAGTGCCGGCGCGTGGGAGCAGCTGGTACTGCAACGCTGCCACGCCATCAACACCGAGTTCGGCTCACGGCTGCCGTTCATCGAGGTTCGGGCGACCGCTCAGTCCATCTCCCGGTGGATTTGGCGCAACTTCACCGAGGCCGACTACCGCGCCCGCCAGGCCCACCGCGGCAGCATCATGACCGAGAAGAAGCGTGAGGCGAACCGGGTGCGCGCCACGAAGTTCGACTTGACCACAGCTCTGGCGATGGCGGCGCGGTGAGTGCACGCGCCCAGCAGAGGCGAGAGGTCACGGCCCGTGAGCTAGCAGCTCGTATCGGTTCGTCCGAGCGCACGGCCCGCCGACTCGTGGCGGAACCCCGCGACGAGTTCCTGTCCCGTGCCGCCGCCAAGCGGAAGATAGCGGTCGAGCTGCGCGAGCAAGGACACACCTACTCCGAGATCGCCACCACCATGGGCCTCTCCATTGGCAGCGTCGGCACGCTCCTGCACGACGCCCGCAAACACGCCGCCACCAAGCAGGGGCAAGCCAGCGCGTAGCGGTGGCGCGGCAGTACCTCCGCCTGCCTCGAGAGATTCCTGATCGGTCAGCCCGACGAACAAGCGGCTCTTTTTCCTCCGCTCAGCGCAGCGTTCACGCCCCGTGTGACCTATAGCCGCGTCGAAGGCCCAGCGCCTCGGTTGGCGGTCTGACGGAGATCAGGCATCTGTTCTAACATCTTGCTCCGCTTCCCAGGCGTGGTTCCTCCGCTTCCCAGGCGTGGTTCGGTGACCACGCCTGGAGGGGCTCCGCCGACACAGAACGGCTGCACTCCCGGCGTACCGGTGCAGAGCCGAGCGCGTCCTCTACGGTCGTCTCAGCGGTTCACTAGACAACGGCCCGGCGAGGGTCACCGGGCATGATGGCCAGCCGTGGGCACCTTCTGGGTCGAGGAACTGGTCATCTCACCGCGGGTGCGCACCAAAATCCGGGAGAGCCACGGGGTGTCGTCCCACGAAGTCGAGAAAGCCGTCGTGCGAGTCCAGGGGCTCCAGGCTTGGGAGGACGAACACCCCGACCATGGGTTCCGGTGGCTAGTGCGGGTCACTGTCAGGTCGGCCTCTTACCTGGTGGTTCTGCACCCACTGGACGAGCCCGACGTCTACGCGCTGGCCACCGCTTTCCCTGTTCAGCGGGGCGCCCGGTGAGGCACACTGTGGCCATGACGATGACCAGAGCCGAGGCGCGCGAGCTGCGCTTCGATGAGTCGGAGGAGGAGTTGCTGGCGCGCACCAGCGGACCACCCGACGCGGTCACGCAGGAACCGCTGAGCGTGCTGGACGTCGCTGCGGCCATCCTGGACGAACGGTCCCCGCTGGACACCTGGAAGCTGCAAAAGCTCTGCTACTACGCGCAAGCCCGTCACATCGCCTCGGGTTATGGGCGGCTGTTCCGCGAGGACATCGAGGCGTGGGCGGCCGGACCCGTGGTGCGCGAGTTGTACGAACAGCACCGCGGGAGGTACTCGATCAGCACGATCGGCGGTGGCGACCTCTCGACCGTTCGCGCCCGCCCGGCGGCGGTGGAGACCCTGCGGTCGGTGCTGGCCGAGTTCGGAGACTGGTCCGGTGACCAGCTCAGCGAGCTGACCCACCGTGAGGCGCCATGGGTGGAAGCTCGCGCAGGGATTCCCCCCCAGGGCCGGAGCACCGCTCGGATCCCGCTCGCCTCGATCGCCCGCTACTACCGGATGCTCGACCTCATCCCCGCCGACGAGTTCTAAAACACCGGACCGTTAGCCCGTGACGGGTCCCACGCCGCGTAGATCGCCGTGGTGGCCGGGCTCGCGTGCCCGAGCATGTCGAATCTCGATTCGAGTGAACCACCCCGGCCCGTCTAGATCACCGTCAACTTCGATTTCGAACCACACGGGTAGGTAGGCGCTCCTCGGCCGAAATGCCGTAGCTCTCGGCGACCAGGGCAACCTCAACATCGACCGCCACGGCGGGGACACCACCACAACCAGCAGCGGCCCGCACATCGGGCAGCACATCTACCCGCAGGCCGGTCAGTCGGAAGCCCAGATCGCCGCCGACCTTGAGCGCCGCCTCCTCTTCGCGATGCGTTAGGAGGTGATTCTGTGGCGGCGCCTGCATCTGCTGGCAGCGGATGGCCGCTGTACAGGCAGGTGTGTGATGAGACTGATTATCCGAACAAGCATGGGAGAGCGATGACCGCGAACATCGGAGCGAGACTGTACGGAGCAGCTCAACAGCAGCTGGTGGTCGACTTCCTCAAGGATGAGCCCGCCTCAGCTGGGGTCACGCGCGACTTCGTGACCAAGCAGGTCGCACAGGACGCGATCACCCACGCGTTCATCGCAGTGGATTGCCAGGTTCAAGAGCAGGGCATGGACCCCACCGTGGGCGCTCACATTGCTGGCTTGCTGCTGGTAGCCCGCCAATACATCGACCCACTCGCACCCGGATTGGCCGCAGACGGGGTTACCGACCGTCTGAGCGAGGACCTCAACACGATCGTCGATTCGATACACCTCGGCCACCTCGACGCCTTCACCTGGTAACCCAATAACCGCGCAGGCGTGGCACTTGGGTGCTCGCGCCCGCAGAGGATTGTCTGAACCCGTAACCGTGTACTCGGTGCTTGTCGTCGCCACAGCGCAATGCCCGGCCGAGTAGGCGCAGCGGTACCCCCGACCATTAGCAACTACCCCCGAGTAGTGGTGAAACCACCCCAGGCATGAGTAGTGGTGGAGTGGCACCCAGGTAGTGGTGGAGGAGACAGCCCTCACCTCCTAAGAGATCGGACCCGAGGATCACGTGGAACACCGGCTCACACACCACCTCCGCGACGCGACCACTAAGTTGTATCCACGACGTCTGGTGCCTCGCGGAGTTGGTATTGCGGTGTCCGTAAGGCATGCGTCGCGGCAACGAAGAAGCTTCACGGCGGGCGCGGCGTCTAGAACCGGCGCGAGATGTCCTGCCGGGACGCGGCCAGTTGGAGCGCTGCTTGCCCCGCAGCGGCAAGTTGAGGATGTAAGGAGACGCTGTGGTTGGCGTGTGGTCCGCGATTGGTGGTGCCGTGATGAGTGGTGGCGTGGGGCCTCAAGGGGTTGGTCGTGGGTGGGGCGGTGCGCCGAGCCCGACGTCGGCGCGCAGTGCGGGCCGGGGCCCGATGAGGCTCGCCTACCGGTGCGGCAATCGAGGTTTGTCGGCGAGGTGGGGGGCGCGAGTCGCGGCGGGTCTGGCGGCAGGTGTGCTGCTGGCGGGGTGCGGAGGCGGGACGTCCACGATGAGCGGGTCGGATCGGGCGGCGACCGCGGGAGTCTGCGTCAACACGGCAGGTGAGGTCGCGACCGCGGTCAGCATAGGTGTCAAGCTCGGCGCGCAGTCCCTCACGCTGGTACAGGCTCAAGACCAGCTCAAGCCGATCCAGGACAAGGTCAGCGCGGTGGCCCAGCAGAACGTGGCCCTGCCGATCGGTTCGAAGTTGCAGAGCCTGGCCGATGCGCTCACCAAGGTGGAGCAGGTGAACCCGGGCACCACCTCGCAGCTGCCCGCCGACGCCAGTGACATCGGCACCGCGGCCAAGAATGTCGTCGACGCCTGCGCTCAGGTGGCCCGGTAGCCCCGCAGGTGGGCGTCGCGGACCGACCCACGGCCATCACCACGGGCAGCCGGAGCTGGCGGGCAAGGCCATTCGCTGGGGGGTCGACGGCGACTTCGAGCGCTGCATCGTCGCCGTCCATGCCAAGGTGGCCGAGCACGGCAAGGTGGCCGAGCAAGGCAAGCCACGTTGGCGCGCCTGCCTCGCTCATGAGCCTGCTCGGGTGATGCTCTGAGCATGATCACTGAGCAGGGTGCCCAGCAACGCCCATTGTGGACGCTCAGTGAGGCTGCTCAGCACTGCTCAGTGAGCAGGTCCACGGTTCGTCGCTACCGAGAGACAGGCAAGTTCCCCAACGCCGTCAAGGACCCCGAGCGCGGCTGGATCGTCCCGGTAGGCGACCTGTTGGCCGCTGGCCTACGACCGGGCCGCTCAACCCCGCACGTTGAGCATGCTCAGTCCGAGAACGACCCTGCTCACGACCTAGCTCAGCGTATCCAGCAGCTTGAGACGCAACTGACGGTTGAGCGTGCTCAACGTGCGGCCGTTGAGCAGGTCGCCGCCGAGCGTGAGCGGAGTCTGGCTGACCTGCGTGCTGCGCTGCGGATGCTGGAGGCTGGCCCTACTCTGCCCGAACCCGTTTCGCCCGTCCCAGCGGTGCCACCTGGGCCCGAACCCATCCCCAGCGTGTTACCGGCAGCTTGGCCGAGATGGTGGCAGCGAAGGAACAGGTAGGCACTGCTCCTGGACGTACCGTTGAGGTGGGGAGAATTCCCCAGTGACACTTCACGTCTCACTACTCGTCGCTGAACCCGTAGAGCGCTACATAGTTTCGGACGCGACTTCTGAGACACCCTTTCTCGGCGTGTTCGGGCGAGGTGCTGCACTGTCTCGAATACGAACGTTTATGACACACGTTGACGGAGTGAAGGAGAACCGGCAAACCCACCGAATCGGGCGGGAATCGCCGGGATACCTGATATGGCTTCGGCGTGTCCTACCACAATAATTGATGAGGGCGGTGCAGGGTTACCGCATGGGGAACCCCGGCCAAGTGCTGATGAATGGCGGTCAATGGGCTCTGGATGTGTTCCTGCCGCACCGACCGCATGCCACCAACTACTTGGACCAGGGGCAGTACCGCATGAGCCGTGAGGACGCTCTGACGATGCGCTACGTCGAGCACTCCCCGCATGCCCTGCTCGGGTCCATCGTCATCGACTGCGACCACGCCGACGCCGCCCTGCGGGCCTTCGAGAAGCCCTCCGATCACCCGGCACCGAACTGGGTGGCCCAGTCCCCTTCCGGGCGTGCGCACCTCGGGTGGTGGCTGGCGGCCCCGGTCTGTCGCACCGACTCGGCCCGGTTGCAACCACTGCGGTTCGCCCAACGCATCGAGGCGGGCCTGAGAACGTCGGTAGGCGGTGATTTCGCCTACGGCGGGCAACTTCACCAAGAACCCGATCCACGCAAGCTGGGAGACCCTCTACGGCCCCGCGCAGGCGTACGAGCTGCGCGACCTTGCCACCATCCACACCCCCCGCCAGATGCCCCGCCTACCCGAGCGGGCCGCGGGCCTGGGCCGCAACGTCACCATGTTCGACACCGCCCGCACCTGGGCCTACCCCCAGTGGTGGCACCACCGCCACGACACCGCCAGCGCCTGGGAGCAGCTCGTGCTGCAACGCTGCCACGCCATCAACACTGAGTTCGCCGTGCCGCTGCCCTTCATCGAGGTCCAGGCCACCGCCCAATCCATCTCCCGATGGATCTGGCGCAACTTCACCGAGGCCGACTACCGAGCCCGCCAGGCCCACCTGGGCACGCTAGGCGGCAAGGCAAGCTCGAAGGTGATGAGCGAGAAGAAGCGCGAGGCGAACCGGGTCCGCGCCACGAAGTTCGACTTGACCACAGCTCTGGCGATGGCGGCGCGGTGAGTGCACGCGCCCAGCAGAGGCGAGAGGTCACGGCCCGTGAGCT
>JAABUU010005422.1_pt1 | contig 14341 bp, 13 predicted proteins | sample 5559301 | NCBI WGS metagenome assembly JAABUU01 (sample SAMN10711884, study PRJNA513360) | rock metagenome | isolation source: Antarctica rocks | place: Antarctica: Victoria Land, Richard Nunatak white | reverse complement strand
GGTCTCGATCTCCTCGAAGCCGAGGGCACGCAGCCGCTCCACGACGATGCCGCTCGTGCGCACTTCCTCCAGACCCATCTCTGGATACATATGGAAATCGCGCCGCGTCGCGATCAGTTCCGGTTCCCACTCCGCGATCTCATCGCGCACCGTCGTTGTCGTGGTCATATTTTCCGTCTCCATACGCATCGTCGGTCTCTCAGTGGCGCGAATCATACCACTGCCCGGCGGTTGCGCACCTCCCCGGCACGTAGGATCATGCACGGGCGAACGAATGGGAGCGCGGAAGGAGCAAAAAGTGACGCACGGCACGGTGGGGCGGCGGATGAAATTAGGTGTGATGCCCTCGCTGAAGGAAGATTCGCTCAATGGGCGCACGCCAACATACAAGGAGATCGAGGCAATGGCGAAGGCAGCGGAGGAAGCCGCCTTCGATTCCTTCTGGCTCGCCGATCATGTGATGTTCCACTCGCCAGAGGGGGAGAATGTCGGCTGCTGGGAGGCATTGACGTTTCTGAGCGCGCTCGCCGCCGTGACCTCGCACATCGTGCTCGGGCCACTCGTTGCCTGTACGTCATTCCGCAACCCCGCCCTCCTGGCGAAGATGGCGGACAGCCTCGACGAGATCAGCGGTGGGCGGTTCGTCCTCGGCCTCGGCAGCGGCTGGAATGAGCCGGAGTACACAATGTTCGGCTGGCCCTTCGATTATCGCGTCGGACGGTTCGAAGAGGCGATGCAGACCATCGCGCCGCTCCTGCGCGATGGCCGCGTGGATTTCCACGGCGACTACTACGATGCCACCGATGCCGTGCTCCGTCCGCGCGGCCCCTCACCGAAAGGGCCACCGCTGATGATCGGCGGCACGCGCCCGCGCATGCTGCGCCTCACCGCCCAGTATGCCGACATCTACAATACCGATACCGTCTTTACGGCGGATCGCGTCACCGAACTCTGGACGGATGTGCAAGCGGCATGCGCGGCAATCGGGCGCGACCCCGCAACGCTGGAACTAACGTCGTTCACGTCGGTTCGCGTCCTCCACCCGGGTGAATCGGCGCAACCAGACGAGCAGGCAATCGTGGGCACAGCGGAAGAGGTCGCCGCTGAGTTGCGGCGTTTCGCGGACGTGGGCGTCACGCACCTGATTCTGCGCTTCGAGCAACTGGGCGTAGCGGGGATCGAGCGTTTCGCGCCCGTGATGGCACTGCTGGATCGAAGTAGGTAACGTAGGCTTCAGTGTGCGTCTCCCACGGGAACACGAGCTGAAGCCTATGTGATCAGATACCTACGAACTCACAGGGGTCGGGTGGATCGGTTTCGGGTCCGGGTCCCACGTCGTGGGGATGCCGCTGCCGCCATCGAGAGTCGCCATGCTGTGCCGGTACGCCTCGGCGATCACCTGCACCGCTTCGGCGGGATCGTCCGTCACTTTCAGGAGGTCAAGATCGGGCAGATTGATCTTCCCTTCCGCGAGAACGGTGGAGGAAATCCAGTCGAGCAAGCCCTGCCAGTACGCGCGCCCGAAGAGCACGACGGGGAACATGCCGAGTTTGCCCGTCTGGATCAGCGTCAGGGACTCGAACAACTCATCGAGCGTGCCGAAACCGCCGGGGAAGCAGATGAAGCCCTCCGCGTACTTGACGAACATCGTCTTGCGCACGAAGAAGTAGCGGAAGTTGAGCGCGAGATTGACGTAGCGGTTCATCCCCTGCTCGAAGGGCAACTCGATATTCGCACCGACGGAAACGCCGCCCGCGTCCATCGCGCCCCGGTTCGCGGCCTCCATGATGCCGGGGCCGCCGCCCGTGATCGTCGCGAAGCCCGCTTTTGCCAGCGCCGCGCCGACCGCCTGCGCGGCGGCGTACATCGGGTCGCTGTCGTGCGTCCGCGCCGAGCCGAAGACGGTAACAGCGGGGCCGATCCCCGCAAGCGCGTCGAAGCCGGAGACGAACTCACCCGTGATCCGCATGACGCGCCACGGATCGCTGTGCGTGAAGGCCGCCGCCCGCTCGTGGTCGCGATCCGTCCACGAGAGCAGTTTGCGGTCCTCGGTTGGCTGGCCGCGCCGTGCCGCGCGATTGAGGGTGATGTTCGGGATCATGCCATCCGCCATCTCCGGCCGATCGGGCACGTCATCGTTCGCCATCGTCATTCCTCCACCGATCATCGTTTAGAGCGGTTGGTTGCCCGCCGCGTATTTCGTCATCAGATGATCAACAAACGCGCTGTACCGGTCGGCGAGCGCGGCGTTCTCCAACACGAGCAAATTCTCCGCGTTGAACTCCGCGCTGCGCGAGAAGTTGTACGAGCCAGTAATCACCGTGTCGTCCACGACGAGCACTTTCGCGTGCATGAAGTCGTGGATCGTATCCGGTCGGTAGGGCGTCGAGTTCTTGCCGATGAGACCCGCCTGCGCGATCATCTGGCGCACTGCATCAATCTTCCAGACATTGTGTGGCACATCCTGCCACTGCGTTAGCACGCTCGCCATCTGCGTGCGGTCATAGACGCCGCTCACCTGCACGTTACCTGCCGCGAGCAGATTGCCGAGCGCCGAGATCAGTGCGCCTGAATTAATCAGCATACTCCAAACCCGCACGCGCCGATGCGCCCCGGAAACCCGCCTCGCTACCTCGTCATCAATCTGCGGCCCGCGCCCTGGCGAGAAGAAGACGTGCGCCGTCAGCGGTGTGTCCGCGTATGTGAGGTTCACGGGCGCTGTATCGAACGAACCGCTCGTGCCAATCGCGCCTTCGCGCCACAAATCCGCGAAATCTTGAGCATAGAACCGTACGAGGTCCGGCGAGGCGATCTGGAGGATGTTGTTCTCCTCGACATTCCACGCATCGTCGGTGAAGTTCGTCGAGCCTGTCCAGACCGACGCACCGGAGACATCATCGGTCGTGTCGGCGTCCGCGAGGTCACGGACGATGTACTTGTTGTGCATCAACTTCGGACCGCCGATGCGGCGATAGGGGTAGCCGAGGGACTGGACGAACGCGCCAGTGCCTGCCGGAGCGGGGTCCATCCCTTGCGCGATGAGCGGCGGCTCCGGCTTGTCCGCGTCGTAGGCGATGCGGATCGCGACGCCTGCCGCCGCGCGCTCCTGCATGGCGCCCGCGACGACCGCCTTCAACGGGTCGCTGAGGCGAAAGTCGTAGAGCGCCAGATCGAGGCTCCGTTGCGCCCCCCGGATAAACGCCGCCAGTTGCGCGGCGATCTGCTCCCCGGTTTGCTCGCCTTGCGCGAGCAGCGTTACGTCCAGATTATCCCCGGATGGCTGCGGCGGCTGCAGCGTGTTCACTCGTTCCCTCCTGCTGTGACACTGCCCGGCAAGCGCGCATCAGTCACGCGACACGAGCGGCGTCCACATCAGTATATGCAGGGATGATGCCGTGATATGGGAAGCGCCATCGCGCCGGATTGGCCCCCCCGACCCCCTCCGCCCGCCGTGCGGGGGAGATTGATCCATGATTAGAGTGTAGTTTGTGGGATATGGGAAACGGATCGCATCAGCGGTAGCACAAGGGTATCCGCTTTCCGCACACCCTACACGCTCCTTATCGCGCCGTCAGACCGCCATCAATGATCAACGCGGAGCCGGTGACGAAGGCCGCTTCGTCGGAGGCGAGATAGAGCATCGCGTAGGCGATCTCGTCTGGTTGGCCGAGGCGTCCGAGCGGCTGGCGGGCGCGCAGTTGCACGCGGGTCGCCTCTTCCTCTCCCGCGTGGTACTTCGCGAGATAGGCGTCCACGAAGGGTGTTTCAACGGTGCCGGGGCAGACGCAGTTGACACGAATGCGATCCTTGACATGATCCACGGCGAGTTGCTTCGTCATCGCCGTCACCGCGCCCTTGGTCGTGCTGTAGGCGAAGCGGCGATCCACGCCAACCAACCCCGCAACCGACGACGTATTGATGATCGCACCGCCGCCGTGCTCCTTCATCCAGCGCACTTCCGCCTGCGCGCACAGGAAAACACCCTTGACATTGACGCCCATCAGCCGGTCGTAATCCTCCTCGCTTGTCTCCGTCACATCGCCGACGAGGCCAATGCCCGCGTTATTGATGCCGATGTCGAGCCGCCCGTACTGCGCCGTCACGGTGTCAATCGCCGCCTGCACGCTGGCGTGGTCAGTGACATTTACATGATGAAACGAAGCCGTGCCACCCGCGCCAGTAATGGCTGCCACGACGCGCTGCCCGCCTTCGGTGTTAATGTCCGCAATGGCGATAGTCGCCCCTTGTTGCGCGAACAAGAGCGCCGCTTGCTCGCCGATGCCGCTCCCCGCCCCTGTAATGAATGCCACTTTGTCATCCAACCGAAACAGCGTCACGCGAGCCACCTTTCAGAATTGAGGGCTGCGAGCGATATGAAGGTGAGCATCGGCCCGCTGTCCGCGATACGATTAATAGCGCGAGAATACACCAGTTGCCTCGGAGCACCAAGATTCGCGTGCCCGAGATTGCATGTGCTCACCCAGCGACGACGCGGTGATCCGTGCCGACAATCCCATAGCGGAGAGAAGGCCCTTGCTGTCTACCGTTTAGGGATCAGGAGCGCCATCCTCCATCGCAAACCGCCCGGCTGCTTCCGGTCGCGATGCAGCCCACTCCGCCCCTTCACCAACCGGCATGAAGGAGACGAGGCGGAAGGCCTCCTGCGGGAGGCCGACGAAATTAAGTACGCTGTCTTCGATGATCGCATGCCAGTGCTGAAGTGATGTGGCGAGCCCATGCGCCGTGATCGTGAGCCATAATGCGAGTTGCACCATGCCGATGCTCTGCGTCGCCTGATCCCGCGCTTCCTCGGCGGAAAAGCCGTCGCGCGGTGCGGTGCGGGCACGGTCTTCAAAAATCAGCAGGGTCATCCCGCCGTGGCGCATCCCATCCGCTCGTGTCAGATAGCGCACGCGACGATCACCTTCCAGCCGTGCCGTAATCGTCTCCTCGATGCGGTCCCAGAACGCGGTGTTGCGCTCGCGAAGCGCGATGATCCGCCAGGGCTGTGTATCGAACGCCGACGGCACGACGCGTGCTGCGGCAGCGAGATCCGCAACGAAGTCGGGCGGGAACGATGCCGGAGTGAGTTTCCGTGTCGAGCGGCGCGCCTCAAGGAGTGCCGCAAATGCGGTTGCCTGCTCGGTCGTCGTAATCGCGCTCATTGCGCCCCCTCTCCATGTCGTCCGGCATGCGCGGAGGCAAGCGTGGGGATCGCAGTCGCGCTCTGTCCGAGCAAGGGGAGGACCGCCATGCCGATCCGCTCGATCTCCTCAAGCATCGGGCTGCACTGGATGAGGAAGAGATCGAGTCCTGCATCGGCGAAGGCGTGCATACGTTCGGCGATCTGCTCCGGCGTGCCGACGAGGTTCGGTCGAAGCCCCCGATTCGAGACCGAGTAATCGCGGAGTGTCAATTCGCGTTCGAGTTGCGACATCGTCGTGAAGTCCTTGAAGCCCGCATAGCCTGCTGTCTCCTTGACATCCGTGATCCGCGCCAGTTCCGCCTGGGCTTCCTCTTCGGTATCGCGGCAGATGACGTACGCTGCCATGCCGTAGATCATTGTCTTGCCGTGTGCCGCTGCGCGCGCGCGCATCTCCGCGATCTTGCCGCGCACCGTCTCCAGATCATCGCCGTGCATCAGGTACGCGTCACACTCGCGCGCAATCAGGTCCTTCGCCGCAGGCGATTCGCCGCCGGCATACAACCGAGGCCACGGCTGCTGAACCGGCTTCGGCGCGAGATAGGCGTCCTCAACATGTGCGTGTTTCCCGTGCACGGTTGTCCGATCCTGCGTCCACATCCCCTTGAGTACGGAAAGAAACTCATCAGTGCGAACATACCGCTCATCGTGTTCGACGAATTGCATCCCGTATTGCCGTGCTTCTTCCGCCCACCAGGCAGAAACAATATTGAGCGTGAACCGGCCATGCGAGACGCGATCAATATTCGCCGCCATCTTCGCGACAACTGCCGGGTTGCGGAAGCCGGGTCGCACGGCTGCCATGATCTCCAACCGCTCAGTAGCTACCGCTAATGCCGCTGCTGTGGACCACGCTTCAAGTACCGGCTCGGCCGGGCCTTTGATGTCGTTCAGGTTGAGCTCTGCCACCAGCGTGGTCGAAAAGCCTAATTCCTCGGCGCGCCGCGCGACCTGAAGGCAATATTCCCAGGTCGCTGGCATCCCTTCATCCTCGACGTTGCGCAACCACCCGCCGAAGATCGGCAGCCAGAAGCCCACGCGCGGTATCGTTGTCTCGTTCATAGCTACGTCCTTCGTTTGTCTCTTCGCCATGCCGATTAGCACGCGCAAAAATATGGGGTCGGGTTGAAGAGATTCGTCATCATCCGCGCCGCCGGGGTAGGATCATCCGAGTCAATCACTGCATCAACGACCTGCTCGCTGTCACCCGCGAAGAGCGCCGCCCACGCTTCTTCAGGGAGATAGGCGGCGGTCTCCGTACCCCTTCCGGCGAGCCGGAGAGCGATGTAATCCTTCGCATAGGTCCAGAGCAATCCCTCGCGCGCGGGTGGCGCGACTTCCGGTGCCCCTGTCGCATCCGCGTAGGCCAACCAGGGCAGATCCACACCCGCAGCGATCGGCAGGCCGATCCATTTCCAGACGCGCGTATTAATATCGAGAAGTTTGTGCTCGCCATCGCGCGCGTCGTAGATGAACTCGACTTCGGAGATACCGCGGTAGCCGAAGGCCTTCAGGATGCGCACACCGCGCTCCGCGATTGCCGCCGGGCCCTCCGCCGCGACGAGGCAGCCTGTACCGAAGTCGGGCGGGTACTGCTCCAATTTGCGGCCAACGAACGCGCCATGCGCTTCGCCATCGCTGCCAATGTAGGAACAGACGGAGTAAAAGTCCGTCAGGCCCTGCCCAACGATCTCCTGCGCGACGAGCGGATGTCCGGCCGCGCGCGCAATCGCCGCGTGGAGTTCCTCCGGCGAACCAACCCGCCACGCCTTATCACCGAAGACGTCATAGAACGAGCGCTGCTCGGTCGGTTTGACGATACAGGGATACGGCAAGGTCGCGGCGATCCCTGCCAGGTTTTCGCGCGTCAGGTCCCATGTTCCGGGGATCGGGATACCGAGTTCACGCGCCGTTCCATACAGCCGTGCCTTGTCGAGCACAGGCTCGACGATCTCCGGGCCGGAGAACGGGATGTGAAAGTAGTGCTCAAGACGCGCACGATGCCGGTTCACGGCGAGCACCCATTCATCATTCGTCGGATACAGAACGCCGCGCCGATCGAGGATCCGGCCCAGGTCGAGCAGATACCCGATAAACGCTTCCTCGTCGTCAAGGACATTCGGACAGAGCGCGGCGACAGTCGCATACTTTGATGCCAGCGCATACCCCTTGGGATCGCGATCAAGCGCGATGATCGGCACGCCGCGCCGCCCCAATGAACGTGCAACGGCCAAACCGGTAATGTGGCTATTGAAGACGATCGCGGCCGCTCGATTGCGTGTATTCACACGTTCGCGCACAGCACGTTGCACATCATCATGCGCGACCAAGGGAGAAATCATCCATGCCCCTTATATTATAGACTAATAAGCGCAACATAGTCATCTATACACAATCATAGTAGACGGCACGGACGCACATCTGTCAACGTCTCCCCAAGTGGTCGTACCGCAGCATGTCGCAGTGGATTATGGAGTATTATGTCAAAGGAAACTGTGGGTGGTACAGCGAAGAGAAGGCAGGATGGACATGAACGCATCTTTTTCCGTTGCTACGGCGGATATTGTCACCGTTATCGTCTCCCTCCTCGGCATGATGGCAGTCATCTTCGTCCTCATCCCGACGGTGACGTTTCTCCTTGCGCGGTCGGCGTATCGGCGCGTTCGTCGCGACCCGCGTGTGAGCCGGACGGCGCTGCGTATTCGAGAGAAGACAAGCCCGCCCGGGCCGCGCCGGAGCCTGATGCAGCTCCGCGTGCGCCTGGCCGATACCGTGACGAGCGCGCGGGTGGCCGTCGGAGTGATTCAGACGCATGGGAGCGTGCAGGGCGAACTGGCGAGCCTCGTTCGCCGGATTGACCGCGTCGCCATACCGCTCGACGCGCAACTGCGCCTGATGCAGACGGAGCCGAACGTGCGGTTCCTCTATGAACTGCTCCAACCGGCACGCGCTCGCGTTGAGGAGATCGAAGGGATCGTGCATCATATCCGCGCCGCCGCCTATGCCACGCTCGGCGGTGACATGGAGGGGACCGTGGCGCAAATCACCGCCGATGTCGAGCGGGAGATAGCCGCGCTGCAAACAGGCATGAGCACGCTCCATGCACTGGCGATGGACGCACCCGCGCCGATGGGCGTGCCGCTGCGAAAGGAGGTCTACCGATGACGCTCTCCGCCCGTGTCAAAGCGGTCATTAAGAGCAGGGTGAACCATGTCCCGGAGTCTGATACAGATCCCCGGCTATCGCTCGAAACGAGTTACGAGCGGCAAGTGCAACTCCTACAGGATGTACGGCGCGGGCTGGCCGAAGTCTCGACCGCGAAGAAGCGCATCGAATTGCAGGTGGCGGAGATCGGTGTTCGCTACGACCGCCTCGGCACGCAGGCATACGAGGCGGTCGCACAGGACCGCGATGACCTCGCGCGCATCGCGCTGACGCGCCGGGCGGCGGTCGAGTCGCAGGTGACGATGCTCCGAGAGCAGCACGCCGCGCTCGCCACGCAGGAGGCGCAACTGATTGCCAACCAGCAGCGGCTTGCCGAGCGCATCGAGACCTTTCGCATCCAGAAGGAAGCCTTCACGGCGACCTATGCCGCGTCCGAGGCGCAAGCGCGAGCGAATGAGGCAATTGCCGGTCTCGGCGGCACGATGGTCGAGGCGACACAGACGCTCCAGCGGGCGCAAGCGCGCGTCCAGCAGGTCCGTGCCCGTGCGCTGGCGACTGAGGAACTCCTCGCGACCGGCGCTCTCTCCGATTTCAGCGGCTCCTCCGACGCGGAACTGGACCGGCAGATCACCGAGGTTGCCCGCGCCGCAACCGTGGACACGCAACTCGCCGCCATGAAGCGGGATGTGCTCGCCAGCGGCGCGGGGCCAAAAGCCAAAGCCCTACCGGAATAGCCCGCGTTTCCTACAGTAGTGTGAAAACGAGCGTCCCGACAACCGCGCCAACGACCGCACCCGCCACCATCTCCCCCGTCGTGTGGGCGCGTAGCGTCACGCGCGCCCAGCCGACCGCGCCGATCGCCGCGAGAGCAGGCAGGAACGCGCTGCCGTACGCGATCGGAAGCGCAACCGCAGCGAGCGCGGCGCTCATCGTGTGGAGGCTACACTTGAACACCATCTGATTGAGGCTCGCGCCAACTACGAGGCAGAGCGTCATCGCCGCCATCAGTAGTATTGTCCGGCGCGGTGCGCCAATGCGCCATGCCAATTCTGTCCCAACGCTGTAACAAAGAATCATCGCTCCGTATGCGAAAGGGCGCTCGCTCCGGTTCGAAACGTGCAGATCTGCGATCGTGCCGCGCTTGAGCATGATGAGAAAGAGGATCGAAGGGAGAGTCGTCGCAAAGGTGATCGTCACGCAACACAAGAGAAACCAGCGGGCCACGGTAACGCGCGGCTCATGGAAGCCGTTGAACAACGCCAAAAGCGGAATGATTGTCACCGTCGGTTGCAGAACGGCGCTGATCGTCCGCGCGGCGATGATGTAGGCAGGTGTGCGCGTGAGCGACCATACGACCATGGGAGAATGATACCACGGAGAAGGAGACAGGAGGAAATCCGGTGGTGGTGGGGTTCAGCCTGCCTCTTTGTTGCAGGCTGAATCCCACCATTAGGAAAAAGGCCCCCGACCGCGTAAATCCTCTCCTCGTTACTCCTTACTGACTGCTCACGTAATACGGGGGCGAGACGACCGCGCCTTCATCTTCTCGCACGCGGAGGGGGTTGCGGCGTGCATACGTAATCGGCGTCACCTGTGCCAGTGGGCGGCGCGGGGCGACAGCGGGCATCGTGTCAAAGTGCATCCCATATTCCTGTTGCGGCATCGGCGCATAATCGGGGGCGGGCCGCGCGTCGCGACGATATGAGGTGTATGGTCCCTGCGGCGCGAACGGGAGGGGCAGTTCATTCGCGGCATAGAGCAGCAAGGCGCCGACGAGCGCGACAACGAGGTATGCGAGCGCCTGCGGGAACGCGCCACCGCCCCGGATGAGGAGCACCAGTACCGCCTCGACGATCAACAGGACGACCAGCGCGCAGCGGATCGGCACGATGCGCACGCTCGGCGTCAACCAGCGTGTCACCGCGCCGCCACACCAGAAGACGAAGGTGATCAGCCATGCGTCGCCGATCCCCGGCATCGCGAGCAGATAGAGGCTTCCAACGAGAAAGATGACCGTCAATGGGAGGTCAAAGCGGACGAGCCGCGATTGTTGCTCCGCGAAATCGCGCGGGCCGGGCGGCAGGACGACAATGCGCCGCACGACAGCGCGCGGCTCTGCCGGGCTGGGTGGCCGGATGAGGACGAATCGCCATAACCGGCCCAACACCGCAACTCCCGCCACCGTCAGAAATGCGACGGCGATTAGCATGGCGAATGTCTGTCCGATCATGACCCTCTCCCCCTTCCCGTTTCCATCACAATGCCCGCGCCTTGAACGTACACACAGTGTAAACGTGTACGTACACACTGTCAAGTAGCCGCGCACGGTTGAGTAATTTTCGTAGGATTCGCTTTTTTCGTTGGGCATTCTTCGGCACACGACTATATTGCAGGAAGTAGCGTCTGCTCTATTACGTGCATCGGTAGCGTTACGCGAGGCGCGGTTCTGGAATGACGGCCTGGGGGCGGAGTTTGACGAGTTGGCGCTGCACGTCTTTGCGTCGCAATGCCCAGACCGTAACGCCAATTGAGACGACGGTCATCACCAGTAAGATCAGCACAGATGGCCAGACACCGATAGAGTACGGGTCTTTGAGGGAAAGATTCTGCTGTCGGTTCTGCATCTGCGTCGCGCTATTGACGATACTACCCACACCAGACGCCTGTCCGACCCCCTGCACCCCCCAGTTCGCGGCCACAAACCAGGCGACGACTTTCCCCGCGACCGGCAAATCCGCCACCTTGATCAGGGTTCCGGAGAAGATAATCTGCGGGACGAGGACGATCGGTACAATGCTCGCGGCACGATCCGGGTTGGCGACGAAGGCGGACAGGAGTAGGCCGAGCGCCACCCCGGCGAGCGAGACGACAATCAGCGTGAGGTACGTCTTGATCCACGATCCACCGATCGGTTCGAGCCGGGAGGGAATGCCGATCACCTTCTGCATGCGGTACGGCGTCAGCACACCGAGGATGCCGAGCATGATGACGTTCTGCACCAGACACAAGCCCATCAGCACGACGAACTTCGAGGCGAGGTACGGGCCGAGGCGGAGGTTAACCATCCGCTCTCGCCGGAAGATGCTCGCCTCCTTGACGATCTCCCGCGCGGAATTCGAGATACCGAACCAGAGGGCGACGACAACGATCAGCGTCGTCAGGCTGGATGCCTGCGCGGGCGCCCACTCGAGGCCATTCACTCCCAGCGCGACGCGAAAGACGTTGTGCCCGTACGTGATGCTGAGGAGAAGCGCAATGATCGGCGCCTGCATCAGAAGAATATTGAGGTTGCGGCTATCCTTGAGAATCGTCGCGATGTACCGCGCCGTCAGGGTCTTGAACTGGCTGAGCGATTGCGCCCGCTGTAGTTTCTGATCCGGCCGGACGGCGGGCGGCGGCAATCCCCGCTGTCGCCCCTGCGCGGCGAGCGCGCGCCCAATGCGCGCCTCAACATACCGCGCGTGATACGGTGATTCGGCATACCGCCGCGCCCATTCTTCCGGCGCGCCCGGCTGTCCGAGCAACACATAGATGTCCGCGAACGTCTCGACAGCGAAGAACTCCAGCGCCTCGCGCGGCGGCCCGAAGAAGGCGAGATAGCCGCCGGGCGCCATGAAGACAACCTTGTCGCAAAGCGTCACATTCTGCGTCGCGTGCGTGACGAGGATCACCGTCTTGCCAGTGTCCGCCACCTTGCGCATCAGTTGCATCATCCGCGTTTCCAGCCCCGGATCGAGGCCGGAGGTCGGCTCATCGAGAAAGAAGAGCGTCGGTTCAGTCAGCAGTTCGACGCCGATCGAGACGCGCTTGCGCTGCCCGCCGGAGAGGCGGTGGATCTCGACATCCTTGCGCTCCGTCAGTTCCATCAGGTCCAGCGCGCGGGTGACGCGCTCCTGAATTTCCTCGGGCCGCGTGTCATGCGGCAGGCGGAGACGGGCGGCGTAGGTGAGCGCCTGCCCAACGGTCAGATACATCGGCACGATGTCGTCCTGCGGGACGTAGCCGATCAGGGAGCGGAACTCGTCCATATTCGCGTAGTAGTCCGTGCCGTTGTAGAGCACTTCGCCGTGCGACGCGGGCCGGACACCGCTGATCGCGTCGAGGAGCGTGGACTTTCCTGCCCCAGAGCCACCGACGATGCAGACGAACTCCTTAGGCAGGATCGAGAACGCGACATCGTGCAAGATGAGGAGGTGATGCCCGACTTCCTGCGTGATGTTAATCGCGTCGAGGCGGATCTGGTCGTGCTGCTGGCGGAGCGCGCCCTGTATAAAGAGGAAGCGGAAGCGGCCAATCTGCACCCGCGCGCCTTCGATGAGCGGCGCCTCTCGAACACGCTCGCCGTTGATATAGACGCCGTTCGTGCTGTTCAGATCGCTGATCACGTACTGCGCGCCATTCCAGCGCACCTGCGCGTGGCGGCGGGAGACCTGCGGATCGTCCAGCACGAGGTCGTTCTCACTCGCGCGGCCAATCGTCACCACCGCTTTACCATAGAGCGTCAGGGAGGCAGCAATGCCCCCTTCGTCGTCATCGCTCGCGGCGGCAATGTAGTTGGGCGACCCGTTCGTCGCCACGACCGAGCGGCGCTGACCCGTTCCCTCGATGCGCGTCTCCCGACCCATGCGGGTCGGATCCGCGTCGCTGTCGGTAGCGACTGAGAAAATCAGCAGGTACGCCCCGAGCTCGATCAGGTCACCCGGTTTGAGCGGCACATGCTGCTCCCGGTGGCCGTTGACGCTCATGCCATTCGCGCTGCCGAGATCGCGCGCGTAATAGAGGCCGTTGTTGCCGAGTACGATCTCCAGGTGCGTGCGGCTGATTGCAGCATCCTTGATGACGATGGTATTGCCGGTGGACCGTCCAACTGTCACCGGTTCAGCGCCAAGCGACACAACCTGCTGCTCTCCATTTGGGTGTCGCACCATGATCCGCGAGACGGACGCCGCCGGAATCCTCGGCGATGAATGCCGATCCATTACCCCGCCCCCTCGTGAATGAGCCGCGAAAGCCCTGCAAATCATCGGCGGTCAGTATACTCCGCCCATTGCTATCGGACGATACGTGAGTCCCAATTCTCCCAATTGTGTTCCGATGCACCGGGTAACCGCTCTATCCGTTCTCTGTGTATACTATCGTCAATCTTGTTAATCGGTAAATCGGTGAGAACTGAGGGATCGTCCGGTCAAATGCACCGGGAATGCAGGAGTTACATGTGACGGATGACACAGACGACGAGGCAGCATTGCCCGCAATGCTTCTCGACCGCTATCGCGTCGAGGGGATGCTCGGTGAGGGCGGCCTCGGCACGGTCGTCAAGGCATATGACACCCGCCTGAAACGTTTGGTCGCGATCAAGACGCTCAGACGCACCAGCTACGCGAGCGACCCCGACCAGTTCCGCGCCTTGGAAGAACGCTTCGCGCGGGAGGCGGAGGCAGGTTCCCGGATGGGGAGCCATCCGAACCTTGTCGGCGTCCACGACCTGATGCTCGACGCGGAGCGGACGCAGTATCTCGTGCTCGAGTATGTCGCGGGGAGCACGCTCGGCGAGCGAATTGCGCGGGGTGCGCTCCCGCTCGCTGATACCCTCCGCCTGACAACCGAGATCGCGCGCGGCCTGCATGCGGCGCACGAGTCGGGCCTTGTCCACCGCGATGTCAAGCCTGCCAACATCTTTCTCACTGCAAGCGAGCAGGCCAAGGTCGGCGATTTCGGCATTGCGCAGATCGATGATATTTCGGGCCGGACCCGTACGACCTCAGGGCATCCCGGCACACCCCTCTACATGAGTCCCGAGCAGGAGCGGATGACGGCGTACCTGCGACCAGCCTCCGATCAGTACAGCCTCGGGCTAGTGGCCCGTCAATCCTCAATAGATGGATAGAGATGTGTGAGTTTGATCCGTGCATCCTCCGTCGTGAATCGCCAGTTCACGCCCTTCCCTGCCGCGTTCCGATCCACATTCCATGC
>JAABUU010005421.1_pt1 | contig 14344 bp, 11 predicted proteins | sample 5559301 | NCBI WGS metagenome assembly JAABUU01 (sample SAMN10711884, study PRJNA513360) | rock metagenome | isolation source: Antarctica rocks | place: Antarctica: Victoria Land, Richard Nunatak white | reverse complement strand
TCAGAAATACTAGGGGGGGGTATCAGAAAATAAAGGAGTCGTTTAAGAGTGTCTGTCGTACACTGAAAGTATGACGGAGCAGGAAGACGCGGCGATCACAGAGCGATACGCGCGCGTGGCGGGGACGTTGGACGAACGGGGACGGCGTGCGGTGGCAGCGTCGGAGGCGCTGACCATCGGGTGGGGCGGGATCACGGCCGTCGCGCGCGCGACGGGGTTGTCGCGCAGAGCGATTGAGCGGGGGATCAAGGAACTCAGCGGGACGATCCCGGTCGCCGCGCCGGGCCGCGTGCGGCGACCGGGGGGCGGGCGCAAGACGACGGTGGCGAAAGACCCGGACGTGCGGGCGGACCTGGAGCGGCTGGTGGAGCCGACGACACGGGGGGACCCGGAGTCGCCGCTGCGCTGGACAAGCAAGAGCTTGCGCCAGCTGGCCGCCGAGTTGCGCGCCCAAGGGCATCAGGTCAGCTACCAGTGGGTCACCGACACGCTGCACGCGGCGCGCTACAGCTTGCAAGGCAATCGCAAGACGCGCGAGGGGGCAAGCCACTCCGACCGTGACGCCCAGTTCGCGCACATCAACCAGGCGGCCGAGGAGTACCTGGCAGCGGGCGACCCCGTGATCTCGGTCGACGCCAAGAAGAAGGAACTGGTCGGGGACTTCAAGAACGGCGGGCGGGAGTGGCAGCCCAAGGGCCAGCCGGAGGAGGTACGGGTGTACGGCTTTCCGATCCCCGGGTTGGGACGGGCGACACCGTACGGGGTGTACGACCTGGCCGCCAACGCGGGCTGGATCAACGTCGGGATCGACCACGATACGGCGGCGTTCGCCGTGGAAAGCATCCGGCGCTGGTGGCTGGACGCGGGACGGGCGCGTTACCCCCACACACGGCGGTTGCTGCTCACGGCCGATGGCGGGGGCAGCAACGGGTCGCGCACGCGCCTGTGGAAGTGGGAACTGCAACGGTTGGCCGACGAGACCGGCCTGGAGATCAGCGTGTGTCACTTCCCGCCCGGCACGAGCAAGTGGAACAAGATCGAGCACCGGCTGTTCTCCTTCATCACCCAGAACTGGCGGGGCAAACCCCTGGTCAGCTACGCCGTGATCTTGAGCTTGATCGCCGCCACGACCACCAAGACCGGCCTGACCGTCGAGAGTCGTCTCGACACGAACGCGTACCCGACGGGCCTCAAGCCAACGACGGAGGAGATGGCGTCAATTCACCTCCAGCCGGATGCGTTCCACGACGAGTGGAACTACACTATCCTCCCCCATGCCGCCTAATATGATGACTTTATTTTTTGATAGTCCCTAGGATCCTCGTGTCAGGGAAAGTGGACAGTGCGACGATTATGTCATCGCCGCAGCCGCGTTTAGTCAGGTACGGCGCTTCCATCATGTGTATTGTTGTAGCATACGGCTAGGTCGACTAACCTTGGCCGGTAGCGTGCCGCGAACAAGTGGAGGTTAGGAGGCGCCTGGTGCGTGTGCTGGTGACGGGTGGGGCCGGATTTATCGGGTCATGGACGGTCGAAGCGCTCATCGCGGGGGGGCATGACGTCAGCGTGTACGATTCGTTCGTGACGGGGCGCGCCGCGTATCTGAAGGTTGCTACGGAATGCGCGGTGACGCGCGGCGATATCCGCAGCCCACTAGCGCTACAGCGCGCGGTGCGCCGATTCAAGCCAGCCGCGATCATCCACCTCGCCGCCTGCGTCTCGGTTCCCCTCTCACTGGGGCGTGCCCTGCGCAGTCACGACGACAACGTGCGCGGAACGCTCGCCGTGCTTGAGGCCGCGCGCGCCAACGGCGTGGAGCGCGTCGTGCTCGCATCGTCCGCCGCCGTCTACGGGCGCAACACCGCTGTGCCTTTGGACGAGGAGGCGCCCCTCTCGCCGCTCTCGCCCTACGCGCTGCACAAGCGCATAGGCGAGGATTACGCCCGCCTCTATAGCGAACTCTATGGTCTGGATACCGTGACCCTGCGCTACTTCAACGTGTTCGGCCCGCGCCAGGACCCGGCGTCGCCCTACAGCGGCGTGGTCGCGCGTTTCGCCGCCGCGGCCCGCCTAGGCCGCACCGTTATCATCAACGGCGACGGCACGCAGACGCGTGACTTCGTCTACGTCGGCGATGTCGCGCGCGCCAACGCCACCGCGGTCGACGCCGGCTTACGCGGACATCATGTCGTCAACATCGCCAGCGGCCGCGAGACCTCACTGCTGGACCTACGCGCCGCCATCATGGACGTGACAGGCTATCCATTGCCCTACGAAACGGGGCCGGCGCGGCGGGGTGACGTGACGCGCTCGTGCGCCGATGTCACCCGACTGCGCACGCTCCTGGGCGTCGCCTGCGCCACTGACCTGCGCGATGGCTTGGCCGCGTTGCTCGCCGACACGCGCGTTGAGCGCCGCCAGCTAAGCACATGACCATAAGTTCGGCATGCTTTTACGCGCAAATCACGCTCAACAAACTATGCCAGACTTCTGGTGACCTGCTTAGTACTACAACGTTACTTGTCTCCAGAAGCTGTGCTAGCGACTTGGAAGCAGGCTTGCGACCGCTCAGTTTAGCAGCCAGATTGCCCCTTGTCTTACGGTCGCTACGGATGATTCTAGCGAAGTAACGTTGTAGTATTAGGACACCGGGTACATGCCAAGGGCGTAGACCACGCGTAACATAAAGGAAATGTTATCGTGCGGCCCCTGTTTGTTCAGGTACGCCATACCTAGCCGTTGTACGGTATAGTCACGGCATTGTTGTACGATCGTATATGCATTAACGCGTAGGCGCTAGTAGGCATTAAGAGGATGGCAGGACATGAAAGTATTGGTGACAGGCGGCGCGGGTTTCGTGGGGACGCATGTGGTGAACGCGCTGAGCGCGGCCGGTCACGAGCCCTACGTCTTCGACATCCAGGAGCCGCGCCATGGGACCTTCGTGCGCGGCGACCTGACCCGGTTGGACGACTTGGTGGCCGCGACGGCGGACGTGGACGCGGTGTGCCACCTCGGCGCGGTCGGGGACGTCTACCTGGCGTTCGAGAACCCGCCGCTGGCGGCGGCGCTGAACGTGACCGGCACAGCCAACGTGATGGAGGCAGCGCTGCGCAACAAGCTACGCAAGGTCGTCTACGCCTCCACCTGGGAGGTCTACGGCCACCCGCGGTACCAGCCGCTCGACGAACAGCACCCGTGCGCGCCGGACCATCCCTACAACATTACCAAGCTAGCCGGCGAACACATCGCGCTCTCGTACGACGCGCTCAAGGGGGTCCCCGCCGTCGCATTGCGCCTGGGCACCTCCTACGGCCCGTACATGCGGCCAAACTCGGTGTTCTCCCTCTTCATCAACAAAGCTAAGGCGCGCCAACCAATCACCATCCAGGGCACGGGCGGCCAGTCGCGCCAGTTCACGCACGCCCGCGACATCGGGCGCGCCTTCGTCGCCGCCCTCAAGTCTGATGCGCATGGGACCATGTACAACATCGCGGCGGAGGAGAAGATTTCCATCAAGCAGTTGGCCGAGTTGGTCGCGGCCGAGTTGCCGACCGACATCGTGTACACCGAGGCGCGCGTGGGCGACGTGCCGCCGGCCGCCATCAGCAGCGAGAAGGCGCGGCGGGAGCTCGGCTGGTCGAGCCAGGTCCCCTTCCAGGAGGGTCTGCGCGAGCTCCTCTACGCCCACATCCAGGACGATGCGCCACGCGTCACCGTCAGTTCCGCTACCGTCTCGTAAACGTGTCCAATCGCTGTTACACGCAGGGCAGTGCATGGTGAATCAAGCGAAACGGCTTGCCGCGGCCACGCCGGGCGCTGCGCCCGGCGTGGCCGTACGCGCGTTGTCCTTGCGGGCCAACTTCTCCTGGGCCTTCGCTGGCAACGTCATCTATAGCGCTTGCCAATGGGCCATGCTGGTGGTGTTGGCCAAGCTCGGCTCGAAAGAGATGGTTGGCCTGTACACGCTCGGTCTAGCGATCACCGCGCCCGTGATGATGCTGACCAATCTACAACTGCGCGGTATACAGGCGACCGACGCGCGCCATCAGTATGTGTTCGGGCACTACCTTGGATTACGCCTTCTAACCACGCTGCTGGCCTTGGCGGTCACCACGGGGATTGTCATCATAGCGGCGCCGGGATGGCTGACGGCGCTGGTCATCCTTGCCGTGGGCGCCGCCAAGGCGTTCGAATCTTTTAGCGATGTAATCTATGGACTGCTGCAACAACACGAGCGGATGGATCGCATCGCCACGTCAATGATGATCAAGGGACCCTTGTCATTAATTGTGTTCGCCGTTGGCGTCTACCTGACACACAGCGTCCTCTGGGCTACGCTAGGGCTGGCGCTCACCTGGGCGCTCATCCTGGCCGGATACGACATACGCAGCGCTCTATTCGTCCTGAGGGCGGCCCAGCGAAAGGCGGGGGCCGATTGGCCACGCGCGCTGCGCCCCATCTGGGACAGACGCGCGCTCACGGCGCTGGCCTGGCTGGCGCTGCCGGCGGGAATCGTCATGGCGCTGCTCTCTCTGAGCGTGAATACGCCTCGCCTATTCGTCGCCCGCTATCTGGGAACGAATGAACTGGCCATCTTTGCCTCCATGGCGTATGTCCTGGTGGTGGGAGCGACGTTGACGACCGCCCTCGGTCAGGCGGCCGCCCCCCGGTTATCACAATATTTCGCGGCCGGAAATGTGCCCGCGTTTCGTGCGCTGCTCACGAAATTGCTCGGCATCGGCGTCGCGTTGGGTGGCGTTGGTGTGCTGGTGGGCATCGTCGCGGGACGCATGATACTTACGCTGCTGTATCGCCCAGATTATGCCGGTCACGTCGATGCGTTCGTATGGCTGCTCGTCGCGGCCGGGTTAGAATATGTCGCATCCTTTCTCGGGTATGCGATGACCGCGGCTAGGTACTTGAGGATCCAGGTGCCCATCTTCGTCGCGGTCATCGCCTTCATGCTGGTGGGGGCGCCCTTCATCATTCCGGCGCATGGCATGGTGGGAGCAGCATGGATCTTCGGCGGCTCATTCGTGCTCCAGATTCCCTTGGAGAGCTTGGTCATCGTCTACGCGCTCAAGAAACGCACACGCCAATTCGTGGGACAGGACAATGTATGATGGACACGCAAAAGCCGGTCAAAGTGCTTCACATATTCGGGCGTATGGTGCGGGACGGCGCCGAGATGCGGATGCTGGAGATGATGCGCGCCCTCGACCTGGAGCGCTACCAGTTCCACTTCTGCACCCTGGAGGGCCGGCCAGGCGACCTCGACGACGAGATCCGCGCTCTCGGGGGTGCCATCCACGCGGATTGCCTCAGTCCAGGCTTGCCCTGGCGCTTTCGACGTTTGCTGCGCGAGCAACGGTTCGACGTCGTGCACTCGCATGTCCTGCTCTCCTCTGGTTTCTTTCTCCGCTTGGCCGCGCGAGAGGGTGTGCCCGTGCGCGTCGCCCACTTCCACTCGACGGGCGATGGGCGGCCCACGACCCCACGTAGGCGCATGCAGCGTCGGCTAATGCGACGGTGGATACATGGCTACTCCACTCATATCCTCGCCGTGAGCGAAGGAGCTATGGCAGCGTGGAGCCCACGATGGCGCTCCGACCCGCGTTGCCAGGTCGTCTATGACGGCATCGACGTGGCGCCGTTTGCGCAGATGCCGGATTGTCACGAGGTATGGCCGGAGTTTAACCTGCCCGAGGAGTGCCGGTTGTACATCCACGTCGGGCGGCTGGCCACCCCGAAGAACCACGAGCGCCTCATCGCGATTTTCGCGGAGATCGCGCGGGCCGATCCGTCGGCGTACCTCCTAGTGGTCGGTCGAGGAGGGAATGATATCGAGCGCATGCTGCGCGCCCGTGTTGCGGAATGGGGCATCGCCGATCGCGTCGTCTTCGCCGGACTGCGCTTCGACGTGCCACGACTCCTTACAGCGGCCGACCTTTTGCTTTTTCCGTCGCTGAGGGAAGGACTGCCGGGAGCGGTATTGGAAGCATGCGCGGCGGGTACACCTGTGCTGGCGAGCGACCTTCCCGGCGTGCGTGAGATAGCGGCGCAGTGTCCGGCTGTACGCTATCTTCCCCTGGACATGGGCGACAAGGACTGGGCGGTAACCGCGATGACGCTCGCCGCCGACAGCCGCGATCCCGATAAGAGGGCCGCCATCGCGCGCGCGTTCGCGGCTGGCTCGCTCACCATACGCGACTCCGTAGCCGCGCACGCTACGATTTACCAAACAAGGCTTGCGCCATGCTAGAAGCCGCTAACCTTGTGCAGGGACGGTGCCCTGCACAAGGGGCTCCTGACGGAGCAGTAAGATCGACAAAAAATTGTCGATGTCGGTGCCCCAAGCGCCTAGAAGCCGCTATCCCCAAGGGACGACCTGGCGCCACAGGCCGTTTGCAGCCCGGTCTACAGGAGATTCTGCCCCACCTGCTCCTGGTGTGTCTGGCGCTCATGCTGGTCGCGCTAACGATTGTCAAGCTGACAAATGTATCCCTCGCCGCCACGGCTGACATCACGTCGCTGTGCGCGGTCGGTGCCATCATCATGGTTGCCCGTGTCTCGCCGCACCGGTTCTGGTCGGCGTCCGCGATATACCTTTTCGTCCTCTGCCTGTTCCACTTCGGCCTCGCGGCGGTCTATGGCCTCGGCCTACCGATCGGGAGCGCGACCTTGGCCAATATGAGCGTGTGGTTTTACACGCCGTACACGAAGGAAGCGCTCATCCTGACCGGCATGGGGTTCGTATCGTGCGGCATAGGTATCCTGACCGCGTTGCTGTGGGGGACGAAGCGCGCGCGATTTGTTCCGGCGCTGGCATCACTCGAGAGCGTGTCTATCGATCGCGCTTTCCTGGTAGCCGGCTTCGCGCTCGTCCTTGTATCTGTGTGCGGCTGGTTCCTCATCGCGGTGCGCGCGGGCGGCGTCGGGATCCTGTTCGGATCCTACGAGACATTCCTGGCCGTCGTCGGCGAAAGTATCACCCTTACTCTGACGTATTACGGCATCAACGTGGGAATGGTCTTCCTGGCCGCCGCGCAACCCACGACGCTATGCCGTGTCGCCTTCGCCATCTTCTGCTTATGGAGCCTCGTAGCCCTCCCACTAGGACTGCGTGGAGAGGTGCTATTTCCCGGCCTCACCGCGCTTGTTATTATGGCCAAGCGACGACCGCCGTTCTCCGCGAAGGTCGCCTTTTTACTGGGGTTGCTCTTGTTGAGCTCCATTGCCGCGCTACGCGAGGTGCGTCAGGTCGGGGTGCAAAACGTTAGCTCAGCAACGGTCACCGCCAGCCCGCTCGACGCCCTGACCGAGTTGGGCAGTTCGCTACGCCCGGTGTCGGAAGTCATCTACTGGAAGGCGACGGGTGACCAATTCATCTACGGGGCGAGTTACTGGGCGCCTTTCGATCGCACACTGTCCAAGATCGTACCGGGACGCGACTGGACGCTGCCGCCCGCGGAGGAAGACCCCCGCGTCTTGGGCTCTCTAGCAACCTTGCGCGGCGACGGCGCGATCGGGTTCTCCGTCGTGGCCGAGGCCTATCGCAACTTCGGGCCCACCGGCGTCTGCGTCATTATGGCGCTGATCGGGCTTTTGCTTGGCCACTTAGACCTATGGCCACCCACAGCAGGACGCCAGGTCTTACTTGGCGTCATCCTTGTGCCCCTACTGATCGAGGTGCGCAATGACTTCACCGCCGTCCCATTTCAGATCCTGGAGAGCTGCGTCGTGGTATATGTGGTGTTATTGATCGCTCGGACTATCGCACGGGCGCGACGATGAACCCCTTCCTACAGCTGGGCGATTACGGTCCAGCCGTCAAGGGTAGACCGCGATGATCCGTCCCACCTTTCTCATCACTATTGAGGGTCGGCTTTAACATAACATGACGGTCGGCGTCGAAGCGCGGGCGTTGGTCAGACGCACACGGGCGAGGGCCTGCACGTTGATGACGATGTAGGTTAGCGTGTTGAGGTTGCGGATGGAGTGCGCATTGCGGACCTTGGGGCGCTCAATGCCGAGGGCCTTGGCCTGGGCATTGATGCGCTCGGCGGACGTGCGCTGGCGGTAGATGTCTTTGTAGGCAGCGGAGTCGCGATCAAGCAGGACACGGAAGAGGCCACCACTCTCGATGTTGATGTATTTGACACAGCCCGGCCCCTTCACGAATTGCTCGTGGTCGCAGGTGTGGGCGGTGGGGCGCGGATGGAGTAGGGGGCAGCGGAACTCTTGGGCACGATAGCCGTCGGTGTGGGCGAAGGGATAGGAGGGGCTCATGGGCAGCCCTTTGGGGCAGAGGGGCGTGCCGTCGGGCAGGCGCTGGGGCAACGGATGCCCGCGCGTGTTGAGGGGGATAGCGGCCATCCCGCCCTGGTCGGCGCAGGTCTGATAGATATGCCAGGCGTCGAAGGCCGCGTCGGCGGTGACATTGATGGGTCGGAACCCCAGCGTGGCGACCGTGCGCGCGTAGAGGGGATGATAGTAGGTGGAATCCACCTCGTTGAAGGGCTGGGTGTACTCGGCGAGGACCACATCGCCGTAGTCCGGGTCGGTGGCGGCGGCCACGCCGCTCCCGTAGCCCCACACATACTCCTTGCGCGGGGTGGTCGTGCCGTCCGCGCGGACCTGATTGCTGCTCGTCTTGACGCCCAAACGACAGTCAGGGTCACCCGCGGGCTGCTCCTCCGGGTCGTAGCGGTCGGGGACATAGGCTTTCGGGTTGTTCTGCTCCACCCAGGCGTAGATGTGCTTGACGTCGACCGCGACCGTGTCGCCCAGCCCAGAGATCTCGGCCTGGAGGGCGTGGACGGTCCCGTGCAGCAGCGCCTGGAGCAGCGTATTGTCCAGGTGCTGCTGCACATGCCGCAGCCAACGGTCGCACGGGACCGTGCGCTCCACATCGAAGCCGTAGGGGTGCGTCGCGTCGGGCACGGGGCGGAAGCCGATCTCCAGCACGAGAAGGGGGTGCTCCACCAGGAAAGAGCGTAGGTGGGTGACGTACTCCTTAGAGCGTGTCCACAAACCCTCCATGCTCAAAAGGTATTGTTTCCAAACCAACGGGGGCACAATCGGTGGTTCCCTGGGCATCAGGAGGACGCGCACACCGCCATCGTGCCGTCCCGGGCGTTTGGAGACTGCGCGCGGGCGAGTGCGGCGCGTCGGGCGACCGCTGGTGGCCGCAGGATCGCGTCTTTTTTGGCAACAACGGACCTCGTGGTCAACCAGAAGGTAAGGTGGAAGGGCCGTGGGTTTGTGGACACGCTCTTATGCTCACAGAGTTTGATCAGCAGCGCCTTGACATAGGCGGTCGTCGGGTGCGGCACCGGGCCAGGCCGGGGACGCGCGGCCTCCGCCGGGATAACGCGCCAATCCAGATGGGCGAAGAAGGTGCGATAGCGCCGCACCACGGGATCATGATCCCGCAAGACGGCCAGTACACGCTGGTCAAGCGCGCCGCAGTGGGCTATCATGGCAGCAGGCTCCTGGTCAGTGTGGGTGAGTGGTATCTCCCACTCTGCCACGGAGCCTCTCTCCTGCCAAATCGCTATATTATGTTAAAGCCGACCCTCCACTATTGACACGGAAGGGGATAATTTGTGGGCGCGGCCGCGCGATATCACGACAAGGAACGCCGCGTGCCTCCCACGGTTTCAGTCCTTGTGTGAGCAGTACGACCTTAAACCAACCTATTTAACTAACTGGGAGATGGCGCGGAGCCCAACATTTCAGGAGTTTGGCAGGGACATCCTTGCACGGGAGACGGGCGAGATTGGTATGCACCTCCACGCGTGGAACTCACCGCCACTAGTTGTATTGACCCCCGATGATGACCACCATCAGCCTTTCCTCATCGACTACACGGAAGACCGGATGCGGGAGAAAGTAAAGACGATAACCGGCGTTCTGGAAGACACGTTCGGGGTCGACTTGGTCAGCCACCGTGCGGGGCGGTGGAGCTTCAACGAAAAGTATGCGCGCATCCTCGTCGATAACGGATACCATGTGGATTGTTCCGTCACCCCCCATGTGTCGTGGCAGTCCAACCAGGGCGACCCAGCGGGGAATGGTGGGACCAACTTCTCGCGGTTCCCGGAAACGGCCTATTTCGTCGACCTGAACGACATTAGCCGTGCCGGTCATTCGCCGCTCTTGGAACTGCCTATGACCATCGTTTCGCACCCGTATCCTCGCACGATGGAGTTGGCCCGGAGGTTCGTGGGTAAAAGCGGCTTTGGCGCACGCGCGATGGATCACTTTCTCCCGTCGAGCCTGTGGCTGCGGCCCGCGCGCGGCAACCGTGAAGCGCTGCTGTACATCCTCTCCGTAGCCGGTCGAGAGAAACGCGCGTACGTCGAGTTCATGCTGCACTCATCGGAGCTCATGCCCGGCGGTAGTCCCTGTTTTCCGTCAGCGGAAAGCATCGAGGTTCTCTACGACGACCTGGAAGCGTTGTTCGCGGCCGCGGTGGGCGTCTTCGAAGGGCGGACGCTCGACGAATACTATCGCCAGTTCACCGGGAGCAACGTAGCGGTCGGACAACAAGAGTGAAACGGGATACGATGCATAGGAAAGCGTTGGTGCTAGGAAGCGACACCCGCTCCGCCTTGAGCGTTATTCGTTCGCTCGGACGTGGAGGGGTGCAGGTACATGTCGCGTGGCACGAGAAGGATAGCCCGGCATTGCGCTCACGCTATGTCTTCAGGGCGCATGACTTGCCCCCTTACGACGCGGACGACGACGCCTGGCGGACAGCGTTAACCGCGCTGATGCGGCGTGAAGGGTTTGATCTCGTCATCCCATGCCAAGATTCGACCCTTATTCCCTTACAACGACATCGCCATGACCTGGAGCCATTCGGGCGGCTCTATCTGCTGGACGATCGAGCGTTTGAGGTGCTGTTCGACAAGTTTAAGACCAACGAACTCGCGCGCACCGTCGGTGTTCGTGTTCCGCGCGAGATTCTGGTGACACGCACGGAGGATGCCGACCGTGTATACGCCACATTCGTGCCGCCGGTGGCGCTCAAACCCCGCGCGTCATTCGAGGCTCAAAATCTCCGTGTAAAACAGATGGTGCGCAAAGCCTACACGCGGGAAGACTTCGGCGCCTATCTTAACGACATGCTGGCATCCAGCCCAGTGGCGGTCCAGGAGAACATCCGAGGCGAAGGGGTTGGCGTCGAACTGTTGCTGCAGGCCGGCGAACCGCTGATGACGTTTCAGCATGTACGCGTGCACGAACCGCTCCATGGTGGGGGCAGCTCCTACCGCAAAAGCGTCGCGGTGTCGACGCCTTTAGTAGACGCGGCGGTGAAGTTACTGCGCCCTCTTGCGTACACCGGCGTCGCGATGGTCGAGTTTAAGGTGGACGCCCAAACCGGCGAGTGGGCGCTGATAGAGGTGAACGCACGCTTCTGGGGCTCTCTTCCGTTGGCGATCGCGGCGGGGGCCGATTTTCCCCTGGCGCTATTCCAACTCTTGGTAGAGGGGCGAACCGCCTTCCCGCGGAGGTATCGCACGGATCTCTACGGCCGCAATCTACGCGCCGACTTGGGATGGCAGTGGGCCAACCTGCGCGCCGATCGGTCTGACCAGACGCTCGCCACGCGTCCACTGGGGCGAGTGCTGGTAGAAACCTTCGTCAATGCCTTCGCGCTCCGAGAGCGCAGCGACACCTTTACGCGAGACGATCTTAGACCGGGCTTTGTTGAGGTCCAGCAACTGACGGCCGAGGTGAGGACGAGACTATCCGGTAAACTAACGCAGCGCTATCTGAGGTCCTCCGTCATGCGCCGGCGGCTCGAACGACGCGCGCGTGGCGCCATGAGAAGGGCGCGGACAGTCCTTTTTGTGTGCAAAGGCAACGTCTGCCGCAGTCCTTTCGCGGAGCACTTGGCGCGTCGTTGTTTCCCTCCAACCATGACGTTCCTGTCCGCCGGTTCTATTTCCCGAGGCGGACGTAGCGCTCCGGCCACGGCCGTCACCCTCGCCGCACCCTGGGCCGTAGATCTGTCCGCGCACCGCTCTGTCGTAGTGACGGAGGATCTGGTCCGGCGCGCGGACATTATTGTCGTCTTTGACTACCATAACTTCCGGGAGATCGCGGCGGCTTATGACTTCGCGCGAGACCGCATCCACTTTGTCGGGGCGCTCTACCGCGACGGCCCGTTGTTCATAGAAGATCCGTGGGGAAAAGATGCGGCCTGTTTTGAGCGAGCATATCGGCAGATTGCGACCGCGCTCCGGGCGAGCTTCTATTGTGCCGATGGTATGAGCGCCTGAGATGCCTGGCGCGGCCCACTTATGGCAGATTCCACAATAACACGTAAGGTAGGAGGGATCGTGGCAGCGCCTTGGGGCGGCATGGCCCGATGTATCGCTACGCGGGCGTACACCCGTCGCAGGTACGACGTAGCCCCTACGATCGCGGTGATTACTATCCTCACCGGAATCCTCTCCGCATGCGCTGGCCCGCGCCACTTGGAGTCTACCCCAGCCGCCGCTCCCGTCGCCACCGTCAGCGTGGCGCGCGGAGACGACTGGTCGCTGCCCTCCTGGGTGACAGTTTCTCCTAACGCCGGCATCTACCTCGACGGCCTCTCCGACCACATCCCAACTGATGTGCCCATCCAGCAGATTGCCCTCCTGCAGGCATCATGGAGGCAACTCGAGCCCTCCCCCGGCCAGTACGATTGGTCGTCCATCGACAATCAGATCACCGATAATCCCGGACGCGACTTCTGGCTACGCATCTACAACACGGCCACGACCGATGTCCCCGCGTGGCTGCCCCAGCGCTATCCCCACATGCAGACGCGCCCCTGGTTCTACGGCAGCGCCCCCCAGCGATTCTACTACCCGTGGGACAATGCCTTCGACACTGCGTTCAAGGCATTCCTCGGCGCCTTCCGCCAGCACTACGCCGTCGACCACCCTGCCCTCCTTGCCCGCATCAAGTTCGAGTACGTCCCCGGCGCCTGGAACTGGAACGAGTACCAGATCTGGCCCGACGACCGCTTGCACGGGATCAACCCCAAGGCCTACGTGTCGTGGTTCAATGCGCTCATGGACGCCTACAAGGCGGCCTTGGGTGGTAACGGGCGCAAGCTCGTGTACACCGGGACCGGCCACACCGAGTGGGCCAATGGTAACACGGCCTGGCAGCAGGCTGTCGCCGATCCGGCCGGGGGCAGTATAGACGCCGACTACGTCATTCGTACCCTTGGCGGAGGCGTTCGAGAAGGCGAGACCAAAGCATTCAACCTGTTCGGCAACGAGCCCTCCTGGGGCGAAACAACGCCTACCACCAACGGCACGCGCTACATGGTTACCGACGACACCGCTCCCCTCGTCGCCGCCACCGACCGCTACTTCGGCGCCGAGAACGAGTGCTACGGCGACTGTGGCGCCCCTAACACTCTCGACTACTACAACGTCAAGATGTCGTTCCTACTCATGCTCAAGCTACGCATGAACTGGGTTTTTACCTGCTACCGATGCTACCGGACGGCCCCGGCGATGCTCGACTGGGCCTTCCGTGAAATGGGCAAGCACTACTACGACGCGCCCGACGCCTGGGCTGACTTGCGGAAGTGGACGGATAAAAACGACGGCCAGACGCTCAATAACTGGGAGCGCTGGCTCTACCAGCGCGACCAGCCTGGTGATGGCATGACCGTGCCGACAGCCCCCACCACGTCCTCCTGGGCCTTGCAGGGACCGCCGTACGACGAGGCGCGCCGCACGAACCATGCGGGCAGCTCCGACTACATGTACTTCGACGTCGACAACAAGTTCCTCTACCGTGGCCACGACCGCGTGCAACTCAAGGTCACGTATCTCGACAACGATAAAGCAACGTGGTGGGTGGAGTACGACGCCGCCGATGGCGAAGCCTACAAGTCGACCATGGCGGTCCGCAACGTGGGCGACGGGCGGTGGAAGACGGCCACCTTTGCTATCCCCGACGCGTCTTTTCAGAATCGGCAGGAGGGCGGCATGGACTTTCGCATCTACGATGGCGGGCGCCAAGATCTCACGGTGCGCTTTGTCCGCATCGTCAAAACCGTCCTGCCACACGCCACGTTCGCCGCCGCAGCACGGCGATAGTCGTTCGTCGAGTCACGACGCCGTACTAACGTCCCCCATGTTGAGTGAACGCATGCCATGGCTCTCCCTTAGGCGCGCAAACTCCTCCAGAATCCGCTCTAAGAGCGTGTCCACAAACCCACGGCCCTTCCACCTTACCTTCTGGTTGACCACGAGGTCCGTTGTTGCCAAAAAAGACGCGATCCTGCGTCCACCAGCGGTCGCCCGACGCGCCGCACTCG